>Ga0210394_10006018_pt1 | contig 13325 bp, 14 predicted proteins | sample IncBWC12MmetaG_FD_160121 | JGI IMG/M metagenome (GOLD analysis project Ga0210394, IMG submission 160121) | Forest soil microbial communities from Barre Woods Harvard Forest LTER site, Petersham, Massachusetts, United States - Inc-BW-C-12-M | ecosystem: Environmental > Terrestrial > Soil >...
GCGGGTTTCAAGCGCGATTTGAAGTTTGGAGCGATGTTGCCGGTGCTCGAAGGGAAGGTTCCGGTGGCGGTGCCCGCGGCGCGCGAGCGGGCGATCCACGATGCCATCGCATTCGCGGAAAAAGAGCACATAAAAATCGTGATTCTGGCGCCGCAGGAGCTGGGCAAAGAAGGTCCGGAGCTGAAGGCGAAAAATATTCCGGTGATTCTTGGGCGCACCGAAGCTCTGCCGGAGAATCAGGATGCGCCGTACGATTACGCGGAGTCGCTGCCGGGCGAGTTTTATAAAGCCGGGGTGAAGATCGCGTTCGGTACGTTCGACAATGAGTTCTCGCGGAACCTGCCATATAACGCGGCACGCGCGGTCGCCTACGGGTTGCCGTACGATGCGGCGCTGAAGGCGATCACGATCAACGCGGCGGAGATCTGGGGCGCGGGCGACAAGATGGGATCGATCGAGAAGGGCAAATGGGCAGACCTGATGCTGGTCACCGGCGATCCTCTGGAGACGCCTACGCAGATTAAATCGCTGTACATCAAGGGCAAGGAAGTGGACTTGTCGAACAAGCAGACGAAGTTGTACGACAAGTATCTGGCCAGGCCGTAAGGCTAAGGCAGAGGGGCCGATGCGGGATGCATGGCCTCGTTTTAGCTAGGCGGCGTGGGCGATTTCGATTGCGCTCTCAAACGCAGTGGCAAAACGCTCTTTGCCATTGGGCGTATTGATATCGCCCAGTCCTAGCGCCCTATCGGTCCGCAACGCAATCGTGAATCTATTCAAGATATCTCGATGCGACACGATCGGAAGAATTGGCTTCTCAAGGGCGAAGGCCATGCCGACTTGTTGCAAGACCATAGGGGACTCAATGGAGCGCTTCGTCAGGAGCACGGCGACGACGTCTACGGTCCTCATATATTTGCGCAGCTTTATCGCCCAATTCTCGCCGATTGCCAAGTCTTCTCCGAGACGGATTTCTGCAGGGATATGCCGCGCTTGGAAATGATTCCAGAGCAGATTGCGAACCGTTCGCGCGGTGGTGACATCATCCATGACGTCATCGTGGCTTATAAAAATCCGAATTGGATCGTTTGTCTTCAAACTCTTGGTCTCCTTTACCCCTGCTTTGCACGAGCCCGCTTCAGGACCTGCTCTAAGTATTGCTCAAAATCGTTGAGTTCGATAGCCTTGTAGGGATAATTGATTGGCGGCAGTTCCTTTGGCTCCACGTGGTGCAGAATCGGAACAACCCGCTTCCTTAGGGCAAAAGCCATGGCCATTTCGGCGATAACCCACTTAGACTCCTTCGAGGATGGTGACAGAAGGACCACCAACTCGTCGCTTTGGCGAATGCCTTTGAGAATCGTCTCCGAGATCGGATCACCACCGTCGATATCCTTCTCATCTAAGAACGCGTGAATAACTCGTCTGCCGGCGCCTTCGATCAGACTTACACACTGCTGAGCGATCCATCGGTCGCGCGATGAATAGCTGAAAAATACGCGATATTGCGTTGGCCTTCCACCCTTCGATGCCATTCCTATAACAGAGAGTGTACCCGATTCTCCTCATGAGCCGGTCTGCGCTACAATAAAACTTTAGCCTTCCGAAATGGCGCCCGCCTGCGGGCAAATCATGTTTGAGAATCTAAGCGACAAACTCCAGCGGGTTTTTAAGACTCTGCGCGGAGAAGGAAAACTGTCCGCGGAAAATATGGACGCCGCGCTGCGCGAGATCCGCGTCGCGCTGCTCGAAGCCGACGTGCATTTTCGCGTCACCAAGCAGTTTATTGAGGCCGTTCGCGAGAAGGCCATGGGCGCCGAGGTGCTCACCGCGCTTTCACCCACGCAGCAGGTTGTCAAAATCGTGCGCGACGAGATGGTCAAGATGCTCGGCACGCATCAGGCCAAGCTGCGGATGGCGAATGAGCCGCCCAGCGTCATCATGATAGTCGGTCTGCAAGGCTCTGGTAAAACGACGTCGACGGGGAAACTGGCGCGCTATTTGAGCAAGAACGGGCAGTCGCCGATCATGGTTTCTGTCGACGTGTATCGTCCGGCGGCACGGAAGCAGTTGAGCGTGCTGGCGCGGGACCTCAAGATTCCGATCTACGAAGGCGAGGAGGCGAAACCCGTGGATCTGGCTCGGTCTGCGCGCAAGGAAGCGGTGCAGACCGGGCGCGATGTGCTGCTGGTCGATACCGCGGGTCGCCTGCACATCGACGACGAGTTGATGGCGGAACTCTCGCAGTTAAAAGAGCTTTTGAATCCGAGCGAGATTCTGTTTGTCGCCGATGCGATGACCGGACAGGACGCGGTCAAATCCGCTGACGAGTTCCACAAGCGGTTGGGAATTACGGGCGTGATCCTGACGAAAATGGACGGCGATGCGCGCGGCGGCGCGGCGCTTTCGATCCGGTCGGTCACCGGACAGCCGTTAAAATTTGTCGGAGTGGGCGAAAAATCGGACGCCTTGGAGCCGTTTCATCCGGATCGCGTGGCGGAACGCATTCTCGGTATGGGCGACGTGCTCAGCCTGATTGAAAAAGTCACCGACAACATCGATCAGAAGCAGGCCGAGGAGATGCAGCGCAAGCTGCTGGACGACGATTTCACGCTGGGCGATTTTCGCGATCAGATGAAGCAATTGAAAAAATTGGGCCCTCTCGAAAGCCTATTGGGAATGATGCCGCAGATCGGCCCGATGAAGGACCTGAAGAACATGAAGGTCGACGACAACGAGATTACGCGCCTGGTGGCCATTGTCGATTCGATGACGCCTAAAGAGCGGAATAATCACATGTTGATCAACGGCGCACGGCGGCGCAGGATCGCCAAGGGCAGCGGAACGTCGGTGCAGGAAGTGAATACGCTGCTGAAGCAGTATGCGCAGGCGCGGAAGATGATGAAGAGTTTTTCGGGCGGAGGAGGGTTTCTGGGCAAACGGCTCGGGAAATTGAAATTACCGCCCGGCATGGGATTTGGTCCACAATAGAGAAAGCGAAATCAGACGATCGCTTCCTGCGGTCGCGGCTCGGAATCGGGGCTGCGTAAATCAACGGCTTACCGAGCCGCGACCGCAGGGAGCGATCAGCAGACTGGTAGAGAATTCGCTGCGAGTAGATTAAAGAGGAGTTTTGTCGATGTTGATGATTCGTTTAGCGCGATTCGGCGCGAAGAAAAAGCCAAGCTACCGCGTGGTAGTGATCGATAAGGAACGCGCCCGGGATAGCCGCGCTGTGGAAGTGGTGGGTTCGTACCATCCGGTGGAAAAGCCCGCGTCGGTGAAGTTGAAGCACGACCGCATCGAGCACTGGATGAAAAATGGCGCCCAGCCGTCCGATACCGTGGCCCGTTTATTGAAAAATAATCCAGCTCCGGCAGCCGTTTAGCTTCATCTCGATCCGGTTACCTGCTAGAATCGGTTCCAAGTAGGAGGGTGATAACGGGTGAAACAATTGGTGACGGAAATCGCGAAAGCGCTGGTGGACATCCCAGATGAAGTTGCGGTTCGTGAAATTGCGGGCGAACAGGTGACGGTTCTGGAACTGCGCGTCGCGCCCACCGATTTGGGGAAAGTGATCGGCAAGCAGGGGCGAACCGCCCGGTCCATCCGGACACTGCTTGGCGCCGCCGGAATGAAGTTGAACCGCCGATTTACGCTGGAGATTTTGGAATAAGTGGTCGCGGTCGGGCGCTTGTTCCGGGCGCGAGGCAATCGAGGCGAGCTGACGGGGGAGATTTATTCCTCGCAGCCGGGACGCGCCGAAAAGTTGAAAGAAGTGGTGCTGGAGCTTGCCGGGGGCGAGACGCGCCCTAGTAAGATTGAAGAGATCTGGTGGCACAGCGGCCGGCCGGTGTTCAAATTCGCCGGGATCGATTCGATCTCCGATGCCGAGCACTGGGCGGGCGCCGATGTCTTGGTGGACGATTCCGAGCGGGAGCAGCCTGAGGAAGGCGCCTATTCGTACGCCGATCTGATCGGTTGCGTGTTGTGGAATCGCGATATGAAGGCCGGAGTGGTTCGCGCGGTCGAGGATTTTGGCGGCGGTCCGCTGCTGGAAGTGAGGCTGGAGGACGGCCGCGATGTTCTGGTCCCTTTCGCCCGGTCGATCTGCAAGGAGATCGACGTAGCGGGAAAGACCATTCGGGCGGAAGTGCCTGAGGGATTACTGGACAAGTGATTTTTCACGTCCTGACAATTTTCCCGGATTTCTTCCGGGCTGCCTTCGAGCAGGGAGTAGTTGGGAAGGCCCGCACGGCGGGATTGATCGAGATCCGGGTGCACGACTTGCGCGATTGGACGCGCGACCGGCACCGGACAGTGGACGACCGTCCTTTTGGCGGCGGCGAAGGCATGCTGCTGAAGGCGGGTCCGATTTTTGAAGCGGTTGAATCGATCTGGCCGGAAAAGAAAAAAGGCCAGAGAGCGGTCTTGCTCTCGGCGCAGGGTCGAAAATTCGATCAGGCGCGGGCGCGGGAGTTCAGTACCTTGGACGAGCTGCTGCTGATCTGCGGCCGTTATGAAGGTGTTGACGAGCGCGTGGCCGAGTATCTGGCCGACGAGGAATTGTCGGTCGGCGATTTTGTGTTAAGCGGCGGAGAACTAGGCGCCGCGGTAATCATCGACGCGACAGCCAGGTTGATCGCCGGTGTGTTGGGGAATGAAAACTCGGCCGTGGCGGAATCGTTCGGCGAGGAAGGTTTGCTCGATTGTCCGCAATATACGCGGCCGGCCGATTTTAGGGGCTGGAGCGTTCCGGAAGTGCTCGTCGGTGGAAACCACGAGGAGATCCGGAAATGGCGGCAACGCGCCGCAGCCGAGAAAACGGCGCGCGTGAGGCCGGACTTAATAGAAATTGTTGGAGAAAAAGAAAATGCAAAACGCAGTGATGGCGAAGATCCTGAATAAGAATAAGCGTGAAACCGCGCACCCGGATTACCGGCCCGGCGACACCATAAAGGTACACGTGAAGATCAAGGAAGGCGACAAGGAACGGTTGCAGGTGTTCGAAGGCGTCGTGATCGCTCAGCACAACACCGGCATGGGAGAGACCATCACCGTGCGCAAAATCAGCTTCGGGCAGGGCGTGGAGCGCATTTTCCCGCTGAACGCACCGGTGGTGGATCATATCGACCTGGTGCGCACCGGACGCGTCCGCCGCGCCAAGCTGTACTACCTGCGCGCGCTGAAGGGCAAAGCCGCCCGCCTGCGCGAGCGGACATAGTTCAGGAGGGTGCTGAAAAGGCGCTCAGACGATCGCTTTCTGCGGTCGCGGCTCAGTAAGCTGGTTTCCGAGCCGCGACCGCAGGGAGCGATCCGCAGTTTTTTCAGCCACAGAAAATGCCCAGCAGCCGCTACGAGCGCGCCGCCCGGTCCGCGGGTTACCGCAGCATCGCCGGTGTCGATGAAGCAGGCAGGGGTGCATTGTTCGGTCCTGTCTTCGCCGCCGCCGTGGTGCTGGATCCTTCGCGACAGATCCGGGGCCTGGACGACAGCAAGCAACTCGACGCCGAGCGCCGCGAAGTGCTGGCCGGACGCATCAAGGAACGAGCCGCGGCCTGGGCGGTGGCCGGCGCAGACGCGTTTGAAATCGACCGCGTCAATATTCTGCAAGCTTCGCGCCTGGCGATGAAAAGGGCGGTTGAGAAGCTCCGGGCGGACTACCTGTTGATTGACGCCATCACCATCGATCTGCCGCTGGCACAAAAGCCTCTGATTCACGGGGACTGCCTCTGCTTCTCGATTGCCGCCGCATCGATCCTCGCCAAAGTCGCCCGGGACGCGGCTCTGGCCGAATGGGATCGCGTCTTTCCAGGATATGGATTCTCGCACAATAAAGGCTATGGCACGCCGGACCACCTGGCGGCGCTCGAAGAACTCGGGCCGACCACCCTGCATCGTTTCAGTTTCGAACCGGTACGAAACGCCTGCCAGTCGCGGGACTACGTCTGGTCGGGCTATCCTGAACAAGGCGACCTTTTCGCATGTCCTTAACCCCAGGCAGCCCGTTTCCTGAAAGCCCTGTCCCGGTGGAGACGGCTCCGCCTCCTCCCAAGCGCTGGCCAAGCCGCCTGCTGACCGTCTGCTTCGCCATCTTCGCCTTCGAAGTGGGGCTGTTTCTGGTGGTTTTCCCCTGGCAGGATTCCTGGACGCTCAACTACTTCCAGGGAATCAGCCCTAATGTCGAGAATCTCTGGGACGAGCCGTCTTTTAAAGGACTGGTGACCGGTCTCGGCTTCGTCAATATCTACATCGCATTGCTGCAGGTGATCCGTTTATTCCGCCGAAGTACTGGCACCAGTTAAATCCTGCTCTGACCGCCTTTTGTAAGTCGCTGAAGTCCTACGACTTTGTCCTATTACCAATCCAGTACTAAGGAAAAATCCTAGACCATAGTACCCTCGCCGTTCGGCTACTATCAGGTGTTGCTCTTAGTGCTTGCCCTAGAGGAAGTACTAGTGAGGCTTCGACCTTAAGGGAACAGGTGACTTAATGACTATTCTTCGCGGTTTTTCTTTACTCCGCTGTGTTACAATCTGCACAGTTATCGGCTTGGCGCTCGTCGGGAGCGCGGCTATTTATGGGAGTTCGACTCATTTCGCAAGCGGACCCATCCCGGGTGGGTGCACTTTTGCGGCGCTGTTCAGTGGACACACCAGCCTCACAGCGTTTAGCGGGCCGATTCCTGGTGGATGCACCTTACTTTCGTAATCAACAATTAGAGCGTAAAGGCGCCATTCTTCAGGTATCACTGGTCGCGAACGCGGGAAACGGATCTGATGGGTCCCGCGTGGGTGCTATCGAGTGACCCACATTTATGATATTTTGGCGCCCGTACTTGGAATCTGCACTGCTCTCGCCTTGGCCCTCCTGATTGTTCTTCTTCTTTTAGGTCCCACTCGGAAGTTCTGGGTTGTCCTGGTTTACGTTTCTTATGAGCTTTTGGCGACAGTGGGGTTGACTCTCGCCGATCTTTACCTCCATGGTACGGCGCAGGTTAATCAGCCTACCGACGCCAGCCGGCTGTACGCAAGGCTCTACTGGACCAACGACGTTATTGATGATTTGCTGCGTTTTGTCCTCCTGACAGTGCTTATCTATATGGTTGTCGGGAGTTCCAAGCCTCTGCTGGGGCAAGTGCTAACCGGCTTGGTCCTGGCGATGATTGTGCTGCCGTTTCTGTTATTTCAGCCGATTTTCCCGCCCACGCCATCGTTAACCCTGTTTCCCCGTTGGTATCCCACCAGGGAATGGTTTAACAGCACCAGCCAGTTGCTGTATTTCGGCGCCGCCATTATGAACGTCATCTTATGGGGCGCGCTGATCCAATCGAAAAAACGCGATCCGCAAATTCTGGCTATGAGCCTGGGACTAGGAATTCTGCTGACCAGCTTCGCGATCGGGTACGGATTGAGGCACTTCATTCCTCAGGGCGGCTTTACCGCCGCTTTTAACTTGGCCCTAAACCTGGCGCAATTGGGTGCCTGGCTGATCTGTTGCCGCGCTTTCTGGCCGGTGCGTAGACACAATATGCCCGGCGCGGCGGTCCTGACGCAGTAATTGGCCGTGGCCGAATCGGGCCGGCCGCTTTTTTTGAGTAGAATGGGTTTCCTCTTCCAAGACGCGCGCTTCGGCTTGAGGGTTTTCTTGCGGACGCCCGTCATTACAGCTTCCATCATCCTGCTGCTGGGGCTAGGCATCGGCGCGAACTCGGCCATGTTCAGCGTGGTCGACGCCTTGCTGCTGCATCCGGTACACTATCAGGACCCGGATAAGCTGGCCTTCGTGTGGAGCTACGATCCACAAGGCGGGCTGAGCGATATGTCGCCGGCGGATTTCATGGATTTGCGTGCGCAGTCGCGCAGTATCGGCGACCTGGCGGCGTGGATGCCCACATCCTTCGTGGTCATTGGAGGGGAGCGGCCGCGGCAAATCAGCGGGGCCAGGGTGACGGCGAACTTTTTTCGCGCACTGGGCGTGAAGCCGGTTCTGGGGCGGACGTTTCTGCCGGACGAAGACGGCCTGGATCATGCGGCCGACGCGGCGCGATCGGCGATTGTGAGCTACCGCTTCTGGCAGCAGGATCTGGGAGCCGATCCCAACGTGCTGGGGCGAACCTTGCGCGTGGATTCGGTTGCGTACACCGTGGTCGGCGTGGCTCCGAACGATTTTCGCTTCTGGTGGCGCGCCCACGATCTTTGGGTGCCGGTTTCGATGAATATCCACGAACGCGATTATCACGACCTTGTCGCGATCGCGAGACTGACCGGGTCGAAGGCCGGGACGGCGTCCGAGCTCGGCGTGATCGGACGGTCTTTGGCCCAGGCGTATCCGAAAAGCGAACGTGGATGGACCATCCAGCCTGAGGATTTCAAGGACAGGCTGCTGAACAAGACATTCCGGATGCGTTTATTGGTGTTAAGCGGAGCGGTGGGGATGGTTTTGCTGCTGGCCTGCACTAACGTCGCGAGTTTGCTGCTGGCCAGGGCGGCGGCGCGGCAAAGAGAGATCGCGGTGCGGATTTCATTGGGCGCCACGCCCAAAAGGCTGGCGCAGCAGCTCCTCACTGAGAGCGCGCTGCTCGCCCTGTTCGGCGGAGGACTGGGACTGGCAATCGCCTGGTGGTTGATCCGCGCCGCGCCGAAATTCGTGCCCGCGAACGCGATTCCCGGAGGGGCGATGGAACTGAGCTGGCCTGTAGTCTGGTTCAGTGTGGCATTATCTGTAGCAACCTGTCTTCTCGTCGGCCTCGCGCCCGCGTTGGGGATCGCGAGGGCGGAGCAGCAGTCGACGCTGAAGCAAGCGGGACGCGGAAACACGGCTGGGAGGAGCAGCCAGCGCGCGAGACAGGCGATTGTGGCGGTCGAGGTCGCGGCCGCCTTGGTCCTTTTGGCGGGCGCGTGGCTGATGGCTTCGAGCTTGCGCCACCTGATGAAGGTCGATCCCGGCTTCGATCCCGCGCACGTGCTGACGGTGCGGGTATTCCTTCCGTCGTCGAAATACAACGCCGCCCAGGCTCTGCGTTTTTACCGCGCCGGCCTGGAGCATCTGGCCGGTCTGCCAGGGGTTCAAAGCGCAAGCGTTGGAACCTGTCTGCCGGTTCTGAACAACTGCATGATGGCAGTTCGTTTCGACCTGGAGGGTTCGGGGCGAGGCGAGGCCGACAGGCCCAGTGCGCCCTATTCCGCGGTGGGCGTGCAGTATTTTGACACGCTGCGGATTCGCCTGATGCGCGGCCGCTTCTTCACCGAAGCGGACAACGAGAACGCGCCGCAGGTTGCGGTGGTGAGCGATACGCTGGCCGCCCGCTATTTTCCCAATGAGGATCCGATCGGCAAGCGAATCGTCGTCAGCCGCCCCCTTCGCTTCAGCGGTGAGGAGATCGTGAAGCTGGAGATTGTCGGCGTGGCAGGGAACGTGAAATCGCCAGACCTGGAAGAGCCGGAACCGATGATTTATGCGCCGCATGCGCAGAATCCGTATTCGAGAGGCGTGTGGTTCGCCGTGCGCACGGCCGGCAATCCGGCGGCGCTGGCCTCCGCGGTTCGCGGCGAGTTCCTGGCCATCGACAAGGAAGAACCGGTGGAGCAGGTGGGGACGCTGGACCAGATGCTGGAGAGTCAACTGGCGCAACCGCGGTTTCAAACGGGCCTGATGGGCAGCTTCGCGCTGGTCGCGCTGCTGCTGGCGGTGCTCGGCATCTACGGCGTGAACGCGTACGCGGTGGCGCAGAGGCGAAACGAGCTCGGGCTAAGAATGGCACTGGGCGCGACCCGGGGCTCCGTACTGAGGCTGGTGATTTGGCAGGGAATGCTGCCGACGGGAATCGGAATCGTGCTGGGCGTGGCGGGGGCGGCGGGAGCCACGACGCTGCTGCGAAGCGTGCTGGTGGGTGCGGATACCTTGGACCCGATTGCGTTTCTCGGTGCGGCATCGGTGCTGGCCGCGGCGGCGGCGCTGGCCTGCTATTTTCCGGCGCGGAGGGCGACGCGAATCGACCCCGCGATTATCTTGCGGCTGGAATAATCCCCTCCATCACTGTCGGGGTTCCGTTTATGACTGCAACACGCCCAAATCGAACCCCGACAGTCAGGGAGGGGATTCATGAATAATTTGCTGGCGCTCCCCAACAGGAGTACACTGAAGCGTTAAAGACCACTTGTGAAGGAGCCCTCGATGTCTTCAGATAACTCTCTTGATCGCCGCGATTTTTTGCGTAAGGCCAGCGCCGTGAGCGTGGCTTTAGGAACTGCCGGAGCCGCCCTCGCTTCGCCGAAGGGAGCCAAAAGCTCCAGCGCCCGTTCCAGCGGACGCGTGCTCGGCGCCAACGACCGCATCACCATCGGCGTGATCGGCGTCGGCGGACGGGGCAGCGGCGACGCCAACTCCTTCGCCGCCGTCGGCGAGAAGAACAACTCCTGCCAGATCGTGGCCGTGGCGGACACGTATCAGAAGCGCGTGACTGCCAACAAGGAACGCCACAAGTGCGACGGCTATCTGGATTACCGCGAAATCATTAATCGCAAGGACATCGATGCGGTGGTCATCGCCACGCCGGATCACTGGCATGCCCGCGTCGCTCTGGAAGCGATGGACAACGGCAAGGACGTCTATCTCGAAAAACCGATGTGCCACACCATAGAGGAAGCGCACATGCTGGTCAATACAGTGAAGGAAACGGGCCGGGTGCTCCAAGTGGGCTCGCAGACTACGTCGGCCGACCAGTGGTGGAAGGCGAAAAAGGCCATCGCCGACGGCATGATCGGCAAAATGATCATGAGCCAGGGCTCCTACCATCGCAATTCGCTCGAAGGCGAGTGGAATTACAAAATCGACGAGGCGGCCGGCCCCGAGGGCAAGGGCGAGGATTACATCGATTGGAAGATGTGGCTCGGCAAGGCCCCCGCGCGTGCCTGGGACCCCGACCGCTTCTTCCGTTTCCGCAAATATTGGGACTATTCGGGCGGCATCGCGACCGATCTGTTCTATCACGTCGTCGCGCCGCTGAATATCTGCTGGGATAAGCCGCAGTTCCCGCACAAAGTGACCGCGTCGGGCGGAATTTACGGCGGTCCGAAGTTCGAATACAAGCGCGAAGTGCCGGATACGTTCCACCTAATGGCGGAATACGCTGAAGGCCACTCGCTGGTGCTGAGCTCGTCGATGGCGAATTCGCAGCACATCCCCGGCCTGATCCGCGGCCACGAAGGGACCATCACTATGGTGGACAACGGGCAGTTCGAGAGTACCACCGACCATATCACGCTGAAGCCCGAAGTTTCGCGCCGCCGCGGCGCCACCCGCGAGACTCCTCCCACGGTGACGCCGATGTTCGAAGGCTACAAATTCGGCGTCGAAGAGGTGAAAATTCCGGTCGAGAAGACGGACACGATGGCGACGCACATCAACAACTTCCTGACCTGCATGCACACCCGCGAGAAACCGCATCTGCCGGTCGAAACGGGTGCCTGCGCACAGGTTCTCATTACGATGGCGGTCGAATCGTATCGCCAGGGGAAGGTGCTGTACTTCGACGAGAAGAAGTGGAAGGTGTCGGATAAGCCGGTAAAGGCATAGTCAGAGCACCGCCCCACACCTAAATGTGGGGCGGCCATTCCTGGCTGCAGCCGCCCTTCGGGGCGGCTTTTTCTTTTCTACTCCCGCGCCGGCGGCCAAACCTTACAGGACCCAAACGGCAATATGAGTCTTACGTCCTCATGGTCGGCAGCATTCAAGAGCTGAACCGGGACGGCATCCATGATGCGGATCATCCCTCGCGCCGACGGCCTCACTTTGAACTCGGGGCACGACTGCCAAATCTGAGGAAAAATGCCCACCTGTCCCTTCAGCGAGCCCTCGATTCCGGCAACCACCAGAAATCCGAACGACCCATCCTCTACGGTTTCCGTCGTCTCGGTGTACCCCCGCTGGTCCGATGTGAAAGTCACCGTGGCATGGGGAACCGGCGCGCCATCGGCGAACTGCATGCGACCCGTGACCCGGTGCCGCCTCTCACTGGCAGGAATCTGCATGTCAAGACTCTCCGAATATTTGCCGGCATCGATCGAGATGATCGTGGCGTGATTCCGGTCTCTAGTGCTGGGATAGTAGAACGTGGACTTTGACTTGAACCCGTCCCCCTTCCGTTCATCCCGAGCTACGAGCCAGTATTGACCGGGAGGCATCATTTCCATCTTGAACTTCCCGCTGTCCTTTGAACAGTCGAAGAACCGCGCGCCGTTATCGCCTCGACCCTTCACCGGCTCCAGATCGAGGCACACGCCATTAATCGGATTGCCCTTCGCGTCGAGCAAGCGACCGGTCACCTTCGTGTCCGCCTCAAGTACGAAGCCTACGCTAACGCCTCCGTCCACTGGTAGTTCGACGCCTGCTTCATTTCTCGAATCGGGCGGCGAACCCGTTACCACAGGGAACTTAACTCGGAGGCCTTTCGGCACTGTAATACTGACCGAATACTTCCCCGGCGGCAGATTGTATTGCTCATACACTCCGTCCGCGTTCGTCCTTGCTTCGACGCGCGAACCCTTTGGACCCGAAATCTTGACGGGAATATCGGCCAGTCCTCTTACACGGTGAAAAGCATCGCTCCCTGATTCTTCGTACAACTCAACCTCTCCAGAAAGCCTGGTGCCCTTGGCGGATTTCGGAAGGCCCCGCAAAAAGAGTAAATCGTCTCCCCCAGGGTCGGCGCTGCCAAGCGAGTGAGTGCAGGCAGCGACGTGAGAACTCTCCAATGTCTTTCCGAATAGGTAAAAAACCGCGCGCTGACCAGTCCGGAACTTTGCGTCACAGTCGCTAGCGCCCTCGTGCTGCTCAAACGTCTGACCCGCGACTGAACCCTTGAAACCTTCATCGACGCGGATGCGGACAGACTGCTCCTGGAACTCCATCTGTCTGGGATCGCCGTCTGGGTTAGCGGATTCGACGGTGCCAAGAAAAACGAACGGCGCCTGCTTCCATGCCTGTTTGACCGACGCCCAAGTCCCGCCGCAGGAACAGCCCCAGGCTCGCGTCCCGAGCATCAACAGAAGAATGAAACGATAGTTCATGGAGCAATCCATAATACCGAAAGCGTGATCTAACACGCCGCGCATCGACAGCGTTTCTCTCGCGCACTCAACGACTTTCCACTTTCATCCACCGCAAGCTTCGCGCCGAACCCTCATCATGCAATCAAGAGATCGGTCAGGCGTCGTATCCCGATCCGCTACCGCGAGGGTGAAGTCTTCGAAGCTCTCCTCTCGTCATGCCAAAGTGCGGCGATAGGAGCGCTCCGAATTAGAGTTACTTCTTACGGAGGGAGA
>Ga0210394_10006020_pt1 | contig 13323 bp, 9 predicted proteins | sample IncBWC12MmetaG_FD_160121 | JGI IMG/M metagenome (GOLD analysis project Ga0210394, IMG submission 160121) | Forest soil microbial communities from Barre Woods Harvard Forest LTER site, Petersham, Massachusetts, United States - Inc-BW-C-12-M | ecosystem: Environmental > Terrestrial > Soil >...
AGGTGGGTAACGTCATCACCTCTATCAACCCCACCGGTGGGGCAGCGGCCTGGGCCGTGAAGAACGTGGACGTGGACTCCTCCGATAACTACAACACCCTGACGGCCGTGTCCTGTCCCAGCAATCGCCTCTGCGTCGCGGTGGACAGTAATGGCGACGTCGTCACCTCCAGCAACCCCACCGGGGGACAAGCGGCCTGGAAGGTGGCCAATGTGACTGAGGCCGGCATGCTGGACGGTGTTTCGTGCACAAGCGGCGGCCGGTGCGTCGCTGTTGACGATACCGGTGACGTGGTCACCTCCACCGATCCCACCGGGGGGGCAGCGGCCTGGACGGTGACCACGCTGGACGGCACCGGCGGCCTGACGGGGGTCACTTGCACCAGCGGCGGCCTGTGTGTCGCCGTGGACGACAGTGGCAACGTGGTCACCTCGAGCAACCCCACCGGGGCGGCGGCGACCTGGACGGTGACCAACGGGGATGGCACCAACTCCCTGACAGGCGTGTCCTGCCCCAGCAGCCGCCTCTGCGTCGCCGTGGACGGCAGCGGCAACGTGGTCACCTCGAGCAACCCGATCGGGGGGGCGGTGGCCTGGACGGTGACCAGCGTGGATGGCAACATCAAGTTCCCGATGGTGAACGGTGTGTCGTGTCCCACCACCAGCCTGTGCGTTGCCGTGGACGACGACGGGAACGTCGTCACCTCCAAAAAACCCGCCGGGGGGCCGGCGGCCTGGACGGTGACCGACGTGGACGACGGCATCCAACTATCAGCCGTGTCCTGCACCAGCGGCCTCTGCGTCGCCGTGGACAGCAGCGGCAACGTGGTCACCTCCCGCAACCCCACTGGGGGGGCGGCGGCTTGGACGGTGACCAACGTGGACCCCGGTACCAACCTCTCAGGAGTGTCTTGTCCCACCCGCAGCCTCTGCGTCGCCGTGGACAGCAGCGGCAACGTGGTCACCTCCCGCAACCCCACGGGTGGGGTGGCGGCCTGGAGTGTGACCAAGGTGGACGGCACCAACTTCACAGGAGTGTCCTGTCCGAGCACCAGCCTCTGCGTCGCCGCGGCCGGCGGCGCCAACGTTGTCACGTCCACCAATCCAACCGGTGGGGCGAAAGCCTGGACGCTGACCAACATGGTCAACTTCTACCCTAATAGACTGTTAGCGGTGTCCTGTGCAAGCAGTGGCCTCTGCGTCGCTGAGGATACAGGCGGCAACGTGGTCACCTCCAGCAACCCGACCGGTGGCACGCCAGCTTGGACTTACTTGCCCGCCCCCAACCCCCTGAATGGCACCTTGAGCATGTCGCCCTCATCCAGCGCCGTGTCCTGTCCGAACAGTGGTCTCTGCGTCGTAGTCAACGGCAGCGGCAACATGGTCAGCTCCATCGATCCCACCGGCGGGGCGGCAGCATGGAACGTGACCGACGTGGATGGCACCAACTTCTTGTCAGGCGTGTCCTGTCCCAGCAGCGACCTCTGTGTCGCCGTCGACCGTAGCGGCTACGTGACCACAGGAACCGCAGTGGCGACGACAACGACCGGCGGGGCGACGGCCTGAAAGGTGACGAACGGGGATCCTATCAGCGCTGGCTCGTCAGGCGTTTCCTGTCCTAGCCTCTGCGTCGCCGTGGATAAACGCGGCAACGTGATTATCGGAACCGCGTCCGCTTAGCGCCGCCATACGGCAACGCCGGCGGCAAACCGTGAGCCGCTTTAGCGTGAGAGCCAGGCACGGTCCATCGGTCATTCGAACCGAGTGTTGGTGAACCACTCATGGTGAAGAGCGCTGGTGCACGTCAGTCGCACGTCAACCAGAGACGGGCTCTGCAGACTTCATCCGACCTCGGCAGTGGCCTGTTGGGGCCGCTTCAACAGGGGTTTAGTGCCCGCGAACTCGGACTGCGAAGCTCGAGTCGGGTGGTTCGGTTGCTCGTAGCAGGCCCCTACCTGCTGCCGGCCATAACTTATGTTCCGGGTCGGAGTTAGGGCCTACATGAGGGTTGCAGTCCTCACAGTGGTGCTGATCCTTACCGCGTGCAGCTCCTCCGGGCCGAAGGCACAGTCCTCCCTTCAGCCGAACGCAACGCCGAGTCACGCCAGCTCGCCGTTGACGTGGGCGGCCCCGGTGCTTGTCGACCATCAGCCACCGTACGCCGGCAACGACCTGTACGGCGTGTCCTGTCCCGGCAGCGGCCTCTGCGTCGCCGTTGACGGCAGCGGCGATGTGGTCACCTCGAGCAACCCGACCGGGGGCGCGGCGGCCTGGAAGGAGACCAACGTGGACGGCTCCAACATTCTGTACGGCGTGTCCTGTCTCAGCAGCAGCCTCTGCGTCGCCGTCGACGACAGCGGCAACGTGGTCACCTCGAGCAACCCCACCGGGGGGGCGGCGGCCTGGACGGTGACCACCGTGGACGGCGGCAACAGAATGTCCGGCGTGTCCTGTCCCAGCAGCGGCTTCTGCGTCGCCGTCGACGACAGCGGCAACGTGGAAACCTCGAGCAACCCGACCGGGGGGGCGGCGGCCTGGACGGTGGCCAATGTGGACAGCTCCGGTGGTCTGACAGGCGTGTCCTGTCCCAGCAGCGGCCTGTGCGTCGCCGTCGACGACATCGGCAACGTGGTCACCTCGACCAAACCCACCGGCGGGAAGGCGGCCTGGAGGGTGACCGACGTGGTCCACGTTGGAGCCGGCTCCATTGGCCTGACAGGCGTGTCCTGTCCGAGCACCGCTCTCTGCGTCGTGGTGGACAGCAATGGCGACGTCGTCACCTCCACCAACCCCACCGGGGGGGCGTCGGCCTGGAGGGTGAGCCACGTGTACAGCACACCTCGCTCGCAATGCTTAGTCGGGTTTGACGGGGGGCTCTGTTTCCTGAAAGGCGTTTCCTGTCCGAGCAGCGGCCTCTGCGTCGCCGTCGACCAGAGCGGCAACGTGGTCACCTCGAGCAACCCGACCGCAGGACCGGCGGCCTGGAAGCTGACCCACGTCGAGAACCTGTCCAACTGCATAGCGAAGGAGACCGGAGGCCCCTGCTCCTTGACCGGCGTGTCCTGTCCCAGCAGCGGCCTCTGCGTCGCCGTCGACGACAGCGGCAACGTGGTCACCGTGAGCAACCCCACCGGGGGGGTGGCGGCGTGGACGGTGACCAACGCGGACAGCTCGAACTCCCCTTCAGGCGTGGCCTGTCTCAGCAACGGCCTCTGCGTCGCCGTGGACCAGGCCGGCAACGTGGTCGCCTCCACCAACCCCACGGGAGGGAATGCGGCCTGGAAGATCACCAACGTAGATCAAGGCTCTTCTGAGTTTGGCGGTTTCTCAGGCGTGTCCTGTCCGACCAGCAGCCTCTGCGTCGCCGTGGACGAGGCTGGCAATGTGGTGACCTCCAGCAACCCGACCGGGGGGGCGACGGCCTGGACGGTTACCCCGGTGGACAGCTCTTACGGCCTGGATGGCGTGTCCTGTCCCAGCGGCGGCCTCTGCGTCGCTGTGGACGCCGTCGGCGGGGTGGTCACCTCGAGCAACCCCACCGGGGGGGCGGCGGCCTGGATGGTGACCAACGTGGACGGCTCCCACATTCTGTACGGCGTGTCCTGTCCCAGCATCAGCCTCTGCGTCGCCGTCGACGACGGCGCGGGCGTGGTCACCTCCACCAACCCCACCGGAGGAGCGGCTGCCTGGACGCTGACCAACGCGGACGGCTCCAACTCGATGTACGGCGTGTCCTGTCCCAGCAGCGGCCTTTGCGTCGCCGTCGACGGTAGTGGCAACGTGGTCACCTCGAGCAACCCCACCGCGGGGGCGGCGGCCTGGACGGTGACCAACGTGGACGGCGGCAACAGAATGTCCGGCGTGTCCTGTCCCAGCGGCGGCTTCTGCGTCGCCGTCGACGACAGCGGCAACGTGGTCACCTCGAGCAACCCGACCGGGGGGGCGACGGCCTGGACGGTGGCCAACGTGGACAGCTCCGGTGGTCTGACGGGCGTGTCCTGTCCCAGCAGCGGCCTTTGCGTCGCCGTTGACCAGGGCGGCAACGTAGTGACCTCCAGCAAATCCCACCCGGGGGTGCACCCGCTTGGTGGCTGACCAAGGCGACGGTGATGCCCAATTACTTGGCGTGTCCTGTCTGAGCTGCAGCCTCTGCGTTGCTGTGGCGGCCTGGGCAACGTAGTCACCTCGAGCAACCCTACACAAGGGGGGGCCGGGGCATGGAAGGTGACCCACGTCGACAGCTCTGACGCCCCATTCATGTCAGGCGTGTCGTGTCCCAGGAGCGGCTTCTGCATCGCCGTGGACAACATCGGCGACCTGGTCATCGGAACCAGTCTGGCCTAACGCACACTAGCGGGGACGCCACTGGCAAAACCGTGAGCTTGCTATGCGCAGGAGCGCGGCAGCATCGATCATCTAGAGCGACAGATCACTCCAAGTGGGTCAACGGCCACATGGTGTGAAGGGCGCGGCGCTGTGACAGCTCCGCGAACCATCCTCTAGCGGTCGTTCCTGGATTCCGTCCCGCTGAGCACCTCCTGCTCAATGAAGTCCAGACGCGCGGCAAGCGCACCGGCCCATTGTTCGGTTGGCTCCGCATTCACCGGAATGACGCCGGCCAGATCGTTCCCCGACCGGACTGCATTTATCCACCGCCGCATTTCCGTTACGTACTGCCGAAGCGCACCTTCCGGGTTTGGTGCGTTGTCAGTGACTAGATATGCGGGCGGCAGGTCGCCGGCCACCGTCCACAGCCACGAATCAACGGCGGGCCTAGACGGCTCGATCTCGAAGAGGCAGACCGCCACCTTCGGTGGGAATCCGACTCCCCAGAAAGCGCGCTTGATGCCTTGACACCACTTGAAGGCTCGCAGCCATTCCTCGGCCCCTCTGATGGCGGTCTCGATGTTGTCAAGCTCATCGTCCGGCCCCAGACCTTCCAGAAGCCGCTCCGATGGGACGACGCTTGTCAGGTCAGGTATTCCTGGCACTGTCTACGTCCGACGGCACCCGTGAACAAGCTTGGGAGGAGCCGCCTCGTTGGTTAGCCTGAGATGCGTCAATGCTTCTAGTCGGCTCCCAAGCAGTTTGCATTGGCGCCTATTGACGCCAACGGCTGACACGCATAGATTCCAGAATCATGGACGCCTTCGGCATCGTCTTTTCGTGGTGCGTGACTGCATTCTTCGGGCTGTGGACTGGACTGGGAGTCGCCCAAACAATGACCGGTCAATTCATGTTTCGGATGTTCAATCCGGCCCGGATCGACTGGTCCATGAACGAGATCAGGCTGTCCGGGGTGAGTTGGACAATCTGTGGATTCGTTGGGTTGTTGTCCGTGCTTGTCTTCGACCTGTTTGGACCGCTCGGGGTTGGCACGCCATGGATCATGTACTCAAATCCATGGGTGCCGGTTTTTCTCTGCACGCTCCTGGTCCAGGTATTGATCGAGCAGCACCACCGCAGGCGGTGGCCGTTTAACCGCCGATCGTCTACGTAAATTTGGCGGAGGGGCAGGGATTTGAACCCTGGATAGGCTTGCACCTATAACAGTTTTCAAGACTGTCGCCATCAACCGGACTCGGCCACCCCTCCGCAGGCACCACGGATTCTCGGAACTCAGCCCGCCAAGAATCTCCAGGCCGCCCATGTATTGCCGCAAAGGCTCGGGCACCGCAATAGTTCCGTCGGATCGCTGATAGGTCTCCATGATGGCGTCGATGGTCCGCGTGAGGGCAAGACCACTGCCGTTTATCGTGTGCGCGAAACGCGGCGGCGCCCCCCGAGCCGGCCGGTAGCGGATGTTGGCCCGCATGGCTTGGAAGTCATTGAAAACAGAACACGAAGAGACCTCGAGGAATCGGTTCAGACCGGGACACCACGCTTCGAGGTCGTACTTCTTGTATTGCGCAAACCCCATGTCACCGGTGCACATCAGCAGCGTGTGGTAATGGAGTCCGAGGCGTTGAAGGATGTCTTCGGCATCCGCGGTGAGCTTCTCGAACTCTTCCATCGACGTCTCGGCGGTGGTCACTTTCACCAGCTCGACTTTGGAGAACTGATGCATTCGGATGAACCCACGCGTGTCCTTACCGGCGGCGCCCGCTTCGGTGCGCCAGGAAGGGGCATACGCAACGTATTTCAGCGGCAGCTGATCCGCGTCGAGGATTTCGTCGCGATGAAAGTTGGTGACGGGAACCTCAGCCGTCGGAATGAGCCACAAGTCTTCGTTCTCGATCTTGTAGGCCATGTCCGCGAACTTTGGTAGGTTCGCTGTGCCCACCATCGATGCGCTGTTCACAAGCATGGGAGGCAGCACCTCCTTATAGCCGTGCTCGCGCGTGTGCACGTCGAGCATGAACTGCACCAGCGCCCGCTCCAGGCGGGCTCCCTCCCCCAGTAGAAAGGCGAACCGCGACCCCGCCACGCGGGCAGCGTGTTCAAAGTCCATGATGCCAAGCGCCTCGCCGAGGTCATAGTGCGTCCGCGGCGAAAAACCCAGATCTGGCTTCGCGCCCCACTCGCGCAGGACCACGTTCTCGGCCTCGCTCTCCCCCACCGGCACCGATTCGTCGAAGATATTCGGCACGCGGAGCAGCAGATCGTCCAGCCTCGCTTTGATCGCGTCCGCCTCTGACAGCTCCGCCTTGGCGCGCTCGGCCATCTCGCGCAGTCTCTCCTTCAGCCGCTCCTCGCGCGATTTCGCAAACTCTTTGGAGAGACGGTTCTGCTCCGCTCTGATCGTCTCAGCCGAGTTCTGGTGGGAACGCCACTGACGGTCAAGGTCGAGAATCGCGTCGATAGGCGCGTCCTCTTTCTTAAGCGCCGCGGCGCGCCGGACGCGCTCCGGATCTTTGCGAATGAGCTCGAGGGGCAGCACGCTACGCCTCCGGCTTCATGACCGGGAACAGGATCACGTCGCGAATCGATGGCTGGTCCGTCAACAGCATCACCAACCTGTCGATACCAACTCCAAGACCACCGCACGGCGGGAGGCCGTACTCCACTGCGCGCAGAAAATCCTCATCCATCGGATGCGCCTCGACATCGCCCGCGGCGCGCTTGGCCGCCTGCGCCTCAAATCGCGCGCGCTGATCGACCGGATCGGTGAGCTCAGTGAATGCGTTCGCATACTCGCGGCCGAGGATGATCAGCTCGAAGCGTTCCACGAACCGTGGGTCATCCTCACGCGGACGCGCCAGCGGCGAGATCTCGATTGGATAGTCCATGACGAACGTGGGCTGTCGAAGCTTCTGTTCCACGTGCTCCTCGAACAGGTCGTTGAGCTCTGTGCCTACCGCGTGCCGCCCGGTGAACTCCAGCACGAGGTCGGCCATTCGCGCACGCCTGTATGGCGGCGTTAGATCGACCTCCTCACCTTGATAGGTGGTCACCAGCGGGCGGCCGGCTGATTTCGCCGAGGCCGTGATGAGGTCTTCGACCAGCTTCATGACATCGTCGTAGTCGGCGAACGCCTCGTAGCACTCGAGCATCGTGAACTCCGGGTTGTGGCGCGGCGACAGCCCCTCATTGCGGAATACCCGGCCAACCTCGTAGACGCGCTCGAAGCCGCCCACCAGCAGGCGCTTCAGATGCAGTTCGAGCGCGATCCGAAGATAGAGGTCACGGTCGAGCGAGTTGTGGTGCGTCAGAAACGGCCGCGCGTGGCCACCGCCGGGAACTTCCTGCAGCACTGGCGTCTCCACCTCCACGAACCCTCTCGCGTCGAGCAGGGTCCGCAGCCCGGTGATGATCTTGGTCCGCGCTCGAAACACCTCACGCACCTCGGGGTTCGCAATTAGATCGACGTAACGCTGGCGGTAGCGGATTTCGATGTCCTTGAGCCCGTGCCACTTCTCGGGCAGCGGCCGCAGCGCCTTGGTAAGCAGCTGCAACGAGTGCACCTCGACGGTCGGTTCACCACGTCGGGTGCGAAACATCGGCCCGTTGACACCGATCACGTCGCCCGGATCGAGGTCCGAGAACAACTCGAAGGCCTCGAGACCGAGGACGTCGCGGCTGGCGAACAGCTGGATTCGGCCGGCGCCGTCCTGCAGGTCGGCGAACGCCGAGCCGCCATGTAAGCGCTTGACCATCAACCGCCCCGCGACCGCCACCTCTTCCGCGGTCCGGTCGCCCTCCCCCAGCAGGGTGCGTGCCTCGACCGTCTTGTGGGTCGGCTTGAACCCGCGCGAGTAAGGATCGATGCCGGCCGCGCGAAGACGCTCGAGCTTCTCGCGGCGGTCGACCATCTCCTCGGGGAGATCTGCGTTCCTCTCGTCCGTCACGATCGAAAAGACTAAGGGCTAGAGCGCTATCTCCTGCTCTTCGGCTGCTGGGAAGGCGTCGATGTTGGTCCCGCCCGCAGCGCGGTGGTTGCCCAGCGCCTCCTCGATGAGACCGTCGATATCGATGTCTGAGTGCAGCGGGTCGTGGTGAAAGAAGGCGAGCTGCTTGGCCCCCGCCTGCTCCGCGAGCTCGAGCGCCTCCTCGTACGTCGAATGTCCGAAGCCCGCATGGGTCCTGTACTCCTCTCGGCTGTACTGGGCGTCATGAACGAGCAGGTCCGCATTCTTACACCAGCTCGCGAGATCCTTCAGCGTCCCGTTCTCGTTATTCGCGAACAGCGCGATCTCGTTGTCCGTCGCAAAAGCAAAGCGCGTGTCGCCTTCGTCGATCCGGTAGCCGAACGTCGGAATCGGATGCATCAAAAGGTGCGGCGTAATCCGCAACGCACCGACTTCAAACGTTTCGCCAGGGTTGCGCTCGATGAACTCCATCTCGGCCGGCATGTGATCCAGACGCACCGGAAAGTACGCAGGATCCATCTGGTCCGCAAACGCCGCCTGCAGCGACTTGGCCGAGCCGGATGGTCCGACGATGGTCAGGTGAGTGCCGGGTACGAAGGCGGGCAAGAAGAACGGGAAACCCTGGATGTGGTCGAGATGCGTGTGCGTGATCAGGAGGTGGGCCTGCAGCGGCTCGGACTGATTGAGCCCGCTGCCCAGCTCAGCGATGCCGGAGCCGGAGTCGACGATGATCAGGTTGTTGTCCTTGTCTCGGACCTCGAGACAGGTGGTGTTGCCACCGTACCTCAGGGTTTTTCGCCCTGGCGTCGGCCTCGTGCCACGCGTGCCCCAGAACTTGATCCTCATTTAGGCGACGTCACTTCGTAGACGCGCTTGGCGATGAAAACGTCAAGGAGATCTGGGTCGAGCTTGCCATCGCCGGCTTCGTCTTTGAGGATGTCGAGCGCCTTGACCGCGGGCACTGCTCGCTTGTAGGGCCTGTCCTGCGCTGTCAGCGCGTCATAGATGTCGGCGATCGTCATCATCCGCGCCTGGATCGGGATCTCGTCGCCGGTCAAGCCGCGGGGGTAACCGGTGCCATCAAGCTTTTCGTGATGCCCATACGCGATCTCCGGGATGCCCCGCATCAATGGCGTCCACGGGATCTTGCTGAGGAAATGGAAGCTGTGGGTGACATGCGACTCCATCTCCAGCCGCTCCTGCGGATCGAGGGTGCCCTTCCGGATGCTCAGGAACCGGAACTCCTGGGGGTCGAGCATCGGGTGCGGGTTGCCGGCCATGTCGAAGTAGGTCTGGTGCGACAGGAACTCGAGCATTGAAGCCTTGTCCTCTGGCAGCACGCTGGGCTCGTTGGCGGCGACGATACCCTGGATCCAGGTGTCGAGCTGAACCAGGTCCTCTTCGAGCCGTTTGTCGACATCGGCCAGGAAGGGAGCCCCTGCGCTGCCCTGACGCATCGCCTCGAGCTTTTCAGTCGCGTACTTGACCTGCACTGAACGCTCAACGGCCTCAAATCGCGCCTGTATCACCTCGAGCTGGCCGGGCATCAGCTTTTTCGCCTTGATCAGGATTCGCTCGCGCACTCCGACCTTGCCGAAGTCGTGCAGCAGGCAGGCGTAGCGCAGCTCCTTTAGCTGGTCGTCGGTGAGGTACACGTCGCGGTACCGGCCGACATCGATCTTGGTGACCTCGCCGGCGAGGTGGGTGGTGAGGGCCTCGACCCGGCCCGAATGGCCGGCAGTGCTCGGGTCTCTCTGCTCGATCGCGGTCACACTGGCCTCGACGAACCCGTCGAACAGGGCCTGGATCGAGTCGAGCAGGTTCTTGTTGTCGATGGCGACACCCGCCTGGCTCGCGACCGACTCGAGCATCTCCAGGTCCTCAGGCCGGAAGCTGACGACCTCATCTGGAACGTTGGCTACAGTCAACTTGGTCTCGTAGCTGCGCTTCGCGTTAATCAGCTGGACCGCCCCGACGATCTCGTTGTTGTAGTTCCGCATCGGCACGGTGAGCATCGACTTCGTCCTGTAGCCGTACTGCGCATCGAATCCCTTTCCGCCCTGTGGTTTGTTGGGAGGCGGATTGTAGGCGTCGGCGTAGATCTGGCTCGTCTTCGTCGTGACCGCATAGCCGACCACGCTCTTTTCGTCCACCGGCACCTTGAAGTCCTGGTACGTGCTCTGGTCGATGGAGGCGTTCTGGCTGGCGCGCAGCGAAAGCTTGGGCTGATCATCCTCACCAACGGTCTTCCACCACAAGCTCGCGCCATCGGCGTTGGTCAGCTGCCGCATGGTGGTGAGGATGAACTCCTGCAGCTTGCCGATATCCCGCTCGGCCGAGAGGGCAATGCCGATCTGGTTGATGTCCTTGAACCGCTGGTGCTCGCGGCGAGCCTGCTCCTCGTGCTGCCGCACCAACTGCTTCAGCGCCACGTTCTCCATTGCCTGATGAAGCAAATAACGCAACGCTGCGGGCGAAGCGTCAGGCGGGAAAGCTACCGAGATGTCTGCGAGGCCGTGTGGCGCGCTCTCACCGGTCCCAAGCAGGATCAGGGCCGGAGAGACGATGGTGGTCGTGTCCTCGAGGCGGGTCCCAACCAGGCCGTCCTCGGCCAGGACCTCCTCCAACCCAGTGTGGTCGAAGGTGCCGAGCAGATAGATGTTGAAGACGGGCGCGTTGGTCATGCCGTGCCTACCTGACGCTGCCGTCGGAGTTCTGGAGGTAGATGAGGCGCAAGCCCTCAAGAGTAAGGAGTGGGTCGATGCTTTCGATAACCGGTGTCAGGCCGGCGACGAGAGCCGCTTGGCCCCCGGTCGCAATTACCTTGGCCGAGCCGCCGAGTTCAGCTGTCATCCGCTGGACCATGCCCTCCACCTGGGCGACAAAGCCCCAGACCAACCCCGACTGGATCGACGCCACCGTGTTGCGCCCGATCACCGAGTCCGGCGCCACCGCCTCGACCCGCCGGAGCATGGCGGTCTGCGACACGAGAGCGTCGAGAGAGATCTCGACGCCTGGCGCGATCGCGCCCCCCAGGTAGTCGCCCTGCGCGTTGATCGCGTCGTACGTCACGGCGGTGCCGAAATCGATGACCACGATCGGGCCACCGTGCTTGGTGAATGCGGCCAGCGCATTGGCGATGCGGTCCGCCCCGACATCCTTGGGGTTGTCGTACCTCACTCGGACGCTGGTCTTGGTACCCGGCCCCACCATTACCGGGTCGCACTTCAGGTAGCGCCTGGACACCTCGATCAGCGCCGGGTTGAGGTTGGGGACGACGCTCGCGATGACGACTCCGTCAACCACCGCCACGTCAAGGCCGCGCAGGTGGAAGAGCTGGCCGAGCTCCACCGCGAGCTCGTCGGCCGTGCGCTCGTGATGGGAGGTGATCCGCCAGTCGGCAACCAGCCGCTCGCCGTCGTACAGCGCGAGCGTCACATTCGTATTGCCGACGTCTACGGCTAGCAGCATCAGAAGGACTCTAGGCGAGTTAACGCGGGAGAGGTGGCGGGTGGTCCTGGCTCCATGCCAACAGCGCAGCGGCCTGGCGCCGGACCTCAACCGCGCGGGCAGCTACTCGCCTCGGATGCGGGGCCCCGACCAGGTCCCGTTTTCGAAGCGATGAATCGGCGTCCCAGGGCGCCCGCATCGTGCCCCCACGAACCTGCCGTCCCACCTCCTGGTGGGCACTCCGGAAGGATCTGCCCGATAAGACCAGCGCTTCGGCGACGTCGGTGGCCAGTAGACCCTGGTCCGCGGCCGCAGCCGCCAGTCGGTCTTTGTCGAACTCGAGATGCTGCACCAGGAGCGACGCGGCCCGCATAGAGTCCAGGGCGTTGTCGACAGCCGCGAACAGCGCCGGCTTGTCCTCCTGGAGGTCGCGATCGTAGGCCAGAGGAAGGCCCTTCAGCACCGTGACCAGGGCCACGAGGCTGCCGATCGCCCGGGCCGACCGACCTCGCAAGAGCTCGGCGATGTCGGGGTTCTTCTTTTGCGGCATCAGGCTCGACCCGGTCGCGATCTCGTCGGTCAGCCTGACAAAGCCGAACTCGGAGCTGGCCCACAGCACCACGTCCTCGCCGAGGCGGCTCAAGTGGAGAGCCGCGGTGGTGCAGGCGTAGACGAGGTCCAGGGCGAAGTCACGGTCAGCCACGGCATCCATGCTGTTGGCGGTGAGACGCGGGAGCCCGAGCGCCTTGGCCGCGACCCTGCGGAGCAGCGGCAAGGTGCTGCCGGCGAGAGCGCCGGATCCCAGTGGCATCTCGCTCGCCGAGTCATACGCACGTCGAATGCGCTCGGCGTCGCGCAGCAGCGGCTCGGCGTGGGCGAGCAGGTGGTGGCCGACTGTGACCGGCTGCGCGCGCTGGAGGTGCGTGTAACCGGGCATGACCCAGCCGGCGTGGCGGTCGGCTTGACTGCCAAGTGCCTCGACTGCGGCAGCGATCTCGGCCGTCAGCTCGCCGGCGGCGGCGCGGCAGTAGAGACGGAGGTCCAGCGCGATCTGGTCGTTGCGAGACCTGCCAGCGTGCAGCGCGGCGCCGGCAGGCGTGATCTCGGTGAGCCGGCGCTCGATCGCGGAGTGGATGTCCTCGTCGGTATCGACGAAAGCAAAGGCTCGCGCGTCCAGCTCCTTGCCGACACGGCGCAGCCCTCGCTCGATGGCGGTCAGCTGCCGGGCGGAGATGATCCCGGCGGCAGCAAGCCCGCGCGCGTGCGCGATGCTGCCCGCGATGTCAAAGGGATAAAGCTCGTAGTCGGCGTCGAGCGATGAGGAGAAACGCTCGAGCTCGGGCAGCAGGCGCCGCTCGAAGCGACCGCCCCACAGCTTCTCCGCCGGCCGAACTACTTGCCCAGGCGTTTGACTTCACCCAGCAGATTGCCAAGATCGCGCGAGTGCAGGCGGCCCTGGACCTGGGCCGACGTGCGCACCCCCATCCCCCACAGCTTGATGAAGCCCGCAGCTGCCGATTGATCGAATACGTCGCCCTTCCCGTACGTCGCCAGCGACAGCTGGT
>Ga0210394_10006021_pt1 | contig 13318 bp, 11 predicted proteins | sample IncBWC12MmetaG_FD_160121 | JGI IMG/M metagenome (GOLD analysis project Ga0210394, IMG submission 160121) | Forest soil microbial communities from Barre Woods Harvard Forest LTER site, Petersham, Massachusetts, United States - Inc-BW-C-12-M | ecosystem: Environmental > Terrestrial > Soil >...
TCGCCGCTTGACTGACCCTCTTTTCGTACTGGGATTCGGGAACTCTGCTGCCGTCCGGGTTGCCTTCGTCAAATACTCTCGCAAGGAAATAGCGATTGCCGTACTTGTTGAAGATCAATTCGCTCTTTGGCGGTGCGGAGTTGGCCTCGGCATCCTCGACTTCGAAGAGAGCAGACGTGGAGCCGTCCGCGGTGCTGATTTCCATGATCCTCTGATCGGAGTTGTCGAGCATGTGAAGGATGTACTTGCCCGCGGGGAGTTTGGCGTTCCCCGCGTAGAACTGAAACGGGACCGTAACTTCGAGCTCTCCAATGATCTGCGCATGCGCTTTGGGCGGGTGAATCGTTAGCGCAAAGACCAGAGCAATGAAGAGCGACAGCATTTGGAAAGATTTTGTGTTGTTCTGGATTGCCTGAGCCTTGTCGATGGATTCAGTGAACATTGTTGTTTCTCCTCAGCGTTGTAGACGCTTGACTGCGTCAAGGGACACCAGGGGAATGGGCAAGCCGGGTGCCAATGTGTTGATTTGTAAGTGATGGAAAATAGGGGCAGTGGTACAAACGATGGCGTGGCGTGGATGCCCGCCCGCGGACACGATGTCCCCATGCGGACAATCGGCGTCAGCCTATTTGTTTGTGTATCGAACGGCTTCGCGGGGATGATGGATCTCTAGCGGTATGGAGTAATAGCTGCCAAAGCCGGGACTGATCCTGGTGAAGTTGCTGCGCGCGTGCGTTGGCAGTCGTGGGGGTCGCATTGTTGTAAACAACCGGCGCTGGTTACAACCCGAGATTGATGGAAACGATTCCAGTCTTTTCCGCTTCGTATGTTCCCTGCACTGAATTAAACTGAGCCCATGCCGTCTGGGAAATGGATTTTTCGGAATCGCGGCGTACTTGCGCACGCGCCGTTGCTTTTAGTGCTCTTCTGGAGGCGCGGCGAAGTCAGCAACGCGGCGCTCACCTGGGGCGCGGGACTTGCCCTGTTATTTGCCGGAATGGCGCTGCGCATCTGGGCGCAGTCCTATATTCATCACCGGCTGAAGGTGCCGCTCGAATTCACCGTTGCCGGGCCTTATCAGCTCGTGCGCAATCCGCTTTACATCGGCAATTCGCTCATCTGCGCGAGCGCAACCTGCTTCGCAAGACTTCCCTGGCTCGCTCCTTTTATGTTGCTGTGGTGCTTCGCCGTGTATTCGGCGGTTGTCCGATATGAAGAAGGCTGGCTGAAGGAACTTTACGGCGGGCCGTACGAGCGCTATTTGCGGGAAGTGCCGCGCTGGTTCCCGCGTATCAACGGACTCCAGCGCATCGTCTTCTGGAATGAGTTTTCGCCGAAGGCCGTGCGCGCCGAACTGCACTGCCTGTTCATCGCGCTGATTTTTGGCCTCAAAGGAATCGCCGATTCTCCCGCCGGGCATTTAGCCTTGACTGGGCTGCGCTCCCGCCTTTTCTCGTAACGCTCAGCCGTCCGTGTCGGGCGCGACCGGGAAAGCACAATGCGCCGCTGGTTGTCATTCTGAGCGAAATGGCCGCGTACCTCCCCGGTCCAGTATTTTTGGACCGCGCGGCCACGAAGTCGAAGAATCTCTCCTGTCTTTTAGCAGGCAAAGTCCCTGACTCTATTTCGTCGCTCGGGGCGCCGATCCTGATCGGATCGGCAGCTTTACCACCGCATATGCGTTTGCTACTCTCGCTCCATGAAGCGCATGGCCGAAACGCGTTCCGGCCGCGCGGCTCAGCCACGCCTTTCCGAATCCATCGAGAGCCGTGAAAACCGCTGGCTGAAGCGCTTTCGCGCAGCCCTCGCCGGCGATGCCGCTGGGCATCGCGGCGAGTCCGGTCAGGCCGAGGGCGAAATCGCCGGCGTCGAGGGCGCGCGGCTGGTAGAGACGGCGCTGCGTTCTGGTGTCGAGATCGTCGCGGTTCTTTTCAGCGAGACGGGCGCGAAGCACATCTCCCGCCTCGCGCCCTGGATTCCTCCGGAAATGCGCCTGCTCCGCACCACCGATCGCCTTTTCGCTTCCGCCAGCGGAACCGAAACACCGCAAGGCGTGGCGGCGCTTGTGCGCCCACGCGCGGCGGTTTTCGACGATCTCATCGGCGGCGATCCACTGATTCTTGTTCTTGCCGGCGTGCAGGATCCCGGAAATGTGGGCACGCTCGTGCGCACGGCAGAAGCCCTCGGCGCCACTGGAATAGCGGCATGTGCCGCGAGCGGCATCGGAACCTCCAATCCTTTTGCGCCAAAGGCGCTGCGCGCCTCCGCCGGCGCCGTTTTGCGCCTGCCCGTTCTGCGAGGAATCTCCGCGCCGGTGCTGCTCGCGCAACTGCGGGTCGCGGGAGTGCGCGTCTACGCAGCGTGTCCGGACGAACTTCCGGATGGCGCTGCGAACGAGACGGATAAGAAACCGATGGCGCCGTGGGAAATCGATTGGCGCGGGCCCGCTGCCCTGCTGATCGGGAATGAAGGCGCGGGCTTGCCTGCGCACCTCGTGCGCTCCGCGGACACGATCGTGCGCATTCCGCAAGCGCAAGGGGCTCGCGCCCTGCATCCCAAAACGGCGCAACAGGAAGATTTGCCCGCCGAATCGCTGAACGCGGGCGTCGCCGGCAGCATCCTTTTGTATGAGGCCGCTCGCCAGCGTGGGCTCCGCTGATCGAGCGGATTCCCCGCGGAAGCGTTATCCTTAATGTAATAGAAACTCCATGAGCAAAACCGGCATGAGCCTTTTCGCCAAAGTGGAAGCCGAAGTCGCTGCCGCAAGCGCGCCGCTTGCGGAACGAATGCGTCCGCGCGCGCTCGAGGAATTTACGGGCCAGCAGGCGCTGCTCGGCCCCGGAAAGCCGCTCCGCACGGCCATCGAAACCGACGACCTCGGTTCGATGATTCTCTGGGGACCTCCCGGCTGCGGCAAAACCACGCTTGCGCGATTGATCGCGCGGCGCACGCATGCCGAATTTGTATCCTTCAGCGCTGTAATGAGCGGCATTCGCGAGATCAAAGACGTGATGGCTGCTGCCGAACACACGCGGCGCACCGGCCGGCGCACCATCGTATTCGTCGACGAGGTGCATCGATTCAACAAGGCGCAACAGGATGCTTTTCTTCCTCATGTCGAAGCGGGGAACATCACTTTCATCGGCGCGACTACGGAGAATCCTTCGTTTGAAGTGATCGCGCCGCTGCTTTCGCGCACGCGCGTCTACACGTTGCAGGCTCTGACGAACCGGGAAATCGTCGGCCTGCTGCGCCGCGCGCTTTCGGATAAGGAACGTGGTTACGGCAACGAGAAAATCGACGCAAGCGAAGGCGTGGTCGAGCGCATCGCCACATTTGCCAACGGCGATGCTCGCGCCGCATACAACACGCTCGAAGCGCTGATGCGCGCCACCGCGCCCGGCGCAGACGGCACGCGTGCGCTGACCGAGGAACTGCTTTCCGCTGCGCTGCAACGCAAATTCCTGCTCTACGATAAATCCGGCGAAGAGCACTACAACCTGATCTCCGCGCTGCACAAGTCGGTGCGCAATTCCGATGCGGATGCCGCGCTTTACTGGCTCGCGCGCATGCTCGAATCGGGCGAAGATCCGCTTTATGTCGCGCGGCGCCTGGTGCGCATGGCCAGCGAAGATATCGGGCTCGCCGATCCCGCCGCGCTGGGAATCGCCATTGCCGCGATGCAGGCGGCTGATTTCGTCGGCGTGCCAGAAGGCAATCTGGCGCTGGCGCAAGCCGCTGTGTATCTGGCGCTCGCTCCCAAATCGAACGCGCTTTACAGCGGCTACGGAGAAGTGCAGCAGGATCTACAGAAGACCTCGTCAGAACCTGTTCCCATGCATCTCCGCAACGCCGTTACTCCACTCATGAAAAACCAAGGCTATGGTCGCGGTTATGAGTACGCGCACGACGTGGAAGACAAGGTCGCGGATATGGACTGCTTGCCTCCGAGCCTGGCAGGACGGCAGTATTATCGCCCCACCGACGAAGGGCTCGAGCAGCGTTTGCGCGCGCGCATGGAAGAGATTCGCGCCATCAAATCCCGCCAAGGGCCCAAGACAGATCAGAGCTAGGCGCAGTCGACTGAATACGCTGTCATCCTGAGCGCCAGCGAAGGATCTCTCGTGCCAAAAAAGTACTGAGAGATTCTTCGACTGCGTGTCCGCGCCGGACCGAAGCGGTCCGAAAAGCAAGCGCGCGGACACTCCACTCAGAATGACACCATGGCAGTCCGACTAGAAAAAGCGCGCGGACACTTCGCTCAGAATGACACCATGGGGCCGACCAAGAAAGCGCGAGGAACTTCGCTGAGAATGACAACGCGTGTCCGCAGTTCAGAATCACGACAGCGCTAGCGCATCAGGCGCCGATGTTCCCTCAGGATGCAGGCGTCCATCACAACGAATAAGCCGGCATCGCGGGCGCGCTGCGCGGCGGCTTCGTCAACAACGCCGTCCTGCAGCCAAATCGCGCGAGCGCCCACGCGGATCGCGGCGTCCACAATTTCCGGCACAAATTCCGATCGCCGAAATACGTCCACGACGTCAATCTTTTCGGGAACGTCTTCCAGCCGGGAATAGGATTTTTCGCCCAGCACTTCCTTCTCGTTGGGATTCACCGGAATGATGCGATAGCCCGCGGACTGCATGTATTGCGAGACGCCGTAACTCGCCCGCAAACGGCTTGAGGAAAGGCCCACAACCGCAATCGTGTGCGCTTGCTGCAGAAGCTCTTTGATCTGCTGATCGGAAGGATGAAGTACTGGGCCCGAGGCGGTCATTTGGCAGAAGGCCTCTGCTTTTTGTTGTGACCGCGTCCGCGGTGAGTCGCGCGCTTTTTGGGCGTCGCAGGCGTGAAACTCTTCGGCTGGTCGACGAATCTGCGCAATTGTGCAACTTCTCGCGGTTCGAGACGCCGATAGTGCCCGTCCGCGAGATCGTCCAACTCGAGCGGCCCCAGCTTCACCCGCTTCATTTTCTCGACCGGATGCCCGAGAGAGAAAAGAGCGCGCCGCAGCAAGTCCCGGCGCGCATCGTTCAGTTCCACTTCGTACCAGGGATTCGCCGGCTGGGAACTGACGGCGTCCGGAGCGCGCAGCCGCCGCATGCGCGCGTGCGCCTTGCGGCGAACCTGCTGCATCTCGTCGTCGGTCAATCGTCCCGCAACCTTTAGCCAATAAACCTGAGGCAGGCGGGCGGAATTCTTGAAAATGCGGTCGGCAAGCTCGCCATCGCTGGTGAGCAGCATCAATCCCGAGGCGGCGTAATCGAGGCGGCCCACGGGAAAAATTCCGCCGGCCAGCCCGCGCAGCACGTGCCGTAAGGTTGCGCGGCCCTCGGGATCAGACATGGTGGAGACGACGTGAATCGGCTTGTTCAGGATGAGGTAACTTGGCTCGCTCGGACGTTCGGCGACGCGGCCCGCGGCTTCGACGCGGTCGCGTTCGGGATCGGCTTTTGCGCCGAGTTCGGTCACCACGGTGCCGTTGACGCGCACCTGGCCGCTGCGGATCAGTTCTTCGGCATGGCGGCGCGAAGCGATTCCGGCGCGGGCGATAATTTTTTGCAGTCGTTCGAGCATCTTATTTTGCAACCCACTCCACGTTCTCTGTCATTCTGAGGAGTCCCGCTGACTCCGGGGCGACGAAGAATCTCTCCGGAGGCCTCACCGTGTCCACCGAAAGAGGCGGAGGGATTCTTCGACTTCGTGGCCGCCGGCGCGCAAAGCGCGCCGATCAAAAATCTGCGGCCACTCCGCTCAGAATGACAACGCGTGCCAACACTGGCACTTTAGAGTCCGAACATCACTGCGAGCCGGGGGCGGCTTTTTTTGCCGCGCGGTCGGCAGTCCGGCTGGCGTTTTCTCCCACGACCTCGGTGTCGGGTTCTGCCCCGGACACGGGCGATTCCACCTTGCGTGATTCGGAATCGAGTGTAGCGGCTTCTGATGACTCGGGGGCAGGCGTCTCGCCGGGAACGCCCGCCGCGGCAGCGCCCGCGCCGGTGGTCGCTTCGGGCGCCGCCACATCCGCCGGCGGCTCGCCGTCGGGCGTTTCCGACTCGAAGGCGATGCCGTCGTCGGCGCCCAGCGCTTCGCGCGCGAGCGCCTCGAATTCTTTCAGGCTTGGCAATTCGTCGACGTCGCCCAGCCCGAAGCGCATCAGAAAATCTTTCGATGTGCGATAGAGGATCGGCCTGCCGATCACCTGCTTGCGGCCCGCCGTGGTGATCAGGCGTTTTTCCAGCAAAGTCTCGATCACACCGGCGCAATTCACGCCGCGAATCTCCTGAATTTCCGGCTGCGTCACGGGCTGCTTATAGGCGATCACGGCCAGCGTCTCGAGGGCCGGCATGGTAAGCCGCAGCGGCGGCCGCAGGCTCTTGATGAATCTGCGGACCAGATCGTGATGCTGCGGCTTGGTGTAAACGCGATAGCCGCCCGCGACGGCGCGAATCTCCACGCCCCGCTCATCGCTGGCAAAGCTTGCCACCAGATCGTCAAGCGCCGCGCGCACCACGTGCTTCTCTTCGCCCAAAACGCTCGCGAGCTGATCTATGGTGGCCGGCTCATCCGCCACGTAAATGATGGCTTCGAGCGCGCTCTTAAGTTCGATCGAGGTCATTGTCATGAGTATTGCTCGTCGATATTGCCCTCGGCGTTTGCTGAAGCCGCAGCCTCGCCGCCGGCAAACACCACATCAAACATCTTATGCTTCCGAATGAAAATCGGGCCAAAAATCTCTGTCTGTGCCAGCACGATGGCCTGCAGGCGGACGAGTTCGAGCACGGCCAAAAGCGCGCAGATCATAGCCGAACGCGACGTGCAGGACTCGAAGAAGCCCACAAGCTCGATGCCTTCTTCCGAGGTGAGCAATTGCCCGCGCAGAACCTGCATCATCTGCTCCACAGTGAACGTATCGTGGCGCAGTTCGATCTTGGTGACTTGCTTGCGGCGCTCCAGCACCTGCTGGAAAACGCGCACGAGATCTACCAGTGAGACGACTAACTCGCCCTGAGTGTCTTCGCTCTCGTAGAGCGAACGATCCGGCTTCGTCCAGACGTGCGCCTCGAGCTGCTGCTTCTGATGAAGCAACTGCGCCGCGCTCTTAAATTGCTCGTGCTCGACGAGGCGATGGACCAATTCGGCGCGGGGATCGATCTGTTCGTCCGGACCCGCAAGCGGGTCGGGAGGCAAAAGCATCTTGGACTTGATCAGGATCAGCGTCGCGGCCATGTAAATGAAATCGGCCGAGACGTCGATATCGAGCTTCTCGAGCTTGTGCAGGTATTCGAGGTACTGGCCGGTGATCTGGGCGATGGGGATGTTGTGAATGTCCATCTCCTGCTTGCGGATGAGATCCAGCAGCAGGTCGAGCGGCCCGTCGTAGGTATCGAGATGAATTTTGTATGGAGATGCCAACGTCACCCCCGTCCCGCAGGAATGTTTTTTGCCTGGCGTTGTCTTCCGCCGATCTCCTCGCGCTTCTCATTCCAGTGGAAGACGGCTTCGCGGACGCGGTCCATGGTTTGCTGCGCCACTAAACGCGCGCGCTTTGAGCCGGTGTCCAGATATTCCAGAACTTGCTGCGGATCGCTCTCGAAATCCTGGCGGCGCTGGCGGATCGGCTCGATCCATTTGATCAGATGATCGGCCATCGCTGCCTTGCACTCGATGCAGCCGATTTCCGCTGTGCGGCAGCCATGCGCCGCCCAATCCTGGACGTCCTTTGGCGAAAATAGTTTGTGCCAATCGAAAACGGGGCAGATATCCGGATTGCCGGCGTCCTGGCGGCGCTTGCGCGCCGGGTCGGTGACCATCACTTTGGTTTTTTTGCGGATGTCGTCGTCTGATTCGCTGAGCATGATGGCGTTGCCGTAGCTCTTCGACATTTTGCGGCCGTCGAGGCCGGGGATGCGCGGCGTGTGCGTGAGCATGGCTTCGGGCTCTCGCAGCACAGAGTTCCAATGGAAGAAGTCTCCGATCTCCGCTACAAACTCAAGAAAATTCCTTATCCCATCCTGGGCGGCGGTCGAGCGAAATTTTGCAATTAGATATGTTTGGATGTCCTGCCCAAGTGGATACGTAAAATTCGAATCCAGATGCGCGTCCGAGTGGCTCGCAATCTGCAACAAGGCGTGCTTGCTCTCTTTACGGAAGAGCTTTGGATCCACGTCAAGGCCATAGAAACTATCAAATCGACGCACGATTTCGCGACCGAGCTCGACATGGGATTTTTGGTCTTCGCCGACGGGCACGACGAGTTCGGTGTCAGGCTCGCCGTACATGACGATATCCGCCGTCTGCAAAACCGGGTACCCAAGGAACCCGAGAGTGTGCAGGTCTTTGTCGTTGATATTTTCTAGCGCTTCCTTATAGGTGGGGACGCGCTCAAGCCAGCCGAGCGGCGCAATCATGGACAGGAGCAGATTCAATTCGGCGTGTTCGGGAACCCACTGCTGCACGAAGAGGGTTGATTTATCGGGATCGAGTCCCGCAGCCAGCCAATCGATGCCGATCTCGATGGTGTTCTGCGCGACGAAAGACGTGTCGGCGTAATCGGTGGTCAGGGCGTGCCAATCCGCGATGAAGTAAAAGCATTCGTACTGCGGGTCGTCTTGCAGGCGAATCCAATTCTGGAGGGCGCCGAAATAATGGCCGATGTGCAGCCGCCCGGTTGGACGCATGCCGCTCAGGACGCGTTTGCGTTTGTCGGGAGCATTGTCTGCTGGCGGCACCCTAATGCGCTCCCGATGCCGGCCTAAAGGCCGGCGCTACAAAAACGAAACTGTAAATTCCTCGCGAGAAAGCCTCAGGTCTCCCGGCGTCTTTTAGTGACGGCGTTCTCGCGCCCAGGGCGGCCGGGACGACCTGAGCTACAAAACCAGCGGCAAAACCGAGTGGCTGTGCCACTGAATGACAGGGTTTCATGCTTTTGCCTCGGTAACGGAACGGCCGGCGGTCTTCTCCGTGCGCACCTTGTCGGTGCGCCCAAGTAAGTCGCGCGCGATGATCAGGCGCTGAATTTCGCTGGTGCCTTCGTAAATCGAGAGAACGCGGGCGTCGCGGTACATGCGCTCGACATCGCTTTCGCGCGAATAGCCCATGCTGCCATGAATCTGCACGGCTTTGTAAGCGACGCGATTGGCCGTCTCGGAGGCGAAAAGTTTCGCGCGCGAAGCAAAAGCTCCCGCGCGGGCTGAACCCGCGTCTCGCATTTCGGCGGCTTGCCAAACGAGCAAGCGGGCGGCTTCGATTTCGGTTTGCATGTCCGCGAGCATAAACTGGACGGCCTGAAATTCTCCGATAGTTTTGCCGAAAGCGCGCCGCTGTTTGGCGTAACTCGCGGAGGCTTCGAGAGCGCCCTGTGCGAGGCCGACGGCTTGAGCGGCAATGCCCACTCGGCCGCCGTCGAGAGCTTCAAGCGCGATCTTGAGCCCCTGCCCTTCTTCGCCCAGGCGATTTTCCTCCGGCACTTCGCAATCGGAAAAGACAATTTCCGCCGAACGCGATGACCGCAAGCCCATTTTATCTTCGTAGCGGCTCACGCGAAAGCCGGAGAACGCGGGCTCGACGAGAAAAGCAGTTATGCCGCGAGCGCCTGCAGCGGGATCGGTTTTGGCGAAGACGAGATAGACGCCGCTTTCGCCGCCATTGGTGACCCAGCTTTTTGTGCCGTTCAGGCGATAGCTTTTGCCGCTGCGAACTGCACGCGCTTCGATGGCGGCGGCATCGGAGCCGGCTTGCGGCTCGGTGAGACAAAACGCGCCCAGAATTTCGCCGCGCGAGAGGCGCTGCAGATATTTATGCCGCTGCGCGTCGTTGCCGTGCCGCCAGAGCGGCCAGGCTACGACGGAATTGGTAACGCTCAGCGCCACGGCCATGGAGGCATCCACGCGGGCGACTTCTTCGAGCATCAGCACGTAGGAGATCGTTTCCAGCGCGGCTCCGCCCCATTCCTCGGGAATGAGCATGCCGCAGCAGCCGAGTTCGCCGAGGCGGCGGATTTCCGCGCCGGGGAATTTTTCTTCGCGGTCGTAGCGGCGGACGTTCGGGCGGACCTCGGCGTCCATGAAGCGGCGCACGTTTTCGCGGATCATGCGCTGGTCGTTGGTGAGGGAGAAATCCATGAAGATAAAACCTTAACACAGAGTGCACAGAGGGACGGAGGACACAGAGAAAGATAATGCTCATGATTTGCGGACCCACCCTTCGCACAAACCGCGAAGGATGGGGCACCCGGCGGAGCGGAAACTGCCGGAAAAATCTCGGAGGGATTCTTCACTGCGTGGGCCGCGGACCAAAACGCGGTCCGAGGCAGAGCCGCGGCCCACTCCGTTCAGAATGACAATGCGGGGCTAACGACAGAGTGCGCGGAGGGATTCTTCGACTGCGCGTCCCGACGGGAAATCGGAAACGCACCGATTTCCCGAGAAGGACCTCGGGACGCTGCGCTCAGAATGACAACGGGCGTACCGCGCGAAGTCTGCAAGCGCGCCTGTTCTCTTCTGAACTGCAGATCCCTCGGTCGCTTCGGCGACCTCGTGATGACATCCAAATACGTAGCCGCGGCCCACTCCGTTCAGAATGACAATGCGGCGTAGTGAGAGGGTGCGCAGAGGTAAATGCACACGCACGATCCTTGTAAAGAACAGCAGATTCCTCGTCGCGCGGGGAATTCGAGAAAGGACTAAATATGTGCTGCGCTCCTCGGAATGACAGCTTCTCGATTCCGGTACGAAGTGGTGCGACTGAATAGAAGCCTTACATCTTCAAGAGTTCGCGGAGGCGTTTGGTCTGGGCGCGGCTTACGGGCACTTCCGACTGGCGCTTATCCGCCATTTTGAGCATGTAACTCGACTTGAACCAGGGGAGCACTTCCTTGATGTGATCGATATTCACCAGATGCGAACGGTGTGCGCGCCAGAAACGTTCGGAGTCTAGCCCTTCGGCCAAGTCTTCGATGGTGCGGTAATTCGAAGTGCCTTCGAGATCCCGCGTGCAGATGGTAATCGTGCCGTCTTCAATTGAGGCGCAGACCATGTCTTCCGCGTCCACCAGCAGAAGCCGGCCTTGGGATTTCACCAGCAGCTTCACGGGTTGGTCGCTGCGATTGCCCAACTGGTTCACGAGCGTCTCCAGGCGCTCCGCTGGCGAATGCTCCGCGCCCAGAATGCGGCGCGCCCGTTGCACAGCGCGCGCCAGCCGCTGCTTATCAAACGGCTTCAAAATGTAGTCGACCGCGTTCACTTCAAACGCCTGCACCGCGTAGGATTCGTAGGCGGTGGCAAAAACAATGTGGGGCAGGCGGACCTTGCGGTCCATCAATCGCTGAATCACGCCGAAGCCATCCAGGCCCGGCATCTGCACATCCAGAAAGACGAGGTCGGGATTGTGCTCTTTGATTAGCGCCACCGCTTCCAGACCGTTCTTTCCCTGACCGACAAGGCTGACTTCCGGAAAGCTCTTCAGCAAAAAAGCGAGCTCATCCCGCGCGGGCTTTTCGTCATCCACGATCAGAGTGTTTATAGGGGTGTTCATTTGCGAATTGATCTGACCACTCGAGTTCAACGGCATTTCGCCCTCAGAGTTTACTGACCGGGAATCCGGCGCAGTACGAGTATACGGTGCAGACGCAAACTGGCCAACTCCCGTCTTTCGCGCAGGGCGCTCCAGGCGGACCGAAATAGGGGCCTCAGCGCGGCCTTACCCCTGGGGAACCGTGAACGACAGGAGCCAGAAAACAACGGCCCGAGGTCCAAACCCACCCTTCCTAGGACTGATAAAATGTCCCTAGCCACATTCTGTTACCTTGGGCAGCCCGAACAGCCCAAAAGTGCGGGTGCCGCATAGAAAATTCATAGCCAAGGAGTTGCTCGCTATGGGCGGCTCCGGTACCGGCTATTCCTAAGCCCCTGTCTCGTAACGAGATCGTAGTTGCACAATTTTCGTGCAACTTCGGCCCCCATTTTGCGTTGAATTATGTACCGATCAGGAATCCTGACCGGCCAGGAGGGCAGGTGATTCGTCCCATGCGGGCACCGACTTTTATGCCGCAGCCTGCGAATCAGGCGTCGGATCAGGCCTCCGATCGGGCCTCCGGTGCGGAGCGTTTCCGGTCCACTCGCCATGAGCCGCGGTCCGCAGCCGCACTTAGCTTTGCGGCATGCGGGCTGGCCTCGAGCGGCAGGTTTTTCGTCGAACTCTGCCATACAGTCAATATCAGCCGGTCGGGCTGCTCCCTGTTGCTGCGCACGCGGCCGCAAACGGATTCAGCCCTCGTCCTGCGCGCGGTACCGGGCGGCACTTCCCTTCCCGAAGGGACATCGCAGCTTTTGTTTCAGCTTGCCTGGGTGCGCCCCGCAGATGACGGCTGGCTGATCGGCGCGTTCGCGCTCGGCAAAGTCGACCTCTGCCGTCTGGCATTTCCCCCTTACACTCAGTACAATAGGCAATCCGACAAGGATTGCTGTCCCGAGCGAGCAACGCGAGCGAGGGATCTCTCCATCGAAGCGATCCTGAGCGAGGGACCTCTGACCATGCCGACTGCCCGAGCAAAAGTTCTCCACAGCAACATCCTTTATGAAGGCAAGGTGTTCAGCATGCGGCAGGATCGCATCGTCGAGCCGGGCGGCATCGAAGTCACGCGGGACATCGTCGCCCATCGTGGCTCCGTCGTGCTGCTTCCTGTTTTTCCGGATGGCTCTATTCTGCTGGTGCGGCAATACCGGTACGCAATCGGCGCCATGCTATGGGAACTCGTAGCGGGCCGGCTCGAACCTGGCGAATCGAAAGCTGCGGGCGCGCGGCGCGAGCTGATCGAGGAAACCGGATATACCGCGCGCCGCGTAAAACAAATTTTAGAGATCTTTCCTTCCCCGGGATTCGTCACCGAACGCATGTGGATTTTCGCCGCCACGGGACTCCAACGCGGCGTTGCGCAGCCGGAAGCGGACGAGCGCATCACCGCGAGAAACTTTTCGCTGGCCGCTCTCGAAAAAATGATCCGCCGCGGATCGCTGCACGACGCAAAATCTGTCGCGGCGATTCTCTTTTATTCGCGTTTTCTCAAATCCAGATAAGAGATTCGCCGAGAGTATCGGCACAAGAAATGCGCGCTGCGTCCGCAGAAAGCGCACTCATAACGAAAAATTTGTGCGATTATATTCACGACAATAAAAATTCGCGGCTTCATTCGGTCTGGTGAGCGCGCGAAATGGAGCGATAGTTGCTTGCAACATACGCACGGGTAGTCTACGATTCAAGAAAATCACACCGGGAGGTGACTGACTGAAAACACAAATCGCGAAGATGGACGTGA
>Ga0210394_10006022_pt1 | contig 13318 bp, 9 predicted proteins | sample IncBWC12MmetaG_FD_160121 | JGI IMG/M metagenome (GOLD analysis project Ga0210394, IMG submission 160121) | Forest soil microbial communities from Barre Woods Harvard Forest LTER site, Petersham, Massachusetts, United States - Inc-BW-C-12-M | ecosystem: Environmental > Terrestrial > Soil >...
TATCCATCATCATTTCGAGATGCTCGGCTGGGACGAGATGACGATCATCGTCCGGTTCTGGATCGTCGCCGGTCTCGCGGTCGCCTTCGGGGTCGGCCTCTTCTATGCCGAGTTCATCAACAATGGCTGACGTTTCAGGTGCGCCACCTTTCGCCGGCCGGACGGTCCTGGTCTGCGGGGTCGGCGTCGCGGGTGCGTCGGCCGGTGCCGCCCTGCTGCGCGCCGGTGCGCGGGTGCTGCTCAGCGCTACCCAGGAAAGTGCGGCGAGCACCGAGCTGGTAGCGGCCGGCGCGCGTTATGTCGGTGACCTCAGGATGGTTCCGGCCGGGGTCGATGCGGTGATCGCCTCGCCTGGGCTCAAGCCGCAGGTGGCATTGCTCGTCGATGCGCGCGCGCGCGGGCTCCCGGTGCTGGGCGAGATCGAGCTCGCCTGGCAGCTGCGCGGTACGACGCCGGCCCCCTGGCTGGCGGTGACCGGCACCAATGGCAAGACGACCACCGTGCACATGCTCGAGTCGATCCTGGGTGCCGCTGGGCTGCGGGCGCTCGCGGTCGGCAACGTCGGCGTGCCGATCATCGATGCGGTGCTGGCGGACGAGCCCTACGACGTGCTCGCGGTGGAGCTGTCCAGCCAGCAGCTCCAGTCGGCGCCCTCGATCGCTCCGGCGGCCGGGGCGCTGCTGAACGTCGCCGCCGACCACCTGGACTGGCACGGGTCGATGCAGGCCTACGCGCTCGCCAAGACGCGGGTCTGGCAGGGCGCGGTCGCTATTGGCAACCTCGACGATGCCGCCGTCGTCCGGCTGTTCGATGCGGTCGAGCCGAGCCGCCGGGTGGGCGTCACCCTCCGCGCCCCGGCGCCCGGCCAGTTCGGCGTCGTGGACGGCACGCTGGTCGAGCGGGCGGCGGACGGGACGATCACTGCACTGGTGGCCGCCGACCTGATCCGGCCGGCGGGTGCGCACAACGTGTCGAATGCGCTGTTCGCCGCCGCGCTGGCGCGAGCGCACGGGCTGGGTGCGGCCGAGATCGAGCGCGGACTGCTGGCATTCGTCCCCGATCCGCACCGCAACGTCCTCATTGCCACGGTGGCCGGGGTCGACTACGTCGACGACAGCAAGGCGACCAACCCGCATGCCGCGGCCGCGTCGCTGACCGCGTACCAGCCCGTGGTCTGGATCGCCGGTGGGCAGCTCAAGGACGCGCCGGTCGACGAGCTGGTGCGGGCGGTGGCGCCGCGACTTCGCGGCGCGGTGCTGCTGGGTGCGGATCGGGACGTGCTTGCTGCCGGGTTTGCGCGACACGCACCTGATCTCCCGCTGATCAAGGTGGCCAGGACCGACGATGGAGCAATGACCGAGGTGGTGCGCGCCGCGGCCGGGATGGCTCGTCCCGGCGACACGGTGCTACTCGCTCCGGCCGCTGCCTCTTACGACATGTTCAGCGGTTACGGTGCGCGGGGCGACGCCTTCGCGACGGCCGTCGCCGGTCTTGGCGCACTACCGGAAGCGAACGAACTCCCGTGAGCAAAGCAGGTCCGGCCGATCAGGCCGATCCCGACGCCGATCCCGACGGCTCCGATGAGGTAGGCGGCGCCCGGCCGTGGCGTGACCGCGGTCCGCGGCAGTGGCTGCGGCCGGCGACCGAGGCAGGTCGCAGCTTCCTGGATCGGCCGTACGCCTCGACTCAGCTGATGCTGCTGACCGGCCTGTGCCTGCTCCTGGTCGGCGTGATGATGGCCGCGTCGACGACGATCTCCGCGTCGTTGCAGCAGGGCAGTCATCAAGACATCTGGTCGCAGCTGGTGAAGGAGATCGAGTTTCTGGTGATCGGCGTGCCGGTCTTCTGGCTCGCCGTGCGGATGCCGCCGAGCGCGTACCGCCGCCTTGCCTACCCGATGCTCGGGATCGGCCTGTTCGCGCTGATGGCAGTACTCGTGCCGGGGATCGGAGCGGTCGTCAACGGCGCCCACCGGTGGATCATGTTCGGCCCGCTGGGGGTCCAGCCGTCGGAGTTCGTCAAGATCGCCATCCTGCTGTGGGGTGGAGACCTGCTGACGCGCAAGCTGCACTTCGGCACGCTCACCAGTGCACGGCACCTGTTCGTACCGCTGGTGCCGATGTTCGTGCTCGTGTGTGCGCTGGTGATGATCGAGCCGGACCTCGGCACCACGCTGTGCTTCCTGCTGATCCTGCTCGGACTGCTCTGGACGGTGGGCACGCCGTTTCGCTACTTCGCCGTCATCGTGGCAGCCATCGGCGCCGCGGTGGGCGCGCTGGCCTACTTCGAGCCCTACCGGCTGGCGCGGCTGACGTCGTTCACCGATCCGTTCAAGTCCAGCCAGCACGGCGGCTACCAGGCGGTGCAGGGCCTCTACGCGCTCGCCTCCGGTGGCATTTTCGGGGTGGGGCTCGGCAACGGGACGGCCAAGTACAACTGGCTGCCGAACGCGAACACCGACTACGTCTTCGCGGTTGTCGGCGAGGAACTCGGCCTGATCGGCTGTGTCGTGGTGCTAGCCCTGTTCGGGCTCTTCGCCTTCACCGGCATGCGGATCTCCCGGCGGGCCGATGATCCGTTCATCCGGCTGGTGGGCGGCGGCGCCACGATCTGGATCACTGGACAGGCCGTGATCAATGTGGGTTACGTGACCGGCTTGCTGCCGGTGACCGGCATCCCGCTGCCCTTCATCTCCGACGGCGGCACGTCGTTGCTCGCGACCTGCCTCGTGTTCGGCATGATGGTCTCGTTCGCGCGTCACGATCCCGCCGCGGTGAAGGCTGCCCAGTTGTCGGCCCAGCTCGGCCAGCGCGGCAGGATCGAACGATGGGCGCGGATCGCTGTGCCCAAGACCTACGTCGAGCGCAAGCGACCGGCCCGTCCGCCCGCAACCCGTCCGGCCGCCCGTCCCGCTCGGGCCGGCGCGAGCGGGACGCGGGCGGCCACGCAGGCGGCCACGCAGGCGGCCAAGGCTGCCGCGTCACAGCGGCAGGTGCCCCGGCCGCCGCAGCGGCAGCCGGCTCGTCCGCCTCAGGTGGCCCGGGCGTCCGCGACTGGTACGTCCGGATCCGGACCTCGACTGCGGCCGACTGGAACCGAGTCGCCGCGCCGCCGGAGCACACGGTGACCGGAGTGCCGGTGACGGGAGTGTCGGTCGTGGTGGCAGGTGGCCACTCGGCGGGGCACATCGAACCAGCAATGGCAGTGGCAGACGCCGTTCGCCGACTCGAACCGGCCGCGACGATCACCGCGCTGGGTACCCATCGGGGGCTGGACACCACCTTGATCCCGGCCCGCGGCTACCCGCTCGAGCTGATCCCCCCGGTGCCACTGCCGCGGCGGCTCAACGCGACGCTGCTGCGCACCCCGGCGCGGCTCCTGGCCGCGGTTTCGGCGGCGGGGCGGGTACTCGACCGGGTGCAGGCCGACGTGGTCGTCGGTTTCGGCGGTTACATCGCGCTGCCGGCTTATCTGGCCGCCCGGCGACGGGGCACGCCGATCGTGGTCCACGAGGCGAACGCCCGGCCGGGCTTGGCGAATCAGGTCGCGGCCCGGCTCACCCGCAACGTCTTCACGGCCTCGGCCGACGTGAAACTCCCACACGCGACGGCGATCGGCATCCCACTGCGACCAGCGATCTCACGTCTTGATCGTGCTGTGCTGCGGGCCGACGCGCGACAGAGGTTCGGTCTCGACGGCACCGGCCCGGTGCTGCTGGTCACCGGCGGATCGCAGGGCGCGCAGGCGATCAACGCCGCGGTCGCGGGTGCCGCGCATGCCCTCAGCCAGGCCGGGGTGCAGGTGCTGCACATCGTCGGGCCGGCCAATGCCGTTCAGGCCGCGGAGCCCGGATACGTCGCGCTGCCCTTCGTCGAGCAGATGGCGTTCGCCTATGCCGCGGCCGATCTGGTGCTGTGTCGCTGTGGCGCGATGACCTGCGCGGAGTTGACCGCGGTCGGCCTGCCCGCCGTCTACGTGCCGCTGCCGCTGCGTGGTGGTGAGCAGCGTCTGAACGCCGAACCGATCGTGCGCGCGGGCGGTGGCCTGGTGGTGGACAACGCGGCGTTGAGCCCGGCTTGGATCGAGCGTGAGGTTGTGCCGCTGGTCACCGACCCGGTCAGGCTGGCCACGATGTCGCGCGCGGCCGAGCATGCTGGTTCGCGTGATGCGGACATGCAACTGGCCGAGTACGTGCTCAGCCTCGCGCGTGAACACCGGTCCCGGCGCGGTCCGGCTCGCGCGTCCGGCGCGGGTGGCGCCGTGGCTAGCGCGGTGGAGCCGGTGAACCGGCCGACCCGCGATGCGGACGCTGATCGCCCGCAGGACTGGGCCGCACCGGGCGCGGCCCTCGTCCGCAGCGCCGCCACCGACGTGATCCCGGCGCTCGCCGAACTGGGCCGGGTGCACATCATGGGTATCGCCGGCGCCGGGATGAGCGGCCTGGCCCGAATCCTGATTGCTCGCAAGATCGAAGTGAGCGGCTGTGAGGCGCGCGACTCGACGACAGTCGCGGCCTTACGCGCCGTCGGTGCCACGGTGCACATCGGCCACTCGGCCGATCACCTGCTGGATGCGGACACCTTCGTCTACACCACCGCAATAAACCCGAAGCACCCGGAGTTCGTGGCGGCGCGGGCCAGTGGCAAGCCGGTGCTGCGCCGGGCGGCGGCGCTGGCCGCGGCGCTGGAGGACCGGCGAACGGTGGCGATCGCCGGGACGCACGGCAAGACCACGACCACTTCACTGCTCACCGTTGCCGCGCAGGCCTGCGGGCTGGACCCGTCCTTCGCGATCGGCGGAAACCTCTACGAGACCGGGCTCAACGCGCACCTGGGCTCCGGTGAGCTCGCGATCGTGGAGGCGGACGAGAGCGACGGATCGTTCCTGCTGATGCAGCCGGCCGCGGCGGTGGTGACCAACGTCGAGGCTGATCACCTGGAGAATCACGGTGATCTGGAGGGTGTCTTCGGCGCATTCGAGCAGTTCATCGACCGGATCATGCCCGACGGCCTGGTGCTGACCAGCGCTGACGACCCCGGTGCGCGGCGCATCGCCGAGTACGCGCGGGCCAGCGGCCACCGGGTTCTGAGTTACGGCGAGCGCGCGGATTCCGATGTGCTGGTCAGTGGCATCCAGGAGCGGGCAGGCGGCGTCGACTTCGTGGTCGAGGGCGGTCCGCTGCCTCGCACCGAGGTGAGCGTCGGGGCGCTGATCGGCAAGCACATGGCGCTCAACGCCGCGGCCGCGCTGACGGTCGCCGCCGAGCAGGGGATGGACGTCGCGAAGATCGCTGCTCGATGGTCGCAGTTCCGGGGCGTGCGCCGGCGTTTCGAGTTGCACGGCGAGGCCGCCGGCGTCCGGGTCTATGACGACTACGCGCACCATCCGACCGAGATAACCGCCGAGCTTCGCGCCGCCAGATCGGTCGCCGGCGCGGGCAGGCTGATCGCGGTCTTTCAGCCCGGGACCTACAGCCGAACTCAGACGTTCGCCGCCGAGTTCGCCGTCGCGATGGCCATAGCGGATGTAGCGGTCGTGCTCGACATCTTCCCCGCGCGGGAGGAGCCGATTCCGGGCGTCACGGGAGCGACGATCGCGGACCGGATCGAGCTGCCGCCGGATCGGGTGATCTATGAGCCGAGCTTTGCCGCGGTGCCGGGCCGGATTGCTGAGATCGCCCGACCTGGTGACCTGGTACTCACGATGGGCATCGGCAACGTGTACCTGCTGTGCGCGGAGATCCTCGCGGCGCTCGGTGGTTCCGCGGCAGGACACTGACCGCGACGATGTCGAACCTGCTTGAGCGATCGCCGGACAGCGCCGAGCCGGGCCGGAGGGGACCGCGCCTTGCGGTGATCGCGGCGGTGGCTGGGGTTCTCGCGCTACTGCTCGCATGGCTGGTTGCGTTCAGCCCGCTGCTCGGTGCGCGCAGCGTGAGCATCCGTGGCAACCGGACGGTCAGCTCGGCCGCTGTCCAGGCCGCGGCGGCGGTCGGGCACGGCACGCCGCTGATCCGGCTGAACACCAACGCGGTGCGCCAGCGGGTGGAGGCGATCCCTTACATCGCGTCGGCCACCGTCACGGTGTCGTACCCGTCCACTGTCGTAATCACCGTGCAGGAACGGAACCCCGTCGGCTACCTGGTGATCGCCGGTGGTTACCTGCTGGTCGACAAGACCGGCACGCAGTTCGTCACGGTGACGGCCCGACCGGCCAAGTTGCCTCGCTTCGATGTGCCGGGCGGCGCCGTTGGCCGTGCGGCCGGCCAGGCAGTGGCGGTGGTGGCCGGGGCGCTGCCGGCCGCGGTGCTGAGCGAGCTGGCTTCGATCCAGGCGGACTCACCGGATGCGATCACGCTGATGCTTGCCGACGGCCGGATGGTCGAATGGGGGAGCGCGGATGCCAGCGGCGAGAAGGCCGCGATGCTCACGGCCGTGCTGCGGCAGCCGGGACGGACTTTCGACCTGACCAGTCCGGGCCTGGTTGTCGCGCACTGATCGGACCGCACTGATCGGACCGCACTGATCGGACCGCACTGATCGGACCGCACTGATCGGACCGCACTGATCGGACCGCACTGATCGTCCCTGACGGTGGCCTGTTTCGCGTGTTCTGCGTGTCGCTCGGCGCGCCTGCTTGAATCCGACCGCCGTGGAACTACCTTCGGAGTCACCACCCCAGATTGACATAACGTTAAGGGTCTACTAAAGGGTGAGAGTTGTTACGCGAAGCACGACAGCCGACGAAAGCAGGAGTTCTCATGAGTGCACCGCACAACTACTTAGCGGTCATCAAGGTCGTCGGCGTCGGCGGGGGCGGCGTCAACGCTGTCAACCGCATGATCGAACACGGTCTCAAGGGCGTCGAGTTCATCGCCGTCAACACCGACGCGCAGGCGCTGCTGATGAGCGACGCGGACGTCAAGCTGGACGTTGGCCGCGAGCTGACCCGCGGCCTGGGTGCCGGTGCGCAGCCCGAGGTCGGCCGCAAGGCGGCCGAGGATCACAAGGAAGAGATCGAAGAGGTGCTCAAGGGCGCTGACATGGTCTTCGTCACCGCAGGCGAGGGTGGCGGCACCGGCACCGGCGGCGCGCCGGTCATCGCCTCGCTGTCACGCAAGCTCGGCGCACTGACGATCGGCGTCGTTACCCGGCCGTTCTCGTTCGAGGGTAAGAAGCGCGCTTCCCAGGCCGAAGAAGGGATTGAAGCGCTGCGGGCCGAGTGCGACACGCTGATCGTGATCCCGAACGACCGGCTGCTGCAGATCTCCGACCACAACGTCTCGGTGATGGATGCCTTCCGCAGCGCGGATCAAGTGCTGCTGTCCGGCGTGCAGGGAATCACCGACCTGATCACGACGCCCGGCCTGATCAACCTCGACTTTGCCGACGTGAAGAGCGTGATGAGCGGGGCCGGTAGCGCGCTGATGGGCATCGGTTCGGCGCGGGGCGAGAACCGTGCGCGCGCCGCGGCCGAGATAGCAATCGCGAGTCCGCTGCTGGAGGCCAGCATGGACGGCGCGCACGGGGTGCTGCTGTCGATCTACGGTGGTTCCGACCTCGGCCTGTTCGAGATCAACGACGCGGCGTCGCTGGTGGCTGAGGCGGCCCATCCGGACGCCAACATCATCTTCGGCGCGGTCATCGATGACACGCTCGGCGACGAGGTGAAGGTGACCGTCATCGCGGCCGGATTCGACAGCGGTCAGCTGCCCTACAAGAAGGTCGAACTCAAGCGTGAGCCGAGCACGGCGGGGATCGGCGCCGCTGTCGGTGGCGACAAGCGCGGCGCCGGGAACAACGGCAGCGACTGGTCGCTGCCCGCCGCTCCCGCGCCCGCGCCGGTGCGCGCGCCGGTCAGCGTCGAGCACGAGCTCGATGTGCCTGACTTCCTGAAGTAACCCGGGCGCCGGGATGGATTCAGTCGCCCCGCCGCCCGACGACCACCGACGGGTCGAAGTGCTCGGCTCGCTGGCCGCGCTTCGTGCCAGGCTCGTCGATGCTGCGACGTCGGCCGGGCGGGATCCGCATGCTGTCACCTTGATCGCGGTGACCAAGTCCTTCCCGGCCGCCGATGTCGCAGCCGTGCTCGGGCTCGGTGTGTGCGACCTGGGTGAGAGCCGAGACCAGGAGGTCCGGGCCAAGATCGCTGAGCTCGGTCCGACGGCGACCGCTGCGCGCTGGCACTTCGTCGGCCGGCTGCAGACCAACAAGTGCCGCTCCATTGCCGGCTACGCGCATGCGGTCCACTCCGTCGACCGGATCGAGGTGGCGGATGCGCTGGCCGGCGCGGTGGCCCGGCTTGACCGGCCACCGCTGGAGGTGTTCGTGCAGTTGAGTCTCGACGGCGATCCGGCCAGAGGCGGCGTGCCCGCGGACGGCGTTGCCGCGCTGGCTGATCGGGTGGCGACCAGGGATGGGCTGCGGCTGGCGGGCCTGATGGCGGTTGCGCCGATGGGCGCCGACCCTGCAGTCGCGTTCGCGGCACTCGCGCGGGAGTCGGCGCTGCTTCGGCGCGCGCATCCCGGCGCGGTGGGGATTTCAGCCGGAATGAGCCAGGACTTCGAACTGGCAGTGAAAAGTGGCGCGACACACGTGCGCGTCGGTTCGGCGTTGCTCGGCCGTCGCAGGGCTTCTGTCGGCTAGCGTCCGTGTTGCGACTTCCGAACCCCGCAAATCCCGGTGCCCGACCGGGCCGGATGCGCGGGCGGAACATACTGACTACTGGAGGACGACATGCCTGGAGCGATGCGCAAGATGGGCGTCTACCTCGGTCTGGTCGAAGGGGATGATCCCTACATCGACGACGAGGATCCCTACGAACGCATGCCGTCGAGGCAAGCCGAGGGCGGTGCCGAGCTGCGACACGGCCGCGCGAGCGAACTCGCCGCAGCCGCGCCCCGCGAGTGGCGCGGCGAGGGCGAGGCCACTGCTCGTTACGAGTCGTCCGGGCACTACGTGCCGGAGTACGCCGAGGTCGAGGCGCCGTCGTACCGGATCACCACCCTGCACCCGCGTACCTACAACGAGGCGCGGACGATCGGTGAGCACTTCCGCTCCAGCACGCCGGTGATCATGAACTTGTCTGAGATGGACGATTCTGACGCCAAGCGCCTGGTGGACTTCGCCGCGGGCCTGACCTTCGGACTCCACGGCCGGATCGAGCGGGTCACCTCGAAGGTCTTTCTGCTCTCGCCGCACAACGTTACGGTCACCGCGCAGGACAAGGCCCGCATCGCCGAAAGTGGCTTCTTCAACCAGTCGTGAACGTAATCATCGTCGGCCTGGCACGATGGAGGCCGACGGCAACTGTTTCGGAGGTCTGCCGTTGACCGGATCCGTGAGCGTACGAGGGGAGGGCATTCGCCGTGTCAGTGTTGTGGAATGTCGTCAGCCTGGTCCTCTGGATCTACTACGTGCTCGTCATCGCTCGCCTCATCATCGAGATCACACGTCAGTTCGCGCGTAGCTGGCGACCGGTCGGCGCCACCGCGATGGGCCTTGAACTGGTATATATCAGTACCGATCCACCGCTGCGTGCCATCCGGCGTGTGTGTCCGCCAGTGCGCATCGGTAGTGTGAGCCTCGACCTGAGCGTGATGATTCTTTTGTTGGCTATCCTTGCGCTGCGTCTGGTTGCCGGATCACTGGCATGATGCATGACGCCAGCACTCGGGCCGTCGTAATCGGCGGGCTTGCAGCACGCGCTTACCACCTGTATCACTCGCAACGAGTCGACCACGAACGAGGCGTCGGAACCGTCCGGCTCCGTACCAGCAGACACTGAGGTGAACGAATGCCGTTGACACCCGCCGAAGTCCACAATGTCGCCTTCAAGAAACCGCCGATCGGCAAGCGCGGTTACGACGAAGAGGAAGTGGATGCTTTCCTTGACATCGTCGAGGTTGAGTTGGCGCGTCTTCTCGAGGAGAACAACGACCTCAAGAGCGGTGGCGGCGGCGCCTCGGCCGGTACCGCCGCGCCGGCTACCGCCCCCGCCGATGGTGGTGCCAGCCCAGCGGCGCTGGCCTCCGCGCGCGAGGAGAACAGCCGCCTTCAGGCTCGCCTCGCCGAGTTGGAGAAGTCGCTGACCCAGGGCAAGGACCGCACGCAAGCCCAACTCGTGCAGGTCCAGCAGCAGCTCGCGGCAACCGAGCAGAATCTCGCGCAGACCCGTCAGCAGCTCGAGCAGGCGCAGGTGGCGGCCAAGACCGCTCAGCAGACCGCGGCCACGCAGGCGCCGGCCGCCGCCAGCGACCCGAATCAGCAGGCAGTTCAGATGCTCGCCCTGGCGCAGCAGACCGCCGACCAGCACCTGAAGCAGTCCAAGGCGGAGGCCGAGCGGCTGGTGGTGGAGGCACGCCAGCAGGCTGGGTCGCACCTGTCCGACGCGCAGGCGCGTGCGGACCAGCTCAACCGCGAGAGCACGGCCAAGGCGACGCAGACGGTTCAGGACGCCGAGCAGCGCGCAGCGACGATCACCTCCCAGTTCGAGCAGCGCAAGGGCGCGCTGGAGCGCCGGGTGGAGGAGCTGCGGACGTTCGAGCGTGAGTACCGCACCCGGCTCAAGAGCTACCTCGAGTCTCAGCTGCGCGATCTTGACGCCAGCGGGCGCGCCGAGCCGGCCGGATCACCGCAGACCGCCGACACGGCTCAGGCGACGCAGCGCTGAACCGGTGACTGCTCTGCTGGGTTAGCTCAGATCGGCGGTTTGGCTCGGATCGGCGTGCGCCTCAGGGCAGTCGAGAAGGCAGGTCACCGTGGTCATCCTTGCGTTGCTGGTGACCGCGGTGGCTCTGCTCGTGGTCAGGCCGAACCGACCCGGCGCAGCCAAAGGTGCAGGCCGAGTCCGTCCTCGCTGACCTGGAAGGTTCCCGGGTCGGCGGCCAGGTCGGGCGACGGCTGCCCCTCGTGCGTCGCCTGGGCCAGGATTTCGGCGGCCAACTCCGCACGGTGATGGCGGATCGCCTCGGCGGGCTCGGGTGAGCCACCTACCTGCCACCACAGCTCGATCCGATCGGTCACCTCCAGGCCGGCGCTCTTGCGAGCCTCCTGGATGAGGCGGACGATGTCGCGGACCAGGCCGACCCGGCGAAGTTCCGGCGTGAGTTCGAGGTCGAGGGCGACGGTGTCGGCACCCGTGCTGGCCACCGACCAGCCCGAACGGGGCGTTTCGGCGACGATCACTTCGTCCCCGCCGATGCTCACCTGCTCGCCGTCTACGTCCACAACGGCGTCGCCGGCTCGGTACGCGTCGACGAATGCGGTCGGGTCGGCTGCCGCGATGGCATCGGCGACGGTCTGGGTGCGCTTGCCGAACCGGCGGCCGAGGGTGCGGAAGTTCGCCTTCACGCTGAGTTCGACCAATTCGCCGGTATCGGCGAGGTTGGCCAGCTCGACGACGTTCAGCTCCTCGGCGACCTGCCGCCGCAGGTCCGCCGGCAGCGCTGCCCAGCCGGGAGCCGAGACGAGCGCCCGGGCGAGCGGTTGGCGGGTCTTCACGCCGGACTCGGCGCGCGCGGCCCGACCGAGCTCGACCAGCCTGCGCACCAGTGCAACCTGGCCCGGCAGCTCGGTGTCGATCGCTTCATGGTCGGGGGCCGGCCAGGCAGCGAGGTGCACCGAATCGATGCCGGTGCCGGCGGCAAAGAGCGCCTGCCATACCCGCTCGGTGACGAATGGGACGAAGGGTGCCATTAGTCGGGTAAGGATGTCGAGGCATTCGTGCAGGGTCGACAGCGCGGCGGGGTCGCCTTCCCAGAACCGTCGCCGGGAGCGCCGGACGTACCAGTTCGACAGGTCGTCGACGAAGCCCGCCAGTGCCTTGCCCGCGCGGGCGGTGTCGAAGGCCTCGAGCGCCTCGTCGACCTCGATGCTGAGCCGGTGTGCCTCCGAGAGGGCCCACCGGTCGAGCACGGTGGGTGTGACCGGCTCGTCCGTTCGGTACTCCCAGTTGTTGGCGCGGGCGTACAGCGACTGGAACGACGCGATCGACCAGAAGGTGCGCAGCACCTTGGATGCGATCTCGTCGAGAACCTTGTGCCCGACCCGCCGAGCCGACCAGGGGGATCCGCCGGCCAGCATGAACCAGCGAACGGAGTCGGCGCCGTGCTCGTCCATCAGCGGGATGGGCTCGAGGATGTTGCCCAGGTGCTTGCTCATCTTCCGCCCGTCCTCGGCCAGGATATGACCGAGGCAGAGCACATTCCGGTACGAGTTCCGCTCGAAGACGATGGTGCCGACGGCCATCAACGTGTAGAACCAGCCGCGGGTCTGGTCGATCGCCTCGCAGATGAAGTCCGCCGGGTAGGACGCCTGGGCCAGCGCGTTGTTCCGGTGGGGTGCGCCGAACTGGGCAAACGGCATCGAGCCGGAGTCGAACCAGGCGTCGATGACCTGCGGCACTCGGCGATAGGTGCCCTCCTCGCCGGCCACGACGAAGGTCACGTCGTCGACGAACGGGCGGTGTGGATCGAGTTCGGACAGGTGCTGCCCGGACAGCGCCGAGAGCTCGGCCAGCGAGCCGACGCAGATCGCCCGGCTGGGGTCGGCGTCGTTTCGCCAGATCGGCAGCGGGGTGCCCCAGTACCGGTCACGTGACAGCGCCCAGTCGATGTTGTTGGCGAGCCAGTCGCCGTAGCGGCCGTGCTGGATCGTCGGCGGGAACCAGTTCGTCCCCTCGTTCTGGGCGACGAGCTGATCCTTGATCGCGGTGGTGCGGACGTACCAGGACGGCAGTGCGTAGTACATGAGCGGCGTGTGACACCGCCAGCAGTGCGGGTAGGAGTGCTCGTAGGGGACATGCCGGAACAGCAGTCCGCGGCTTCGCAGGCCGGCGACGAGTTGCACGTCGGCGTCCTTGAAGAACACCCCGCCGACCTCGGGAATGCCGGCTAGGAAGCGCCCGTCCGGGCCGATCGGTTTGAGCACCGGCAGCCCGTAGGCGCGGCAGGTGGCGAGGTCGTCGGCGCCGAATGCCGGTGCCTGGTGCACGAGCCCCGAGCCGTCCTCGGTGGTGACGTAGTCGGCGAGCACGACAAAGTTCGCGTCCAGCAGCTCGACGTAGTCGAAGGGCCGCTGATACGTCCAGCGCTCCAGCTCTGCCCCGGTGAAGGTGGCCAGCACCTCGCTGTCCTCGCCGAGCACCTTGGCCAGTAGTGGCGCCGCGACGACGAGGGTGTCCTCGCCGTGACGGGCAACGACGTAGTCGACGGCCGGGTTCACGGCGACTGCCGTGTTGGATACCAGCGTCCACGGCGTCGTCGTCCAGACCAGCAGGTCGGCGCGACCGGCCCACGGCCCGGAGGTCAGCGGAAACC
>Ga0210394_10006023_pt1 | contig 13316 bp, 7 predicted proteins | sample IncBWC12MmetaG_FD_160121 | JGI IMG/M metagenome (GOLD analysis project Ga0210394, IMG submission 160121) | Forest soil microbial communities from Barre Woods Harvard Forest LTER site, Petersham, Massachusetts, United States - Inc-BW-C-12-M | ecosystem: Environmental > Terrestrial > Soil >...
AGCGCAGGTAATTCGGACCCCAGGACTTGCGCCTGGCCCGCACCTCCAGCCCGCTTTCCTCATCGGCGCCGGCGGTCGCGGCGGCAGCGCTCGTCCCGGTGCCGGCGCCCGCCCCGGTGCCGCTCGCGGCGGTTTGTCCGACCAGGGTGTAGTCGAGGGTCTCGAAGTTCCCGAGGCCGTACAGCTCCGTGATGCGCCGGCCTACTTCCTTGAGATCCAGCGGCTTCCCCAGCAGCGGCTGCATTTCGGCCATGATGGTCTTCTCGTAGCGCTTGGATTGTTCGTCGACTCGGACGAACTGGATCGCCGGCAGACCGGGCTCGCGCGCGGCGCGCCGTGCCAGATACTCTCGGTATGCGGAATCGCTGACGCTGTAGGCTGAGAGCTTGGGCACGGCGTCTCGCGCCGCGGCCGCGCCGCCGGCGATGACGTTGCCGGGAACGCTGAAGTCCGTCGCAGTCGCCGACCCTAAATTGGGCTCGATCAAGATGTCCTGCGGGGTGAGCGTCGCCCGCTGGCGGTCGGAGTCCTTGCGCACCAGAATCGCCAGCATCTGGTTGGAAATCGACAGCGCGGAATCGAGCGCGGCCCGGCCCTGCAGGGGGAAACTGACGTCGGATACGATGAGTACGTCGGCATGCATTGCACGCGCCACGTTGATGGGCAGGTTCTCCGCCAGTCCGCCGTCGACCAGCAGCCGGCCGTTAGATTCGACCGGTGCGAATACTCCCGGCGCCGACATGCTGGCGCGCATGGCGATGGCGAGATCGCCCCTGTCCATGAGCACCGCGTTGCCCGTTTCCAGATCGGTCGCCACCGCGCGAAACGGAGTGGGCAGCAAATCGAAATCCGTACTGTTGCTGAACGGCAAGGTCAGCTGGCGCAAGGTCTCCTGCAGCTTCTGACCTTGGATCAAACCCTTCGGCAGCAGGAGCTTTCCGTGCTTGAGCCCGAGAGGCAGCCGCACCAGAAAGTTGCGGTCGTCCTGCTTGCGCCTGAATGCGAGGTCTTGGCGCGGCGGCGTATCGCGAAAAGCCTCCTGCCAATCGAGCGAGCGCATGCTCGCATCGATCTGCTTCGCCGTCATGCCGCTGGCGTACAGTCCGCCGACGATGGCGCCCATGCTGGTGCCGGCGATGCAGTCGATGGGAATTTGCAGGTCTTCGAGGACCTTGAGGACGCCGATATGCGCCATGCCGCGCGCACCGCCCCCCGACAGCACCAGGCAAATCCGCGGGCGAACCGGCGAATCGGCGGCGGCCCATGAGCCCGCGGGCCACAGCGAACCCGCCAAGAGCGCCCAGGCCAGACCCAGTCGTAGAACGAGCTTCCCCATGTGGGGAGTCAGGAGCCTGTCTGAGTATTCCGCGTGAGCCGCGTTGGCCGGCCGAGGGAGCGGATGCAAGGCGCGCGGCGCAGGGCGTAGTTAGTGCTACGCCCAAGCCGCGCAACGCCGCAGACGCCCCTCCGCCGGCCAACCCTTCGGGACCGGACGGATTTGCCTTCATTCATCGTTGTCGCCTCCTCATTGGGATCTTACCCAACTTCGTCGGCTCCGCCTCGACTGAAGGCAAATCCGTCACGGTCGCGGCCACGGGGAATACTCAGACAGGCTCCATATTTAGTTCACGACGTCGATACTGGAAGCAGTAAAGGTGTTGCTGCCCCGGTTGTAGACGCCCGTGGCCACGAAGTGATACGCCGGGGTCGCGGCGACGACGGACAACGGCAGCTGGGTCGCGAAGCCCGCAAAGCTGTTGAAGACGGAGATGGTGGTGGTGTCCGCAGCCGACAGGTTGCCTATGGCAAATACAGGCACGAACACCGGAGGCAGCCCGGCAGGCGGGACCGTCGCCGCCTGCGGAACGATTTGCGGTGTCGCCGCGAGCGACTTCATATCGATGCTCTCGGATCCGATCCGGATCACCTCGGCGCTCAAATTCGCGTTGGTGAGATCGATCGTCAATCCGGTCGGCGTCAATGTGGCGAAGGGCGCAGTGGTTCCGCCGGTCCAATCGACCTGCAACCGCGCCGGTACGGACAATTCGGGGTTGATGGCGAAGGCGTCGAAATCCGGAGGCGCGGACCCGAACGGCGCGCTGACGCCGTCGATCCACAGAGGGCTGCCGGCCACCGAACCGGCCGGCGGTGCCAGGGTGCCCGTGTTGACCACATAGCTCGCCGGCGTAACCGCGGCCGCGCCATTGCCGGTGAAGTCATAGACACTGACCGGCCAATTGTCGATGGTCTGGAGATTCATGGTCACGCTCCCGGCGGCGGCGGAAACCAGCGGCCCCCAGAGATGCGTGGACAATAGGCGAACCGATCCGGTGTTGGTGCTCGAATTTCCGGTGGCGTCCAGCGTCGTGACGCCGGAGGCCGGCAGCGAATAAATGCCGCGCGCGATGATGTGCTGGCCGACGGATATGGAATTGTAGTCGAGGCCCGTCAGCGCCGGATTGTCATCGGCCGTCACGATGGTGCTCGGACCGAGCAATATCACCGCGTCGGGGGTGTTGATGTAGGAACTCTGGCCGTCGTTGAGCTGCAAGGTCGCGCCGCGCACGGTCAGAGTGTTGCCGCTGCGCGCGATCACCTCGCCTTCCAGGCCCTGCGTGTAGAAGTCCTCGAGTGTGCTGCCGGCGACCACATACGTGGAATTGAACTTTCCCGCCGTCACCTGGGAGTTCAGAGTCGCGCTCGGCTCGTAAGTGGTGTAGGCCGCGGTCATGGTGGTGCCGGCGGACAACAGCGACAACGCCGTGAGACCCGGAGTGCCGGTGTAAGTGGTACCGTTGATCAGGAATACGGTATTGGCAGCGTTGAACATGGTGAGCGTTCCCAGAACGTTCACTTCGTCGAAGAACGGCCGTACGTACACCGAGTAGGTGCCGACGTTGACGTCCGAATTGATCAGCGGGCCGCGCACGCGAACCGGCTTCGTGTCCGGTGCGCCGACCGCCATGGTCAGGAAGGGCTGAACGGTCACGGTAGGCGGAGTGGTCCCCATATTCACCACATTTGACGCGGCGAGATCCATGTCGATGGCCACTCGAACCGCACTCGAGGAGGACAGGGTGGGCACGATGGTGAGCTTGTTGGCCGTATCGAGGGTCACATTGATGGTCTGCGTCGTCACCGCGGCGCCGGTGGTGTCCACGACGGTCGCCTTGGTCGGCACGCCGTTGACCATGACGGAGATATTGGCGTTGGTGTAGTCCAGAGTGATGGAGGCCGTGCCATAGGTGTCGTTCGGGATGCTCGCGGCGCTCCAGAGCTCCGCGACATTGTCGAGTTTTGTGAAGTCGACGGTTTCCGGCGTCGATATCGCCGTAATCACGCCGTAGGTGGCTCCGGTCAGGGTCACCGAATCGACGTTGACGGTGTAGCTCGTGAAATCGCCCGGCGTATCGCTCAAGGTGACCCAAGTCACGCCGTAGCCGCTGTTTAGGTTGTTGTGATGGCAGCCGGCCGCGATGATGGCGGCGGCGCAGAGGATGGCGCTCGAGATTTTACGGGCAAATCGACCGGACGATGGGTGCACTACAGCTTCCAATGATGGGGAGGGTTTAAGTTTTAGGGTGCGTAGAATAAAGACTTTCGAGAGCGTGCGCCCGGCAAAGTTCCATAACGGGCCGGAAGTAGCCTCTATCGGCCCGCAGGAAGGGGTACTTGCTGGGTTATGCAGTGAATGTTGCCCCCGCCGAGCAGCACTTCGCGGGTGGCCACGCCCAGTATCTTGCGAGTGGGGAAGAGCCCGGCAAGCACACCCCTGGCCGCGGCATCGTGGCGCTTGTCGTACAGCGGCATGACGACGCATTTGTTGGCGATGTAGAAATTGATGTACGACGCGGGCAGGCGGTCTCCTGCCTTGCGCGGGCGGCTTCCCGCACGCCGGTCGATCCCGGCCGCCTCTTCCTCGGTCATATAGAGCGGCCGGGGTTGGTGGATCTTGTGAATGGTCAACTCGCGGCCGCGCGCATCGCGCGCCTTTCTCAGGCGCAAACAGGCATCCTGTGAGATCTCATACTGCGGATCCTCGCGATCCCTGGTCCACGTCAGGGCGACATGCCCGGGACTCGTAAAGCAGGCGAGCTCGTCGATGTGGCCGCCGGTCTCATCGAGATACACGCCCTGACCCAGCCAGATGACGGTCGTGACCCCGAGATGGCGGCGCAGCGCCTCCTCGATGTCGGCGCGGCTCATTCCGGGATTGCGGTTCGGATTGAGCAGACACTCTTCGGTGGTCAGACACGTGCCTTGGCCGTCCACATGAATGGCGCCTCCCTCGAGCACGAACGAGGTGCGGTACCGATCGGCGCCTTCCAGTTCCAATACCTTTTGCGCGACCTCATCGTCGCGATCCCATGGGAAGTACAAGCCCCCGTCCAGGCCGCCCCAGGCATTGAACGTCCAGTCCACGCCGCGCCGCCGGCCCTTGGCGTCGATGACGAAGGTGGGTCCGCAGTCCCGCATCCACGCGTCATTGCTGCTGATTTCGACGACGCGCACCCTGTCGGCCAAGCGTGCGCGCGCATTCTGGAATTGCGCGGCCGAGACTCCGACGGTTACCGGTTCGCCCTGGGCGATGGCGGCCGCGATCGCCGCGAACACGGCCTGGGCCGGCTTGGCCCCGTCGCGCCAATTGTCCGTGCGTTCGGGCCACAGCATCCAGCAGCCGGAATGGCGCTCGAATTCCGCGGGCATGCGGAAGCCGTCCTTTGCGGGGGTCGATGTCAGTGTACGCAATGCTCTTTCTCCGGTCGCGCATGCTAGCATTGCCGCCAAAATTACAGGAGCGATGAATGTCAGACGCGAAGCCCGTGCACGTGCAGGTTCCCGCAGGGGGCGAGAAGATCACGATCGCGAACGGCCAGTTGAAGGTACCGGACCGGCCCATCATCCCGTTCATCGAGGGCGATGGCACCGGCCGCGATATCTGGCGCGCGAGCGTGAGGGTGTTCGACGCGGCGATTCAAAAAGCGTACGGCGGAAAACGCAAGATTCATTGGATGGAGGTGTTCGCCGGCGAGAAGGCCAACAAGGCGTACAACACGTGGCTGCCCGACGAAACCGTCACCGCCTGCCGCGACTATCTGATCTCGATCAAGGGTCCGCTCACCACACCGGTCGGCGGCGGCATTCGCTCGCTCAATGTGGCGCTGCGCCAATTGTTGGACCTGTACGTGTGTCTGCGGCCCGTGCGCTGGTTCAAAGGCGTCCCCTCCCCCGTGAAGACGCCGGAAAAAGTCGACATGGTGATATTCCGGGAAAATACCGAGGACATCTACGCCGGCATTGAGTTCGAGGCCGGTTCGCCGGATGCAAAAAAATTCCTCGACCTGTTCAAGCAGAATTTCCCGAAGCAATTCGCCAAGATCCGCTTCCCCGACAGCTCCGGCATCGGCTTGAAACCGGCCTCCAAGGAAGGCACCGATCGGTTGTTCCGCGCCACCGTCGCCTACGCCATCGCCAACCGGCGCAAGAGCGTGACGATCGTGCACAAGGGCAACATCATGAAATTCACCGAAGGTGCGTTTCGCAACTGGTGCTACAGCCTTGCCGAAAAGGAATTTCCGGATGCCGTATTCACCTGGGAGCAGTGGGAGCGCATCAAAGCCGCGAAGGGCGAAAAGGAAGCCAATGCGCAGATGGATGCCGCCAAGAAGGCGGGCAAGATCATCATCAAGGATGCGATTGCCGACATCACTCTGCAGCAGGTATTGACCCGCCCGGACGAATTCGACGTGGTCGCCACCATGAATCTCAACGGGGACTACCTGTCGGATGCCCTGGCCGCTCAGGTCGGCGGCATCGGCATCGCGCCGGGGGGCAATATCAACTACCTGACCGGCCACGCGGTGTTCGAGGCCACTCACGGCACCGCGCCCAAGTATGCCGATCTGGACAAGGTCAATCCGGGTTCCGTGATCCTGTCCGGCGAGATGATGCTGCGCTACATGGGCTGGCTGGAAGCCGCGGACGCCATCATCGGCGCCATGGATAAGGCGATTGCTCAGAAGACCGTGACCTACGATTTTGCGCGCCTGATGGAAGGGGCGACCGAGGTCAAGTGCAGTGAGTTCGGCGACATTCTGATCAAGAATCTCTAACGCATCGGCCCCGCTAGGCGCCGGCTGCCAACCGCCGGCCGCCATCGCCGTCCGTGTGCTCGCGCGCGTGCGGGGCGGCCTGCGCCGCCGAGCGCTGCTTCAACACATCGAACGCGGCGATCCGGTAGGCCTCGGTCATGGTGGGAAAATTGAATATCTGCTCGATGAAGAAATCGGCGCTCTGGCCCGTGGCGATTGCCGCCTGCCCCAAATGGATGAGTTCGGTGGCGCCCTCGCCGATGATTTGAACCCCGAGCACACGCTCGCTGCCGCGCTCGCAGAGCAGCGACAGGAACCCCTGGGGTTCGCCCGCAATGTGGGCGCGCGCAACCTCGCTGAAGTCGGCGCGGCCGACGATCACATCCGTTTTTTTCGCCGCGGCCTCGCTTTGCGACAGCCCCACGGTGGCGATCTCCGGCATCGTACACACCCCGCTCGGCACCAGACTGGTGGCGGGAGGTGGCGGCAACCCCAAGGCCGCGAGCGCGGCGCGCCGGCCCTGATCGGCGGCCGCGCAGGCGAGCGCGGGCGGTCCAATGGCATCGCCGGCGGCGAAAACTCCCGGAATGTTGGTCTCGAACCGCTCGTCCACCTGCACGTGTCCGCGGCTGCTGATGGCGAGTTGCAGCCGGTCGAGACCGATGCCGTCCAGGTTGGCCACCCGGCCGAATGCGGCGAACACGATGTCGGCGTTCAGCGTCCGGCCGTCCCGCAACTGCACTTCCACCTGCGAGAACCCGTCGAAGCGTGCGCCGGCGACCTCGGCGCCACCCTGGTAGCAGCCGCCCATCGACCGGAAGGCATCGAGAAACCCCTTGCGCAGCGCCGGGTCGAGAAATCCCAACGGCTCCGCTGCCTTGTCGAGCAGCGTCACGGCGCAACCCAGCGCGGCAAAGATCGAGGCGTACTCGCAGGCGATGACGCCGCTGCCCAGCACCACCATCGAGCGCGGCTTGTACGACAGGCTCAAAATGGAATCGCTGTCGAGGATGTGTTCGTGATCGACCTCGACGGCGGGCACATGCCGCGGCCTCGATCCCGTGGCGAGGAGCACGCGCGGCGCGCGCAACACGATGCGCGAACCGTCCAGGCGCTGCACCTCGATGCGGTTCGCATCCAAGAAAACGCCGCGCCCGCGAATCAACTCGACTTGATTGCGCGCGAGCTGCGCCTGCAGGTAGCGGTCCTGGGCGCCGATCACGGCGTCGACGCCGTGGAGCAAGGCGGACAAGGGCGCATCGCCGCGCAGCTCCACGGCCAGCGACGATGCGCTGCCTTGCATGCGGAGGTAGCGCAGCGCCTGTTCCCGCAGCGCCTTGCTGGGAATCGTGCCCGACAACAGGCAGGAGCCGCCGACTTGCGATTCGCGTTCGATGACGCCCGCGCGAAACCCGGCTTTGGCCGCCTGAATCGCCGCTTTCTGTCCGGCCGGGCCCGATCCTATGCAAAGAAAGTCGAAGCTGTCCGGCGTCATCAGCAGCCTGCCAGGGCGCGCACGTGATCGCGCTTCGCAAGCATGTGCCGGCGGTCGTCGGGAAATACGCCGAGCTGCTCGAACACCGGACTCTCGACCACCATGTCCGGGGTTATCAGCTCTTCGTGGAGCGTGTGCGTGGCCAGCAAGTGCGCCGCGTGCACGGTCCCCGCGAGGTCGCTTTGGCTCGATTCGCGGTAATTGCGCCAATCGCTCGCGGCATCCTGCACATCCTTGGGCAACAGCCAGTTGTTCATCAGCAGCCGTCCGAGAGCCGGTTCGAATTCGACGACAAGATCGCCGAAGATGCGCGCGTCCAGGCGCAAGCGCCCTTCCGACTCGAAGCGCGACAGAATCTTCAACGCGAGCGCGGCTCCCGTGCGATGCATGAGCGCAGCCAGGAAGGCGCTTTCCACATGCTTGCGCCGTTCGCGCGCGATCTCCTTCGCCCACAGGCTGGCCAGCCATGCCTCCTGCCATAGCTCTTCGGATGCAGGCGTATGGCCGGGCGCACTGAACACCTCGCCGCGCAGCATCACCGCCATCGCGATATTGCGTACCTCGGCGACGCCGAGCCACGAGACCGCCTGCTGCAACGACACGATTGCCGTCCGCGGCCGTAACGCCGGAGAATTCGCCACCCGTATGATCTCGCCGGCCAGCACCGGGTCGGACTGAATCAGGCGCGCCAACTGGGCCGCGTCGGTCACTTGTTGCGCCGTCAGCTCCGCGAGCTGCGCACACACCCGCGGCAGCGGCGCGATGGTCTGCGGAGCCGTCAGGCATTCATTCAGGTATGCGCGCGCCGCCTGAAAATCCAGGGTGGATGGGACGACGTCGGAATCGACACTCACTGCACACCCCTTGCATTGCGCTACCCTCAAGTATCGGCAGGCCGCGGGGATGCTTGAGGAGATTCCCCTAGCATTTAAGTCAAATAGGCCTTGTCCAAGGCCTGCGCTAGGTCTTCCACCAGATCCGCCGCATCCTCGAGGCCGATCGACAGGCGCACCGTGCCCCGGGTGATCAGCGAAGCGGCGCGTTGCTCAGGGGTGAATTCGCCACCCGCCAGCAGTTGCGGGGGCATCACCAGCGACTCCGCGGATCCCACGCTCGCGGAAATCGAGAAATACTGCAGAGCTTCGGCGAACCGCGCGCCCTGCTCGAAACCGCCGTCCAGCTCGAGGGTCACGACGGCGCCGAAATCGCTCATTTGCCGCCGGGCCAGACGGTGTTGCGGATGACTCTCGAGGCCCGGGTAATGGACACGCTTCACCCGGGGATGGGTCTCGAGGTACAGGCTTAGCGCGCGTGCGTTCGAGCACTGGCGCTCATAGCGCAGGAAATACGTGCGCATCCCGCGCTGAATCAGAAAGGCCGCGTGCGGATCGAGCGTCGGGCCCATGGACACGATGTCCTTGCGCATCTGCGCGATCAGGGCGCCGTTCGAAATGATGGCGCCGCCCATCACGTCGCCGTGGCCCGATGCGTACTTCGTGAGGCTGTGCAGATAGATATCGATGTCGTAGGCGCCGTGGTTGTGAAAGCCGGCGAAGGTATTGTCGAGCACCGTGAGCGCACCCGCACGCCGCGCATGCGCGGTCAGGTGCTCGATGTCGGCGATCTTGGTGACCGGATTGGTCGGGCTCTCGAACACCACCAGCCGGGTCGGTACGTCGCGCAGCAGCCGCTCGATGCCTGCGAGGTCCTCGATGGACAGGAGAGTGTGAGCAACCCCGAACTTCGCCAGCAGATGCTGCACGATGTAGCGGGTGGGACCATAGGATTCGACGAAGGCGAGAATGTGATCGCCTTGTTTGCACAGGGACAGAAGGCTCGCGGCAATGGTCGCGACCCCGGATCCCGTCAGCAGACACTCTTCCCTGCCCTGCAGCTGCGCGAGCAGCAGTTGCAATTGCCGCAGCGTGGGATTCGAGGTTCGCGAATAGAAGAATCCCTCGCGATCGCCGCGCAAATAGCGCAGCGTCTCGTCCGTGTCATCGAAGGAGAACTTGACGGACTGGTAGATCGGCGCGACCAGGGGACGATTGTCCGAGGGTACGGGGACCGCGGGGGGATGGTTCACGCGCGTGTCGTTTTTCATCACGGCACGATAATCGAGGAAGCCGCGCATTGAAAGCGCGGGCCGCCGCAGGCCTCGCCGCCGGACGATCGGCGCTCAGGGCGCCAGGTAGCGGTCCAATTCGGCGCTGATGCCCGCCGCGGAATCGAACAGAGTGTCGCCGTCGGCCGCCGTCAGCCCGAGGTCGAGGTACGCCGCCTCCGTGACCAAAAGATCGCGGGCGAGCTGCGTGGATTCGCGCAGCGTGAAGTCCGCGAGCGCGTGTGCCACGTGGACGACATTGCTCTCGAAGCGGGCCGCGCCTGCAGAAGCGTACGCCTCCCACTGGGCGGTCACCGTCAGCACCGGCGGCGGCAGCGCCCAAGCGGTGACGACGCGTGCGCCGATGTGGCGATGAAAGGTCTCCACCAGCCGATCGTATTCATCGCCCGACAATCTCTTGCCGGCGCGTTGCGCGAGTTCATGCACCGCGCCCAAGGTGACCACCTTGCCGATGTTGTGCAACAGCCCGCACAGGTAGCACATGCCGGTCTCGCGGGCCACCATGTGCGCGAGCTGCCGCGACCACAGCGCGCTGGCCAGCGAGTGCCGCCACAGCCGTCGAGCCTTGTGCTGCTGACCCTTGACGTCCAGCAGCTTGCCCTGCAGCGCCAAAGTAAAGGCGATGCTGGCCACTTCGTCGAATCCCAGCCAGGCGATCGCCTGCGGCAGCGAAACGATGGGCGATGCCGGCCGCTTGGCCGCCGATCCGGCGATGCGCAGCACGTACATGGTGAGCGCGGGATCCGCATTGATGATGTCCGCAAGCTGCCGTGCATTGGTCGAGTCCTGCGGCCCCGTGCGCGCGACGCGAACCGCGACCTCCGGCAATAGCGGCACGGTGAGTTCATCGTTGGCCAGGCACTTCTCCAGCAGGCCGTGGACGAACTCGCAGTCGCTCAGTGCATCGGAGGAATTCACCGTCAGCGGGGTCATAGTGTCCGGCATTGTCCGTGTAACGACCGCGGTCGCCACGACTTGAGTCGCACATCCAGGTCGATTTAATGCGTAAAATCGGGCAGCCATGAATGCCGCAGCTGATTTGGAGAGAGAACCGCAACCGCGGCTGCGGGAAATCCCCTACAACTACACCTCGCTGGCCGACCGCGAAATCGTCATTCGCCTGCTGGGCGAGTCGGCATGGGGAGTGCTCGACGATCTGCGCGCCGAGCGCCGCACCGGACGTTCGGCGCGCATGCTGTACGAAGTTCTCGGCGACATCTGGGTGGTCGACCGCAACCCCTACCTGCAGGACGACTTGCTCGACAACCCGAAACGCCGTCGGCAGCTGATCGAAGCGCTGCATCATCGCCTGCACGAGATGGAAAAACGCCGCGATGCGGCCGACCAGGTTCGCGACGCCAAGGTAGGGCAATTGTTGCGTGCCGCCGGCGAGGCGGTGCTTCAGTTCGAGCGCCGCTTCGCGGAACTCGAGCAAATGCGCAAGCGAGCGCGGCGCCTGTTCCTCAAGCACACTCGCAAAGACAATATCCGCTTCGATGCATTTTCGAGGGTCGCGCACGTCACCGACGCCACCGACTGGCGGGTCGAGCTGCCGTTCTTGGTATTGGCGCCGGACACCGAGGCGGAAATCGCCGCTCTGGTGCGCGACTGCATCGAATTGGGACTCACCGTCATCCCGCGCGGCGGCGGCACCGGCTACACCGGCGGCGTCGTGCCGCTGACGCCCTGGTCCGCGGTGATCAATACCGAGAAACTCGATTCCCTGGGGCCCGTTGAAACGATGGCCTTACCGGGCAATTCGACCGGCACCGCCGCCATTCTCGCCGGGGCAGGCGTGGTCACCAAGCGGGTGACGGAAGCGGCCGAACGGGCCGGCCTGGTGTTTGCCGTCGATCCGACGTCGGCGGACGCCTCCTGCGTGGGAGGGAACGTCGCCATGAATGCCGGCGGCAAGAAGGCCGTGTTGTGGGGAACGGCGGTGGACAATCTTTTGTGGTGGCGCATGGTCGACCCGGAGGGCAACTGGCTCGAGGTCACGCGGCTGAATCACAATCTCGGCAAGATCCACGACGTGCCGGTCGCGAGTTTCGACCTGGTTTGGAAGGACGGACGCGCCGATCCGGATCAGGCCAAGATCCTCGAGAGCCGCCGGCTCGACATCGAAGGCGCCGCATTTCGCAAGACCGGACTCGGCAAGGATGTGACCGACAAGTTCCTGGGGGGATTGCCGGGCGTACAGAAGGAGGGCTGCGACGGCCTGATCACCGCTGCGCGGTGGGTCCTTCACAAGAGCCCCGCGCACGTACGCACCGTCTGCCTGGAGTTCTTCGGCCAGGCGCGCGACGCCATTCCCGGCATCCTCGAGATCACGAGATACCTCGAGTCGACCGCGAAATCCAAGGGCGCGGTTCTCGCCGGCCTGGAACACCTGGATGAGCGCTATTTGCGCGCCGTCGGCTACAGCACCAAATCGAAGCGCGGCGCGTTGCCGAAGATGGTGCTGCTCGGGGACATCGTCGGCGAGGACGACGCGATGGTCGCCGCCGCGACATCGCAGGTGGTGAGGATCGCCAACGCCCGCGCCGGGGAGGGCTTCATCGCCGTGAGCGCCGAGGCGCGCCGCAAGTTCTGGCTCGATCGCGCACGCACGGCCGCGATCGCCAAGCACACCAACGCGTTCAAGATCAACGAGGACGTCGTCATCCCGCTCGAACGCTTGGGCGAATACACCGACGCCATCGAGCGGATCAACATCGAGTTGTCGATCCGCAACAAGCTGGAACTGCTCGACGCCCTGGACGAATATTTCTCCGGCGAGATCAAGGCGGGCAAGACCGCCGACGTCGACATGGGCCGCAAGCTGGAGGCCCACGAACTGCTGGCGCGCGTTCGGGAGCGCTGGCGGCACCTCCTCGGCGCCATGGATACCCCGTTGCAAGACGAATCGGGCACCTTCTTCGACCGGCTGCAGGACCGCAGCATCCGCGTGAGCTGGAAAACCGAGGTGCGCGCGCACTTCGAGCGCATCTTCGCGGGCGCCGGGTTCGCCTCGGTGCTCGCCGAGTGCGACGCCGTGCACAAGCGCGTGCTGCACGGCCGTGTCTTCGTCGCTCTGCACATGCATGCAGGCGACGGCAACGTACACACCAACATCCCCGTGAACTCCGACGACTACGCCATGTTGCATACCGCCAACCACACGGTGGCGCGCATCATGCTGATCGCCCGCAATCTCAACGGCGTGATTTCCGGCGAGCACGGGATCGGCATCACCAAACTCGAGTTCCTGACCGAGGCCGAACTCACTTCCTTTCGCGCCTACAAGCAGCAAGTCGATCCGCAGGGCCGCTTCAACAAGGACAAACTGATGCCCGACGGCGATCTTCGCCGGGCCTACACGCCGAGCTTCGCGCTGCTGGGACACGAATCGCTGATCATGCAGCAATCCGACATCAGCACGATCTCGGACGCCATCAAGGATTGTCTGCGCTGCGGCAAGTGCAAGCCGGTATGCGCAACCCATGTGCCGCGCGCCAATCTGCTGTATTCGCCGCGGGACAAGATTTTGGCGACGTCGCTCTTGATCGAGGCGTTCTTGTACGAGGAGCAGACGCGCCGCGGTGTCTCGATCCGGCATTGGGAC
>Ga0210394_10006024_pt1 | contig 13314 bp, 16 predicted proteins | sample IncBWC12MmetaG_FD_160121 | JGI IMG/M metagenome (GOLD analysis project Ga0210394, IMG submission 160121) | Forest soil microbial communities from Barre Woods Harvard Forest LTER site, Petersham, Massachusetts, United States - Inc-BW-C-12-M | ecosystem: Environmental > Terrestrial > Soil >...
GACGGCGAGACGCTGCGCAAACTTGCGGAAGCGGAGACTTCCTCATGAATCAGATCACGCCCCCGCCCAAAATCGAAATCATTCCATCGAGCGCACCGTTTTCGGAGGCGCAGCGCTCCTGGCTTAACGGCTTTTTCGCCGGTCTCCTGAACGAAGGTTCGACGCCGCTTTCGGCCGAGCAGGGCGCCGCCGTCATGCACGGGCCCGCAGGCGACGCTGACGATGGCGAAGCACCCTGGCACGATCAGACCATGCCGATCACAGATCGCATGAAGTTGGCGCAGGGTCGTCCGCTGCGCCGGCGCATGATGGCTGCGATGGCGCAACAGGACTGCGGCCAATGCGGTTACAATTGCAACGACTATTCCGAAGCGATTGCGAGCAAGGCGGAAGGACGCCTCAATCTTTGTATCCCTGGCGGCAAGGAAACCGCGCGGATGCTCAAGGCGCTCCATGAGGAGTTGGACAAGGCGCCGGCTCCGACGGCAAACCCGGCAACAACGCCGGTCGCGCCGGTCGCAGTACCCGTCGCCGAGCTCGGCCGGTCCCGCGACAATCCCACGCCGGCGACGTTCGTATCGCGGCGTCTGCTCAACAAGAGCGGGTCGGAAAAGGAAACCTGGCACATCGATTTCGATCTTTCCGGAAGCGGCCTCGACTATGCCGTCGGCGACTCCTTCGGCATCTTCGCCCGCAATGAGCTTGGCCATGTCGACCAGATCATCGCTCTGCTTGGCACTTCACACACGACGGAAGTACGAGGGCGGACGCTTCGCGAAGTCCTGACCGACGAGGTTTCTCTGGCGCCGGCCCCGGATTCGTTGTTCGAGCTGATCTCCTTCATCACCGGCGGCGCCCAGCGTGAAAAGGCCCGCGCCTTGGCGCAAGGCGACGATCCCGACGGCGATGCCGCAAGCCTTGATGTCATGGCCGCGTTGCAGAAATTCTCCGGCGTCCGGCCGCATCCCGAAGCCTTCGTCGAAGCCCTAGAGGCGCTGCAGCCGCGGCTCTATTCGATCTCCTCCTCCCACAACGCGACCCCCGGCAAGCTGTCGCTGACGGTCGACTGCGTGCGCTACGTTATCGGCAAGCGCAAGCGGCTCGGACTTGCCTCGATCTTCCTTGCCGAGCGGATTCAGCCCGGCGACGAGGTGAGAGTCTACGTGCAGAAGGCGCACGGCTTTGGCCTTCCGCAAGATGCGAAGGTACCGATCATCATGATCGGCCCCGGCACCGGCATCGCGCCCTTCCGCGCCTTCCTGCTCGACCGAAGGGCTACGGGCGCCACGGGACGCAACTGGCTGTTCTTCGGCCACCAGCGCTCAAGTTGCGACTTCTTCTATTCCGACGAATTGAACGCCATGAAGACCGCAGGCCTTCTGACCCGGCTGTCGCTGGCGTGGTCGCGCGACGGCGACAAGAAATTCTACGTGCAGGACCGCATGCGTGAACTGGGCCGGGAGTTATGGTCGTGGCTTGCCGAAGGCGCGCATGTCTATGTCTGCGGCGATGCCAAGCGGATGGCGAGAGACGTCGAGCGTGCGCTCGTGGATATCGTGGCCCAGCATGGCGCGCGCTCCACAGACGAGGCCGTGAGTTTCGTCGGGGAACTCAAGAGGAAGGGCCGATACCAGCAGGACGTCTATTGACGACGCTCGTATTGACGCTGGAACCGGTTCCCGTTGAGGAAAACTTGAACGAATAAAATTCCCGCCGGAATCGCTCGCAGAGAATTTTTGTCTGAAGATTGACCTCGACGGAGAGGCAATATCGCTATCTTCGATTCCGTCTTGTTTCCGCCCGCAATCAATATTCCATTACGCGCATGTCATCTTGGAGATCGGCCATGCGCGAACTGTCCGCGGAAGCTCGTTTGCATCTGTATGCGCGCTGGCTATCCCGCAAAACCGGAAACGGCTTTCATGCGGCGGCGCTTTATGGAGCGTTTGTCCTGATCGCCGGTGTTTTGTTCGGAACGCTTTCGGTTCACCCCTTTTGACGTCTAGCCGCGCTTGAACGGCGCGACATCAATGCCAGCATCCTTGAGCGCTTGACGAACCCCGCGCGCGATGTCGACCGCGCCGGGCGTATCGCCATGAATGCAAATCGTGTCGGTACGCATCTTGATCACCTTGCCGGTGACCGACACTACCGCACCCTCCTGCACCATGCGCACGACGCGCTCCGCAATTTGCTTCGGGTCGTGCAGAACCGAGCCGGGCTTTTTGCGTGAAACCAGATTGCCGTCGTCCTCATAGGCGCGATCGGCGAAAATTTCGTGCACCATCGGCAAGCTGGCCGCTTCCCCCGCCTGCACCAGCTTGGAATTGGCAAGCACGACAAAAATCAGATTGGGGTCGACCGCCTTGATGGCGGAAGCGATTGCCCGCGCGGTGGTCTCTTCCTCGCACGCGACATTCGACAGCGCGCCATGCGCCTTGACGTGGGTGACCTTGTAGCCGACGAGCGCCGCGATCGCCTGCAAGGCGCCGATCTGGTAGGCGACGAGATTTTCGATCTCGGAAGCCTTCATGCCGTAAAACGGACGGCGGCCGAAGCCGTGGATATCGCGATAGCCCGGATGTGCCCCGACGCTCACGCCCCGTGCTTTCGCCAACTCCACGGTCTTGCGCATGGTGTCGTAGTCGCCGCCGTGAAAGCCGCAGGCAACGTTCACCGACGTGGCGACGTCGATCATGGCGGCGTCATTACCCATTTCCCAGACGCCGAAGCTTTCACCGAGATCGCTGTTCAGATCGACTGTTTTCATGTTTTTTGTCCGCTTCCTGGTTTAGGTCTCAAACTATTCCTGCGTCAGCGTATCGACAGGCAATGGAGCTTGCCACGTTCGCGCATCCACCGCGCTGACGGCAGCGCCCGCGACATTGGCATCTTGCAGCGCTTCGATGTTGAGATCAAAGGCGTCGATCGGGGCGAGCCGGTCGGGCAGGGTGCGAAGCAGCTCGGCGAATTTGCGCGCTTCCGCCTGCGCCTCCCCGATACTGACGGCCTTGAACCGAAAGGGAGAGCCGGCCGGAACTTGCGCAAGACGTCCGAAATCGGCCGAGATCACGGTCGCGATCTTGGGATAGCCGCCGCTGGTGCCGCGATCGGCCATCAGCACAATCGGCTGGCCGTTGCCGGGGACCTGAATGCTGCCGTTCACGGTACCGTCGGAAACGATGTTGTGGCCGTGCAGGTGGCGGATCACGGGCCCTTCCAGGCGATAGCCCATGCGATCGCTGGTCGCCGAAATTCTCCACTCGCTCTCAAGAAACAGATTCAACGCCTCATCGCCGAACTCATCGTTCTGCGGTCCGAGCACGACACGGATCGGGCCGCTCACCGAGGCCGGCAAATCAATCCGGCGTTCAGGTCCAGCGCTTGCTGCCGCGACGCTCAATTCGTCGCCGGCCTGCAAGGGGCGTGGGAAGGGGCTGCCGAGGCCAACGCGCGCATTCACCGAAAAACTTCCGAACATCGGCTCGCCTTTGATCCCGCCTTCGATCGCGAGATAACTGAAGGCGCCGCCGCGCGCCATTCCGAGCTTGAGGGTCTCGCCGTCGGCAATCGTGACGGATGTATCCCAGCCAACCGTGCGACCGGCGACGTCGGCGCTGCGTTGCGCGCCTGAAAGCCCCACCCGGACGGAGCCTTCGCGCGCGACGAGCGCCGCGCCGTATGGACCGATCTCGATCGCCGCGGCGCACGGCGCGTTTCCGGCGAGGCAATTGGCGGCGGCAAGGCCCAGCCGGTCCATCGCGCCGCTCGGCGTCAGGCCATAACGCTGGGCGCCGAAACGTCCACCGTCCTGCACTGAGCTTGCCGGACCAATCGATGAAATGACAAGCTTCGTCATGCGGCAACCAACTCGGCGATGGTTTCGCCCTGTTCGGCCGCGCGGTCCAGTTCCGCAAACGTCTTGTCATCGATGACGTAGAACTTCACGTGATCGCCGGGTTCGAGCAGGAAGATCGGATCGCGATGCAATTGATAGGTTCGCACGGGCGTGCGGCCCAAGAGATGCCAGCCGCTTGGACCCGCAAGGCATTGAATGCCGGTCTGTACGCCGCCGATCGAAATGGTGCCGGCCGGCGTGAGCAGTCGTGGATTCTGCCGCCGCGACATGTGCAGGAAATCATGCAGGCCGCTGAGATAGGACCAGCCCGGCGAAAACCCGATCATGGCGACGCGATAGTCGCCGGCCACATGCCGCGCGACAATGTCGTCCGGCGTCGTGCCAAGCGTCCTGGCGACGTCCTCAAGATCGACGCCGTGCTCGCCGCCATATGCAACCGGGACACGCCAGTGCCGGGCTTTCTCCGATTTCGGCACCGGCCGCTGTGCGAGTTCAAGGATTCGTTTGCCGAGCGTATCGAAATCGATCTGGGTCGAATCGTAATGAACCAGAAGCGATCGGTAGGTCGGAACAGTCTCGCTCACGCCTGCGACCGGCTCGCGCGTCAAGGTCCGGTCGAGGGCCAAAACGCGCCGGTTCGCCTCGTCATCGATATTGCGGCTGAATTCCACGGTGATGGCGCTGTCGCCGCTCAGCAGGAGGCGAGGTGGAGAAAAGGGCGCAGCCATAGCTCTGACAACTCGTTGGTCGACGCCTGGCCCTGGCGTAGCTTTGGCCGCGGCGGGATTTTTGGAGAGCTTATCATTGCAGCGGCCTTGGCGCGACCCTGATGCGCAAAATAAGCCAGTTACTTCAATAAACTAATCCAACCATCTCCGATAAGATGCGATGATTGGAGAGATGCTCCGCAGCTTGCGAGCGGCAGCAATGCCCCACGGCCCTTGACGCGATGCCCGCGCCTCGCAAGATGCGCCCTTCCATCTGACCGGAGTGCATTCTTGATGTCGCTAACCTCTGACGCCGTCGCAACGTTGTCCCACGTTTCGACCGCCACCATCACCACCGTCCTGCTCAAGAAGGGCCTGCGAAACGTCTGGTTGCGGGGGACGAAACCGTTGCGGCCCGGGCAAAAGCGACTGGTCGGACCGGCATTCACCTTGCGTTTCGTGCCCGCCCGGGAAGATCTGGCGACACCAGAATCCTGGTCCTCGCCGATTTCAACGCGAACGGCCATCGAGGCGATGCCCGACGGCTGCATTGCCGTGGTGGATGCCATGGGCGTGACCGACGCCGGCATCTTCGGCGACATTCTGTGCGCGCGCATGGTCAAGCGCGGGGTCGCAGCGCTGGTCACCGATGGCGTGGTCCGCGATCTCGAAGGTGTGCTCGGCACCGGCCTGCCGGTGTGGTGCGACGGTTATGCCGCGCCACCTTCGGTCGCAGGGCTCACATTCGTCGGTTGGGGCGAACCCATCGGCTGCGGCGGCGTTGCCATTTTCCCCGACGACGTGATCGTCGCCGATCAGGATGGCGCCGTCGTCATACCGAAGGCATTCCTCGACCACGTTCTCGCCGAAGGCGCCGAGCAGGAGCGAATGGAAGGCTGGATCGTCGAGCAGGTCAATAACGGCGCGGTGCTGCCCGGCCTCTACCCGATGAACGCCGAGACCAAGGCGCGCTACGCGGCCTCGAAGAAATAACCGGCCTGACAGGGAGAACTGATATGGACATTCATCTCGCCGGCTCGCGGCCGACCCGCCGCGCCCCGCTGGAATATTTCACCGGCACCGTCTGGCAGGACCCGATCATTTCGACGCCCGCTCCGGCGCATCTTGCCTCAACCCGGGTTTCGTTTGAGCCGGGCGCGCGGACGAACTGGCATACCCATCCGCTCGGGCAAACGCTCTATGTGATCTCGGGCGTCGGCCTCGTGCAGACCAAAGGCGGTCCGGTGCAGGAAATACGGCCCGGCGACGTCGTCTGGATTCCACCGGGCGAAAAACATTGGCACGGTGCCTCGCCAGCCAATGGCATGACCCACATCGCCATGCAGGAGGCCCTGGACGGCAGCTATGTAAACTGGATGGAGCCGGTGACTGACGCTGAATATTCGGCGAGGGTCGGCGGATAGCGACCGTGTCCATCTCGATGCACCAGGCCTCCGTTGGGGTCTTCACGCATTTTCTGGACAATCTGTCCGATCTCCTGGACCAGGCCGCGGCTCACGCGGAAAAGCGACAGATCGACCCTTCCATTTTGCTCAACACGCGCCTCTACCCGAACATGTATAACCTTATCCGCCAGGTGGGCGAAGCCAACCGGCATGCTGTGGTCGCCTGCGCGCTGCTCGCCGGCGTCGATCCGCCGAGTTTCACGGAAAACGAACCCGACATTGCCGAATTGAAAGCGCGCATTGCGGTCGCGAAGGATTTCCTTGGAAACTTACGGCCGTCGCAGATTGACGGCACCGAAGAGAAGGAAGTCGTTTTTACGTTTCGCAACGGCGCGACCCGGCAATTTACCGGCCAGTCATTGCTGTTGACCCTTAGCCTGCCGCAGTTCTTTTTTCACGTCACAACGGCCTATGACATTCTGCGCCATTGCGGCGTTGAATTGACGAAGAAGGATTTTTTGGGAAAGCCGGCGTTAGCCGGCAGGCAGATGTAATTTTGCGGGTGTGATTTTTCGAAAGCGGCGGCCGGCTCAGACTTTAAACGCCACCCTTGCGGAGGATCTCGGCCGCAGCCGCCCGTCCGGCCATTTCGTTCCGCAGCGCTTCAAACCGCTGACGCGCCTCGCTCGCCTGATCATCGACGAACCTGACGGCCGCGTCCGCCGACATCGGCCCGCTGGTGATGGAACGCGAGTTGTCGCCGATGGTCTCGTCCACGAAGTATCGATCGTCGCTCTCGCGGCGGACGGTCCATTTGAAGCGGACAGCCTCTACGGGCCCGGGACCGACCTTCCAATAGCCATCGGCCTGCGCCGGGGGCTCCGAGTGCGCGGGTCTCTCGCCGACCGCAGACTTTACGGCCTCGGGAGGCGAAGCCGGCTGGTCGAGGATGCTCGCGATGGTCGCAAGCGCATGATCGGTCGGGTCGCCTTCGGTCAATATTCGGTCTCCGCAAGCTAAACAGCGCTGATTCCGCTGTCGGCCCGACCACTCTTTACTCCCGATTGGGGCTGAGTTTTGTCAGTCACAAGCCAGATTGGAGGTATCTTTTGCTTCCGTTTAACCCAGCACGTCCTGATTGATGACGTTCTGCCGTATCGGTTCGCCATCGAGCGCGCTCAAGATGTTGCGCGCGGTCTGTTCGCTCATCCGGTCCACTGCTTCCCGCGTCACGCCCGCGACATGAGGCGCGATGATCACGTTCGGGAGTTCGAACAGCGGGTGGGGAACGGACGGCGGCTCTTGCGCGAACACGTCAAGGCCGGCGCCCGCGAGCTTGCCGGAGGTGAGGGCGTCATAAAGCGCGGTCTCATCGATAATGCCGCCGCGCGCGGTGTTGACGAGATAGGCCGATGGTTTCATGCGCTTCAATCGGGCTTCATTGAACATCCCGATCGTCTCCGATGCCTTCGGGCAGTGGATGCTGACGAAATCGGCGCGCGGCAGCGCCGCGTCGAGATCAGTGACCGCCTCGCAGCCGGCCGCCTTGATATCTTCCGCCGATTTGTAGGGGTCATAGACCAGCACGCTCATTTCCATGGCGAGGCACCGCTTGGCGGTGCGGGTGCCGATCCGGCCAAAGCCGACAATCAATAGCGTCTTGCCGAAGAGGTCATAGGGCAGTTTGCCAAGCCGCGCGCTCCATTGACCGTCCTTGACCAGCGCGTGCATTTCGGTCGCGCGCTTGGCAAGCGTCAGCATCATGAACAACGCCTGCTCTGCCACCGACGGCGAATTGGCCGACCCTGCCACCATCAGCGGGATCTTGCGGCGGCTGAGCGCACGGACGTCGACCGCATCGTAGCCGACACCGATCCGCGTCACGACCTTCAAATCCCTGGACGCCTCAAGCTCGGTTTCGCCGAAGCGGGTCGCGCCGAGCGCCACGCCGTGGACGGGCGCGTGCGTTTTCAGCAGCGCCTCGAAATCGCCGGTGGAGATCATATTCGGGAACTCGACGAGTTCAATGTCGTCCCGTTCCCGCAATAGCGCGCGGCCCCGCTCCGACATCGATTCGGTAATAAATATTTTCTTCCTGTTGGTCACCATCGCCGGTTCCTGGGGTCCCTTTCTTATTTTGATGCGGGCTCCCGCCGCCAAACGCAAAATTGCGTGGAACAATCGTTTATCAGGCACAACTTGTCGCGGTCCACTGCCATTCCAGGGATCACCCGTTGCGCTAGACTAGATTGAGACGGAGGCGATATCCTTCGGATTCGATGTTGGGGATTGACGCCACCAGGGATTGACCGGGGAGATCAGATGACTATCAGCCCAAGAACGGACCAGCGAACGGACCAGCGGCGACAAGCTGGGTTGGGACTTGCACTCGGAACTGGCATTGCGATGCTGCTTGGAATGGCCGGGACCGCTCAGGCCCAGGGGCTGGTGAAGGGCGTGCAGCAAGGAGCCGAGGCCGGCAACAAGGCAGCGGGACCCGTTGGCGGCGTGCTCGGCGGCGCGATCGGCGGGGTGGTTGGCGTCTTTACCGGCGTCCTCGGCGGGGTCGGCGGAGAGAAGGGCCAAGGTCAGGGACAGGGCACTGCAGTTGCGCCCAACGGCAAGCCGGCACCGGGAGCCAAGACAGCCAAAGTGGCCAAATATCCCGCAAGACCGGTGGAAGTACTTACCCAGCCGGGCGAACCGCAATTGACCGCCGAGCAGATCGTGGCAAACAGCGACGCCTATATCGACCGGATCAAGACCGAATTAAATCTGACGCCCGAACAAGAGAAGCATTGGACCGGGTTCAACAGTGCGATGCACTATCTCGGCCACAATGGCGCCGATCGGCTTAACTTGAGAATTGCCCGCGCCAAGCGCGATCCGCCGGATGATATCGTCGAACAGATGCGCAACGAGGCCCAGTTTCTCAACGATCGCGCGGCGGACCAACGCGCAGTGGCGGACGCGGCCGAACCTTTGTTCATTAGCCTCAATGACAAGCAAAAGCAGACCTTTATCGAAGAAATGGTCCGGCTGAGCCACGAACGCGGTCTGGATTAAGCGCAAAGGGCCTCCACGGCGGCGGATGTCCCGTCGCCGTTTTCTTTGAACCGCCCGCGAATAGCCGGGCACGCTGGCCCTGGGGTAGGTGGAAGGCAAGGCGCCCGGCTATCCTGCCGCAGCGGCGGCCGCCTCAAATCGTCATGCAAAATTGAGGAAAAGCTGACCGCTTCGCGCCCGAGGTATGGCCGCCTTATGACCTTGTCTGGATTCCGCCGAAGTGGCGAATAAACCGCCCTCAGCTCCTCGGGAAATTCAGTTCCACACCGACACCGTCGGGATCGTAGAGAAAGAACTGCGTGTCTCCCGTGCGCGGCACGATGCTCTCGCGGAACTTGACGCCCCTCGATTGGAGGCGCTTGCGCATGTCTTCGGCATCGCTCGCGGCAAAGGCGATATGATCGAGGCGGCCAGTGTCCTCGAATTTCTTCTCGGTGCCTCTGACCACGATGCCCTCGCGCGGTTTGCGCGTTCCCATCAGATGGACGGTTGCCACGCCACCCGAATAGAGCCAGTAGCCGGGGAAATCGAGCGGCGGGCGATCTCCGTTCTCCAGCCCAAGCACGTCGCAGTAAAAATCCTTGGTGCGTTCGAGGTCCGCAGGCTCGATCGTGTAATGCTGCAATCCGCCGAGCGGCATGTTTGTTCTCCTTCGATCAGCGCGCGTTGACGCGGTGTGGCATCGGTGATCGGGTGCAAAGGGGTCAAATGTTCAACGCCAGCTCTCGGTCGATCTGTTCGATCGACTTGCCCCGGGTTTCTATACCGAAGAAATAATACACGGTGCCTGCCATCAAAAACCAACAACCGAGATAAAGGAAAGCGAGAGGAATCTCCGGTAATGGCACGTCTGGCTTGAGATAATTCCCGCTTCCCACGATCAGGGCGAGGCCGACGGGACCGATGATCTTGCCGATCCCGCCAAAGCCATAGGCCGAGCCCATGCCGGAGGTCCGCAAATGCGACGGCCAGACTTCAGCTGCATAGGGTCCGACGATGGCAAAGCCGCCGTCGGCAAAGAAAAAGGCTATCGCCAGCAACAGCCAGAAGGCCGAAACGCCGAACACCATGGCGTCGTAATGATAGCCGGCGAGGATGACGAGGAATCCCGCGCCGAAGCCGAGCAGGCCGCCGGCATTGCGCCGCCCGATCCACTCCGAGAGAAACGCAAAGGATATTCGCCCGGCGAAGCCACACACGCTGAGAAGGATCATCATCTTTGCGGCTTGTTGCGGCGAGACCTTCAGCAACACCACAAACAGCGAGGGGGCCCACAGCGTAATTCCATAGACGCCGGTTTGTGCGCCGGCATTGCCGAGCCAGGACACGATCAGGCTTCGCGGATATTTGAACAGGTCGAGCCAGCGGCTATGTACGATCGGGCCGGCATCGGCGGCGGTCGGCATGGGGAGCGAGGCCGGCGCCATTTGCAGCGCCCAGGCCAGTGAGGCGCGGGCTTCCTCATAACGTCCCTGACGGCAGAGCCAGCGGGGTGACTCCGGCACCCAGACACGAACCAGCAGCACAAGCAATGATGGCAGCACGCCGACCGCGAACAGCAGCCGCCACTCGCTGTTGCCGACCACTGAGCCTAGCACGGCGCCAAGACCCACACCCAACGGAATGACGCAGGTCACGAGGCCGCCGACCCAGCCACGCTTTGACGATGGCATGAATTCCTGCACCAGCGGCAGATCCACGCAATAAAGTCCGCCGACGCCGAGGCCGACGAAAAACCGCATCGCCGAAAGATAGATCCACCCCTGGTCCGGCGTGAAATACAAAAGGCCGGTGGCCACCGAGAAGTTCAATACGGTGCCGATAAAGACCTTGCGCCGGCCGATGCGGTCGGCGAGCCAGCCCCAGGCATAGGCGCCGATGATGGCGCCTATGCCCGAACTCATGAGTACGGTTGCGGATTGGCCGAACGTCAGCTTCCAGGGGCCGATCAGAAAGGCGAGCACAAACCCGATCAGGAAGTAATCGAAGAATTCGAGGGCATCGCCGAGGATTGCTGCGATCAGGATTTTGATCTGGTTGCCCGTCAAGCGCGTCCGCCGATCGAGTATCTCGAACATCGCGTTTCCCCCGATCACGTTTTCTCTCGCGCATTTTTTTGGAGCCGCGGTCGCGCCTCGCCATCGGCCGTGAGGGGAAGCTAGCTTGTCGGCATCGCGAGCGGAAGCGGGGTGCGTTCCCTGCTGCAATGTTAAATTGCCACGCCTCGGAAGCTCGCGCCTGGGACGTGCGCTAAGCGTGAGGGACGCCGGAGACGGCTGATTTCTTTAGGTTTTGGCGATAGCCTTCGACTTGGCCGATTCCGGCATGCAGCCAGACCCATGGAAGAGAAACGAAAGCATCAGCGAACCGAGATCAATGAGCCGGCCTACATTTCGGCGGCGGGCTCGGTGATGCATTGCGTGGTGCGGAACATCTCGCCAGAGGGTGCTGCGATCGACGTCGACAATCCCGCCTTCGTGCCAGCGCGATTTCGCCTGGTGATGGTGAGCGACTCCTCGACCCGCGACTGCGCGGTGATCTGGATTCAACAGAAGCGGATCGGCGTGGCGTTTGCGGTGCCCGCGGACGTGCATTCGACGCACGATTGAGTTCGTATTTGGGCCGCTGAGCCGGCAGAATTCGTTCTTCGGCGAGTTGGCGGAAGGGGTGTCAGTCAACCCTCATTGAAAAATGGACGGCTTTCTCCTCCGCCAAAGCAAAAGCTACGGTCTTGGCTACGGGGAGGGGGTAGGGGTCCCGATTGCCGTGCCCCGCTCGATGCCGGAAGCGCCAAGGGCCCTCCCCACGACTCTATAGAGCCCGCTGGTGCGTGCTTAGTTTGGAGGGCTATGTGGGACCGATCAGCGCCAGCGAATCGGCCGTCCTGCTAAGAGCCATGGATTAAGAGCTTTCGCAACCTGCGTGGATCGACAACGATCTCGTTCTCCTCCCGGTTGACAAAGACCGCCAGGATATGCCGCTTGGGTATCAATGCCTGAACGAGCGTAGGGTGCGGGTTGATGCAGCGCCGACCGCCTGCGAACTTCTCGGCGACCGCCCGGTCCGTCGTCCAATGCAAACCGCGCTCCCGGCCCCGTTCGCAACCGCGATATACCGGCTCGATGGTCCGAGAAGGGGCCATGGAGTGGCCGTGAGGTTCGGCTCCACAAGCTTCACTTCCTTTTCGAAGCCGCCTTGGCTTTCCAAGCGCAAGCGCGAGAATTATAGTGCGCCACATGATGACCACTGCGGGTGTCGAGGTTGACGCGGGGAGCAAGACGTTTGCCACGGGCCTACTGCCGGAATTGATCGCGGCGCTCCGACGGTGCGGCAGGGGCGATCTCGTCGCCGTCGTCAGTGGCAATCCAGCGCTTGGGCCAGAGCTCGAGGCTTGGTGCCGCTTCACCCGAAACAGTCTGGTCGATGTGGCGGAGGAGGAGGGACGCACGCGCTGGGTAATACGCCATGGCGAGGCGCCCACGAATGTCGACGGAGATCGGCCCGTAGGCTCGCGTCTGTGGCTTTATACGAATTTCGACTGCAATTTAAGTTGCGATTATTGCTGTGTGCGCTCCTCGCCCAAGGCGCCGCGCCGCGCGCTCGGCCTCGAGCGGATACGGCGGATCGCGAGCGAAGCGGCGACGCTCGCTGTCAAAGAGATTTTTGTGACCGGCGGCGAGCCCTTCATGCTGCCTGATATCGGCGAGATTATTGCGTCCTGCGCGGCGGTTGCGCCGGTTACCGTCCTCACCAACGGCATGCTGTTTGCCGGGCGCCGGGTCGAGACGCTTCGCGCCTTGCCGCGCGAGCACGTGACCTTTCAGATCAGCCTGGATAGTCCGACGTCGGAGCGCCATGACGCCCATCGTGGATCGGGATCGTGGGATCGGGCGTGGAAGGGAATCGAACTTGCGCGCACCGAGGGGTTTCGCGTGCGATTGGCGGCGACGGTGTCGACGGACGACGAAGCCGAGGAGTTTTCCCGCTTTCTTGACATCCATCGCGTCCGCGAGGAAGACCGAGTGATCCGGCGAATTGCCCTGCGCGGCACAGCAACCGAGGGCGTCGCCTTGGCACGGGCGGATCTCGTTCCCGAAGTGACGATCACCGCGGAGGGCGTATTCTGGCATCCGGTCGGCGCCGAGGATAACGACCTTCTGATCAGCCGAGAGATCTTTCCGCTCGCCGAATCCTTCGCCGCCGTACGTCGCGCCTTCGACCGCGAACATCAGCACCAGCGCCGGCTGGCAAAGATATTCAATTGTGCCTAAGGCCG
>Ga0210394_10006026_pt1 | contig 13310 bp, 13 predicted proteins | sample IncBWC12MmetaG_FD_160121 | JGI IMG/M metagenome (GOLD analysis project Ga0210394, IMG submission 160121) | Forest soil microbial communities from Barre Woods Harvard Forest LTER site, Petersham, Massachusetts, United States - Inc-BW-C-12-M | ecosystem: Environmental > Terrestrial > Soil >...
GACGATCTTCGAATAAGTATCCTCCTGCCATTGCCGAACGGCACCGTCTGACCACGTGCAAAAGACCTCTACGTTGACCGTATAGCCGAGTAGATTGTTGCCGCCGATGGCGATGGGAATCGCACCGGTGGATATGGGTCCGACCACGCCCGCCACTGTTTGGGAGCTGATGTCCGCAGTACCGGTAGCGATCACTCCGGGACCCGCTCCCACTGCGATGTACACGACGGTCCACGACCCGGCGCTGGCAGAAACGCCGTTGCCCGCAATGACCGTCGCGTTCCAACTCTGGGCAACGCACCCGTCCGGAACAGTGACCGTCGTGTCCGCCTGGAACTCGTAATCGGTCAACTTCACCGTGCTACCGCTCCCTGTTGGAAAAGTCAGATTCTGAGAAACGGTTTGCGCGCGCGGAATATCATTAACGCCCGCAACTTTGTAGCGCTGGATGAACAAGCCCACATTTGCATCCGCCAGATCCGTGGGTTGTATCTCCGCATTCACTGGAGTGACCGGATTGCCGTCTAGCGTCAGTGGCAGCGGCAGTGCGTTGACCATGGTCCGAGTCGCATCATTAAGATGCAACCATCGAGTCCACGCTCCCGGTTCCGGAATCTCAAATTCCATCAGGAACCGGTGCGGATACCGATCCAGCTCCACGTTCTGAATTTGATCAACCCAGCGGTAGATGCCGACTACGGGGCTAGTGGTCTGATTGCTGAATTTATGCTCTTCCTTGTCAACGGCCTGTGTGAGGGTGCTCACAGTGCGAATTTCCCGGGTCGTCTTCTCGATCTTACTGACCGCCCGCGACACCGTCTGATGCGACTGTGTGGTTGCTTGCGACGTTGACGAAGAGTTGGAGTAGTCGAGGGACCCGCCGAGGTGAGTGTTCACCTGCGTGGGTCCGTATTGGCCAGAAGTATCTACTTGCGCATCAACATGTGCGGCGATTGTGATGTCCGACGTCGACTGCTGCTGAAGCTGAGTGAGGTCCGTTGTAGTCGTGTCCTGCTCCTTCACTGTTGTGGTGGTGGTATCAACTGTCGTCGATGTTTGGGTCCGATTCACGAGTACGTGAACGTGGCTTTTCGTCTCAAGAGCCAGTATGTTTTCTATTGAGGCGATTTCCGCCGCCTCGTAATGGTCCCACTCCTCTCGGGTGATATACAGGTCAGCAAATCCCGGCTTGCGGACCAAGATGGCTTCGTTACGCTGCCGCAACGCAATCAGGATCAGCGCTATCACATCCGGTAGCACCGGTGTCCGCCAGCGAAGTGCTCGATAAACGTCGTCCGGCAGCTGAATGGGGGAACTGGTCTGTTCCAGCAAGTCCACAAGGCCAACGACCAAGATCAGTCGACACAACCATGCCAGTACCTCGGTCATTGAGAAGGGCACGCCATACGCGGTGACGATGAGCGCGGCGTAGAAAAGCTCGTTGAGAATGGTGTGGACCGTGACCCAAGTTGCAGAGCCAAGATAGGGACCAAGGAGACCCGTAACCTCGGAAGTGAGATCCGCAACGAGCGGCTTGTTTTCTTGCGACGCCAACCAACGATCGAGCTCGACCAATGCGACAAAGGCCAGAATGACCTGCGGAGCAGGTGCGCTTGGGAGGAGCGCCGCATTGGCCGGTGGTGTGGTTGTCAGATATCGCTGCACGCTCGCGGGATTCGCTAGGATTTGCGTGTAGCCTGCATACGCCGGAGCTGCAGGACCATTGGTGAGGGTTTGAATCCTACTCGCCACACGGGCGGTAAGCTGATATGTACCGCCGGCATCGAGGTTCAAAAGATCCACATCTGACGGAATGCGGCGCTGCGCAGATCGCGCGACGGTCCATCTCATTATTTCGCCCATGACGCCTCTCCTCTTCAGTCAAGACCGCTGCAGGCAGCCCGTAAACGGTCGCTGGGATGAAACCCCGTCTTGGGCCCGGTCACTCGCTGGTATGCCCCGTTCTGACGGCGGGGCCACGGAAATCGCTCGCGCTGCTCCGAACGCGGACCGCTTCCCCCGAGACCCGGCATTCTGAGAAGGATTCGGGCAGTCACAGTGTTCGACTTTTCCGAACCGTCCCATAGCATACCGCCTCTTCGGACACACCCTCTCCCTTACATATGTACGCTTCAGTCTCTTGCTCTCAACCAGAAAAAGAAAATCGACGATGCTGCAATGCGGCCGTCACAGCGGTAAGGTCCGGGAGGAGAGCTCGCGAAATACTCGGGAGAAGTGTCTGCCTCCTATCAGTCGAGTAAAGCCACCGAGCCCCTGAGTGTTGCCCGGACGCACCGTGACCATCGGTTCCGTTTCGCATCATGGCGCCGAGGTGACGACGGGGTCACCGCTCATAGTCCGGCCCCTTGCGATCCTGCTTATCGCGATTAGGAGTGCGTCCGTCCTCCTTGGTTTTCTCTCTTGCTGCCTCCCGCGCCCGGCGGGCGTCCTCGCGCCATCGCTCGAGCTCCGACGGTTTCCGGCGGGCGTCCTCGCGCCATCGCTCGAGCTCCGACGGTTTCCCGCGGTCGCGCTCTCGGCGCGCTGCCGCGATGTCCGTTGAGAGGACGAGGATCGATTCCTTGACCTGGACCTGCTCGCGCTCCAGACGTCCGAGCTCGGCGGCTCGCTCCAAGCGGGCCTGGACCTCCTGTGCCCTCTCCTGCTCGAGCCGGCGTAACACCTTCGGCTCGATCCCGCGCCGCTCGAGTGCAGTAAGAAGCGGGCCTTTATGCAGGGTTGGGGCGCGCTCGATGCCCTGGGCATCTAGCGTGCGGTGGTCGATCCGCGCTTGGACGCCTCGCTCCTTCAGGCGCTCGTTCGTGAGCGCTGCCCAACGCTCGCGCCAGAAAACCACCTCCCCGGTCTTTGCGTCGTCGAGCTCGCGCGTCTTGTCCTTGAATCCTTCCTCCGTCAGCCGTCGGGTCGTGCACAGGAGGTGCGCGTGATGGTTGCGCGTGTCCCCTCCTCTTCCCGGGCGGTGGACGGACACGTCCACCGCGCAGCGGTGCTTCTCGGCAATGGCGCGGGCAAAGTCGACCGCCAGGCGAGCGCGCTCTTGAGCCTTCAGTTCCGAGGGCAGCGCGATCTCGAACTCCCGGGCGACGGTCGAGTTCTTGCGCGTCTCGGCCGCCTCCGCGGCGTTCCAGAGGCGCTCGCGCTGGCGCGCCCATTCGGGCGCGCCAGGCGGCACGACGAGGTCGCGGTGGAGGACGCCACCCTTGCGCGAGTAATCGTGCAACTCGCCCGTGCGCTCGTCGCGGATCTTCTGCGCCGAGCGATACGCCGCGGCGGCCGTCGCCGACTGCCCGTGCGAGCGGCTCATGCACTTCACCGTGAGGTGATAGATCGCCATGAGCTACCGCGAGCGTGGGCAGGGACGGAGTGAGTCGGCGGCCGCGAAGCGGCCGCCGGCGGGTAGAGGCGGGGCGGTGCGCGGCGCGAGCGCTGCCGTGTGGCCTCCGCCTCGACGTGCTGCTCGGCTCTCCACGCGCTGCCTCCTCCGCGCCCGCCGCGCGGCTCTTCGCGGCTGGCGGACCGCAAGGTCCGGCAGGCCGCGGCTTCCCCGCTATGCGCATCGGGCGCCCAGGGATGGCCGTCGGGATGCGCGCGCGGGTACTCTTGGGGTGCAGGGGGCGCAGCCCCCTGCCGCACGCAAACCGTCTTCGGTTTGCATAAGTGCGCCCTTCGCGTTCCGCTGCGGGGGAAGATACGCTTCGCTCACCGCTTGCGGCAACGCAAAACGCTGCGGTCTTCCTCACCGCTGCGCCGAGAAACGCGCTATCCCTTGTGCGGTGCGATGGGATTTAAGCTCGCGACTCTTCGCCGGCGCGCGGGAGAACGCCATGGCCAAAAAGATCGACGAGCGGATTGAGGCGCTCGAAGAGCGGCTCAAGCAGCTCAAGGCTAGGCAGCAGCGGATCGAAGCGCGGCGGCGGTCGCTGGAGTCCCGGCGGACACGCCGGGACGACACGCGACGAAAAATCTTGGTCGGCGCGATCGTGCTCGCGAAGGTCGATCAGGGGGTGATCGACGAGACCGTCTTGCGGGGGTGGCTCAAGGGCGGTCTTTCGCGGCCGGACGACAAGGCGCTGTTCGGGCTGTGAGTGGATTGAACGTGTTCGTGAACGGCCCACGGCCAGCAAACGAAGTTCTACTTCCTTACTGTTGCGGAAGGGTTCATGATCTCCGCTGGTCTCAGCCGGAAAGCGAAATGAGATAAATCCGGCCGCCGAGACAGATCTAAACAGTGGGTGGAAATCAACGGGGCTGGCGCGAAAGCGGTCGTTCCGTATGTTTAGTCAACGAAGATGGTCGGCGATAAGGCACGATCGGCGCCGTCGTCTCTCACGTTGCTTGCCCACACTACAAGAAGAACGCGCTCCCCTAATGGGCATGCCTACCTCCTCTGGCCCGCCAGCGCTATTGACCTTGTTGCTGAGTTCATCCGTTGGACTAGCTGCGTGTGTCACGACGATCACCGCACCCCCAGGAGGCATTGCAGCTACATACTTGGGAGTCGTAAGGATAGAAACCACAACCGACCCTATTAAATCAGCCGCAGCACCCGTCGTTTCAATCGACACAACTGCAGTTGGCGCACGCATTCAGCGTGGTCTGGGCTTTGGCTTCTTCAACGCGCGAGAAATATACGTCCCCATGGATTGCAGAGTGGTCTTCCTGGTTAGAACGACGGACCAACTCTACGACGCACTTCGCAGGCTCGGTTCGGTTAAGGAGAGTGTATGCGTCTCGGTAGATCGCTAACGATACCTGTGGCTGCGTTGCTCGCAGGCTGTGCGCTTCCGCCCCATTCGAACACGCTCCTCTTCGCCACAAATACAACCGTCGCGCTGGATGTATCTGCAAACGCGACCACAGCTGCGCCGAACATCACTATTGGTTACAAGCGGCAGGAAATGGCGTGGGTTCCGCTCCTCGCAAACAAGAGCGGGCCCGCCAAGGAACGTCAGCCTGCCGATTGCCCTCCAGCCAGCACTGCGAACTCGACCGATCCTTGCGTATTTCTGGGTCGAGACGGCACATCCGCGGACGCATACTCAGTCCTTGCGACCTTCTCAGGGACTGCCGCTGCTTCTGGAGCAGGTGGAACCTCATCCACTAGGAGTGCAAACGGCAGCATTGCACAGTTCTTTGCGACCGGTCTTGCGGCACGGATACTGGCTGACAAGGGAGGCGCGCAACTCGTCAACACCGGGACGACGTCAGCAACCACAGAGCAGCTTGTGGAGGCGTTCAACAGTCAAGAGCAGACCGACACGCAAAAACTCAACGCATATTTTAGTGACACGTCTAAGTTCACCCAGCTTAGAGATGCACTTGTAGACAACTCGCAATGGAAGGGAACGTCTACAGCAACCAGTCTAAAGCAACAATCCGATCTCACGAGCTTCCTGAACTATGCGCGGACGAACTTCCTGACGCACAGTCTTGCAGCTGCGATCCCTACGTCAACCAGCCCGGCTCCCGGAGGCGCCCCCGCTGGAGCTGCTCCCCCTGCGGCTGCTCCCCCTGCAGGCGCCGTCCCTGGAGTTGGCCCCTCTGGAGTTAATGCGGCCGGAAATCCGCGGTAACTCGCGATGGGAGCGGTACGAACCTTGGAGGCACTTACGTGAATGTCTATCTAACAGCAACTCCGCAGGCTCTAATTCAGGCTGCGATTACCACTCTAACCAACCACGGGCACCAAATCCTCGGTCCACCACAAGGTCCCTTCATGGATGCGTCGCTACTAAAAGTAGATCCGACCATCGGACCTCAACTTGTGGGTAGTGTCGGAACAGCTGGGGGACCCTGGTACGCGATACTTTCACAGGCCTAAGACCAACGCATTCGAATGGCCCTGCGGCTAGACGGTCGTCACTTGAACGAGGAGCATTTCCACTGGGGGAAATTGACGAGTCCCTATTCTTGACTGGGTGCAAAGGGCCTGCCGATCGTTAGCCGAGGGACATCAAGGACAAGACTGGAGGTGGGAACAATGGCTGACCTAGAGGTGCCTATTGTTAGCGACGACATTGAGATATCCGCCGCTCTCACGGAGATGATGAGGGCTCGACGCCCCGCCGTAGTGATTATTCGTCAGACTGGCCCCGCGCTGTTCACGTCAGATCAGTTGCTCGATGAGTTACAGCAGCGCCGAGAGAGCCCTGTCCCCCATCGTCCGCTGAACGTATCGCTCGCGGAACTCGAGCCCAGAACGGTTCGCTTGAATCTTGCTTCCGATACGGTAGGCGCACTCTTATTGGGCCACTCCGCCGCCAAGAGGGGGATCGAAGCTGCTCTCACCAGCAGCGGCGCGCACTATGCTGTAGTAGGACCGGGGGCAGGCGGACTGCGAATTGTGACGGCTTTGGACCGTTTCGGAGATGTCCTGTTTCAGACTCCTATGATGTGTGTCTGCAAAACGGATCCGACACATATTTGGCGTCCAAGCGATCTCAGCGACCATGGAACTTGCAAGGTCGATGACAGCGCCGTGGACTGCTCGTAACACGGTCAGACGATGTTCAATCAAGTAATAAGCGTCTTTCAGGGCTTCTTCGCAAAGGCGTTCTGGTTTGGCAGTTTTCTGCCCGTGGCAATTTTCGCGTTCCTAAATTTCGCTATTGCGGCAATTGTCTTCCCCGATCGGGTGCGTTTTTGGGAATGGCTCAATACTCCTGTAGCCGCCGCTGGTTGGGTACCAGCTGCCTTCGCGTTGATGATCGTGTCCGCTTATGCACTGACGCCCTTAATTCCATTGTTCCGAGGGTGGCTCGACGGTTCGTCGTTGCCCCCTGCGATCCACGACGCTCTCAGGCGGTCTCGAGTTATTCAGGTGCGCGACGCTCTGGCCGAGATAGACACGGCGATGCGGGCGTACGGCACCTGGGCTCAAGTCAACGGTGAGTCACTCTCGACGCTGTCGACATCACGCGAAGCGGGTAAGAAATTGCAGACGGCTAAAGACAGGCCATCGATCGAAAGAGCACAGAAGTTGACTCAGAAGCTGCGCAAGCAGATTGACCGGGTGCGCCTGCCGACATCGGACGAGACGAAGGCTGCCGTTGAGGCCGTGACCGCGGCCCTTAAGGCGAACACCGCGGGCTTACCTTCGACCCACGCAGATGCAAAGTTGTCAGGAGACTTAGAGCAAACGCAACTAACGTTGATTCGACTGCTGAGGGATACGCTTACAGAAGCACGACACCGATTCTTTATCGCTTCAATTCGTCACTCAGCTATGGCGCTCGAGGACCCGCAGGCGACGCGTGTAGGGGATGCTCGGACTCTCGCTGAGAGCTACAGTTGGAATGTGTATGGAGTCGATTTCGACTTCGTTTGGCCGCGATTGCAGTTGATCTTGCCAGATAAGGACAGCTTTGTAGACAAGATGACGGAGGCGAGGGCTCAAATCGATTTTGCCGTTTTGTGTTTGGTACTGACTATCGCTATTCCTCTGATTTGGCTTCCCCTCCTAGCTATTACCGCTTCGGCACCCTGGGTGTTCTTGGGTCTTGGCGCGCTTGTTCCGCTGCTGGCCAGATTCTTTTATGAGTTGGTCGTTCAGAGCCAGACGACCTTCGGGGAGATCGTTAAGGGAGCCATTGATAAGTTTCGACTCGACCTGCTGACCAAGGTGCTGATGCAGCCTATGCCGGCGACCCGCGTTGCTGAGCGTGAGCTCTGGCAAAACCTCCGGCGAGCGGAAGAATTTCGTACTCCCATAGATATTATTTATCGGCAGTCGCCGCGATGATCAAGTGGGCCATTTGGGTACTTTATAGCCTGGGGCTATTAGCTGGAACGACGATGATCCTGCATCATCGATCGAACCCGCCCGTCGTTCTAGTAACCAGCCGCGCGCTCCCGGCGAATTGGCTTCTCCAACCTGGGGATCTGGTGGCCGATGTTGGGAACGCGCGTTTTACCAGGAGAGCGATATCTAAAGGGCAGCCGCTAACACTCGCGGACTTGGCGGGGTTGCCGAGTGTCGCGCCGGCGGCAGGGTACCTCACGGTTGTGCTCTCAGTGGAGGCAAGATTCGTTAGATCAGGAGATATCAATGCGGGCCTTCCTGCGCGTCTTTGTGCAGGAGCAAACCGATTGACGGACGACGTAACGGTTCAGACCGTCATTTGCGGACAGGAGGAAACCCAATGTGTCGCGTTTGTCCAGATTCCCGAAAAAACCGGGGGCGGGTTAGCCGAGAAATTGGCGGGAAACGTCATGACGGCGGTACAACCCAAGAACTCCGACTGTCGGTAGGAAGTCATGCCACAGATCAATTGGAGTGAGTTACCGGTCTTCGAGTGCAAGAGTACCGATCTTATTGGCCCTTGGCTGACGGTGGCGGAGACCATTCACGACGCGACGCGCGTGCGAATCAAATCAGAGGGCAGTTGGCTTGCGTTGGGAGCATTCCTGCAGCCCTGTGGACCTGACGGCTATACCGGGCTAAAGGTGCAATCTGATCAACTGGTGCTTCCGGATTGCCCGCTGGCGGCGCTGATTGGCAAAATTGGCGGGAGCTCGGCAGAGCTGACAGGCTCTGTGACCCAACAGCCAGGTCCCGTAGCATCTTGGGTGCCCGCCGCGGCGCCCGCGGCAGCCGCGATCGCGCCAGCGGCGCCTGCGCCAGCGCCGTTGCCGGCAGCGCCTTCCAGTCCCGCCGTACTGTCCAGCGTTGAGGGAAAGGCATTCGCGATTGGTTCACTGTGTATCTTGACGATCCCGAGCGGAGTGATAGGGCCGATTTTCGCTGGATTTAATTGCTTCCTGAGGCCCGTGCGGGTTGAAAAACTGAAAGTGAGTATAAGTATCGCAACTCCCACGCAGTAGCTCCGAGGGACTACCTCACTTTGTAGATTACCTCGACCTGGGCAGCGCACGTAGAGCGTCGATGGGGTTTTAACCGCGACTAGTGGGGCTTGCTACTGCACAGACAGGTGGTGTCTATGAAACGCTGGGAAAAATTCTTACTGTACTTCAGTTCCACTGTCTCCCTGCTTGGGTTGCTGTCAGGTGCGTGGTTGTTGTGGCTGATATTTGGTGTGCCGAGTGTTTCTCTGAAGCAAGTAGGCGAATCCGAAAAATTATCGATTCCGGAGAATGGAAACGAAAGAAATTCCGAGAGCGAGAGTGGCCCGGCGGAAGCAGCTCACGATTCGGGCTCGTTTGCAGTCCCGCGCCTGAAAAGGAGGCCGCAACAGGAGACACCGGGTGATCTAGGGCAACTACGTAAGAAACTTGATAGTAGCTCAGACGCGTTGAGAGAGGAGCTGCGCGTGGAACGGTCGCCTCCGGCGTACGACGTCGCGCCTCCCGCGAGAGGATCAGTGGGATCAGTGCATCCAATTCTCGCGACTCCCGGCCCGCCGGCCGGAACGCCGGGGTACTTTGCGCCTCCCGTGGGAGGATCAGCGAGCCCCATGCCCGGGAACCCGGGCCAGCCGGCCGGAACGCCGGGCTACATTGCGCCTCCCGTGGGAGGATCAGCGAGCCCCATGCCCGGGAACCCGGGCCCGCCGGCCGGAACGCCGGGTTCATTGCCATCAGATCAACCACCGCAGAAGCAGTAGGCAAAGTTGAGGTGTGGTCAATAACCGCTCAGGGTGCTACGCATCGCCGGATAAGAGGTGATCCGGCATGTAGACCTCGATTGGTCAGAACGTCGGTTGATGAGCTTGTCTGGGCCGTCGCTCGGCTCAGCGACCAGGCTAGATCCTAATGCTAAAGACCGTGTGGACACTTCGTTGGCGCTTCTGGATCACATTCCTGATCGCCTGCATCGTGGCCGAGGGCCTGGAGCTCGTTTATCAGCGACTTGAGGGCTCTCAGGGCCTTGCTGATTCCCTTGTCACGGTTAGCGGCCTATACCAGCGGATTGTCACTGCCCGCCGAGATCCGATCCCCCGTTTCACGGCGATTGTCGAGATTGATCCTGCGAGGGACCCCAATGTCAGCGACGTCGCGGTGTGTGCCGAACGGGAATATCTTGCACATCTGATTGAACGACTAGGCCAGGGTCGACCGGCGCCCGCGATGATCGCGATAGACAAGTACTTTGGTCTGAATTCTTGCCCATCCGACGATAGCGGCACCAGAGCGCTCATCGCTCGTGTCACCGCAACAAGCGACCTTCACCCGGTTGTCGTCGGCATACGGACGAAGGAACAGGCCCTCGATGCGAACAAGGGCCAGGTTGTGCACGTTGTCCTACCCCACCTGACGTATCGTCCACAAGGTGCGACTTTTCAGGAAGGCGTTATCAACGTGTCCAGCGATAACCGGCGATTACCCCTTCAATGGGCGGTTTATCCGAGTGAAACCGCGGCTCGCAGCAACTCACGCGTGGTCATGGACACATTCGCGCTCGCGGTAGCAAGACAGTACGACCCAGATTTGCTCGAGAAGAACCCTCGCCTCAACAGGATTCTCGGCGAGGGCATTCAACCCTTCATCGGATTTCTGACACCTGATCAGTTCAAACTGTCTCACGTCTATGCTAGCGACCTATGTGGTCTAACGACCGCAGCCAGCAGACCGACCTGTGAGAGTAAACTGCCATTGCCCGACTTCAGAAACAAGATAGTCTTGATCGGAGAAAACGACGACCGAGATGTATATCCGACTATCGTCGGCCGCATCTCGGGACTCTATCTCCAAGCTAACTATATAGAGGCGCTGCTGGACGATCGTTTCTATACGCCTGGAGGTCCACTGCTAGACTACGGGTTCGCTTTCTTATTCTTTCTTGGCGTCGAGCTGATCTTAATTAAGTTCCATCGCTCTCCGCTCAGCTTGATTGTCTACCTTGGCGGGCTAACGGCATCGAGCCTGATTTTCTTGTATCTGTTTGTAATGGTCGGAAACATGTATGTAGACCCAGTCGGCGTAACCCTCACTGCTGTGCTCATAAAGATGTTGCACGCCGCTTATGACTACGTTCGAGAGGATCCCCCGCGCGGCCATCACCGCACTGTGGTAGAAGTGGGGGCAGAAAATTCTAGCCGATTGACCGCTCCGCCAGACAAGAAGAGAAGTGACCCCGCACACCGATGAAAGTCCATCCGACCTCAGAACGAAGGTAGGCGGCACCTATGAACCGTTGGGAGCGATTTTTACTGTATTTCAGTTCAACGGTCTCCTTGCTTGTTCCTCTCGGAGTCGCGGTCTGGCTGTTGGTTAGCTCGTATCATCGCAGTGAGTCGGAAAGCACGGAGCTGCGACTAGCCCCCCGGCTCGAAGAGCGCCAATACCTACATGCGTCGCCTGAAGCAAGCGCTCCCATCGACGCTCCAATCAACGCATCCGCCGGTTCGAACGGATCGTCCGGTTCGCTGCCAGGAGTCAGCCTCTCGCCAGGTGCAGAACACAGCGGTTCCGCAGTAGCAGTGCCAAGTAACCCTGGCCCCGCTGCCGGTACTCCGGGATCCCTGCCAAAGTCGGAGGCCCCGCCCAAGTAGTTGCTGTGAGGCTACAAGAGCCCGGTCTCGGCGAAGGAGTACTCCCCCGCATCCGCAATGACGAGGTGGTCGACGACGCGAGCGTCCAGGAGCGCGAGCCCCTCGCGGGGGGCGGACTAGATGTGCGCAAGCCACGCGGTCGGACGGGTCAGCCTCCGCTAAGACGTTCGGTCGAGCGCAGTCGTGAGCTTTTCTCGGAGATCCTTAAGTTTTTGGTGCGCGTCTACTGCCAGGTGCTTGTAAACAGCCCTGGCAAAGGCAGCAGAGTCCTTGCAACCAGCAAGTGGTGCAAGCCGTGGCAGGAGTTCTTTGCCCGGCGCAAGTTGGAGCATCTTCTCAACTGACCTTTCCTGGAGGGCGGTCTTGCAAAGTGCCAGTTCCTGATCGAAGATCTGTAGCGTCACCACTTCCCCGACGTGCTGTCTAGCCTTCATCGCCTCTTCTCGCGCAGCCTTGGCGAGGATGTTCTTCAACGCCTCCTCGGATACGCTCGCTCTAATATCTGAACTCTGAAGCGAGACATTCAGACGCACGATTGCCCGGCACGTGGTTCGATTGATGGCAACGCGCAGAAGGTTATTTCTGAAGTAGTCTACGATAGTGTCTGTAATGCCCTCTCCTGTCGGCAAGGGATCTGCCGTTCCGAGTGCACTGGCGACTGCACACACAACTGAGGGCTGGCAAAGATATGATTCCGCCTCGTGGTACTCCAGCGCGAGAATTTGGGCTGACGGGTCGGGAAGTTGAGCGGAGCTCTTGAAGTCTCGGTCGATCACTCCAGCGATTGCGACATCCGCGCTCAGCTTATGCCACACACCAGCACGCCGCGCTGCGGCTAGGACGTCCGAGCTACCTCCAATCGGGACAACGGCGACATCATTTGTTCCGAGCACCCATCTGTAGAAGCCACTGTCGAAAGAGTCGTCCTCGCCCTCGGTAATGAGAGCCGCGTTAGCGGACAATATTGCGGGGATTGCTCCCAAAAACTCCTTGGCTTCCGCAGGATCCAAATTGTGAACTGTACTCAGCTGCAACGCGGGCTTCGCATTGCCCTTTAGCGCGACAATGGCGTCTATCGAACGTCTCATGGCGAAGCTGATGCTGTGCGTTCCGTAGACAAACACAGCATCCGGTAGATGACTTTCGATCGTGTCCCATAACCGGTTGGCAAGTAACGGATTGAGGTTTAATTCGGGCTCGTCAACCACGACTAGGCTTAGCGGCTCTGCGCTCAAGGCAATGTCCGCAAGTGTAAACAGGACCTGCCGCTCGCCATCGGACAATTCAATCGCGGAGTACGGAGCTCCGCCGCGCTTCCGGCATTGGATCTGCCGAGCATCGTCATCGCTTAGCGTAATAGTGATCTCCGGGAATACCGCGGAGAACAACCGGAAAAGTCCAAGCAACGGATCCTCACCTAGCGGAGGGCAAGGACCTCCCATACCGCCTTCGGTCCAGGCGACAACCGCGTCAGAGTGCGCGATCTTTTGCTGTTGGGCCTTCCGTTCGAGCAAGAAAAACGCGTCACGCACACGCGTCGCGAGCCCTTGCAGTCTCCGATTCTTGAATGAGCGCTGAGCCTTGGCGAGAGTGCCGAACTCGTTGAACGTCTGATGGTCCCACGCTATCGCCTGCGGAATGTTGATGACGCGTCCACCCTCGATGTACACGGGGGAGCGCTCGTCGAATGCCGCCCTAGAGTCGCGAATGTGCCGCAGTACTTTCGACTTGCCGGTGCCGTTGGATCCCAGAATCACGTTCATGCGACCAAATGTGGCCGAAAGAGCCGGAAGTCCTACCGCAGGATTCCCGGGCAACTCGATTCGAAAGTTGGTTTCG
>Ga0210394_10006027_pt1 | contig 13309 bp, 9 predicted proteins | sample IncBWC12MmetaG_FD_160121 | JGI IMG/M metagenome (GOLD analysis project Ga0210394, IMG submission 160121) | Forest soil microbial communities from Barre Woods Harvard Forest LTER site, Petersham, Massachusetts, United States - Inc-BW-C-12-M | ecosystem: Environmental > Terrestrial > Soil >...
GGGCGCGTATTGGCTCTCGAATACGTCGCCGGGGTTGGCATAGATATCGCCGTAGACCTTTTGATAGGCGGTGAGCAGCAAAGTGGACGACACGGGCGCATCGCCGTTGACCTCGCCATAAAACACGGCGTCGACGAAAGCGGCCAGCGCATAGGGGCCGGACATCGGCGCGGCTGCCGTCACCGTCATCCCGGCGGCCTGCATGGCCCGATGAGTCGCCATCGCGACGTAACCACCTTGCGAATAGCCGGTAATAAACAGTTGCCCGTTGTCCTTCGTGAGCGTCGCCGAAGCCAGCGGCAGCGCCGTCCGGGCCGCGGTCAGTGCATCGATCATGTCCTTGGACTGCTGATCGGCGATGAGGTAGGGATGGTAAGAAAGCGTCGACGTGTCGTAGCCTGCGTAGTTCGGCGCCACAATGATGTAGCCCTTCGAAGCGAACAGCGCCGCCAAGTTGAGAACCTCCGTGTTCTGGATGTTGGCCATATTGAAATTGCGGTCGGTGGTGGTTCCATGCGCGTACAGAACGATGGGGCGCGCGCCGGTGCAGTTGGCGCCAAGACCGGTGGGGACCAGCAGCGCGGCGGACGCGGTGGTGGACTCGCCCGCACCGCCGACGGTCTCGTATTGAATGTTGTACATCAGGATATCGCAGACCGGCGCGCCGCTCAGGGAGAAGAGCTGCTGATTGGCGGCGAGGTTGAGCTCGAGCAGCAGACTCGGCGCCGTCAACGTCGACAAAAGCTCGGGGGCGCTTTGCAGCAAGGTTCCGCGCGCCGGAGCTGCGGTGGGTCCGGAATCCGAATGGCCGCCCATGCCGCCGCACGCAGCGAGCAGCGCAGCCAGGGCACCCGCCATCGAGCGGTTCAATAGACGCATTTCGCGATTCCCGCAAGATCCCGTGACCAGTGCCCGGTTGGACCTGAATTGGCACCGCCGAGTTCCTGGCCGCCCAGGCATGGGAAAATGAGGTAGCCTGCGCGGTACTGTAGGAAAACGGGAGCCAGGAAGGAAACATGGACTGCCTCGCCCATGACGCGCCCGCCGCCGCGGAATCTCGTTGGACTCTATTCGATCTGGTGGGGAGCGGGGTCGCGGTGACCGCGGCCGACGGAACTGTCGAATATTGCAATGGCGCGCTGCTGCGCCTTCTCGCAAAAGACGCGGACGCGCTGTGCGGCACGTCGATCTTCGCGCTCTTGGATGGCGGCGCCGACGGCGCGCTGGAGAAGCTGCACCGCGCCGCTTTGGGGACCGATCGCGAGATGCGCACGCAGGTGCGCAGTCCCGGCAGGTTCGTGGCGGGCGCGGTGCTGCGCCGATCGGATACCGACGAGGGTCAGGTGATCTGGTCCTTCGTGGACGCACGCTACAATGAACCCGTGCCGGAACTTGCCTTGTGGGGCACCGAAATCGGTCTCTGGGACTGGGATGTCGTCAATGACCGGCTGACCTGGATCAACGATTGGTGCGAACACTCGCAGCTCACGGCGTTCTCAGGGTACGGGCATGAGCAATTGTGGTGCTCACGAATCCATCCGGAGGATCTGCCGGTCTACCGGGAGGCGATTACCCGGCATTTGGACGGGCAGACTCCGCCATATGACGTCGAATACCGGCTGCGCAACCGCGGCGGCGCCTGGGTCTGGATTCAGGAACGCGGCCGCGTCATCGAGCGCGACTCGACCGGGCGTGCCTGGCGCGCGGTCGGCATGTGTCTCGATGTCGATGAGCGGCACAAATCAGCGCGCGCCCTGGAGCGCAGCGAAGCTCGCCTGGCGCACGCCATCTGGGGTTCCAGCGTGGGCCTATGGGACCACGACGTGGCGAACGACTGGTTGCATTGGTGGAACGATTGGTGCGTCGACGTCGACCTGGACCCCTGCGACGGCGCAAACCATTCGGTGCGTTGGGACGCGCTCGTCCACCCGGATGACTTGCCGCGGTTCAGCGGCGGCTACGAGAGGCTGATCGCGGGCACCAGCGATTCCTACGAAGCCGAGTACCGGATTCGAACGCGATCGGAGAAATGGCGTTGGGTACTCAGCCGCGGACGCGCAACCGCGCGCGACAATGCGGGGCGCGCGGTGCGTCTCGCCGGCGCGACCATCGATATCGACGCGCGCAAGCGCATGGAATTGGCACAGCGCGACAGCGAGGCGCGCCTGCGCACCCAAGCGCTGATTCTGGAGACCATGCGCGAGGGCGTCGTTCTCCTCAACCCGGTCGGACGCATAGAATTCACCAATCCCGCGTTCGATCGGATGTTCGGGCCCGGGGAGCCGGCAGCGATCTCCGCGGCGGAGCTGCTCGGGCTGCATGGCCGCGGCGGCACGCGCGACATGCTGTTCCGCCGGCGCGACGGCAGCCAATTCGCAGCGGAGGTGCTGTCCGAGGAAATCGACCTGAGCGGCGAGAAGCGCATTCTCATCGTCGTACAGGATGTTTCCGAGCGCAAGCAGCTGGAGTCGGAGATCATCGAAATCGCCAACCGCGAACGGCGGCGTTTGGGCGCGGATTTGCATGACGGTCTCGGTCAAGAGCTGACCGGCATTTCGCTCATGCTGCGCAGTCTGTCCAAGCGGGCCGTCACGGCCGCATTCGAGGCGTCGCCGGAACTCAATGAAATCATTGCGCTGGTGAACCACGCCATCCAGAGTTCCCGCAGAATGGCGCTCGGTATTTCGCCGGTGACGCTCGAGCGCGGCGGATTGCTGCCGGCATTGCAGACGCTCGTCGCCTGGTCTTGCGACAGCTACGGCGTCGCTGTCCGGCTGCACCTCGGCATGCGATCGCCGCTGCTCATCGGCGAATCCGCCGCCGCGCATCTTTACCTGATCGTGCAGGAGGCGATCAACAATGCCGTCAGGCACGGCAAGGCCCGATCGATCGCCGTCAGGTTGCGCACCAACCGCGTCCTGGTGTCGCTATCGATCACAGACGACGGCGTGGGGATCGCCGAGACTCGGGGAGCGGGGATGGGGCTCAAGCTCATGCGTTATCGCTGCGCCATGATCGGCGGTGTCATGCGGGTCAAACGGATGCCGTGCGGCGGAACCCGAATTCACAGCGTTTGCCCGCAGGATTTTGCCGCGGCGGGATTCCCGAAGGAGCACGACGCGCAGCGTTAGGAACGTCTCGCGGCGCTTCACGGCGCCGGTGGCGCTCGCGGCGAGCGGCGCAGCAGCGTGAGCGCCAGAACCGCCGAGGCAAGCATGAGAAACAGGCTGACCGCGTTCAGCACCGGAGTCGCACCCTCGCGCATGCGTCCGTACATCATCACCGTCAACGGCGTATCCGCGCCGACCAGCATCAGGGTGGTGTTGAAGTCCGCGAATGACATCAGGAAGGAAATGGCGGCCGAACCCAGCAGCGCAGGGCGCAGGTACGGCAACACGATGGTGCGAAACACCGCCGGCCTGGAGGCGCCGAGATTGAGCGCCGCCTCCTCGAGCGTGCGGTCGAAGCGCCGCAGGCGGGCGCTGATGGTGAGCGTCGCGATGGTCGCGATGTAGGAGAATTGGCCGAGCACGACCAGCGGCAGTCCCGGCCGCAGAAAATCGAGTTCCAGGCCGAAGGCATCATCGGCGAACTCCGCGATGCGGCTTGCGAAGGCGAGGATGGAAATGCCGAGGATGACCCCGGGAATCACCAGCGGCGCCAGCATCAAGATCGACAACACCTGCTTACCCCAGAAGCGTCCGCGCTCGATGAGGAATGCGTTGGTTGTCCCGACCAGCGCCGACAGGGCGGTCACGCACAGGGCTACGACGCAGCTGGTCCAGATGCTGCCGAGCAACTCGCCGTCGGCAAAAAGGCCGATACGCCCCAGCCCCGAATTGCCGAGAAACCAATCGAGCGTGAAGCCGCGCCAGGGCGGAGCCGGATAGGGCGCGTCGTTGAAGGCGAACACCGCCACCACCGCCAACGGCAGGAACAAGAACGCCAGAAACGCGATCAAGTAGGCCACCGTGGCGGCGCGCAGCCAGGCGGGACGCGGCAGGGAGGGAATCACGTGCTTCGCATCACGTCGCCGAATCGCTGCCCGCTCGCCCGCAAGCCCAGAATCACCAGGGCCGTCGACAGTCCGAGCAAAAGGAAGCCGAAGGCGGCGCCCTGTTCCCAGTTGAAGCGCGTGATGAACTGGGTATAGATCTGCTCGGTGAACCACTGCGAGTTCTTGCCGCCGAGCAGCGTCGGGGTCAGGTAATTGCCGAGCGTCAGCATGAATACCACGATGCAGCCGGCTGTGATGCCGGGCGCGGCGTGGGGAATCACGATATGGCGCAGAATGGCCCAGCCGCCGGAACCCAGGTCGTATGCCGCCTCGATCAGGGAGTTGTCCAGGCTCTCCAGGCTCGTCACCAGCGGCACCACCATGAACAGCAACGAGGTGTATACCAAGCCGACCAGGATGGTCGCGTCCCGATACAGCAACTCCACCGGCACCGCCGTGAGTCCGAGCTTCACCATCAAGGCCGGCAGGACGCCGGACTCCCTCAGCAAGATCATCCAACCGAGCGTGCGCACCGTCTCGCTGACCCAAAATGGAATGAGGCAGATGATGAACAGCAGCGACCCGGCGCGTCCGCGCGCCAGCTTGGCGATGATCCAGGCGATCGGGAACGCCAGCAGCAGCGTGAAGAGCGTGGCGAATACCGACATGACCGCCGTGCGCAGGAACACATGCCAATACAGCGGCTCCGCAAAGAAGGTCTTGTACTGGGCGAGGCTGGCGACGTACTGCCGCGGTCCGACGCGTTCGCGCAAGGACAGCATGGCAAGGTCGACATGCGGCAATATGATCAGCGCACCGAGCCAGAGCAGGGCCGGCGCCAGCAGCAGACCCAGCACCAGCCGCGCGTGCCAGCGCGAGTCCATGGCTTTAAGCATCCTGTCCCGCCGCGCCGGCACGCGCCGCGAAACACACGGCGCGCGAGGGATCGAAGCTGAAGGCCACTTGATCGTGGGGCTTCAAGTCCGCGAACTGCCCGGTCTGAGGCAGGGCGATGCGAAATTCGCGGCGGGTCCGGGCCTCCTGCAGCAGCACCGCCGAATTTGCGCCGTCGAACAGCACGCTCTGCACCTCGCCCGAGTGGCGCGGCTGGTCCGGCGGCAACTCCGCCGCGCCGCGCGCCAGAATGGCCGCCTCCGGGCGCACGAATACTTCGACCGCATCGCCCACCGCGATCGCGCCGCTCTTGAGGGCGCGCACCACCCAACCGTCCGCGGTCGCGATGTCGGCGATCGCGCCGTCCGCACCCGTGGTCCGTCCCACGATGCGGTTGTTCGCGCCGACGAAGCCCGCCACGAAGGGAGTTTGCGGCCGATAATACAGGTCCTGCGGCGTGCCCAGCTGCTCGAAGCGCCCATGATTCATCACGCCGACGTGATCCGACAGCACCAGCGCTTCGGATTGATCATGGGTGATATAGACGAAGGTCGTACCGAAGGACGCCTGCAGCTGCTTCAGTTCGATTTTCATGTGCTCGCGCAGCTTCAGATCGAGCGCGCCCAAAGGTTCGTCCAACAGCAGCAAGGTCGGCTCCAAGACCAGGCTGCGCGCGATGGCGACGCGCTGTCGCTGGCCGCCCGACAGCGCGTCGACGCGCTTGTCGGCGGCGTTGCCCAAGCCGACCCGTTCCAGCATCGCATTGCTGCGCTTCATCCGTTCGGTCCGGCCCATGCCCCGTCGGGCCAGGCCGAATGCGACGTTTTCGCCAACGGACATCATCGGGAACAGCGCCAGTTGCTGGAACACCATGTTCACCGGGCGGCGGTTCGGCGCCACATCGCGCATGCTCCTGCCGCCGATCGCAATGTCGCCGCCGTCCGGCGCAATGAACCCCGCGATCATGCGCAGCAGCGTCGTCTTGCCGCAGCCCGACGGACCCAGAATCGAAAAAAAGCTGCCGCGCTGCACCGAAAAAGACAAGGAGTCCACGGCCACGTGATCCGCGAAACGCTTGAGCACGGCGTCCGCCTCGAGATCGGGCGTGCTCAATTGGCGGCCTTCACGCGGTCGAGCACGCGGCCTTCCATTTCCTCGAGACCGGGCGGAATGGCCGGATACCAATGGATGCCCTTCAGATCGTTGTTGGGAAAGGCCGCCTGGAACTGCGCCTTGAGGCGTGGATCGATCAGCGGCGCCGTATTCATGGCCGCGGAGAAGCTGCCCACCGACTTGATGACGCGCGCGGCATTTTCCGGCCGCATCGTGAAATTGATCCAGGCATAGGCGGCGGCGTCGTTGCGGCCGCGCGCCGGCAGCGCGAAAGTATCGAGCCAACCGAGCGCACCGGAGCGCGGCACGATGAATTGAATGTCGGGGTTGGCGCGGTTGAGCGTCCAGCCGCCGGTGTCCCACATCATGGCGGCCACGACCTCCCCGGAGCGAATGCCGTTGAGCAATTGATCCTTGTTGTCGTAGAAGAACTTGAAATTGGCCTTGCAGGCGATGAGCGTGGCGCCTACCTGGTCCATCAGCGCGCCATAGGCCTTCGGGTCGCCGTACAGCGCAAACGGGTCCTTGCCGGCGGCGAAGGCGAATGCCATGAGGGTCGGGCGGCGCAGGCGAACGGCGGTCTTGCCCTTGAGATCAGCTCTGCAGAGATCGGGATAGTCGGCAATCTTGGCGCGCTTGGCGTCGACGACGAGGCCGTCGGTTCCCCAGAGATACGGCAATCCGTACACCTTGCCGTCGAGGGTGGTGTTCTTGCGCACGATGTCGAGAAACTCAGGCTGAAACTGCTCGAGCTTGAGCTTGGCGAGGTCGAAGGGCTTGTAGATCCCGAACTCGCGCTGCGCAGCCGTGATGCGATCCTGGGACGGCTGCGCGAGGTCGTAGCCCGCGCCGCCCGTCGCGCGCAGCTTGGAGATCATTTCTTCGTTGTTCGACAGCGTCAATTCCACATCGATGCCGGTTTCTTTTTTGAATGCGGCGATCAGGTCGGCGGGCACGTAATCGGCCCAGCTGATGATGCGCAGCTTGTCGGCCCGGACGGTGCCGGCCGCCAGGCTCAACGCGAGCACGAAGGAGGCCATCAGGATGTTTTTCATTGATTGTCCCCGGGTTTCCCTCGCGCATCTTACCCCATCTTGGTGATATCTTCGGCTGACGATGAGCGAAGACTGGACGAAGGAATGGGAGCGCCGGATCGTCAACGGAGAGTATCCGCTGCGCCGCTTTCTGGGCCGGTCAAACCACAGCGTGGTATTTCTCACCGAATGCAAGGCGCAGAACCTTGCGCAAGCCGCGATCAAGATCCTGCCGGCGCACCCGGCGCTGGCGGAGTCGCAACTCTCGCACTGGCGGAGGGCTGAAGCGTTGTCGCATCCTCACTTGATCCGCCTTTTCGACTCGGGCCGCTGCCGGCTTGGGGGCCACAAATTTCTGTTCGTCGTGATGGATCTTGCCGAGCAGAATCTGGCTCAAATTCTTCCCGGTCGGCCCCTTACGCCCGACGAAGTGCGCGACATGCTGCCTCCAACCCTGGATGCGCTGGCGTATCTCCACGGCCAGAACTTGGTGCAGGGCCGGCTCAAGCCGCCGAACTTTCTGGTCGTCGATGATCAACTCAAGCTCGCGAGCGACACGATCCGACCCGCCGGCGAATCCGCGGCAAGCATCGCCAAGCCGTCTGTATACGATCCTCCAGAGTCCAAACACGGCAGGATGGGCACCTCGGGCGACATGTGGGGACTCGGCATCGCCCTGGTCGAGGCTCTTACCCAGACTCCTCCGGCCTGGTCCCGCGAGCGCTCCGATGCCGTTGCCCTGCCCGCAGATCTTCCGCCGGAATATGCCGATGCGCTGCGACGATGTTTGAGCCGCGACCCGGCGCACCGTCCTACATGCGCCGAACTCGCAGCAGAATTCAAGCCGGCAACACCGGCGACGTCTGAATCCGCCGTGCCGTCGGCGGCAAACGAGCCATTGGTCGGGGCACCTTCCACACAGCGATCGTCGCAGACCCGCTTGATCGTCACGGCGATCACGGTGGGCATCATGACCCTGTGGGCGGTGTGGGCTGGGGTGCACCTCTTTCATACCCGTGCCAACATCCCGCAACCTGCGCCCATGACCGCTCAATCGCAACCGGTGGTTGCACGGCCGGCTGCTGTGGAGATGCCGAAGGCGAGTACCGCCGCGCTCCCGACGGTGCCGCACGACACGGTGCTGCACGAAGAGATGCCCGATGTATCGCGCCGAGCGCGCGATTCCATTCGCGGCCTCATGACGGTCGTGGTTCGTGTGACCGTCGATAGCTCGGGCGACGTCGTCGCGGCGGCCCTGGACAATCGCGCGTCAAGCAAGTATTTCGCCCACGCGGCAACGGAAGCCGCAAGGAAATGGAAGTTCGTTCCGAGCGGCGACCAGGCTTCGCGGGTGCGGCTGTTGCGCTTCGATTTTACCCGTGCCGGCACGATAGGACAGGACGCTACGCCGGAGCCGTAGCGCGAGTTGAGGGCGCGGATTGACGATGAGCGGATACCTTCCCATTTTATTTCTGGCAACTTGGCTGGCCTGGGCTCTCTATTGGCGGGCCGTGTCGCGCGCTGCGAAAGCGAATGTTTGGGCCGAGTCGATCGCATCCCGGTTGATGCATGTGGTGCCGACGCTGGTCGCGGGGCTGCTCTTGGTGTTGGACGTGCCGGTGTGGGGTCTTGACGAGCGGCTGTGGCCGGGATCGGAGGCAACTGCGTGGGCGGGGTGGCTGGTGACGGTGGCGGGATTGTCGTTCACGGTGTGGGCGCGCCGCCATCTCGCGGCCAACTGGAGCGCCGATGTCACGCTCAAAGAAAATCACGAGTTGATCATGAGCGGGCCCTATGGTTGGGCGCGTCACCCTATTTACACGGGCCTTTTACTGGGATTCATAGGTACGGCCCTGGCGGTGGGGAGATGGCGTGGCGCGGCGGCTGTGGGGTTGCTGGGATTGACGCTGTGGCGCAAGTTGCGGATCGAAGAACGCGGCATGCGCCAGCTGTTTGGTGAACAGTACACGCGTTACGCCAAGCGGGTGTCGGCGTTGATTCCATTCCTTTGAAGGGTGAGGCGCTCGTACGCGCCGACGGCGTCATCGCGCAACGTAGATATGTTCAGGACTCAAATCAGCCTGATAGCGCTCGTACATTTGCGTATATGCGTTCTCTACGTGTCCGGTGAACTGTTCGATATCGAACAGGGGCATCGTCAAGCGGTTCCTATGCAATCTGTCTTTGAACTCCGCCAGGCGACCCGGATCGCCAGCAAGCTCAATCGCCGTTGACTCATATTGCTCTTGCGTCGTGGTCACCAGCTCGGGCAATCCGATGGCGTACAGCAAACTTGCGGCAACTCGCGCCGCAAACGATTCTCCCATGCGGGTCAGGACGGGCAACCCCGCCCACAACGCGTCGCTGGCGGTGGTATGGGCGTTGCACGGCAGCGTATCGATGAACAGATCTGCCGCGCGATGCCGTGCCAGATGTTCCGGCAACGCCATACGCGCAGCGAATACCAGCCGCCCGGCATCCACATCCCGCGCTCGCGCTTCCCTGCGCAAATTCTCAGCTGCGGTCTCATTGTCTACCAACAGCCACAGGACGCTGCCGTCTACTTGCTTGAGTATGCGCATCCAGCCATCGAACGTGTCCGGCGTTATCTTGTAGTGGTTGTTGAAGCAGCAAAAAACAAAACCCGTTGACGGCAAGCCGAGCTCGGCACGCGCGAACTCCTGGTCCGCGATCTGCCGCTTGCTATCATTGGCTTGGTAGCTATGGGGAAGATAGACGATCTTCTCCGAATATTGTTGACGACTTTCAAGCGGAATGAGCATCTGATCGGCGATAATGTAGTCAATATATGGCGCTCCCATGGTGCCAGGATAGCCCAGATAGTTCACTTGAATGGGGGCGGCTCTGCAGGAAAAAATGCCGGTTCTCGCATCTCGAGTAAATCCTTTCAGATCCACCGCAATATCGATTCCCAATTCTCTGGATATCCGTGCGACTTCGATATCCGACTTCGTACTGACGTCCAAGAACTGAGCAAATGCAGCCGCTAAACGCTTGCGCATGTCATCGCGTTCGTCGCCTCCATAGGAGAATGCCAGCAGCTCGAACCTTTCCCTGTCGTGCCTCTCGAATAACTCTGCAATCAAATATGCCGTCGCATGGCCATGATAGTCGGCGGAGTAATAACCGATTCGAATCTTTTCGCCGCGACGACGCTTGCTAAGCGGCGGCAGTACACGCGACGGCGGATACTTTTCTCTTACCCAAGTCTCGGCCGCTTGGCGCTGCAGCGTTGAACCGTCAATGAGTGCAAGAACGGAGAAGGGTAGCGCAGTCTTCTCGGCTTGTTGAATTCTGGCCGCAAGGTCTGCGATTCGTGACTCGAAATTGCTCCAGTTACACAGTTGCATCTTCGCGTGGAGCCACGTTCCATATAACCAGTCGCCGTTCGATTGGATGTTCAGCGCACGCTCGTAGCTGTCCAGCGACTCCTCAAAGCGCTTGAGCTCGCGCAGTGTGACGCCACGGTTGTTGTGGGCCTCGGTGTAGTCGGGCTTGAACTTCAGTGCACGCGCATAGCTGTCGAGCGCCTCCTCAAAGCGCTTGAGTTCGCGCAGTGTGACGCCACGGTTGTTGTGGGCCTCGGCGTAGTCGGGTTTGATCTTCAGCGCACGCGCGTAGCTGTCGAGCGCCTCATCAAAGCGTTTGAGCTCTTGCAGTGTGACGCCGCGGTTGTTGTGGGCCTCGGCATGGTCGGCCTTGATTGCACGCGCATGGCTGTCCAGAGCCTCCTCGAAGCGTTTGAGCTCGCGTAGGGAATTGCCACGGTTGTTGTGGGCCTCGGCATAGTCGGGCTTGATCTTCAGCGCACGCGCGTAGCTGTCGAGCGCCTCATCAAAGCGTTTGAGCTCTTGCAGTGCGACGCCATAGTTGTTATGGGCCTCGGCATTGTCGGGCTTGATCTTCAGCGCACGCGCGTAGCTGTCGAGCGCCTGATCAAAGCGTTTGAGTTCTTGCAGTGTGACGCCAAGGTTGTTGTGGGCCTCGGCATAGTCGGGCTTGATCTTCAGCGCACGCGCGTAGCTGTCGAGCGCCTGATCAAAGCGTTTGAGTTCTTGCAGTGTGACGCCAAGGTTGTTGTGGGCCTCGGCATAGTCGGGCTTGATCTTCAGCGCACGCGCGTAGCTGTCGAGCGCCTCCTCGAAGCGTTTGAGCTCGCGTAGGGAATTGCCACGGTTGTTGTGGGCCTCGGCGTAGTCGGGCTTGATCTTCAGAGCACGCGCGTAGCTGTCGAGCGCTTCCTCAAAGCGTTTGCGCGCCTGCAGTGCGACGCCACTGTTGTTATGGGCCTCGGCATAGTCGGGCTTGATCTTCAGCGCACGCGCGTAGCTGTCGAGCGCCTCCTCAAAGCGTTTGAGCTCTTGCAGGGAGTTGCCACGGTTGTTGTGGGCCTCGGCATTGTTGGGCTTGAGTTTCAGCGCACACGCATAACTGTCGAGCGCCTCCTCAAAGCGTTTGAGCTCGTGCAGTGTGACGCCGCGGTTGGTGTGGGCCTCGGCATAGTCGGGCTTGATGTTCAGCGCATGCGCATAACTGTCGAGCGCCTCCTCAAAGCGTTTGAGCTCTTGCAGGGAATTGCCACGGTTGTTGTGGGCCTCGGCATAATCGGGCTTGATTTTCAGCGCTCGCGCATAACTGTCGAGCGCTTCCTCAAAGCGTTTGAGGCTCCTGAGCACATTGCCGTAATTGCTGTGTGCCGCGGCGTCGCTTGGATTTGCAGCAACAGCGCGTCCCAACAGGTCTGCTGCTTCTTCTGTGCGCCGCGTCTGGGCCGCGATGATGCCTAACAGGTTCAGCGCGTCAAGGGATTCTCCTGGCGCTGCGAGTATCTTTCGACACAACCGCTCCGCCTCGGCCCATTCGCCGCGGGTATATGCCATCGCCGCTTGCTGCATAGCTTGCGACATAGCAATCGCCACTTGATCGCTACGGGCGCTGGGAGCAGTTTGCTCCGGGGGTTGCTTCTTCATAGTCCGGTTCTGGTTGGCATCTTACCGAAACCCCGGCGCGCGGGCATAATCTCAACCCTCACCGCAGGACGAGGCCATTATGGATATTGCCGGATGGAATTTTGTACATGAACCGACCACCGGTGTGCGGCAGGCACATGTAACTCCGATTGTCGTCGCCTCCGATTCGAGTCTGCGCGGCTACGGCACACTGGTGGATGATCCGAGATCTTTTCCGATCGAGATCGTGCGCTGGCCCGCATCGGGGTGGCGCCCCGTCGATGCGAACACCGGCGATCAAGGCGGAGTCACCGAGGGCGTGTTCGAGTTCTGCTGGAAGGGCGAGACCCTGTACGCGCGCAACAATGCGGTGGGCGACAGCTATCTATTCGGCTGGAGCAATTGGCCGGAGCAGGCCGCCGTCGAAACAGCAGGCCGGCCGCGCGAGCGGGCGTTGATCTGGCGCGCGAACTATCATCCGGACGGCGGCCAGCTGTTTTTTCCGCTCAAGGGACAGAGTTTCGTCGTGCCGCTGGCGCTGCCGGGCGATGATGTCACGCCGGAAAAATTCGTCACTTTCTGGTGCGAGGGCGGCGCCGGCCTGTACCTGCATCCCAATGTGTGGCACGGCGCGGTGGTGCCGCTCGACGAGGAGGCCGAGTTCCTCGATCGGCAGGGCCGCGTCCATGCCCGCGTCTCCGTGGATTTCGTCAAAGAGTTCGGCTGCTATCTCGCCGCGCCGATGCGGCGGCCGTAAGAACCGCACCCGTGATTCGCAATAAGACCGCGTTTCTCTTCGATCTCGACGGTACTCTGATCGACAGCGTGTATCAGCACGTGCTGGCGTGGAAATCTTCGCTGGACCAGGAGGGCATTCCGCTGTCGGTTTGGCGCATTCATCGCAAGATCGGCATGAGCGGCGGCCTGTTTGCCAACATCCTGCTGCGCGAGACCGGCTTCGACAATACGCCGGAGCGCCTGGAGCGTTTGCGTATACGTCACGCCGAGGCCTACCGCTCGCTGTCGGCCAGTGTGCAGCCGCTGCCGGGTGCGCGCGAACTGCTGGACTACCTGACCGCGCAAGGCACGCCCTGGGCGATTGCGACCAGCGGACGCATGGAGACCGCCGGACAGAATCTGGCGGCGCTCGGCGTCGATCCGGCGAAGGTGCCGGTGGTCACACGCGATCAGGTCAAGTATGCCAAGCCCGATCCGGATCTGTTCCTCACGGCGGCCGACCGGCTCGGCGTCGACATTCGCGACTCGCTCGTGCTCGGCGACAGCATCTGGGACATGATCGC
>Ga0210394_10006028_pt1 | contig 13306 bp, 17 predicted proteins | sample IncBWC12MmetaG_FD_160121 | JGI IMG/M metagenome (GOLD analysis project Ga0210394, IMG submission 160121) | Forest soil microbial communities from Barre Woods Harvard Forest LTER site, Petersham, Massachusetts, United States - Inc-BW-C-12-M | ecosystem: Environmental > Terrestrial > Soil >...
TCACGATGTTGACGCCGATGGCCTCGTCGTCGTGCAGCTTGAGTTTCGCAAGCGCCGGGATACACCCCAGCAGTGCCACACCGCCGCCCGGAACGATGCCTTCCTCAACCGCAGCGCGCGTGGCGTGCATGGCATCTTCCACGCGGGCCTTTTTCTCCTTCAGCTCGGTCTCGGTTGCGGCCCCCACCTTTATCACTGCCACACCGCCAACCAGCTTCGCCAGACGCTCCTGGAGTTTTTCCTTGTCGTAATCCGAGCCGGCGTCTTCGATCTGTGTGCGCAGCTGCTTGATGCGTCCTTCGATCTCGCTGGCTTTGCCGGCGCCCGCGATGATGGTGGTGTTGTCCTTGTCGATGATCACTTTCTTGGCCCGGCCGAGCTCTTCGATCTTCACGTTTTCGAGCTTGATGCCAAGATCTTCGCTGATCGCCTTTCCGCCGGTCAGAACGGCAATGTCCTCGAGCATTTCCTTGCGGCGATCGCCAAAGCCAGGAGCCTTCACCGCAACGCACTGCAAGGTTCCACGGAGCTTGTTCACCACGAGAGTCGCCAGAGCCTCACCTTCCACATCTTCTGAAATAATCAACAGAGGCCTGCTCGCTTTGGTCGTCTGTTCGAGTAAGGGCAGCAGCTCTCTCAGGGAGGTGATTTTCTTCTCGTGAAGCAGGATGCACACATCTTCGAGCATGCACTCCATCCGCTCCGGAGCCGTTACGAAGTACGGCGACAAGTAGCCGCGATCGAACTGCATCCCCTCTACGACTTCGAGCGTTGTTTCCATGGTCTTCGATTCTTCGACGGTAATGACGCCGTCCTTGCCCACCTTCTTCATCGCCTCGGCAATGATCGAGCCGATCTGTCTGTCGTTGTTCGCGCTGATGGTGCCAACTTGAACGATCATGTCGCCCTTCACATCTTTGTGGAGTCTCCTGATTTCCTCGACGGCAACGTCGACAGCTTTCTCGATGCCGCGCTTCACGGCCATGGGGTTTGCGCCAGCCGCGAGCGTCTTCACGCCTTCGCGAAAGATGGCCTGCGCCAGCAAGGTAGCGGTAGTCGTTCCGTCGCCGGCGACGTCGGATGTCTTCGATGCAACCTCCTTCACCATCTGCGCGCCCATGTTTTCCAGCGGGTCCTGCAGCTCGATTTCCTTCGCCACTGTGACGCCATCCTTAGTGATGATCGGCGCGCCGAACTTCTTTTCGATCACCGCATTGCGGCCCTTCGGGCCCAGCGTGATCTTCACTGCGTCCGCAAGAATGTTTACGCCGCGCAGGATCGCCCGACGTGAATTCTCACCAGTTACAATTTGTTTTGCCATTGGACTCCTCCCTCCTAGGGTGATTGCACACTACTGTCCGGTCCGAAACCTTGGATCGGAGAAATTACTTTCTGCTGGTTGCCGCTTTCGCGATGCCACTGACTTTCGCCAAAATCTCTTCCTCACGAAGGATCAGATATTCCTGTTCATCGATCTTGATATCGTTGCCTGTATATTTGCCGAAAAGGATGCGGTCGCCGGGCTTGACGTCGAGCCGGATGCGTACGCCCTTCGGGTTATGCTTGCCGGCCCCTACTGCGATCACTTCGCCTTCTTGTGGCTTCTCCTTGGCCGTGTCCGGGATGATGATTCCGCCCTTCGCCGTTTCCTTCTCTTCCAATCTCCGCACGAGTACGCGGTCATGCAGGGGTGTCACGTTCATTGTCATTTTGTTGCCTCCGGTTCGTCGGTTCTGTAATTCAAAGACTCGCGCCGCTGTTGAAAAATGGGATTAGGGCCGAAATGACTTCAAATTGGCTTGCCGCATCGCCGCCAGGTCGTCGGCCTCTTTCTTCACGCGCGCGGCTTCCCTCTGGGGAGCGCCTTCGATTTCTTGCCTCCCCGCTTCGACAATTCCCGATTCGGCCTGGCCATTCAACTGTTTTGACAGCAGAGTGAGGTGAAAGGAATCCGACAGCGGGGAATGGGAAAGCGCCACGGAATATTTCGAGTTTTCCCAGAGCGCAACTTGCACGTCGGCGCTGCTGTAACTCAGCTGCGCCGGGGCACTGGGGTCGGCAACCGGTCGTGTTGCGATGCCGTAGGTAGCCGAAATGGCCCGGACCATGTCATCGGCAGTCAGGCCCTTTGTGGCCGTATCCTCATACGTCGCTTCGATCTTGTACAGCGCGCGGTTGCAGAAAGAAAACTTAACCTGCTCGACCGCCTCGGCTCGTCTGTCGGATTCGCTCGTTGCCACCGGCCACCAAGTCAATTCTTGAATGAGTACGGGACTTTGGTGGATCACGGTAAACTGATTCGGCGTCGCATCTACCTGCTTTGAAATGCCGGCCACGCTGGTTCCCAGCGACAAGTTTCTGTATTTGGAAAGATCCTGGGCGCCAATCATGGAAGTCGAAAAAAGGATCAGGGCCAAGCTAATCGTCGATTTCTGAACTAATTTCATTTAAGCTTCTCCTCAAAAACCGTTACAGGGACCAACAGAAAACTGCCAAGCTTGTCCTGCTGAAGCCAATCGCGTGATTTCCGTGGAACCCAATTCTTGCTCAACTTCGTTCCGGCGAGGAACCGCTCAGCGCTCTCCCAGGACTCACATTTTACGAGCACCGATCTTTGACATCTGTCACCTTAAGCACACTTACCCCAGTCCATTCGCGCCCGCACGGGTGATGGCGAAGAACTTATGTGGGGGGTTATCCGACGAATCATGCGCCGGGAGCCGAGCGTGCTAGAATTTTTCCATCCCGGCCAAGCGAACCGAAATAGTGTGCGACTCCACTCTCAGGATTCGTAGTATGTGCCTAAGAGAACAGACACTGATCTTCCGAGGGCCCAGGATGGGGTTGCAGGGCGGAGGTTCCGTGTGTTCTCCAGGGCCCAATGGTCGTGTTCGATTCTTGCTTATCTCGCGGCAGCGGCGAGTCTTTGGAGTCAAACGCGCGGCGCGGTTCCGACCAGCGACGAAATCATCGTTCAAATGTTGCAGGCCCAGGCTGCCAATCGCGTCCTCTTTCTTCCATACACAGTGACCCGCAACTACCAGCTGTTTGAAGGGCAGGGTCCCAATCCTCCCAAATCGCAGGTTGTCGCCGACATCACTGTCGTGCCTCCGGACTCCAAGAAATACACCATCGAGAACGCCGCCGGCTCCGCGTTGGCGGAAAGAATCGTTCGCAAAGCGCTGGATGGTGAGGTGGCTTTGGCAAGGGATTCCCTCGCAACCGCCATCACGCGCGAAAACTATGATTTCGTGCTAGTCGGTCAGAATGAGTTAAACGGTCGGCGCTGTTATCTGCTCGAATTAATTCCCAGGCGGAAATCAAAGAATCTGCTCCGCGGAACCTTATGGGTGGACGCCGAAACGCACCTGCCTCGGCGCGTCGAGGGCGAGCCTGCGAAGAATCCGTCGTGGTGGCTGACGGATGTCCGTATTTCTCTTGTCTATGGCTATGTCGGCCCGATGTGGGTCCAGACGTCCTCAAAGGCCACGGCCAAAGTTCGCATCCTTGGCCCATCCTCTATGGTTTGGCAGGACGTGAGCTATCAGCTCGGCGGACTCCCTCATGGCACTTCGCTGGCGCAGAGTATCGTTCCGGCTGAGGAGAACGGCCTGGAAGGCCCCCGTTGAGCGCAGTGTTCCTCTAAAAACGCTGCTCGTCTCAGCGGAGGGCGAAGGAGTCGGCATCGTCCTCAAAGCCTGATGACGCCTCGACGCGTGGTGTGTCATTTTGAACAGACATCACTGCTCCTTTCGAGCTATGTTTCGCATCGGTTTATTTCGCTTTTGAGCCAGTCCTTGGCGACGGATCGTTAGGTGCGGTGTCGCTTGAATCAGTGGGGCCTTCGATGCCTTCAGCCGGTCGAGCACGCGTCAATCCAGCAGGTTTGCCCTTGGTCCTGTCCGGACCGGCAGGCCGGACGCTGCCTCTAAGTATTCTGTTTGTTCAGAACGATGCCGCGAAAGTAGAGAAGTGCCTGCAAGAACTCAGGAGCGCGCATTTCAACGTCAGCGCGGACGTCGTTCGAACTCCGGAGCAGTTTGCGGGACGCTTGAAGTCAGGAAGTTTTGATCTGGTCCTGGCTGAATACCCATCGCCGAACTGGCCAGGAATTCAGGTACTGGAAATTCTCCGGGCAAGAGATCGGCAGATTCCCTGCATCCTCCTGGCCGATACGATGCTACCGGAAACCGAGGCGGAGCTTGTTTCACGAGGCGCCGCGGATTGCGTTGCCATGGATCACGTGGGGCACATCCCCGTAGCTGTGCGCCGAGCTCTCAGTGATGCGAGGCTGTGCGAAGAGCGACACCAGACCGAAAGGAAACTGCGGCATTCGGAGGCACGCTACCGCGCGCTGGTGGGAAACTTGGCCTATGGAATGTGTCGCTGCAGCACGAAAGGCAAGTTTCTGGATGTTAATCAAGCTTTGGTGACCATGCTGGGCTTTCAATCCCGCGAGGAGCTCCTGGCCGTGAACCTAGGCACGGACATCCTCTCGGATCCATCCAAACGAGCGCAACTGCTGGGTGGGTCGGATGGGCAGGATCGCTTGGATCCCCTCGAAGTTGACTGGAAGCGACGCGACGGCACGGTTCTCAAGGTCCGGCTCAGCGGACGCGAGGTCACCAATGAAGGGAAAAAGGACAGCTACGAGATCATCGTCGAGGACGTCACCCAACAACGCAAACTCGAAGATCATCTGCGCCAGCTAGCGGCCCAGGACCCGCTGACCGGCCTAGCCAACTACCGCCATTTGGTGGATACGGTGAACACAGAAATTAAGCGTTCCGAACGTACTGCGCGTGAATTCGCCCTCCTCTTTCTCGACCTGGACGGCCTGAAGCGGATCAATGACACGTTTGGCCACCTGGTTGGCAGCCAGGCGCTTTGCCGGCTGGCCGATGCTTTGTGCATCTGCAGCCGGGACATCGACACTTCGGCACGTTTCGGCGGAGACGAGTTCGCCCTGGTTCTGCCCGAAACCAGCAGGGCGCCCGCCGCCTCGGTAGCTCGGCGCATTTGCGATCAGCTTGCGAACGACGGCAAGGAGCCCAAACTGTCCGTAAGCATCGGCATTGCCGTCTACCCTCACGATGGCCTGACAGTTGACGCGCTCTTAAGCGCAGCAGACACAGCCTTGTACTCGATCAAAGCAAACGCGCGCACTCGCGAATCCGGCACGGCAAAGCATCACGCCGCGGTGCGCATCTCCATGCGGCGGCCGACCGCAACATAGGAGCGGTAAATCGATGAAACGCGAACACAAACTGATCAGCATCAACCGTTCTTCAGGCTTTCGCCTGGACCCAACCTTGACCAGTGAAGAATCGATCATCCTGCGCGCCCTCGCCGCCGGAAGCACCGACAGGCAGGTCTGTAACGATCTCGGCTTGGATCCAACGACATTCCTCTCCATGATGCGCGAAATGCGGCGAAAGATCGGCACTTCGGACAATGTTTCTCTGGTCGTCTGGGCCAAACGGCAGATGCACGATGGCGATCAAAGAATCGACAAACCGGAAGGCTCCAGCCGCCTCGCGTAAGTACGCCCCCACCCTACGAACAGTGTTGCTCCCATGGTGAAAGTTGTTTAATCGTGCCGCGACGCCGAAGCAGGTTTAGGCGTTGAGAATCCGGCGAGCTGTTTAATCCTACGTTCGTTCGCTACTACAGCCCGCTCCCGCCCTCGCACCGATGGCCTTCGCCGATCCATGCGCCCCGGCCAGGCGTATCTGGGAAGCCGGACGATTCTTGGTTCGATCAGACCGCCCCCCTCCCGGCGGTGAAACACGAAATATAGGGGAAGGATCAAAAGAACGACCCCGAGCGCGGCCAGAAATATGGAATCCGAAATCGCCGCCGACGCGAACGCGCGAACTCCGAGTCCCAGAAACCCGGTCATCAGCACGAGAATGGAAAGCATCAGGGCTAATGACCATCGCTCGCTTAGTTTTGTAGCCATCGTCAGCGCTAGTCGTGGTCGGGATGTTCGTGGCGCCAATTCCAATAGGCTCTCTGCATTTTGCGGTTCTGTCGGTTGTACTTAAGATAGCCTCGGTGCCGCTCCGTCAGAAAACCTCGGTAGGCGCGGTCTTCGCGATCATCCCAGTTGTGATAGTCGTGGTGGCCCCTGTCATAAACTCGAATCTGAACGTTGGCGTCCTGAGGCGCTGCGGCAGTCACCACCGACAAGGGTGCCACAATAGCGGCAGCCAGGAATAGGGAAGCGATGAAACGATGCGCACGGTGCATGTTGTAATCCTCCGAAATCCAAATGGTCCGCTCTCAAAATGCGGCAGACCCGACTATGCAGCTGGAGCCGGCCGATTTCTGTCTGATTTAGCACACGCGCATCGAATAGATGTTCCAGACGCGCTCGCTATGCGTAGAGAGCCGTACCTAGAAGGACCAACCCCTTAAGAATGAGGGTGTGTGTCCTCCGCCCGTGTGAAAACCGTTGGGCTAAAGCGACTATTTCATGGTCGATGTCGTAATTCCGTTGACAACCGGGCGCAATGAGGCCAGTGTCAATACGGACCGAGGATTCCTTCAGCTTACCTGAACACAACGGAAGTTTCCTGAACCGCTTCTTGGCCTGATCCAGCACTAAAACTTGTACCAATACATTCAAGGAGATTCCATGAACACTATTGCGCGTTGGGCCGATTCTCGTGGTTCGATGTTACAGGACCAAGTCAATCGTTTATTTGAAGACAGCTTCACCCGCGACCGCTCGAATCATGCCGACCTGGCCACTTGGTCACCGGCCGTCGACATCTACGAAACCGCAAACGAGTTGGTCGTAAAAGCCGACTTGCCGGACCTTCGCGACGAGGACATCGACATCCGCGTTGTAAACAATACGTTGACCATCCGTGGCGAGCGGAAATTCGAGAAGGACATCAAGGAAGATAATTGCCTCCGGATCGAACGCGCCTATGGCCCGTTCGTCAGGAGCTTCTCCTTGCCGAATACTGTCAGCTCCGAAAACATTCGAGCCGAATATCGCCATGGGGTCCTGACACTGCATATGGCCAAGCGTGAAGAATCCAAGCCGAAGCAGATCAAGATCAGCGTGTCAGCAACAGCTAAGTAGTTTGCTCATTATCACGATCGAGGAGGTTGCCATGATCGAACACAAAGAAATATCCAAGCATGACATTGCCGAACGGGCTTACGAGATTTACGTTCAACGCGGCCGAGAGCCCGGCAACGCAGTCGAAGACTGGGTCAGAGCTGAAAAGGAACTCGGCGTCGAGCCAGTCGTCACAACAGAACAAACGATGGCCGCGCGGGCTCGCCAGAACTAATTGACGCGCGCCAAACTGAGGGGCGGGTCATTCCGCCCCTCAACACCTTCAAGGACATCCGGCTCCGCACGCCGGCGCAAGACGATCCGCAAATCCCAAGCCTCTAGATACCGGCTGACCTTGCTTTCGAACGCCTCTTCCGTGGTTCTCCGCCAAACGTCTGGACCTGGTTGATCGAATAGACGTTTTCGTATTCGCACTGCTTGCAACGAGCGATGAATGTCTGCGGCGAGCTCGCGTCCCGGAATTCGATTTCATCCTTCAAACTCTCGATCTTTGGCGAAACCGGAATTGGCTCTGTGCAATTCGTACAAGGCACTCCAGGGTAGCTCTTGATCATTTCCGCGATCACTGTAAACCTCACGAAGGAATCTGCGAGCGAAGAGAGTCACGACTGTGCGCGCAGACCCCGCCCGATTGATGTCCCGTACGGCACACCCGATGCGCAATTTCTCAATACTCCCGCTCAGCGCTTCGCGAACAATTCGATCAAAGTGTCCGCAACGGAACAGAACTCCCGCACGGCTCGGACTACTCTGCTGCTCGAAAGCGCACGATCACGGTTAGCTCGCGCTCAGCAACACGGAGGTGGGGACGTGCTTGGGATCATCGCCGCGGTTTTGATCATTCTCTGGCTACTCGGGTTTTTTGCATTTCACGTAACCGCCGGTTTCATTCACATCGTCCTCGTCGTGGGCCTGATCTTGCTGGTGCTGCATTTCATGAGACGCGCTTGACCAAGCGCGTACTCCACGGAGGAAGCAAATGAAATCAAGCATCGCCAATCGAGTCGAAGGCGAAGTTCACGAAGTGAAAGGCACGATTAAGCAAAAACTAGGCCGGCTGACAAACGACCGGAAAACGGAAGCCGAAGGTCTCACCGAAAAAGTTGCCGGCAAAATCCAGAAGAGAGTCGGTCAGGCACAAAAAACCGTCGCGAAGCGCTAACGGCAGCCTCATCCCTCGCAACCAATCCGCGAGCCATAGGGAAGCAAACGATCCGGGCCAAACATTTTGACGAAATACTGGAGGCAGGTCATGAACCTATCAGCGTTCAGTACCACGCAAATCGTTGTAACTATTGTTGCAGTCGCGGTCGTATTGGCCGTAGCCGTCGGCATTTGGTATTCGATGCGCAAGCGCCGCACGACCAAACTCCGCACGCAATTTGGCGGCACCGAATACGCCCGCGCCGTGAAAGAGGGCGGCAGCCAGCGCAAAGCAGAAGCCACGCTCGACAAGCGCGCAGAACGAGTCGAGGCATTGCACATTCGACCGCTTGCACCGGCAGATCGCACGCGGTTCACCGAGTCCTGGGCCAGAGTTCAGGCGCAATTCGTGGACGGCCCCGGAGGGGCGGTTACCGACGCGGACAAACTGCTCGTCGACGTGATGTCCACACGCGGCTATCCGATGAGTGATTTCGAACAGCGCGCGGCGGACATTTCCGTGGATCACCCGCTGGTTCTCGAGAATTACCGCGCCGCCCACCAGTGCGCGCTTCGTCAGACGCGCGGGGAGGCCAGCACCGAAGACCTGCGCCAGGCCATGATTCATTACCGCACGCTCTTCGAAGAGCTAGCCTGCGAGCCAGAGATAGCGCGGGCCAAAGGCGCGTAATTTTCCCGGAGGAGCAGGTTAGCGCGGATTGTGGGGGAACTGGCTGATGGCAGGGTAGCGTCGGCGCAATTCATGTTGTGTCTGGGCAGCGAAGGGACCGGTTTGAGTTTCTGCGGTAGGAGAACACCGATTCAGATTCCGTGTGAAGCAACGGAATGCTCCCCATTCGCAAAAAATCTCAGCGTACGAGAAGTTGCATAAACTGGCGCAAGTCTGCCGCGTTGGCGTCCGTAACGCCGCACAGACGCATTCCGTCACTCGATCGGCATGCCACGTTGTAACCCTGCTTGGATATGGACTCCAGACGGTTCCCCTGCTTCCCGTCGTCGGGCCAAATGAAGACATTTATGTAGTGCTTTCGCACCTGGTAGACGAGCGCTGCGACATCCCTGCCGCTGACGTAGTCTAGGCGCCCTCCTATGAGCGGATAGCCCTGCTCCGCTAGATCGCGGACGGGAGGCGCGAAATCAATCTTGCCGTCGAACCACGGCTTCACGGTGTGCTGGTCCGTGGACACAACATCCATAAGGTGCCCGGGTTGTAGCGACCGGATGTGGCCTGCGACGAGCTCTTCGGCGACAAGATCGCCTTGGCGAGCACCGAGTATACCGGGAAAGAATCGGACCCCGAGCCCCAGCATGATCAAAATCGCCGCGGCAACCGCGAACCATTCGAGAACCGGACGCCGCTTCATGGTTCGTAACCCTGACGCCGCGGCTCGGCTCTGCCCGTGTGCCGGAGCTGGCACTGCACTGTCATAGGCGATGATTCGTGCCCGTAGGGCCTCTGGCGCACGATGGTAGAGATTCGCCGAGCGGATGCCCTCCCTCAAAAGTTGTTGCTCGCGCAGTTCCTGTGCGCAGGAAGTGCATGTCTTGAGATGTTCCTCGATCTCGAGGCTCCGCACGAGATCGAGTTCGCCGTCGGAATATGCCTGGAGCAACAGGGCATTATCTTCGCAAGCCACGCTGCACCTCCTTGTCACGCGCGGCAAGCAGCGTCTCGCGCAATTGCGTCCTGCCGCGCGCTAGGCTCGACATCACCGTGCCGATGGGAACATTCATCACCTCGGCGATCTCCTTGTACGAGAGGCCTTCCAGTTCCCGCAGGATGAGAGTCTCGCGGAACCTCACAGGAAGCCCTTCAAGGGCTTCTTGAAGCACGCGGTTCTCAACCGATTGCAAAAGTGCCGCTTCAGCATCGGGTCGAACAGTTTCGGCCCTATGAACCGTTTCGTCGAATTCCTCCGTCAAATCACCGGGACGTTTTTTCTCGAGAAAGGTATACGCGGTATTACGAACGATCCGAAGGAGCCACGCGCGCGCGTTCCCTTCTTGATATCCGCCGAAGAAACGTACCGCACGCAGACACGCTTCCTGTACGACGTCTTCGGCGTCGTGCGGATTCCGGACCAGCCAACGCGCCAGGTTGTAGGCCGCGTCGAGATGCGGCAGTACCACCTGCTCGAAGCCCGGCCTGTCGGGCGTCCCGTGCGTTTCCTCCTGCATACCGCTATTAGACTCTCAGAGGTCCAAACTGACTACAGGGTATTTTTATTCCCCTAGAAGTCTCACCGTCGCAATAGCGGCGTGTACCAGACGATGTACGTCCCTATCCCGCTGAGCAGAACAACCATCCAGAGCGCAAGTTCGAGGCGCATCCAGAGCTTCCATCGTTTAAAACGCCACGCCTCAGGAAGCAGGTTCGTCCCCGCAACCAGTAAGACGTAGAGCCCGAGCAATTCCGCGGCGCTCCCGAGAACCCCGTGGAACGCGGCTACTGCGTAGTATCGTTTGCGCAGATGGCTGGTCAGTCGTGGCAATACGAGCCCGTCAAAGGACGGGAACATTACGACCGCAATGGGCACAAGGTTCAGAAGCAACACCGCGGTCATACAAGCACCGTGTGCAGCGTAACGCTTGGCACGTGCCAGGAAAGCGCCGGCAATCAAAGCGAGACCCATGATCAGCTCTACCGTCAGGTTCAGATCGGCACCAAAGCCCGCCGCTGTTCCCCAAAATCCCGTCGCAGGCCCCTCGATCACTTGACGATGATCTTGCCGGTCATCATCGGATGCACCGAACAAAAGTAGTTGTAAGTGCCGGCGTCCGTGAACGTGAACGAGAACTGATCGTCCGTGTCGAGCGCCTTCGACCTGAACTTCTTGTCGGGGCTGACCACGGTGTGCGGCACATCATCATGATTGACCCACGTAATCGTCGTGCCGGCAGCCACAGTGATTTCCTTCGGCGTAAAGCTGAAGTTATCGATTGTGATGCTCGCGGAGGCATTCTTTTCCTCCCCCGCTTGGGCTACCTGGCTTCCGTGAATCATGGCCGCCGATGCGAACACTCCCAGCAATCCTGCGCATAAGAGAACCTTTTGTATGTATCTTTTCATTGGCTTTTTCCTTCTTCCCAAGATCGCTGGCGGTCTACCCACCCGCCAGCGGTGAATCAACTACGGCAAGCGTGTGCTTACCGCGAATGAAGTTAATGTCAGTGATTCCAAGAACGCTCCGCAGCTTTTCGTCCGGCACCTTCATGGGTCCCGGAGACGCCGCTTGCCCGGGCGCAGGTTGGGGGAACGCCGTAGACATCGCGGTGTGGAAAGTGACGTTCCCCTCCACCTTCTGCATCACTTGGTGGATGTGGCCGTTCAGGACGGACACGGATCCGAACTTCTTGAGGTACGAGAGGGCTTGTTGACTATCGTCGGTGCCCCATCCCCATTCGGGATAAATCGTCCAGAGTGGAATGTGCGCGAAGATCACGATCGGCGTGCTGTGTTTAAGGTGTCTCACGTCATCCTCGAGCCACTCGAGCTGATCGTTGCCCAGACTTCCGAGGCCGCCCGCCTTCAAATTCATCACGTTCACGAGCCCGACGAAATGGACACCCTTGTGATCAAAGCTGTACCATCCGTCGCCTTCGGTGTCTTTGCCGTATCGTTCGCGGTATTGCACGCCGTTGTCGTTGAGAACGTCGTGTTCGCCGGGAACGTAGAAAATCCGGCCGGTATGCACGGATTTCAGCGACTGGTCCAGGGTGTCGAATTCCTCAGCTTTCGAAAGTTGGGTCAGATCACCGGTATGCAATACGAATTCAGGATTTTGCGGAAGTGCGTTGAGCTTCGAAATGGCCTCCCGCAGTGTGGCTGTCACATCTGGGTTAGCGGCCTTATTGAATCCGATATGGGAGTCGCTGATCTGCGCGAAGGCGAAATCGCCCTTCATGGCAGTTTTATCGATCTTGCCACCGGGACCGAACGCGAATGATTTCAAAACTCCTCCCTGCATCACACACAGCGCTCCCGTCCCCGCCCAAGCCATGCACTTCAAGAAGCCACGGCGGTCAATTCCGTCGGGATTCAAGTTCTCCTCGATGATGTTCCCCATCGAATGCCTCGCTTTCGTTATGAATGGCCTGTTCAAAGGCGGCCATGTTCCCTTGCATTTATAGAGACTGACGATCTGCCCAAAATATTCCCGAAATCAGCGGTTTTTTCGCACGACCCCGCCTTTGCAACGGCGGCCAAGCTGATTCTCATCACAGGGTTCCATCGGCCGCTTCGATGGATACACTCTGCGGGGATCCAATTAAGTACGTAATCCGGACGGGCAACAATCCTCCCCTCTCTTCCCCGATCTCCCAGCGGTATCCGTTGCCCCCAAGCCCTCGGGTCATATCTTTGAGTTCCTCGGGTGAGTACGCTCGCAGGCACGAAATCAAGCCGTCGAATAGAAGAACGATAGGGACTATAGGAATCAAATACGTCCAAAAGAGGCGCGACCAACGGAACGGACGTCGGAAGGGAACGAACAGCCAGGTAGCGATTGGAATGAATAGCAGAGATAGCAACGTTAAAGTGTGACGCGCGGGCGCCTCAAAGATCCCGATAGCCTGTCGCCTTCGAACACTATCTTGCAGAAGGCTGCGGGCGTCCTCGGGGTTCAAATGGTGGAAGGAGGAAAACAGCGTCCTGAATCCGTCCAGGTGTCCCGGGATCCGCGTCGCGTCGACCGAGTGGCTGAGGACATGGATTCGATTCGCGATCGGAGAATTCAAATCACGCAGTTTTGTCGTGCTCGGATATTTGTCGGTTAGCAAAACCTCGGGCGGTTTCGCGCCATTCGACTCGAAGTGGCGCAATAAGGATGGCCAGGGCCCACCAGCCCCCGAGCACAAATCCAACACACGTTCGGTGCCGCACTCCTCCAGACGTTCTCGCAGCAGTCGCGCGATCGGTTTATAGGTACACATGACGTCCAAGATCATCTGCAGACCGTCGACGACTTGATCCCTGAGGAATTGCGGAAACCACGGCTGCTCATGAATTTCAAATAGTCGTAAAGGCATGGAATCCCTCGTCCGGAT
>Ga0210394_10006029_pt1 | contig 13305 bp, 10 predicted proteins | sample IncBWC12MmetaG_FD_160121 | JGI IMG/M metagenome (GOLD analysis project Ga0210394, IMG submission 160121) | Forest soil microbial communities from Barre Woods Harvard Forest LTER site, Petersham, Massachusetts, United States - Inc-BW-C-12-M | ecosystem: Environmental > Terrestrial > Soil >...
TCCTCTTCCGGCAGCCCCACATCCACGCAAATTTTGCCGCGCACGCGCCCATTGATCTGGATCACGATTTCGACCTGCTCCTCTTTAGCAAGCTCCGCGGAATACTGCGGCCATTCCTCGCAGTACAGTCCCTCTTTGTGGCCGAGCATTTCCCAAAGCTCTTCGGAGAGATGAGGGGCGATGGGCGCGAGCATTATGACGAGCAACTCCAGGACTTGCTTCAGGATTTCGGGCCGCACATGCTTGTCGAACGGCTCATTATCGTGCAGCGTGTTGTAAAGTTCCTGAATCAACGAAACGCTGGTATTGAAATGCCAGCGCGACTCGAAGTCGGCAGTAACCCGCTGCAGCGTCTGGTGCGCTCTGCGCAGCAGGGTTTTCTCTTTTTCGGAGGCGGCAGTGATTTTCGCAGCCTGCGAATCGCGCGCCGCGAGGCCACGCAGCGCCGGGGAGTAGCTATCCATCAGCCGGAAAACCCGGCGGAGAAAGCGCGCGCAGCCTTCAATTCCCTGCTCATTCCACTCCAAATCTTTTTCCGGCGGCGCGGCGAAAAGCGTGTACATGCGCGCGGTATCGCAGCCGTACTTTTCGGCCATGTCGATGGCGCCGACGACGTTGCCTTTGGACTTGGACATTTTGGCGCCATCTTTCAGCACCATGCCCTGCGAAAAAAGCCGCCGCACGGGCTCGCGGATTTCCACGAGCTTCAGGTCGCGCATCACTTTGCAGAAAAAGCGCGAATAGATCAGGTGCAGGATGGCGTGTTCGATACCGCCGATGTACTGATCGATGGGAAACCAGTAGTGTGCGGCCGCGGGATCGAAAGGCGCGCTGTCGTTGTGCGGATCGGTATAGCGGAAGAAATACCACGACGAATCGATGAACGTATCCATCGTGTCCGTTTCGCGCCGGCCCGGGCCGCCGCACTTCGGGCATTTCACGTTCACGAATGAGGGCACGTTGGCGAGCGGCGATTGGCCTTGCCCCGTGAGCAGCACGTTTTCCGGCAGGCGGACGGGCAAATCCTTGTCGGGCACGGGAACGATGCCGCACTGAGCGCAGTAGATGACCGGAATTGGCGTGCCCCAGTAACGCTGGCGCGAGATGCCCCAGTCCTTCAGGCGATAGGTGATTTCGGCTTCGCCGATGCCTTTGGCCTGCGCATCGGCGGTCATTTTCTCGATGGCGGCTTCGCTGGTGAGACCGGAATAAGGTCCCGAATTTACGAGGCGGCCGTAATCGGTGAAGGCTTCCTTCATTTGATCCGCTTGCAGCGGAGCGCCTTCGAGCGGCTGGATGACGACGGGAAACGGAATCTTGTATTTGAGCGCGAATTCGAAATCGCGCTGATCGTGCGCGGGCACGGCCATGACGGCTCCGGTGCCGTATTCGGCGAGCACGAAATTCCCTACCCAGATCGGGACTTTCTGGCCGGAAAAAGGATTGGTGGCGAAGCGGCCGGTGAAGAAGCCTTCTTTTTCGGCTGTGGCCAGATCGGCGCCGCGAATGATGCGGGCGCGCAGGCGGGCGGCTTCCTCTTCCAGTTTGGCGCGATTGGACTGGCCGGCGAAAAGGTCCGGCAGAATTTCGTGCGCGGGCGAAAGAATCACAGCGGCAGCGCCGAAGACGGTGTCGATGCGCGTCGTGAAGACTTCGATTTGCGGCGCTTGCTGTGAGCCCGGGCCGAAGTCGACCGGAAAGCGCACGCGAGTGCCGCGCGATTTGCCGATCCAGTTGCGCTGCATAACGAGCACTCGCTCAGGCCATCCGCCTTCGAGCTCGATCATATCTTCGAGCAGAGCGTCGGCGTATTGCGTGATGCGCAAAAACCACTGCTCGATTTCCTTGGCTTCGACGGCAGTGTCGTCATGCTGCCAGCAGCAGCCATCAATGACCTGCTCGTTGGCGAGCACGGTCTGGCATTTGGGGCACCAGTTCACCAGGCTGCGCTTGCGATAGGCCAGGCCGCGTTCGAGCATGCGCAGGAAAAACCACTGATTCCAGCGATAGTATTCCGGCTCGCAGGTGGAAATTTCGCGGCGCCAGTCGTAGCTGAATCCGAAGCGGCGGCAGACCGCCTTCATCTGCGCGATATTGGCGTTGGTCCAGTCGCGCGGCGGCGTGCCGCGCTTGATGGCGGCGTTTTCGGCGGGCAGGCCGAAGGCGTCCCAGCCAATGGGATGCAGCACGTTGAAGCCGCGCATGCGGCGATAGCGCGCCACGGCGTCGCCGATGGTGTAGTTGCGCATGTGGCCCATGTGCAGCGTGCCGGAGGGATACGGCAGCATCTCGAGCAAATAATATTTCGGGCGCGCGGGATCGGCGTCTGCGTTGAAGACGCCCTCAGCGTCCCATTTTTCCCGCCACTTGGCTTCCACTTCTTGGGGATTGTATTCGGCCACGATGCCTCAGCCTTTGGATGCGCGCGCGGATTTGCGGCTGGGTTTGACCGCGTTTTGTTCGTGCTGTGCCGCGCGCTCGGTGCGCCGAGTGCGCGGCATCATGCTGAAGCCGTTCTGCGCGCGAGGCGCCTGCTTGACCGGAATGCCGACGAGATCCCACAGGCGGCGCACGTTGCGACGATCGTCGCCGGGCGCGTCGATGGGCGTTTCGAGTAGAAACGCGCGTCCCGGGCGGCCGGCGGCTGCGCTGGCTGAGAGGCTGGGGTGGTTCAGGATGCGGCGAAATGCTTCGAGGCCAGACTTCCCTTTCCCAAAATGGCCGCGGCCGATGTGTTCGTGGCGGTCGACGCGCGAGGCAAACGGCGTCTTCGAATCGTTCACGTGCAGCACGGCGACGCGCCCCAGGCCCACGGTGCGGTCGAGCGCGGCAATCGTCTGCGCGAAACCAGCTTCGGTGTGAATCTCGTAGCCGGCGTGGAAAGCGTGCGCGGTATCGAGGCAAATCCCCAGCGGAAGCTCGGGCGCGGCGTCCATGATTGCCTTTAGTTCTTCGAAGCGCGAGCCGATGGCCATGCCCATGCCCGAAGTGTTTTCAAGCAGCAAGCGCAGGCGGCAATCGCGCAAATCGCCGAATTTCTGGCAAAGGCGCACGCTACGCGCGGCCTGGCGAAGCGCCTGGGCCACATCGCGAATGGCTTGGGCCATCGTCTTGTCGTGGCCTGGTGTGCTCCCGCAACAAGATCCGGGATGCACGACGAGGTAATCGGCGCCCAGCGCCAGGCCGCGCACGATTTCATCGTGATATGCCTGAATCGAACGGACGCGCATTACGGGATCGGATGTCGCCAGATTGATCAGGTAATTGGCGTGGATGACCAGCGGGCCGAGGCCGAGTTCGGCGCGCTTGGCGCGAAACTCCGTGGCGTCGATTTCCGCGATGCGCGCGCCCACGCGCGGCCACATGCGCGGGCTGGCAGAGAAAATTTGCAACGCATTGCAACCAAGCTTCGAGGCGCTCTCGAGCGAACCGGCGAAGCCGCTAGCAATCGAAGTGTGAATGCCGATGCGAACGCTGCCGTCGCGCCAGGCAGGCGCCTGCGGCTCGGGCACGGGCTCGGGGCGGTATTCGTCGTTGCTATCGTAGACGAGGATAGAAGTGTCGGAGGCCGTCATTTTTCAGTTGCGGAGCCTTCATTCTATCGAATCGCTGCAGTACCCGCAAATATTGCCGTGCGACAACATTGTGCCGCTCCTGGAAAAGCCCGCTTGCCTTCTTCCGCGAGGCAGTTCTAGCATGAGCTTCATGTTCCGGCAGCTACTCGGCTTTACGTTCGCAATGATCGTTTTGACCGGTCTGGCAAAAATGTTTGCTCAAACTCAGTCTCCTGCTTCAGCGAACTCATTGATTCGGGAAGAACAGCGGATTCTGGTGAACGGCATTCCGGAAGTGTGGCGCTTGCAGTGGAAGTCGCCTCCAGAAGAAGCCGCGTGCGGACCACAGGACCCGCTTGGTGCGACAACGTGCCCTTGTGGTGGATTCGCCTACGCTGAGAACGGTCAATTGGACCTGGTTCGCATGAGAAATAGAAAGGAAATTGATCGTCTCGAATTGACTCCACTATTTGAACAAGCTTTGTCCGACCAAAAAGGGGCGATTGTCCAGAACTGGCCGTTTGAGCTAAAAGACATCGAGGAGAGCGATAGGGAAGGATTCTCTGAACGCGTACGCACCCGACCGATCGTCAGGCTTATGTATTTCGCCGATTACAATCACGACGGAAAGTCGACGGAGTTTTTCCTGCAGACCGGCGTGGCGCCCTGCGCCAAAATTCTGGGTATTGTCGTGGGCCTAACTCCAAACAATCCGAAGCTGCATGTTTTCGGGAGTATGTCCAATCCAAACAAGCCCCTAGTGCTGCAGAAGGCCGAATGGGAAGCCTTGCGCAAAAGTACTGGTCCCGTCGAAGTACTTGACTGGCCGTGTGGGGATCACGGGAGCGAAATTGAAGTCGATATGGCCCTGCGCACGATTAACGGCGCCATACGGGCCGTGCGGCGAGAGTTCGACTGTACTGATGATGGCAAGCGCGCGCGCCTTCTGACCAAGGAAAATCGCTAGATATCCCCTCGCGCTGGACCCACAGCTACGGCAGGCGGCAGATGAAGTTTTCGGCCTGGTCGGTGCTGCCGGTGCCCTTGTATTGCGCCTCTTGCGGATAGGGGCACAGCGGGCGGGTGCGGATCATTTTGCCGTCCGCCATCTGCGAGGCGATGATCTCTTTCGGCGCGACGCCGTGCTCGCGCCATTGCTCGAGCGGCGTCAGCGTATCGAAAACGCTGGGGCCTTCGCCGCCGGCGCAATGACCCATGCCGGGCGCCATATAGAGCCGCACGGAATCCTCGACGGTCTTCTTCCCCAGGACTTGGATCAGTTCGTTGTAATAGTTCACCGACGATAGCGGTGCGACATTCTGGTCGGCCCAGCCGTGATAGATGATCAGCTTCGAGCCGCGCCCGACGTACGGCTTCAGATTGGTTGAGGTCGCGCTGACGATGCCGTTATCGGTTTTGTGCGCGCGCACGATGTCTTTGCCAATATCGAGCGTGCGGAAATCCCAATTGGGATCATTGAACACGGTGTACTTGAACGTATCGTCGGCCATTCCCAGCGGCCGAGGCGCGCCGGTCGTGTTGGCGAAACGCAGCTCCGTGCCCGGCTCGAAGCCGGGGAAAATCTCCTTGCCGCTCTTGGGATCAACGATTGGGGCGTAGAGTGATTTGGCCGCTTCCACTTGAGGCGCAGTCAGGCAATTCGGGGCATCCGCGCCTTTGCACAGCGTTACCGCCGGATCGAATTTGCAGCGCAGCGGATTATTGATGATGCCGTCCTTGATGCCGTCGAGAGCGTCGCAAGCATCGAGCGCGGCCTGATGCAGCACAGCAAATTTCTCTTTGGGAATGAAGCTGGCCGCATCCTTGTGCGTGGCCTGCGCGGCGGCGATGAGCTGAAGGCTCTCGGCGGCGCGGTCATAACCGGGATCTCCGGCGACGATGCCTTCGAAATCGTCGGGATAGCGCTGCGCTTCCATGAACGCCTGCCGGCCTCCGCCCGAGCAGCCGGTGAAATACGAAAGCTGCGGCGGCGCGCTATAGAGCGCGGCCACGATGGTTTTGCCGCGCAGCGCCGTTTCGTGCACGGCGCGATAGCCGAAATCGATCAGCTTCTCGGGATGGCCGGGGGCGAAGCTCGCGGTGTCGCCCGCGTGGCCGGTGTCGGTGGACGCGGTTGCGTATCCTTTACGCAGCGCGGCCGCGAGCGCGGCGTATTGGATAAAACCGTTCCAGCCGCCGTTGCCAACTTCCTGGAATTTGCCGTTCCATCCGGAAAGCGGCAGCCAAGTTTCGGATTTGATGTCGGAATCGGGCGACGGCTTGATGGTCAGCTCGACGCGGCAGAAGGCGGGCAGATCGGCTAAGCCTTCGGCGGTGCCAGTTGGTGGCTTGAAGTTGCCAGCAGGAGCTACTTGCGCTGAGGTAATGGTGGCGGGCAGCTTGAGCGACGACAGGCGCGTGCACGCCGCGGCGTCTGCGGCGTGTGCCGCAGGCGGCGCGTCCGCGCTGACGCTGCCTGCCACATACGTGAGCCCGCCCAGCAGGATACCTAAAGCGATGGCGGCTATTGTCCTCATCAGCGTGCCCCTCGTCGAACTGCGGTGCCAAACAATCCCATAATCCCCACCCTTTCCTGAAAAGCGGAAAGGATGGGCTACAACAAAAAGGCCAACGCGCGGCTGATTTTTGTAGCCCAGCCTTTGCACCTTCAGCGCGAGCCCCGCTCGCGTGCTACAAAGAGGTCAGCAAAGGCTGGGGCTTTTCTCCTAGGTCGTCGTCCGCCCTGTTCGCTGACGGTGGGTCTCCACGAAGTCCCCACCCTTTCCTGAAAGGCGGAAAGGGTGGGCTACAAAAGACGGCAGTGAGCAACTTACGCGCGCTGGGTGGTGGTTACGCCGGCGCGCATCGCGTTCAGCACGCGCTGCGGCGTGAACGGCGCTTCGCGCAGGCGACCGCCAGTGGCGTCGAAGATGGCATTTGCGATGGCCGCGGGCACGGGGCCAATCGAAGGCTCGCCGCCGCCGAGCGCGGGCATCTCCGGCCGGTCGATCAGCGTGATATCGATCTGCGGGATCTTTTCGTACCGCAGAATCGGATAGCTCACCCAATCGAGGTTCTTGATCCCGGACGAATCGAACTTCACCTCTTCCATGAGCGCGCGGCTCGTGCCCTGGATGACGTTGCCTTCGATCTGATTCTTCAGGCCGTCGGGATTGATGATCAAGCCGCAGTCGTGCGCGACGCAGACTTTCTTCACATTGACTTCGCCGCTCGATTTGTCGACTTCGACTTCGGCGGTAACGGCGACCACGGAGTTGGAGCGGGCGCTTATGGCGACGCCCCGCCCGGTGGCGATATTGCCGCTCGACGCTGATGCCGGCGCCGGCCGCGCCTGCCAATCAGCGAGCTTGGAGACAGCCGCAAGCGCGTCCGTCGCTCGCTTATTATTCGAGGCATAGCGCATACGGAACTGCAGGGCGTCCACACCTTGCGCCGCGGCCAGCTCATCCATGAAGGATTCGCTCGCGAACATGCGGGCTAGATCGCCCGGCGCACGCAGCGGCGAAGTGCGCAGCGGCGTCGGATCGGGCTGAACCCACGGAATGGAGGACGCGACGATGCGCTGATTGTCGAATGTATAGGTATCGCCGCCGCCTCCGACGCCATTCGAGGCGCCCTGGCCGTTGGCCTTAAGCCCGAGTTGGCGCGAAGTGACCAGGGGGATGCCGTTAGCTTCGGTCCAGGGGAAGCTGCGATCAAAGAAATCCCAAGCTGTGACTTTGCCGCTCGCGTCCACGGCTGCGCGCACGGTGAGCAACTGCGACGGGCCCTTGGGCTCCCAGCCGTGCTCGTCTTCGCGCATCCATTGCACGCGCACCGGCTTGCCGACCGCGCGCGACATGACCACGGCGTCTTCGGCGGCATCGTCAGTGCCCAGGCGACCGTAGCAGCCCGAAGCCTCGCGGTAGAGGACCTGAATCTTGCTCTCGGGAATACCCAACAGATCGGCAACGCGCTTGCGCGTGTCGAAGATTCCCTGCGAGGGCGCCCAGATGGTCACTTTATCCTTCTGCACGTCCGCAATAGCGGCGGAAGGCGCGAGCATGCCGTGCATCTGAAAGGGCCAGCGGTAAGTTTGTTCGAAGGTTTTGGTCCCCTGCGCGAGCGCCGCGTCCACGTCTCCTCGAGGAGGCATTCCCGGTCGCTGGGCGAAGCCCTTGGTATTCTTCAGATAATCGTAGACAGCGTCGGGATTGGCAGGCATCTTCGTTTCCGGGGCGGTCCAGGTGACCTTGAGCGCTTTGGCGGCCTGGATCGCAGCCCATTCCGTCTGTGCAACAACGCCGACGAAGCTGCCTTCATGTACAACTTTAACTACGCCGGGAATGTTCTTGATGGAGTCTTCGTCGATGCTGGCCGACTTCGCGGTAACTGTAGGCGGGCGAACCACGCGGCCGTGCAGCATCCCGGGAACGCGAACGTCCTGCACGTAGGTGAATTGCGCCGTGAACTTTGGCGGCAGATCGACGCGATCCTGCTTCTTGCCCACGACCTTGTAATCTTTGGGATCTTTTACCGGAACATCCGGCGCCACTTTTAAGCCCCAGCCGTTGCCGGTGGCGGGAATCGTCACGTTGAACTTCTTGCCGCCGATCAGATTGGCGTAGGACACCTTATGGCCATTCCCCATAACGCTGACCACGCCATCAGTGACAGTGAGCTGCGAAACCGCAACGTTGAGTCGCGTGGAGGCAAGCTTCAAGAGCTCCTGCCGGGCTGCCGCCGCGGCATGACGCAATTGGGGACCCGCAAGTTCGATGGTTCTGCTGCCGGCAGTAATTCCCTGATCGACGGCGGTGGTGGTATCGCCCGTGATCATCTTGATCTGCTTGAACTGCACGTCGAGCTCGTCGGCGACGATCTGGCCCAGAGCGGTTTCCACGCCCGTGCCGAGATCCACTTTGCTCGAAAACACCGTGACCATGCCGTCGCGCCCGATGGCGATCCAGGAATCGAGCGAAGTCGCCTGCAGGTCTCCGGCGAGATCCGGCCCGGCGCTGAGCTGCGCCATAGCGCGAGAAACGGGGCCGAAAAGATTGAAGCTTACGACCAGCGCACCCGAGCCCTTGAGAACTTCTCTGCGGGAAAGTTTCGTTTTCATGTTCGCCTCCTCACGCCTTCACGCTTGCGGCGCGCTTCACGGCGCGAATTACGCGCAAGTGGCTGCCGCAGCGGCAGAGATTTCCGTTTAGGGCTTGCTTGATCTGATCGTCGGTGGGGTGCGGATTTTTATCGAGGAGCACCTTCGACACCATGATCATGCCGTTCATGCAGTAGCCGCACTGCGCGGCCTGTTCTTCAATGAAGGCAGCTTGCAGCGCGTGAGGATGCTCGACAGTGCCTAGGCCTTCGAGCGTGGTGATGCTGCGATTCTGCGCCCCACTGACGGGAATGCTGCACGAGCGCACGGCGTTTCCGTCCATAATGACGGTACACGCGCCGCACTGGCCCAGGCCGCAGCCGAAGCGCGGGCCGTGAAGTTCGAGGTCGTCGCGCAAGACGTACAACAGCGGGGTGGTGGGATCGGTATCCACGACCCGAGATTGGTTATTCACTCGAAGCGAGATTCGCGCCATGCGAGTTTCCTTTCTCTACGGTTTTGGCCTGGGTTTCCAGCTAAAAACTGCCCTTAGCTTACAACTTTTGACTGCAATCGGCGGAGAAAATTTGCCGGCGTACTGCGCTCAACGGCTACACGGCCTTCACTGCACGCTTTGAGTAAGCTCCTGGCCATTGGCAAAGACAAGCTTGATGAGACGCAGGAACGGCTTGCCGTCTCTGGCGCGATTGCCGGTGACGGTGATTTCGTCGCCCGGCTTGACCGTATCTCTCTTCCAGCCGGCCCTGGCTAGCATGCCTATGGTACCCATTTCCACGCTCCATTTTTCAATGGCGCCCTTCGCGTCTTTGACGTCCAGATAAATGTAGGCATGGGGATTGGTCCAGTCGAAGCCCGTTACGGTGCCCTTCACAGTGCTCGAGCTGGTCATATCGAATGACGCTGTAGCGTGATGAGCGTATGTCGCTCCTCCAAACGAAAGCAGCAGAAGCACAGCGGTAACCAGAAAAACCCGCAGATTATTCCTCATTTGCGGCGCCTCCTCTCCTGTTGTACGGTCATTTTCCCTGGTAGGTGTACTTGTTATTCTCATTGCAGACGAGTTCCTGGATCTCCCAAGCCGGCTTCAGTTTGTAGAGTTGCTGAGCCGAGAAAGGTTTTGTGTATGCCATGGGGTCTTCGATCGTCACGTCGTCAACGAGCGTGTCGTGGTCGACGCGCCGGATGCGCTCCACCACGTGCAGCGCTTCGCTATGGGGGAGTCCGCCGGAGTCGAGCCAGGTCTTATCGTTGAAACCGATCGTATCTACAACGAGCGTGCCGCCCTCCCATTTGCCAATGGAGTCACCCGAATAGGTGGGGTACAAATCGTCGCGGTGCTTCCGATTCATGTAGATTTGACGCATCACCTGTGTGCCCTCGCGAATGATGACGACACGCGTGGGCACTTGAAAGATTTCCATGGGGAGCGGCACAAACATGAACCGCGGGACTCCCTCCGGCATACAGCCTAGGTTTGGATCGTTGGTTTCAGGGTTGGCCGCCTTGAATTTCTCCTCTCCCCAAGTTTTGAAAGGAGCGCCTCCGTTGGGGAAAAAAGGCTTGGGCTGATTTTTTGTCACTTGCCAAACACCGGAAATGTCAGGAACAGGTCCCGGGTTCGCGGCATTTTGACCGCGCGTCGCGGGTACGACCGCAAGCATGGCCGCCACAGCCGCAGCAATAGAAATCAGGCGATTCCACACGGGGAGCCTCCTTTCTGATTACGTCCGGCTTGATTGCCGGCGCGCTACACTCAACGACGATCTTCAGAGCGCGGTTGCAAGTTCCTGGCCATTGGCAAAGACGATCTTGTCGAGATGCATCATGGGCTTGCTGTCCTTGGCAGGATTGCCGATAAGAGTGATCTCGTCGCCCGGCTTTAGCGTATCTTTTCTCCAACCGGCCCTGGCCAGCATGGCTACGGCGCCCAATTCGGCGCTCCACTTCTGAGTGGCGCCCTTCTCGTCCTTCACGTCGAAATAAATGTAGGAATGCGGATTGGTCCAGTCAAAACTCGTTACCGTTCCTTTTACGGTGACCGAGCGGCCCATGTCAAACCACGACACGAACCCATGATGGGCATACGCCGATCCTGCGAGCGAAAGCAGCACAATGACCGCGAGAGCGGGGAAAACCAGCAGCCTTTTTCTGGTTGACGTCGTCATCGCGGTGACTCCTCTCTTTTCTCGTTTCTCGCGGTCATTTTCCCTGGTACGTGTACTTGTTGTTCTCTTCGCAGACGTATTCCTGAATCTCCCAGCCCGGCTTCAGTTTGTAGACTTGCCGATTCGTGAGTGGCTTGGTGTACGCCATCGGGTCCTCGACGGTTATCTCATCGACGAGAGTGTCATGATCGACGCGGCGGATGCGCTCAACCACGTGCAGAGCCTCGCTATGGGGGAGTCCTCCCCCATCCAGCCAGGTCTTATCGTTGAAGCCGATCGTATCCACGACGAGCGTGTCGCCTTCCCATTTGCCAATCGCGTCACCCGAATAGGTCGGGTCCAAGTCTTTGGGGTGCTGGCGATTCATATAGACTTGGCGCATCACCTGCGGGCCCTCGTGAATGATCACGACGCGCGTGGGCAGTTGAAGAATTTCCATTGGGTAAGGCACAGCGATCATGAACCGCGGCAGTCCCATTGGCAAACAGGCCAGATTGGGATCGTTTGTCTTAGGGTCGGTTGCCTTAAATTTCGCTTCCGCCCACGGCGTGAAAGGCGCGCCTCCATTTGGGAAGAGCCTGGGCTCAAACTTCTCTACCAGCCAGACGCCGGAAATATCGGGTGCCGCTCCAGGCTTCGCGCCTTCTTGAGCGAGAGCCGCGGGTGAGAGCGCGAGCGTAACCGCCACGGTCATAGCTGAAAGAATCAAGAAATTCCGCACGCGAGCGCCTCTAGTTCTGATCTTGTTCGGTTTGGTTGGGAGTAAGTTACCACGCCTATGGCCGCTCAGCCAAACGCACGTAACTCTTGGTCGGACCAACGGTTCCGATGGGAGAACTTCTCGGGATTTGGCCGCAAATCCGGAGTTACCACGTGCCTATTTGAATGAAGACTAGCCAACGTACGATCGGTGGAAGGGTGTATACTCAAAATGTTCAGTCACACGCCTTACGCCGCGCCCGCGGCAACGGTTCCTGTGCCACAAGACATGCAAGGCCGCAAACCGGGTACGACGCTAGAGTGTCGGCAGTTTTACCAATGGTCGAAACTGTCAGGAAAGTGCCCTGACTGTCTAAAACCGCCCGGTGTTAAGGCAGCAAAATGAAAAGGAGAATTTTAGATGGCAGCGAACAACCCGGAACCATATCTCGACCCAGTCAGCGCAGGCGTTTGTGAAGTTCTGAATTGCTCGAGCCCGGCTACGTTTCGGGCATCCTGGGTACAGGGTGTGATTGTGAGGCTTGTGTGCACCACCCACAAAGCGGAGATAGAAGGAAGGCTTTTCGGGGACCTCACTCCGTCTAAATTCGCAAAAAAGCGGGTAGCAAAGTAAAAGATTGCCATTCCGCTTGCCGTTAAAAAGCCGGGACTAAATGGCTGTGGCTGGAAATTGGCGCAGCCTATGCCCGGTTCGCCTGAGAATCACTCCCGCAGGATTATGCACTTGAAGCCGGTCCCGCTACCGTCTGTCTGTTGCGATACGCAGCTTTTCTCCAGCAAGTTTTCCTCAACGACTCATTCATTCAAACATATTGGGACCTGAGTGCAGTGCACTCTCCGCGCATAGTGCTTTGAACACAGAAGCGTGAGTGGCAAGGGAACTCTCTCCGGTAGGCCGCTTACACTGGCTACTCATGAGCGCCACTGTCGAAAGCGTCCTTGGGACGGAACAGGGCCGCGCAATCGTCGCTTCCGGGGAGTTTCCAGCCCGGATAGAAGACAGCAAAAGTGGGCGAGTGCCCTTTGCCCTGGCGATCTTCGTCAGTGCTTTTCTGCTCTTTCAGGTTCAGTTGTTGCTAGGAAAAGAAGTTCTTCCACTTTTTGGTGGCGCGTCAGCTGTATGGACCGTCTGCGTGTTTGTCTTCCAATTGTTGTTTCTCGCCGGGTACGGATACTCGCATGGGCTTGCCACGTGGCTTCCCCTTCGTAAGCAGGTCATCCTGCATGGTTCCCTTCTAGGCGTTTCCGCTATTTTCATTGCCGTGCTGGCATATATCCGCTCCGCTCCTATCGGTTCCGCTGCGAACTGGCAGCCGCGGCCCGGGGCCGACCCCGCTTGGGCGATTACGGAATTTCTGATGAGCGCGATAGGTCTGCCTTTCTTTTTGCTGTCGGCCACGAGTCCATTGATGCAGCATTGGTTTGCACAGGCGGGGCCAAGGCGGTTGCCCTATCGCCTTTACGCACTCTCAAACGCGGGATCGCTCCTCGGATTACTGTCTTATCCCTCGCTGGTCGAACCATACGTCGCGCTCGGCGCACAACGCTGGGCTTGGGTTTCGGGCTACGGGCTTTTTTTGGTTTGCTACTATTTCAGCGCTCGAAACGTGTTGCGTTCGGCCGCTCCCATCGCGCTGAAACAAAACGCTATTCCCGATTCGCGCTCGCGTGGAACACCGGTTGACTGGCCGCTTCGGCTGCAATGGGTGGGCTTGGCGGCGTGTGCGTCTGTACTGTTGCTGGC
>Ga0210394_10006030_pt1 | contig 13304 bp, 14 predicted proteins | sample IncBWC12MmetaG_FD_160121 | JGI IMG/M metagenome (GOLD analysis project Ga0210394, IMG submission 160121) | Forest soil microbial communities from Barre Woods Harvard Forest LTER site, Petersham, Massachusetts, United States - Inc-BW-C-12-M | ecosystem: Environmental > Terrestrial > Soil >...
GCCACATTGATCAAACAACTGTGTTCAATGACATTAGCGCTACTCCTGGTTATTGGCACCTTGCCGGCGGAAACCAGCGCGCAGCAAAGTGCTTCAGCGGAATATTCGGGACAAGGTGTTCCGCTCACACCGGAAGAGTTGCAAGCCTTGGTGGCGCCCATTGCTTTACATCCGGACGCCCTGGTAGCTCAGATTCTGGGAGCCGCTACCTTTCCGGACCAGATCGCAGCAGCTGCGGGTTGGCTCCAACAAAACAGCAATCTCCAGGGTTCGGCTTTGATGCAAACCGTTGACGCGCAGCCTTGGGATCCGAGCGTTAAAGCACTCACACAATTTCCGTCTGTACTTGCGAACCTGGCGACGAACCTTAGTTGGACCTCCTCGCTAGGAGAGGCGTATCACACTCAAGGAGCGGACGTAATGGCCGCAGTACAGTTTTTGCGTGCGAAAGCGTTGGCTGCCGGCAATTTGAAAACCGGATCGCAGATAAAGGTCGTGCAACAGTCTCCCCAAGTCATCGAGATCCAACCCGTGAATCCCCAAGTGGTCTATGTTCCGGTGTACAACCCCGCTGTGGTGTATGGCTACCCGTACGTGGTACCGGCATATGTTGCACCTCCCGTTGCGGCAACCGCGGTCCTTGCGTTTGGAGTTGGCGTAGCGGTCGGGGCGATGATGAACAGTGGTTGCTGCGGCTGGGGATATAGCAGCTGGAATTGCGGCTGGAATGGCAGCGCAAGCGTGATATATCGCGGCGGAGCGTACTACGGGAATAGCGCGTGGCATGGTGGCTACTACGGTTCCAGTGGTTCCGCATATGGGCCGAACGGCGCTGCACACTACAGCAGCGGCTATAACCCGTCCACCGGGACCTACGCGCGGGGCGGCACAGTCTCCAACGGCTACGGCAGCGTAAGCGCTGGGCAGGCATACAACCCGAGGACGGGGGCTTCTGCCTCGACTGTGCAAGGTTCCAATGCCTATGGCAGCTACGGAGCTTCGACGGTTTCGAAAAACGGCAACACCGCGTACGGCCAGCATCAAACGACCTCTCAGGGAACGACAGGTCAGGTGCACACTACGAACGGCGGCTCGGCCTATGGCGCGTCGGGTAAGTATGGGAACAGCGCTGCGGTTGGTCAGACTGCCAACGGTAACAAGTACGCGGCGGCGAATGGCAATGTTTACAGCAATACTGGCAGCGGCTGGAACCAGAAAAGCGGAACTTCCAGCAATTATAGCAACAGCCAAAAATCCACGTCGAGTTATTCCCAGCCGTCGAGTAACGCCCAGAAATACAACACCAGTTCCAGCTCGGCGGCTGCTAAGGGATGGGGAGGCCAGGAAAAGAGCGGAGGGTCTTCGGCCTTTGGAAGCAGCGAAGGTGGATGGGGATCAAAATCATCCAGTGCGCGCGGTTCTGCTAGCAGGGGCGGCGGCGGAGGCTGGGGTGGCGGTGGCGGCGGCCGGGGCGGCGGCCGGCGATGAGCCGCTGAGTAGCCGTTAGTGAGTGGACCGTAGACGTTGATGAGAATTCTTAAAAGTCCAATTATTTGGAGGCTTGGTATGGTTGTCGCAACGCGCAGAATTGCTTTTACGGCGCTTTCTACACTTTTGGCGCTAACAATCTCTTTGGCCGCTTGCAACAAGTCCGAGAAACGCTCCGTCAAAGTTTTTGATTCACCCGACGCGGCGGGCGACGGGCTGCGGGACGCGGCTAAGTCAGGTGACCAAAATACGATCTTGAGTATTTTTGGTCCGGAATCAAAAGAGACTATCTTTTCTGGCGATGCAGTGCAGGACAAGGCTACCGTGGATGCCTTTGCGACTGCTTACAACACCATGCACCGTTGGCGCAAAATGCCCGATGGAGCGCAGGTTCTCCTGATCGGCGCTGACAATTTTGCTTTCCCCATTCCGTTGAAGAAGAATGCCACCGGCCAGTGGTATTTTGATACGGCGGCCGGGAAGGACGAGATTTTGTCGCGCCGCATTGGGCGAAATGAACTGGCAATCATGGACGTTTGCGGAGCGTTAGCGGATGCTCAAGCCGAATATTTCTCTGAACATCGCGAAGGCGGAGGCACTGGGCAATATGCCGTGAAATTCATCAGTGACCCGGGCCAGCAGAATGGTTTGTACTGGGACTCGCCCGAGGGGCAGCCGAAGAGTCCGCTTGGCCCTTTAGTGGCGTTTGCCACCTCCGAAGGTTATAACGTTAAACCGAATTCGCATGTGCCCTTCCATGGGTATTATTTCCACATGCTGAATCGACAGGGCAGCAATGCGCCCGGCGGAGCGAAGGATTACGTCGTAGATGGAAAATTGGTGGGCGGTTTCGCGTTTGTCGCTTACCCTGCTGAATATGGAAATTCTGGGGTCATGACTTTCATGATCAATCAGGACGGCGTGCTGCTACAAAAAGATTTGGGAAAAGACACGGCGACAACCGCTGTCGCGATGCAGGAGTTCAATCCGGATGCCAGTTGGACCCAGGCAGTGGAACAATAGTCGCTGGCAGGGCGAGCACTGCTTCCAAAATTGTAGCAGCCTCTCCAGCACGGGCAGAGATCAGATCGCAGCCGGATTCAATTTCTGTAGGGCAAATGTTTCACGCAATGGAGCGATGAGCGGATCCTCTTCCGGATAATCTTGAATGACGATGACAACAGGGAAGGGGTTTTAGAAAGGAAATTTAGCGTGGTTGACCACCAGCGATAAACTGTTGCCCCGAAATAACAGCGCTCAACGCGGCCGGTAGCTCATTTCCGACCTTTACCTTAGTAACGAAGCCTCGGGCGCCGATGCGCAGAGCTTCCTCCACCACGTCAGAAGAAGATTCCTGAGTCACAAAAATTATCCTGGATTCGGGCACAAGTTCGCGCAGTTGGCGCGCAACTTCCATTCCATTCAAGATCGGAAGACCGATATCAAGCAGGATCAAATCCGGTTTCAATTCCACTGCTTTTCGAAGCGCTTCCGAGCCGTCGGAAGCTTCGCCGACAACTTGTAAATTGCTGATATTGGCGAGCAGGGAACAAATAAGACGGCGAAAAGGTACAAAATCTTCCACTATCAGGACGCGAGATACGGACACGGCACGACGCCTTTCCAAGAGTTGATAGGACTCGATCTGCCTGTGAACCAAAACCTATAAGATGCCTCGGGATTCTGAAAGTCAATCACGATTGTTATAACAATCGTGGTAACCGGTATTTCTGCCCGGGTTTGACCTGCCGCCCTCACTGGTGACGAAAGCATTGCAATTTGAGGTAGAAAACGGAGCTTGCTGCATCGTGGTCCAGCGCAGACCTGTCCGTGTTGATTATGTCTACCCATGCGATCAGGCGACCACAATATGATTCTTGATGGCGAATTGAATTAGTTCAGCGGTGGATTTTATCGCCAACTCCTCCATGGAACGATACTTGTGAAATGCGACGGTACGCGCAGTGACATGAAGGATGTCAGCTATTTCTTTCATGGACTTGCCCTCGGCCAAAAGTTGCACAACCTCGTACTGGCGCGGCGTTAATGTTCTAGGTCGGTGCCGGCCTTGCGGGTTCTGAATGAAACTCTTCTCCATCCCGCGGGCAATTTGCAGCGTTACGTAGGTCCGCCCTTTTAGAGCCTCGGGAATAGCGTGGAGAAGCTCCGCAGCAGCTGACGTTTTTAACACATACCCGGACGCTCCGGAGCGCATCGCCTCGACAGCCAGATCTGGATCTTCCTGCATGGTAAGGAAAATGATCTTGCAAGCGGGCATTTTGCTTTTGAGTTGCCGGGCGGCTTCAAGGCCGTTTAGCAGAGGCATGCCAATGTCCAGGATGATTATGTCGGGCTTAAGGGATGTAGCCGCATCCAAGAGCGCGTGGCCATCGGATACAGTGCCCACGATTTCATAGCGGGACTCCAATAGTTTACGAAAAGCCTCGACCAGCATTTTATGGTCGTCGGCCAAAATGACTCTTGGTAGACTCATGCTCCCCCCAAGTTCTCTGCTACAGAATTCGGATCCACGCTCTCGCGTGCGATGCCGCTAGCCCAACGATGACGGGCGACATCAGAAACTGAGACTGAGGAACAAATATCGCGCTTGTATCCTACGCCCATCAGTTTTCCCCTCCAAACACAGAAAAATGCTGTGCCACCTCGCGCCGGAAGGGCGGTATTAATTTCGTTTCGCCAAGGGTGCCATCCCGTTCCAAGGGCTGCCACTGTATGTTTTACCAGTACGGGTCGAGCACCCCGAGGAGTATAGGTGACAAGTTCAGGTATCAGTGGCCTCTGCTGGGTGGGCTACAGGCACCCTATTCAGACACATATCTCTGCCAGTTAACAGGCATGGGTAAAACGTATGCCCGCCACTGCAATTGCGAGAGTTCCATGGCCGCCCAATTCGCGCTTTCTCAAGGGCTTGGAGGGACGCGATCTTGATCGTATCAAGGCAGCTGCAAAGCCTCGTCGCTACATGGCCAATGCGGTCATAACCAATCAATCCGCCCCTGGTGCTCATCTGTTTCTTTTGACGAGTGGGCGTGCTCGCCATTTTTATCTGACCCCCGAAGGCAAGAAAACTCTGCTCCTGTGGCTTACACCCGGGGATATTTTTGGCGGTGTCGCGTTTTTGTCCGAAGACAAGGATTACCTCTTGAGTACCGAGGCCGTCAAGGATAGCTCGGTCCTGGTCTGGGACCGCAATGCGCTCCGGGAATTGGCAGGGCAGTATCCGAAGTTGGCAGAGAACGCACTCTCCATCGCCTCCGACTACTTGGCTTGGTATCTCGCCGATCATATCGCTCTAATTTCTCACGGCGCCCATCAACGACTCGCGCAAGTGTTGATCTGTTTGGCCAAAACGATTGGGCAACAAACGCGCACCGGAGTTGAATTTGATGTTACGAACGAGGACTTAGCTAGCGCCGCAAACCTCACACCGTTTACAGTCAGCCGCGTGTTGAGCCAATGGCAAGCTGGTGGCGCGATCGTAAAACGACGAGGCAAGTTGGTGCTGCGTTCTCCCGAGTTGTTGTTGTTGAATACGCGTTAAATCACCCTTCTGATCGTTTCCGTAGCTCTCTCCTTCATTGCTTCAGAGCAGTCTCGATGTTGCTCCAGGGCAGCGACTCCCCGGCTCGATGCATGTAATTCTGCCGATGCGGTTCAGGTGGCAAAGCTTGCTTGTAAATCAAGCATTAATCCCACGAGGAAAGACGAAAGTTGACATGTCATTGGTGAGAATTCTGGTAGTGGATGACTTTTGCCCATGGCGAGGTCTGATCCTTCAACAGTTAAGCCTATCTGCTGATATGCGAGTTGTCGGTGTGGCCAGCGATGGGTTGGAAGCGGTGATAAAAGCGGAAAAGTTTCAACCCGACCTGGTCTTACTGGATGTTCGGCTTCCGACTGTGAATGGGATCGAAGCGGCGCGCCAAATCAGGCGGCTGGTTCCCGGAACCAAGATACTTTTCCTGAGTTCAAACGCCGATGTTGATGTTGTGCGCGCGGCCCTAAGCGCGGGTGGGCATGGATATGTCGTGAAGTGGGACGCTGCGGTAGCGCTGGTGCCGGGCATAAAAGCGGTCCTTCGCGGCGAGCAATTTGTGAGTTCCGGTATTTTTGGTTTTACTGAATCGCAAGAATAAGAATGCAGCTATGTATCACTGCGATCCCGTTGTGGTGAAGCGTCAGTCGGGGCCATCGAAGCGTTATTCAGATACTTGATCAGCAAAACATCGTTACCTTTTTCACCGTAATAAAGCTCGTCGACCAGGTGCTTGGCAACTAACACGCCATAGCCCCCAGGGCGCAACCCCTGCGCTTCACGATATGCAGCGTGGCGAATCGGATCCTCTGGCGGATTACTTAGTGCACTATACCGAATTTGATCCAGCGGAAATCCTTGCCCGGGATCCTTGACCCGGCACATGACCATATGCCGAGACCGTAGATAAGAGATTTCCACGAATTCCTCGGGATCAAAGTGGCCTCCGTGCTCGATCGCATTCAAAAGAATTTCGCGGAAGGCCGTTGCCACATCCTCTCTCTCCTGATCAGGCAAGTCCACAATCTCGTTAATGAACTGGATCAGACGCTCGGCTGTCCGCAGATCGCAACTGGCGGCTAGCCGAATCCAGTTTGGTGTCGCCGAGAGGATCTCAATACCTTCGTCCCAGCATGGTCCCGCGGCTGCCGAACGAATCATTTCGCTTAGCGATTCAAGGGAGAAAGGCTTTGAGAAATAGCTGAAAGCATGCTCCCGCATGGAAGCTATCACGTCTGCTGGGGTGGATTGGTCCGTCAGGATAATTAGGCGGATGTGCGGGCGTACGCGCCGGATTTTACGCAAGAGTTCGATGTCATCCCGGCCCGAGGTCTTCTCACTGGTGATGATAAGGTCGCAAGGCGCCGCTTCAGATGACCGCAGGGCCTCGGCGTTACTCGATACGTGCTGGATATTCCATGATTCGAGATTCAGTGCGCCTGCGAGCACAGCGCCGACTTGAGCATCAGACTCGACCACGAGTGCGGTCCTGATTGGCACTGGTTGAGGCACAAGTCTTAGAAGCGCGTTCATACATTCAATCCAATTCTAGGTTCCATCCACATTTCCGGGTCGTTTATTGACAAGACCCGTCATCTACAAACTGACCACTGCCCGCTATCGCTGCCAGCGCGTGGCCGCAGGCTAAGATCTTTGTGTTGAGCGAATCATTCGTAAGAGCGTCGGGAGCTATGTAAGTCTGGGCCTGGCGTGCGGCGAGATAGTTGTTACTTAATTGCTTCATATTTGTGAATTCATTATTCAATAGCGGGAAGGTGTTTCTATCCGCATCACTTGAAATAGCCACGGACGCTAGTCTTAGGCCGGTGGCCGCCCGGTTGGCGTAAGTAGTTAACCAGCCGTCAGCGATCGGAAACCCATTCTCAATCGCATTAGCGAGTCCGCTGTGCCATTCCCTGACTAACGACATAGCTTCGATGCCAGCGTTGAGGAAGTTTTTGGACAACCCGTTATTCGCTGCCTGGCTTGCCGCGGAATCCGTGGGCGTTGACGCACTTACGGCAGCGGGTATGGTCAACGTGATCTGATTTCCTTCAAAACTGATGGAACCGTTAGCAACTCGTGCCAACCCTTCTAGATCGACGTAGGACCGGCCATTTACCTGGACGACGGCCGCCCGCCCGGATAGTCCGTTTACGACGAGATTGCGAGACTCTTGCCCTGCCTGGGACAAAGCAATGGCCGGCACAATCAGAATCATGAACAAAGTCAAGGGACCCACAGACGATCGTTTCTGCATAAAAACCTTCCCGCTGACATCCCCTCGCTTGTTTGCTCCACCACACAACACACCGGAGAAATCACACAAATGGAGCAAGCCGGCACATCACGCGCGCGCAACTGAACCGGCTTGCAATGCAACTATCCGCTTCGACGGCGTTTCGCACTCAACTCCTTGGAGTTAGCAACCGCGAAGCAGCTCCACGAACTGCCATCGCCAGCAGTGAAATTGTGCCGCACAGCAATCCAAGCAATCCGATCAACGGCAACTCGCTGGCTGTTTTTGGTAGCTGTGTCGGCGCTGCTTCTGGTTCCGGAGTTGCTGCAGCCTGTTCGACCGGGGCAGCGGCCTTCGTTGGGACCAGGATCAGAATCGCGACCTCTGGCTTTGGCGCTGGAGGAGGCGGAGGCATGGTTCCCGTACGCTTCATTTCTTGCGCCACTACCGTCGCCGGCACTTCGATGATCTGCTGCGCATCTACCTTCATGCCCTTCTTGAGACCGAACGCGTCTGTCTCTCGCCCATCAACGGTGAACTTCTGACCCTTAGGGATATTGAACTTTTGGTTCTGGCCGTTGGCCATGGTTAAAATAACGGAATTTGGGGGGCTGACGAACCACACCTTGCCGGTCACGGTTTTGACCGTGGTGATTACCTTAGGAGTGGTGGTGGTGATGGTTTGTCTCTCGATTGTCATACCCGGCTGGATCTGATGAATGTTGAGCTGCTTTCCGTCAACCGTTACGGTTACGCTGTCCGGAACGTTATCGAAGTGGCGAAGCGTCCCATCCTCCGCTTTGATAACGCAACTGTTACCCGAGACGTAGACAACTGTCCCGCGTTCGACTTTGATTGTCGAAGTTGCGGGGCCCGCGTTACTTTCTTTGGTGGTGCTTTCGACTTGTGCGAGGGTCGAGAGAGAGAAGCTCAAGCATAGAGCGCCTCCAGCTAGCAACCCACGTGAAACGATGCTCGAGAGCTTAGTTGACTTCATTGTGATTCTCCTTGGTTTTTATTTTATTTCTCTGAAATTCGAGGTTCTGTTGGTGCCTATCCGGTCCACTAAAGTCGTGATAAGAAGCGGTGACGATGTATCGCTGCGGGGCGTTTCCTATGTAGTAGAACGGAAAGCACGTAACCAATGTCAGGGTATTAGCCGAAGTGGGAGCCAGAACGGAGACGTCATCGGGGCTGACGATCTTTATTGCTTCGATGGTGTATTCGTCGGTGCGTCCTGGCTGGATAAGTTCGACGACATCGTCCCGACTGACATCCTTGAGGCCCCGAAAGAAGCCGTCGCGGTGTCCCGCGATCCCAAGATTTCCGGCCTCCCCAATTTTTGCGGTGCCAAGAATGCGTCCTACTCCGCGATTCAAGGTCAAGTCGTCGGTGTCGTTGAACACCGGGACCTCGAGATTGATTTTGGGAATCCGAAGAATGGCTATCGGAAGATCTGTTTTGGCGGACAGGCTACTTTTATAAGCCGCGATCCGCTTGGGGTTCCAAAGCGCGAAATCCACCGGGGAATCGGGCAAGGCGGGCTGCGAAATTGGAGCGCCGGCATCAGGGCTCCTAACTGCTGCGCTCTCGCGAAATCTTTCCATTGCTGCTCTGGAAGCCCTGCTTCCTTGAACCCGTGCAAAAACCCAGAAGGCTAAGAGCGCCACGCCCACTGTGAGCAGGACGCGCTCGACTTTTCGCATTTTCGCGGCATTGCCTGGTTCCATTTTCGACACGCAGTTCCGAGTCTGGCTCTGTTGCGTCAACTCTTAATAGCGCGGCCGATGTAGCCGGTCGAATGCCATCCGGGTTTAGTCATTCTTGATTGGAGTGGTCGTTTTTTGATGCTCAAACCGATTCGGGCGAAAGCTTGTTCGGTAGGAACGCCAACCAAGGTGCGGTTAAGGTACGTATTCGGCGTAACTATTGAAACTGTCAAAAATACCAGAGCGGCGTAAGCGGTGCCGATGCATGAACATAGTCGGAGCTCTACTCGCGCCGGAACCCAGTCCTCGCGGGCAGACGAGAAGGGAATTATTCCAATAGACTCACGGCGCCGCTTCCGACGTCGTAATAGCCAGCGACCACCTTGAGCTTTCCTTCTTTGATCAGACTGGCGATCACCGTCGAAGCTGCGCGCAAAAGACTAGCTTGGATCTTGGCATTCGCCTTAGTGGCCGCCTCAAGATTGGGCCCGGCTTGATCTACAGCGGGTTGAATATGCTGATAAAGCGCATTGATTTGCCCGGGAACCTGTTTAGCTTGAATGGTGGCTTTGACAGTGCCGCAGTTGGAATGCCCCATGACCAGCATGACCTTTACGCCCAAAACTGCGGCTCCATACTCAAGACTGGCGGTAATTTCTGGAGTAACCACATTCCCGGCGACGCGGGAACAAAAACATGACCGATGCTCTGATCGAACACCAATTCCACGGGCACGCGGGAGTCTGCGCATGACAGCGCGGCCGCGAATGGTTCCTGCTTTTCTATGGTTTTTTGCTTCAGGATCGCCAAGTCTTGCTGGTCCGATGTCCTCTGACCGGAGGTGAAGCGCCGATTGCCATCCAATAGATCCGTAAGAGCTGCATCCGGCGTAAGAATGCTCTGCGCCTGTACCGGACGCGGAGCGAATTTCATCCCGACAGAGGTAGTCAAGCCAGCTAGAGCCGCGCTTGTGGTCACTTGAAGAAATCTTCGGCGGGAATTCTGGTCGAGCGTCTCAGGGAGTAGGCTCGTTGAGACCTCATGAAACTGGATGGCAGATTCGTTGACATTTTTCATAATGCTCCTTCTAAGAATGATTTCGTCCGATCACTAGGGTCGCTTGATCCAAAGTTCTACCACTGCAATTGTTTTGCACTCCACAGCTTCCAGGGAGATGAAGCCTGACGGTTGTTATCGCTGCGTCCGGTACTTGGTTTTCGGGCGCCCAGACATCATGGACACAGGGACACACAGGAATACTGCCAAAATTAATGACCCTAGCAGCATCCCGATGAGTAACATTCGCAGCGCCTCCGGCTAATGAGTTGGGAGGCGTTTCCTGATCGATCCAAGTAGATGGGGGTTGGCAACTCTAACTGGAAAAGGAAACGCCTGCTCTGTTGCAGAAGGTAGTGGCTAAGGACAGAAATCGATATTGGCAAAACTAACAGGTACGATCAATAAAATCTGAAACCGTTCGAAGCGTCTTTCAGGTAGATGTGCGAGGCCGGTAAGTGTGCGCGTTGTCGACTGCGTCGCTGGTCACTGCAATTCTTTGTTGCCTATTCGATTCTTGTATATCCGCGTTTGTAGTACGGAATGCCGTAGCCCGCAAATTTATCTTTTGGCTGCAATTCGATGTGAAGCTTATGAAATTTAGCGTCGACGTTTGTCGCCACACCCGCGTTGGGGACCGCCCTCGGACGGTACGTCAGGACATACCGATACCGTACAGCGAGCCCGATAGTGCGCACAATGCGAGGAAGGTCTTCCACATTTTTAGCGGTAAACACCCCGCCTCCGGTTGCTTCCGTTAGCTCCTTTAGAGCGCGCGGTCCATGGCGTTCCGCCGTACCGATGTAGTCTGCTCTTTGGGGAAGCGGAAGCGGAATATCGGTCAACGGTGTCTTTTTCTGCTGCGAGCCGGGTAATGAACTCGGCTTATTTTGCGATCGCGTGAATATTTCGGGTAGCTCGAAGGATGGCCCGGCCATGACCGCGAATACGGGTACATCCGCTTCCTGTAAAAGCTTTTTAGTTTCTTTTAGGCTGTAACGGCTGTGGTTATCGCCGCCATCGGAAATGATAATCAGGGCGCGGCGCTTGTTCTCCGCTTCCCGATTGACGGCGCTGACCCCCCAGTAAATGCCATCAAAAAGCGCGGTGCTGCCGTTTGTGGGGAGGAGCAGCGAGGGCAATTTACGGCCTAGGTCCGGTTGATCACGCGTAAACGGAACCAGCCGGGTTGCTCGCGTTCCGATACCAAATATAGAAAACTCGTCGGGGTACTGAGGCGCTGGCTCATCGCTGTCGAGCATGGAAAGCGTGGCTTCCTGCACGAAGGGGATTTTCTTCGTCATGCTGGAACTTAGGTCCGCGAGAATTACAAACGAAGCGGTTTCCCGCTCGCGCTCACAGTACAGGATGTTCTGCTCAATACCATCTTCCTTGAGGAGAAAGTCGTTTTTGTTCAGGTCCGTGGCTAAGGAACCTTGATCGTCGAATACCGTGACCTGTACTTGTACGAGCTCAACTTGGGTAACGATCTGAACATTCGATGACGACTGCGGGAGGGCTTGGGGAGTGGCGACCAGGGATGGGCTCAAGGCAAGGATCAAAACGGCCCCCCGAGCTGGTGTCATGGTGCCCTCAGGGTACACAATTGCAGCGGAAAGCTAGAGAATTAAATCGGAGGAAAACTGTAGAAGGAGTTCTGTTTGTGCGTAGAGAGTTATTAATAATTAACGGAAACTGATCCGACTCGCGCCTCCAGACGGCAGGGCGTTTTTTGTTTTCACTTCTGTTTCGGCCCGTTCAACCGATACCTCGTCACTGCGGGCCTATTCATCCAAAGCAGGCTGCCATGAGGGATCGGGATTGTAGGCAGTCGTTTGAGATGCAATTTCAGCCGTTTTCTCTCCGAGGTCCTGCTCGTATATGACGCCATCGCCGTTAACGATGAAGGTCATGACGCCGCTAACCCGGTATTGCGCCGGATACGCTATCAACGCGAACCCGCCAGTCATCTCTCCATCTACTATGTAATTTTTCGCTCCGCCAGGAGCAGCTTCGCCCTCGGCAGTGAGAATCTTATACAGATAAGCGCTATACGGCGACAGCGATTCACCCTTCAATTCCTCGGGTGCCGCGCTTCCGACCAAAGAACCCATGGGGCTTTCTACGCCCGTCTTCGAGTCCCAGTAAAGACCGTCCTGTTTGCCCGGCTGGCTATTAAATCTTTGCGCGTATACACCTCTGGCATTCCCATCGCGTCCTTTCGAGGCATATTCGACCTGGCTCTTTACATACCCCTCACACACGCCTATGGCGCCGTATTCGTTTCGCCCGATCCTACGGTAAAGGATTTCCTCGTTGCCACGTTCGACGTCGAAGTACCACGCCTTGCCATCCCGGACGATCGGGAACGGAAAGGGCCAGTTGCCCGCTCCTACTTGGAGGAATTCGTAGCCTTGTGCCTCGGATGATAGAGAATGTTTTACGCTGTAGGCCTTTACGAAATCTGACAGAAGTTGCTTTGCGGCCCCCAAGTCACCCGAAGAAATAAGATCCGTCGCCTGCGGCCCGAGAAGCGGGGTTAGGCGTGCGGGATCACCCAAACGTGCTGCTTCCACTAGCGTGTTCACGGCCTCCATCGGCGAAGCAAAGGTTTTCTGTCCGGCGATCGCTTGGGCATCAACGGGCCTGGAGATCATTAGGCATAAACCCGCCATAAAAATGGACGGCGTGAGTAACTGGCGATGAAAAGTGGAGTGCTGGATTTTCATGAGTTTCCTCTGCTCCGCTGCGCACTGGATGCGCCCCTGTTGCTCGACGCTCGTTCGGCCTTACCACTGTTGGCGGAGCCTTCGAAAGCCCCGGCCGTTTTGGCGGCTGGCGTCGTTGTGGAGTTGGCACGTTGACCAGTAGTCGCACTGGGGGCCGCGGCATAACCTCTATCGGGTTTTACGGTTTGCGTATTTTGCTGGCCTGAATAATTAGCCCGGGAGTTCGTCGTGGAAGGGTTTCTAGTAGAGGTGTTGTTGGTCGCATTGCCGTTGTTTTTGTTGCCGCCGTTGTAACTTGTTTGTCCCTTCCAATTCTGATTCGTCTGTGTGTTTCCGTTGCCCACGGCAGTATTACGCGTTTTATTACCACCCTGGACGTTAACCTGATTTCCGGTGTTAATGGTCACATTGTTTCCGCTGACGTTGCGATTGATGTTGTTATTGCTCTTGTTTTGAATATTGGTATTCCCGCGGTAATTATTGTAGTAGTTGTTGGAATTGTAATGCGCGTTTCCTGGATACGGCCG
>Ga0210394_10006031_pt1 | contig 13301 bp, 9 predicted proteins | sample IncBWC12MmetaG_FD_160121 | JGI IMG/M metagenome (GOLD analysis project Ga0210394, IMG submission 160121) | Forest soil microbial communities from Barre Woods Harvard Forest LTER site, Petersham, Massachusetts, United States - Inc-BW-C-12-M | ecosystem: Environmental > Terrestrial > Soil >...
GGTCGTCCGACGCATTGCAGTGGCCGACCCGCAGCAAACCGCATTCTTCGAAGATCGCGATGGCAAGTTTTGGATCGTACATGCGTCTGGAACCGGGCTCGCCCGATACGATCAACAGAACAACGTCGTGATTCCGTATACGTTTTCCACCCACAATCCTCCGGCGGACGGCAAGACCGGAATCATGGGCGTCGTTGAGGACGATGCGGGAGATCTCTGGTTGGGATCATTTGGAATCGGACTATTGAAACTCGATCCACAACGGCGCTCAGTGCAGTGGTTGCGAAATCATCCGCAGGATGCGCATTCGATCGGCGAGGACAAGGTAATCTCCTTGTTTAGAGATCGCGATGGAGGCATTTGGAGCGGGCTTCACAGCTCCGGCGTCGCTCGATTATCTCCGCGAAGCATTCCATTCGAAGTGTTTAAACACGATCCAGCGGATCCAAATAGCCTAACGGTTACTTTCGTAAATGCTCTTCTTGTAACGAGCGACGGTACCCTATGGATTGGCAACGACGATGGAATCAATCGCATCGATCGCACCAGCGGGAAGAGGACACTCGTGCCCGCCGGCCTGTCGGGAAATCCGATGGTCATCTCGTTGGCAGAGGATCGAGAGGGCTGCATATGGCTTGGCACAAACAGTGACGGTCTTCGAAGTGTGGATCCCCGCTCTGGCAGTTACCGCTCCTATCGACACACAGAGTCGAACCCGTCTTCATTGAGCAACGATAGAGTGCATCGGATTTTTGTCGATCATCTGGGAACTGTATGGGTGGGAACGGATGATGGTCTCGATCGATTCGATCGACAAACAGGCAACTTTCGCACCTATAAGGTCCAAGAATGGAGTCACCGAAGCCAAAACTACGTCTCTATCGCGGAGGATTCCTCCGGTCGTCTTTGGCTTGGTACCGCGCAGACAGGCTTGCATCGCTTCGACCCCAACACAGGGGAATTTAGAATTTACCGCTCGGATCTGCGGAACCCGGGGGGCCTGCGTGACGATACTGTTCCCAACGTATATGTCGACAAGGCCGATGTTGTCTGGGCAGCAACGCAGAGCGGACTGAATCGCTTAGATCCGAAGACCAATCGCTTTGAAGCATTTGACACTCGAAACGGACTCCCTGGGAACAGCATCTCGTGCATTCGCGAAGATACTCACGGGAATCTCTGGATTAGCACCAACAACGGAATTTCGAGGTTTGATCCAAAGGCTCGAACGTTCGAAAACTACTCGGAAAGCGATGGTCTTCCCGGTAATGACCTTACGGGCTGGGATACCTGCACCACCTCGAAAGATGGAGAGCTGTTTTTCGGCGGATTCGAGGGAGGAGTAGGCTTTTATCCGGAAAGACTGACTCAAACACGGCCCCCGACACCAGTCGTATTGACGGAACTAGATATCGGCGGAGTCCGCGAACTCGTAGGTCCCGACCGCGTTCTGAAGCAAGCGATCGCCTATTCTCGGAGTATTACTTTGGCGCATACGCAAACCCAGTTTTCGTTGTCCTTCGCGGGGCTGCGTTACGACAATCCCGCTTCGACTCGCTATCGTTACCGGCTTTTGGGATTCAATTCGACCTGGAACGAAGTCAATGGACGGAATCGGCGGGCGACTTATACAAGTCTCCCTGCCGGTACCTATTCCTTTCAAGTACAAGCTTCGAGTCAATTTGGGCAATGGAGCGAGCCTGGAGAATCACTTGGCATCAGGATACTACCCCCGTGGTGGTCAACCTGGTGGTTTCGCGCGATGTACATTTCCGCAGCGATTTTCGTGCTGTGGGCCATCTACCGGTGGCGAATCACGCAGGTCTCTCGCCAGATGACGACACGCATGGAAGAGAGAATTCGTGAACGCACTCGGATCGCGCAAGACCTTCACGACACTCTTTTGCAAGGACTGTTGAGCGCCTCCATGCAGCTCGGGGTCGCAAAAAACAAGCTAGATGAGCATTCAAGTGCGAAGGCGCTCGTTGAACGGGTCTTCAGCATGATCGGCCAAATGATTTGGGAGAGTCGTAATGTTGTTTCTGGTTTGCGGATTCGTCGCGCACAGTGCCAAGAGTTGGAGGCGGATATCGCTAAGATTCCAACGGAGATCCCTCTTTCCTCGGATGCCGAATTTAAAGTACTGGTCGAGGGCACCCCGAAGCCGATGCGAGTGGCGGCACGCGAGGAGCTTTACTGGATCGCTCGAGAGTCGATAACCAATGCATTTCGACATTCAAAGGCCACGCAGATCGAAGTCTTGCTGGAGTATGGGAGTCAACACTTCCGCTTGATTGTGCGAGACAACGGGGTTGGCATGGACTCGCCCGACGTCGGGGCGGGCAATGGCCACTGGGGTCTTTCGGGTATGGCGGAGCGGGCCGATCGGATCGGTGGCAAGATTAGGATTGCGAGCCGCAAAGGCGCAGGCACCGAAGTTGATGTGCAAGTTCAGAGGAGGGCCGCGTACGAGGGCAAGCGGGAACGTGCGGCCCCTCTCACGGAAGAAGCCGACGTTTAAGGGCGGTTATGCACTAGATTCGCGTTTCACGGGTGCTCAAATCGAGCGCAATTGAAATGACGCGATCGCAACGCGCCCTCGCGTTACTAGAGATTCCTGAGATATGTCCGAGTTGAGGCGCCCGCCCCTCCTATTACACGCAATTGAAAAAAGAGGCCCCTTGGCAACGGCCCGCTCACGTTTGCCGGGAAAGAGTGCGCGGGCTGACAGAAATCTCGAAGAGGCCATTGAAAAGCGGAGTGGCTGTCAGGGGATCTATCGCCACGGGTCGATTGCACTAGTGGTGTTCGTGCCTTCAGTTGTCAGACGATGCTGCTATTATTCGAGAGTACCAAGGAGCGCGCGCGCTCGACGGAGGTCGAGCGTCTCATGGCCCTCGGTATAGCGGTCATACACCGTGGAGAGAACACGCCGCCCCTCGGGGGCTCGGCTCGTCTCTCGATACAAAGAAGCAAGATCGACGGCTCCGCGCAATTGCCAGGAGAGTGCATTTTGCCATTCAGCCATTTCCATTGACCGAAGAAGTATTGCAATCGCCTGCTCTCGACCGTCCGGGGAACTGGCTTGTCGTCGCGCTTGAAGTCGCAGCAATTCAGGCGAGCACCAACTGTCTGAGGGAGGCTGAGGCCCAACCATTGCAATGGAGCTTCCTACGTCCGACGCAATGGTAAGAACGGTGTGAGCAATGAGTCCGTCTTGTGCCGCGGGCTCACCGTTGCTGCGATCTGAACCGGTACCATTGTTGCGCGCCTTCGCGTAGCTCTCGCCGTAACGCCGCCAGCCTTCTAATCGATAGCGGGTTGCGTGCTCGACCAAGCGCGTCGTGAGCACCCTCGCCTCTTGCTCGTCACCCCGCCAGAATGCAACAGGACACGCGGCTAGTGCGAGCGCTTGGCACAGTGAGAACACATTGTCCGCCTCCGCATAGGCTACCGCCCGACCGGCCATATCTTTGGCTTGATCCGGAAACCCTTCGATCCACAGTGCTCTGGCGAGGATAATGCGCATGGACACACGGTGATCGACCGGCATCGATATATAGCAGAGCGGGGCTACATTAACGTAGCTATCAAGTACCCACTCCGCCAGCTGCCGCGCGGTGCTGTGATTTCCTCGAAAATGTTCGGTCTGCGACCGCACCCTTCTTGCTACGAGAATGGCCGACGGATCTTTCACCGATTCTGCCCAGCTGCTCAGTTGGAGAGTTGACTGCAGAGCACGCTCGTACTCACCGGATTCGATTGCGCTGATGGCGCGGCTAACTAAGAACTGTGTCTGTTGCGTCAGGGAACCCGCTGAGATCGACGATATGAAGGCGGGGCTCGCGTGCTCGGCCGAGTCCCCCAAATGCCTACTCAGTTCAACCAGGGCGTTTTTCAATCGCGTTTCTATAACCGCTTCTGACACCTTGTGCCGTGCGAGAGACAAGAGCGCCTGCTCGGCTCGGTCGCGAAATTCCTCTGTTAGGGTCAACTGAAAACCAAAAGGAATTGAATACGCAGTGACGCGCGCGCCCATTACAATGTCACCGGAGCAACCCAGTGACCAATCGAGTGCGGCGCGGACATCCTCGAGCGCAAATTCGTAGGCCTTGACCCAGTCGTCTCTGCTCATCGCGGTCCAATCAAGTTCCGCCTGTCGCATCAATCGCCCAATCTGCTGGCAGTGCCAGTGATGACTCGGGCCTGCGTCAGCAGACTTCAGCAATTTATCGTAGGCGTAGGTACGGGTCGTATAGAGGAGCCGATGCAGAATCTGCTTTCCGCTCGCATCCACTGTGACTAAAGACCTGTCAACCAAACTCAAGATGCACCGAGCGGCTTCGTCCTCCGTAAGTCCGTCGCGAGCGCACACGCCCAGACCAAAGCCAAAATTAAACGAACCGCGAATTATTGAGAGACGTTGTAGTACAAGTTGCTCGGAAGGAGTGAGCAGTGCGTAGCTCCAATCGAGGGTGGCGCGAAGAGTCTGGTGGTGCGCCGCTCCCGTCCGGCGGCCGATGGAGTCCCATAGGAATTGATCTTTCAGTCGAATCGTTAGCTGGTTGATGCTCATCTGACCCATGCGGGCCGCCGCAAGTTCGATGGCGAGAGGTATCCCATCGAGCTGGTGGCATACAGATGCGACCATATCAAGATTCGATTCAGTCAATTCGAATGACTGGTCGGCGCCTCGGGCACGCTCAACGAAGAGTTCAATGGATGCAATTCGCACCGCCGATGTGAGATCTAGTGGCTGGGCGGACGAAGGTGTGTCGAGGGGAGGAATGCGGTGCTGCCATTCACCGTCCGTGCGCAGAGGCTCGCGGCTGGAGGCCAGAACATGTAACTGTTCGTTGTTGCGAAGCAGAATGGCAATTGTGTCGGCCATCGTCGAGATGACGTGCTCGCAGTTGTCGACGACGAGTAGCATGTGCCTATTCTGGAGGTAGCGCACGAGGGCTGGCACAGGATCACTTGCTTGGACCGAAAGCCCGATTGCGGTTGCAAGGACCATCGGCACAAGAGCCGGATCCGACACCGTCGTAAGATCAATGAAGATCGCGCCATCGATAAACGTGTCCGCACATATCGCCGCCGCGGCGAGCGCAAGCGTACTCTTCCCGACGCCGCCGGCGCCGACCAGGGTAACAAGCCGTCGCTCACACACCATGTGAGCGATTGCTTCGACCTCTTTATCACGGCCGACGAGGTGCGTTAGGCGCGCAGGGAGTCGATGAGTCGGAGCGCTCGGTACCGCAACCTCGCCCGCGTCGGTCGACACCTTCGCAATGAAGACGTAGCCCCGGCCAATGATGTTGACGATGTAGCGTTCGCCCGCTTTGCCGTCGCCCAGGGCTCGTCGAAGCGCCGCAATATGGATACGAAGATTAACCTCTTCCACGACACGCCGCGGCCAGGCGCGTGCGATGAGATCTTCCTTGGAGACTACTGTGCCTGCGTGTTCGACCAGCGTCGCAAGGATGTCGAAGGCCCGGTCACCGAGAGGGACTCTGCGCCCGCCTTCGATCAGAACACGCTCCGTAAGCATTAGGTGGAACGCTCCGAAGCGAACGGCATGCCGGACGGCCGATACCACCGGGTCGATGGGATTGGGCAAATCCGTGCTAGACAAGATTAGTATCCCCCGTCAGCTCCGACCGAGGTCTGCGCCTGATTCCAAGCGCTGTCCGCGGCTGGCGACTGCCAAGTTGCTGGGCTAGCATCGCACGCTAGTCTTCGCGGTGTCGGTGCGCATCACCTCAGACGGTGCAATCTTTGCCCCCCTTTTAGGGGGGGCAGGGCGACTTTCCGGCCGGGTGTATACTGACATCCCTTGCGGGGTCGATTTGTCTGAGCATGGACGAGACTGTAAACACGATCAAAGTTCTCGCGGTCGATGATCATCCGTTGTTTCTCGAAGGCATCGCCGCAGTTCTTGCCACCGCAAGCGATATTCAATTAGTGGCAACCGTATCCTCGGGTGAAGCTGCACTGCGCTCCTATCGTGCGACCCGGCCCGATGTGACGTTGATGGATTTGCGGCTCCCAGACATGAATGGAATCGACGCCATAGATGCGATACGTCAAGAATTCGTGGACGCCCGCATTATTGTCTTGACGAGCCACACGGAATATCGGCTCGCGCATCGCGCACTTAGTGCGGGCGCAGCAGCGTACCTACTGAAGGACAACGCACACCGAGAATTGGTGGGGGTCATCCGTGCTGTGAACCAAGGCCACAAGGAGGTTGATCCGTTGGTTGCGCGCGAATTGGCACAGCACATCGCGGACGCGCCGCTAACGGAGCGTGAGCTTGAAGTACTTACGCTGGTTGCGGACGGAAACACAAATCGCTCGACCGCGCAGGCCTTAGGGATTCAGGAAGACACCGTTAAAGGGCACGTTAAGAGTATTCTCACGAAGCTCGGCGCCCGCGATCGCACTCACGCGGTCACCGTTGCATTGCGCCTGGGAATTCTTTCGCTGTAGACCCCACTTTCGGGGGGATCAATCGTCGCCCGCCGGTGTGATTCGGTTCAGTTGTCTGGCAGCCATGCTCAGGCTAATGCAACGTTGCTTCACCACGTTCCCAGATCGTTGGCCTGGAGTAGGACTGGTCATCTTGCGCTTGACCCTAGCCGGAGCGTTGCTGCAGCAGGTGACGCAACACTGGAGTGCCCATTGGCTGTCGTTCAGCGCGGCGCTGTTTTGCATTGAACTGGGGTGCGGGGGATTCCTATTACTCGGTCTGTGGACTCCGATCGTTGCCGGCCTCATCACGCTGGCGGAGGCCGCGTTTTTCGCGAGTACGTACGCTTGCCCCCATCTTCTTGCCGCTTCCTTGGGACTCATTGTGCTCATGTTGGGTCCCGGCGTCTGGTCGATCGATTCTCGTCTGTTTGGAAGGAGGCGGATTCACATTGAGGTTTTGCGTCACTCTTCCTAGAGACGGATGATTCCCCGACGTATTGCAATGGCAAGGGCTTGAGCGCGGTCCTTTGCACCCAATTTGTCTAGAATATGGCGCAAATGGCTCTTCACAGTATCTTGTGAGATTGATAGCCGTCTCGCGATATCCTGATTTCGCGTTCCCTGAGCCACTTCGCTCAATACCTGAACTTCACGTTCCGTAAGAGCTTCCGTGCCGATGTGTTGAGCAAGAGTCTGCGCAACCTCGCTCGGGACGTGCTTACGACCGCTATGCACGGCACGAATAACGGCGACGAGCTCATCATGGTCGCAGCTTTTCAGCATATACCCATAGGCTCCGCATTCTAGGGCCTGCTGGATTTCAAAATCGCCGGCATACGTCGTGAGCATCACAACACGTGCTTGGGGAGAGTGCCCTAAGATCGTGCGGAGAACCACCAGCCCACTCGCGTCGGGCAGGCGCAAATCGAGGAGCATTACATTCGGGTGTAGCGCACTGAATTGACGCACAGCCTCCGCGGCCGTAGACGCTGTGCCGACCATATGCATATCGGGCTGCTCGGAGATGACGGTGCCAATGCCCTCCAAAAACAAAGGATGGTCATCAACGCACAAGATCGTGATGGCGCCGTCCGCCTGCGCTGCGGGACCGATAGCGGGCGACGTTTTCGTAGCGGACTTCCCATACGGAGAGGTCGGTTGATGGTACCAGTATTGGCCCTCAATCCGAAAGACAACAGGGATTTACGGCACGCAACAGCAATTTATCCGACACCCTCCCTATAGTCGATTGGTCGGGAGGAACACTGAATGCATGCTAATACGGGTTTAAATTGCGGGAAAGAACAAGCGGCGGTCAAACCTATGCTTGGGTCGCTCAAGTCGGGGCAAACCGTGCCCACCAAGCTCGGTGCCCTCTTCGATGCGTGGACTTCGTCAGACGCCTTCCGTACTCAGGACGGATTGCGGGAGGCGGTTCATGAAATGTTCCACGCCATTAGCAATCTGCTGAATGAAGAGTTGGAGTCGGCACAGGCAAGTCTTCAGCGCGCGGCCCTTGCGCTACGACTTGCCCCGTGTTCAGCAGAACTTGGTGCGGTTATACCGCGAAAGTCGCAACAGATTATTCGCGGTGGTCTCGCGCCTTGGCAGGCGCGAGTGCTTAAGACGCATATTGAGACGCACCTTGACGTCTCGCTTCGAACGAAAGAGTTGGCAAAACTCGTGCAGCTGAGCTCGTTTCATTTTTGCCGCGTATTTCGCGTCAGTTTCGGTAACTCTCCGCACGGTTACGTTACACGTCGGCGAATCGAGCGAGCTCAAGGACTCATTCTCGCGACAAAAATGCCGCTGGGTCAAATTGCCGTCGATTGCGGCTTCGCTGATCAGGCCCATTTCACAAAACTATTCCGGAGACTTACAGGCGAAAGCCCAGGAGAATGGAGACGTGTGCGTGCCGAAGCGTCCGTAGAAGGCGATTCAGGTGGCGAGCCGATCAGTTCCGCGCGGATGCCGGGGATTATGTTGCGGCCTAGTCCCGCAGAGTCCGATGCCACGGAGTTCCATCTTCTGCCAAATCATACCAGTACTGAAGTAGCTGATGCATGTAATTTGCAGAGAAGAGAGCCTTGTGCGGGAAGTCAAAATCGCTTCCTATATACGCCACGTTAAATCGCTCGCCATTTCTCTCAGCGGCCGCTTCCAGGCGGTATAGATCATTTACGGCCTGGACATCAATGAAGGCGTCAATGGCCATTGATTCTGGGCGCCCGGTAGTGGTCCCTAACGGACGAAGGTTGCTGCCCGGCTCTGTCTAATGTTTGCTGGACTCGGCAAAAACAACCGCACATTCGATTCAATCCGTCTCAATGCGGCTGTGATTTGTGCCAAGCAACGGAGCTGGATCGATACCAACACCCTGCGTGTAAACGGCGAAGGAGCTAGTGGCTGCGCCCGTTGTTGGACTTGGCGGATAATCTGTGCAAGGCCGCGGCGAACTGGTGAACAGCGGCGGACGGTCGGTGATAGAGGCGAATCTTCGCAATGCGACCGGATTTGCTTCGGACGAGAACGGTAATGCCGCCGACCGCCTTCCCAAAGGCTTTCCCCTCCCATTCGAGGAATGTGCGAGCGCCACTCACCGTTTCATGGGTGAACTTGAGTGAGTCATAGAGGTTGGCTGCCGCGACGAAGTACGCCCGCACGGCCTTGATACCACGACTCGTGCGATCGAGTACCGACGCATCAAGTGTGACATTGGAAGCAAAATAGCGCCTCGCGTCCGTTGTGCGGAGTGTACGAACCATCGTCATCCAAGTAACGCCCGGTACTCGCTTGTGCGCCTCTTCGGTCATGGGGGATGCCGTTTTGGTAGCTCGTGTTGTGCGCGACTCTCCGGTGTGAGCGTCGCGTTGTATTGTGCGTTCGTGCTATCAATGGCAGAGCCGTATTAAACCTGCGCGAATCCGCCGTCTACGGACAATTCAATGCCGGCGATGAAACTGCTGTCATTGCAGACGAGAAACACCACGGCCTTCGCGACATCGTCTGGAGCGCCGAGCCGACCGAGTGGAATGCTACTAATCGTTCTCTGCCGCTGTGCCTCGATGTCAGCCTTCGAGGAGCTCAACAACTCGTTAAATCCCGGCGTCCCGGTGGCTCCGGGACTTACGGCATTCACCCGAATGTGCCGATCCTTAAGATCATTTGTCCAAGTCCGGGCAAAGGATCGCACGGCAGCCTTGGTCGCGCTGTACACACCGTTCGCCGGCCGTCCTTTATAAGCTGCAACTGAGGCATTGAGCACGATCGCGGCGCCATTTGGCATCAGGGGGAGTGCCTTTTGCACGGTAAAGAGCAGACCTTTCACATTCGTATCGAACATGGCGTCGAAGAGTTCTTCCGTGACGGTGCCGAGCGCAGCGAACCGAGCGGTGCCCGCATTCGCGAATACGATGTCGAGAGTGCCCTTGAGCTCTTTTATCTTCGCAAAGAGACGATCAAGGTCCTCCAATTTCGACACATCTCCCCGCACAGCCGTCACGCTCTTGCCGATTTCGTGTGTTGCGGAGGCCAACTCGGCTTCGCGTCGACCGGTGATGAAGACGTAGGCGCCTTCGTCCACGAATCGCTTGGCCGTCGCAAGTCCGATGCCGGAGGTACCGCCCGTCACGAGCGCGATCTTGCCATCTAGTTTGCCGCAGTACTGCTCACCCTTTGACATTAAAGCTCTCCGTTTCGCGCGTCTGTAACATCGAGCGGAGGCTACGGGATCGAGAGTGGGTCGTCTTTTGCCCCTGTGCGGTGTTGTGCAACATCGTGCTACCTCCTTTGGCGGAAATTGCGGCGCTCCCCCGCGGACCGCACTCGCATTCACGTTGTTCGCGCGTTAGGGCCTGACGAAAAATCGCACTTTTGATCAATTGAAGACACTTAAGTACAAGTGTTGGCGCCACCAGCTTGCCATGATCACGCAGATGCAAGACCGCTACAGATTGTCTGTAGTGGCGCTCAGTGCTCAGTCGATGTCGCCAAGTACTAAAGGGAACCCAAACCATGCACAAGTCATTCTTGAGTCTCCTTGCCATGCTCTTCGTGTCCTTTATTGCCTCTGCGGCAGACGACGCCTCTTCCGCGCCAGTGCCGGAGGGCGCGATTCCGTCCGCCTACCTGTGGCTGAGTGGCGGCGCGGTGGCCGTTGGTATCGGATTTACCTGGGGTCACGGAACGCTGTATTTCAGCAAAGATCAAAAGCAGTACAAGTTCAAACTCTCTGGCGTGTCGATTGTCGATGTGGGCGGCGCCGGGATCAACGCAGAGGGCGAGGTCTACAACTTGAGCTCGCCGGCGGATCTCAGCGGTGACTATAAGGCCGTCACCGCCGGAGTGACGTTCATCGAAGGAGGGTCCCTCGCTTATCTAAAGAATGACAAGGGCGTCGTCATCAAGCTGCACTCGCAGACGGGCGGATTGAGATTCAATCTTTCCGCGAATGGGATGAAGGTCACCCTGCAGCCATCCTAATGGCGAATCGACGGGGGTACAGGCGCCATCGGGCCCTCGAACTGACGAGGGCGGCGGTAATTGGTGGCTCATGCTGGGGGCACATCGAGGCTGCGCCTGCAGCGGTTGAATCCCACGCTGCAAACCAGGCGGCCAACTGTATCTGCCTCGTCGGCGCGCCCGATGCACCGAACAGTCTCAATCATCTTAGGATCAGCTACGCGAAGGCAGGCAGGGAAAGCGTAATCCTCGGCTAGCCATGCGCTTCCCTATTCGCTCCGCGATGCGGGGTTATACACCGGCGATGGCCAATCTTGGTACCCTCTAGCGGATGGGTGCGCGTTGGGTCGGCTGAATTTCCCGCCGGTCAACGCGTGGGTGCCCGCAGCCCTCTCATTCGGCGTGCCCGAGGAGGATCACGATGCCGCCGTCTTGAAGTTAGTCATGATTGCGGCACGGCTGGCGCCGATCCAGATCGAGGATTCGGAGGGGCTCGCCGGGACAATCGCAGTTCGGGTCCTCGAGGCTTGCAATTGCTTGCCGGGCCAAGAAACTGCGTTGCCGCTGAATGCAAACGCGTTGAGTCAGGCATCGGCCGTGCGCGGCGGAAACCGATGGGTTTTTTGATCGGACTGATTCTGCTCGTCGGTTTCCTGATCATGCTGAGTGCGGGGTTGGTGAGCGTGATCGTCGATCTATCGAAAATGAGCTGGCATGCGACGCCCACCGAACATTGAATCACCCTGCGACGTTGCGTTTCCGAACCTCACTATCCTCAAAATTGAATGCCGCGTTCGCCGGTGGACCGGTACCTCGATCGCCCTCTCGGGTTCATTGACTACGCGGATGGTCAGCGGCCGTGACAAATTCAAACGGGTGGATTTTCGTGACTGTCGGGCGCGCCGCTCCCGACGCACGCTTGGACCAAGGATCGCAAGCTCGATCAATCCCGCCTCCTTTGGCACCCCTACAATCCTCACCCGTGAATCCCACTGGTGATTGGATACTCAATGTGAATCGGCGTCGATCTCTGCGGTATCACGCGCCCAGTAAGTCACTCATCGCGCAATCCTGCCGGTGACGCAAGCCGGAGATCGACTCCCATGCAAGGACAACTCGTCAACAGCGCACCATTCACAGAGGTCGACTACATCTGCATTTCGACCAATTTGCTGACAAAAATGATGTCGGAACTGCAATCATTACAGGTTCATAACCAGTGGCTCACCCTCGCCATGGCAACCGCGGGGCATGATCTTCGAGGCCGCCTGCAGACGTTGATAGGAACGGTCGAACTTCTACGCATTCGTCGCGACGGACTTCGCAAAGCGGATTTGGGTCGGCGTGCAAAATTGCAGATCCACCGCCTCGCGCAGGAACTCGAACACCTCGCTCATCAGGCCGAGAAACCACCGGAACACGCCGCGCCTTCAACCTACACCTTCGTGATCTCAACGTTGCTTGCGAAAATTCGCAATGACTGGCAATCATTGGCCGAACAGAAACACCTCGACTTCAATGTGCTTGAGACGGACTGCATTGTCGAAAGCGACCAACGTTTACTCGCCGTGATTTTGGATAATATCGTCGGCAATGCCGTACGGCACACTCTGCAGGGTGGCGTGCTCGTTGCCACACGGGTCGAAGAACATTTTCTGGTGCTCACCGTCTCGGATACGGGGCCGGGAATCCCTGCCGAAACTCTGCACCGTTCACACACCTTCAATGCCCGTTGCGGCGGCCTGGATGAAGGGATGGGCTTGGGACTGTCGGTCGCAAGGAAGACGGCAGAGCTTTTGGGCCACCGATTTGATGTTACGACCGGCGCGCACTTCGGCACCTGCATTCAAATATACGTGCCTCTCGCCGAGCTGATGACTCATCCCATAATCTAGCGTCGCTCGGCAGGCTACTGGCGGCATCGAACGCCGCCACGACGCAAGGCTTGCGCTTTACCAGCGTAGATGAGCCGGCCGGGACCCAAGCGATCGGTGATTTCGGGAAGGCTCGCGTCGGCGACCGCGAAACAGCCCTGGCTTCGACCCAGTACGCCATACGCACCAATGACTCGCTTATTCACATACCAGGCGCTGTGCACTACGATCGCACGCGACAACGCATTAATGTTAGTGGGATCGAGGCCCTCGAGCCGCATGGAACGCTTATTGACGTCCAAATCGAGTTCGCCGCGTAAGCGATCCTTCGTGTCCTGGCGGTTTTGGCTCATCATGATCACATGCGCCTGAATAGCCGCGAGTGCCGACAAAAATAGATTGAGCAGGATAAGGGGATACGGGTCCCAAGCCTTCTTGCCGAGGAGCAGATTGGCTCCGGTATAGAGGCTCATCAGCACACGCCAAAGGTGA
>Ga0210394_10006032_pt1 | contig 13298 bp, 10 predicted proteins | sample IncBWC12MmetaG_FD_160121 | JGI IMG/M metagenome (GOLD analysis project Ga0210394, IMG submission 160121) | Forest soil microbial communities from Barre Woods Harvard Forest LTER site, Petersham, Massachusetts, United States - Inc-BW-C-12-M | ecosystem: Environmental > Terrestrial > Soil >...
GCGCTTGGAGTCGCTACCGGCCGCGGCATACTCACCGGCGCTTCAGTCCGCCGCGCGGGGGGCCGGGACTCGCTGGCCGGGGGAGTGCTCCGAGCCTCTACACGCGCTGGTGCCGGCGTTTGGGGCTGATTCGTCCGCGGAGGAGGAATAGCCGCAGGGGGATTCGCCGCGACCGCAGGAGGGGGCGGAGCTACCTTTGGGGGTGGCGGAGTATTTTCTTTGATTCGCTCGGTGTTCGCGGCTGATATCTGCTCAGGCGTGGCCTCCACAATGTTCTGAAGGCGAATCGTACCCGTAAGACCGTCGAAAACACCGGTGATCAATACATCTTTGCCCAGAAAACTGGCGGCTCTCTGCTGGTCATCTATGTGGTACCAGATATCGTTCTCGTAATCCTTTAGCACCAGGCGCACTTGGTTCTGGGATACCACTCGGCCGCCAAATCTCTGCGATTTGGGCTGCCCCTGGATGACAACCTGTTGCCAGAAATTCGCTGGCAGTGCGCGAGATGCTGGCAGGACAGTGCAGAGGAGAATCGCTACGACCGCCAGACCCACAGCGGTTCTGTTCATTTTTGCCCTCGGTTGTCAAGCAGGAAAGCACAGCAGGTGGGCAGCAATCATAGCCCCCCATCAAAGCCGACTTTCCTCTGATGAATGGCCGGGGATACCACGTTAGCGAAGAAATCTGCGAAAGTAAATGGGTGTACCACGCTCGCGGCTGCGAATAGTCGCGCCCTACCAGTTGGGGCGATCTTTGTGAAACCTCATGCGAATTGGTCGCAATTTCTCCTGCTGCCAGCCGTGCTCGGGGCATTCGAGCCTGCGCGGAAATTGCTTCGCGCCGGGCACGGGCCTGGCTACGAGTTCTGCACCGCATTTCGCGCACTTCATCGTAGCCGAATCCTTTTCGACAGGCTAACCTCTACAGGGTGCAGAGCATTCCGTCCCAGAAACGGCTCTCTCTGAAATGTCGGAATGCACGCGAGAGTTCGCCCGCAACATGATTGAGGAGGGTCAATGAGCAAGAGCATTCTAATCGGTTTGGGGCTCGCTGTGGCGCTGGGCCTATCGTTAGCAGCCTGTCAGGATACAAAAGCCCGTCAGGAGAACGAACAATTAAAAGCGCAGGTATTGCAATTGCAGAAGGACGCCGGTGACCTGGGAAATCGCATCGACGTTCTGACAAAGGAAAACACCGAGTTAAAAGCGGAAATCGAACATCTAAAAGCAAAACATCCTGCGAAAAAATCGTCAAAGTCCAAACGTCACCACACTAAATCGAAGGCGGCGACGAGCACTCAGGATTGAAGGGTAGAGCCGGAGCCGCAGGGAATGTGAAAATTGGGTGAAACGCTCTGGCTGGCCGAAACACTATCTCTGGACAGAATAGTCAGCAGAGAAGGTCGAATCCGGGCTGCTTGCAAAGCATTCCCGAGTCCCGTCGATGACTTCAATAAGTACTGTCGAAGGTGAATATGTCCATCGCATCGAAAATGCAGCCGGAAGCCCAAGATCCAATCACGGTTGACCCCGAGCACTACACAGTTGAATTCGAAAACGAGAGGATGCGCGTGCTCCGCGTCAAGTTTGGACCGCATGAGAAATCAATCATGCACGGACACCCGACCGCACTTGAGATTAACCTCACAATCGCTCATCTTCTCGTCACCTATCCAGACGGGACGGCGGAAAACGTTCATGCCAAGGCGGGGCAAGTTCGCCTGTCTCCGGCAGCCGAGCGGCAACCTGAAAACCTAAGCGACTTTCCGTACGAGGCGATTGCGATCGAGTTGAAATAGCCAGCCGAAATGTTTCTAGCAGTCTGTGCTAGAAGCTGATCTTCAGTATCTGGCCGTTATTGCCTACGAACCAACCATCGTGTGGATCCGCAAATGCAACGGCCCAGAAGCCGCTCACATCGGGCAGCACATTCCAAGTGCGCCCTTCATCGGGAGTCCAAGCCGCTTCCCCGGACGCGAAATCCGGCTCCGTCTCGGTGGTGATTACAACGGCGCGATCGTTTTGATGACCAACCTCGTTGTCCTCTCCGCGCCCATTGCCGTCATCTTCGTTGTTGCGAGCGCCGCGGACATAGGCCAGGCAGAAAATCGCGCCTTGCACAGGCGGTTTGTTCGTCAGGGTCCACGTCTTGCCGCCGTCGTTTGAGGTTGCTGTGTCGGCTGCGGTGTTTGAGGCCAAGTCGCCGCCGCCCACGATCCCATTGCGTGAATCGCGGAAAGCGACTGAGACTGCGCCGGCGCTGGGCGAACTGACGAGCGGCGTGTCGTACGCGTTCCAACTGTGGCCTCCATCGCGAGTGGCCAGTATCCTTGCAGTTGAAGAGCCGCCTGTGGCGATCCATGCATTGGTCTGGTCTTGAGTTGTGATGCAGGTTCCGCTGGCCGCAAATGACGCTTCGCCGGTTAGCGCTGGCGGCATATTGTTGGCGATGGATTGCCAAGTCGTGCCGTCGGTTGTGCGGATGTCCGGGAACACCCCATTCACCGAATCGCTGTGCGTAATGCCGCGGTTCGGAGTCCAGAACGCGAAACAATCGTAGAACGCATTCGCAGTCTGATTCGTGAACTCGATTTTCCAGGTCGCGCCACCGTCGACGGTTTTGTAGATGCGAAAATCGGTGGTGTTGTTTCCGATGGACATCAGGTAAGCGATTTTGTCGCTTACGCCAAACACATCACGGAACTGAAGGGCTTCGGCTCCCGGTACGACAGCGGCTTTCCATGTTTGGCCACCGTCGGTTGTCACGACGTAGGTACCGCCAGTTCCGGCTGCCCACACCACGCGGGAGTTCACTGGACTCACCGAAATGAGGAGTTGGGTGGTGCCGCTCTGTTGAGGGGTGAGTTTTGGTTGATGAATTTTCCCAGGATCTTGCGCAAAGCTGACGGCTGCTGAAGCTGTGATTAGGGAAGCGGCCAGAAAATACTTGAACATTGCAGTCCCCCCTGAAAGGAAGTGGGCGTGGGAGAGCAAGTATAGGAATGCAGCAGGCGGGTGTCAATAACACGTCAACCCCGGAAGACTCATCGGTTGCCGGAATTTTTGAAATGAAGTGGCTGTTACAAATTGAACGCGTACAGCAGAAACCGCGTGACGAACAGATCCACAACCAGAACAACGACGGAGGAAACCACGAAAGCCGTAATCGTGGCGCGCCCTACGCCGGCGGTCCCGCCTTTCACTCGAAATCCCTCATGACAACCTACCGTTGCAATGATGAATCCGAAAATAACTGGTTTCGCGAACCCCATCACAAGATCTCCGAAAACCAGCGCATGAACGGCACGCGTCCAGAACTGTTCTGCGCTGAGATGGAGCGTGATGGTCGCTACCGCGAATCCGCCGAGCAGCCCCGCGCAATCCCCCACCGCCACGAGTAACGGAAGCACCAGCACCATCGCGAGCACTCGGGGGGTCATCAGCTTGCGGATCGGGTCAATGCCAAGTCCTCGCATCGCATCCACCTGCTCCGTGACGACCATGGACCCCAGCTCGGAAGCCATTCCCGTGGCGTTCCGGCCCGCCACCAAAAGCGATGTGAACACGGGACCGAGTTCGCGGAGGAGAGCGAGCGAAACCGCGTCGCCCGTCAGGGCTGTTGCGCCGAATCGGCTAAATTGTGAAGAAGAATTCAGAACAACTACGCCGCCGACGCAAACGAGGGCGACAATTACGATCAGCAGCGAACCCACTCCGATTTGGTCCATCTGCACGATCACGTCGCCAGCGTAGCGCGTCGTGGTGAAGATGTCTTTCACCGATTGAAGAGTGAGCAGCGTATAACTCTGGAACGAGAGGACCTGCATTTTCGTTGCATGTTCGACGTTGGAGAAAACCGAACGCGTCTTCACAATGGTGCTCCTGTCACGAAAAATGACACTTCGATAAATTGAGCTCTAAGAACGCTGCCAGAAGAGGACCTTATACTAGGATAGTTCGGCGCAAAAGCCGCCATTGTTAATGAGCGAAAGGTGCTCCCGACAAAATGCTTTGGCTTCTGAGTGGGCGTTTCCCGGGGTAGGGAGCTAAGCGAATAAGTTACTTTGACTGCGATTCCGCGGCGAGAACGTGGCCGATCCACGGAATTATGACTTCGCGAAATATCAGCGGATCTGGCCAGACTCCCTTTTGCCGGCCGAGGTGGCCGCCGTGGGGGTTTATCCAAGCGGTCCTAGGTACGTCGCCGGCGCTGAGCAGGCGGTAGGTGTCCGAGATGGGCACCTGGGTATCGAGGACGCCGGAAATGACCAGCATGGGCGCATTCGGTTTTCCCAGCAGTCCTTGCGTGACCAGCGACATCTTCGGAAAAATTTCAAGCAATTGGTCAATCGTGGTCACGTTGTCAAAAATGGACATCATGGCTGGCACCTGATCGAATAAATATTCCCGATTGCCCTGCAGATGGCCGATGACAAATTCCCTTTGGAAGTCGTCGTGGATTGGCGGCGATTGTACGCTCACAGCTTTCAGGCGAGCCTTTTCAAGGATCGCCATTTTAGTTCCCCAATAGGCTCCCCAACTGACTCCATGGAATTCAACGTTGCTTTTGTCAACTTCCGGCCGGCTGTATACGTAGTCGATCACGCGCGTAAACATGCGGTCGGCGGTAGGGCTGGCTTTGATCGGGGCCTGACCCGTGCCAGGACCGTCCACAGCAAGGAACCCAATGCCGTAGGGCAGAATGGCGGAGAAACTTTCGGATAGATCCTCCTTTCGGCTGTCGAGCCCATTGACGGCAATCACGAGCGGAACTGGGCCGGTTACGTTCCTGGGGAGGCGGAGATATCCGACGATTTCTTTCCCTTCAAACGGGATGCGAACAATTTCCATCGGGGGATCCCAGAATTTCGCGTGCGCTCGGAATGCCTCGATCGCTTTTTCATAGGAGCGTTGCTTGCCGGGAGACGATGGGACCGGCCAGCGCCCGAATGAATAGACTCGCCAGGCGCGAACGTAGTCTGCATCGGCCTTTGCTGGATCGGTTTTTTCGAGCGATTTCGCTTCTGCCATGTAACGGTCGCCCACTGCGATGAAAGCGGCGGCCCACTCGTCACGGTCTTTCGTCTTGATTGACGCGAATGCTTCTTTGAGGTCGGCGGGATTCTGGCCGATGCATGGATATTGGCCGTTTTCAGCGCGTGTTATTGCCTCGGTCTTGATTTCTTCGATCGTGCGTTCGGCTCCGGGCTGCGGAGGCTGCTGAGCGATCACTATCGGAGCGATCACCATCAGGAAGGCAGCTACAGGACAGCAACGTCGGAACGAGACGAATCCGCGCATCACAGGTGTCCCCCTAATTTGGTTCGTCGCCACGGATGAAAAACGGAGCGGTGCAGCCGACAACCAACGAAACAGATCCGGCTGCTTACTGTTTGCACTCCTACTCGGACTAGAAGAGTAGCTTCAAACCAAACTGAGTGGCCCGACTACCGCCGGAGCCGATCACAGGATTCGCGGCTGCCCCGTCAGGCGTGGCACAGCCGCAACCGAACGTGCCTGGGGACGACGGATCGTTGTGTCCATATCCGTTCTGTCCGCCGAAAGGATTCGCGAAGTTCGGATGATTCAGAATGTTGAAGAACTCAGCGCGAAATTGGACCTCGAAGCGTTCGGTGATCTTCCAGTTCTTGACCACCGAGAAATCCCAGTTACGGAAGCCCGAATCGCGAAAGAGGTTGCGGCCCATAGTACCGAAGCTACCGAGCGCCGGGGGAATCATGATTGAGGTTCCCTTCGCATAGCATCCAAAAGATGCGAGTGACTGACTCGCGGGACCACCCGCGGTGCCTCCGTCGAGCAAAAGTGCCTGGGCAGCACAGGCCGGATTGCTCGCTCCCGGAAAATATGGGATCGGTGTCGGACCGGAGTTGAAGGCACTTGGGTGGCCAAAGAAATCCCAGCGCTCGATGCCTGTGGCGGCCGCTGCCGATTCACCGGTCCCGCTGACGTCCGTGCTGGTGTCCATCGGGCCCCACGGCTGCGCGGAATACAAACTCACGATGGAATTGAGTTCCCAGCCCTCCAGAAGCTGCGCGAAGGATTCCTTCCCCGGAATCTTGTAGTTGACCGAGAACGTAAAACGGTGGCGTATGTCAAAATCACTGCTGGCATATTCTCGCTGCGGATGCATGGAATCCTGGGGCAGGCCCAGGCCTGCTCCGAAGTCCCAGTTGGCACCCACATCGTCGAGTGCGTGAGCATAGGTATAACCTGCAACAAAGGTCAGACGATGGAAATTGCGCGCCGTCAGAGTCGCCTGCAGTGCGTTGTAGTTCGATTTGTAGAGGTTGTCGAGCTCATAGATTGCGCCCAGTGCGTCGGGAAAGTTTGGCCGGTTTGCCTGCTCGCACCCGCTGTCACCCGGAGCGCATAATCCGGGTGCAGGTTGGTTGATGTCCCGAACGTCGGTCAGTTTCGATCCGTGGTTACCGACATAGCCAACTTCGAGCGAAAGGGTATTGGTGAAAGCGTGCTGAATGTTGACGTTCCAGTAAAAGACTCGAGGAGTGACCAAGTTCGGATTGATGGCGAAAGTCGTGCATGGAAACGTGCTGCTGCAATTCAATGAAGTCGAGAACAGCGGGCCGGTATTCCAAGCAGCAATGCCGGCGGCAGGGTCAGCGAAGTAGGCCGTATTCGTGACCCCGCTCGTGAGAGATCCCGTGCCTGGTGGGACTCCAGTGCTGGCGGCGGTCGGGTTGTTCGCGATGCCGAGGGTGTTATTGAAGGCGAGGAAGGCCTCCCAATTGACCGATTCATAGATGATGCCGGTGCCCGCCCGAATCACGTTCTTTCCGCTACCGGTAGGATCCCAAGCGACGCCGATGCGAGGCGCGAAATTCGTGCCGTTGCTTTGGTAAGGGCTACTAATGCCATGACCGACCTGAACGATTCCGACGTTCGGAACAAAGTTAGTCAGACGGTTCTCATCTTCCTTTACCACGGTGCTGAACTCGTAGCGCAGCCCGAGGTTGACGGTCAGTCGGGGAGTAACGCGCCAGTCATCCTGAAAAAAGCCTGCATACGACCAGTTGTGAATTTGACGGCTTGCATCCCCAACCAACACCTGCGTTTTGGCTGGAGCACCGGCGAAGAAGTCTTCCAACTGCGTGGAGCCCGCGCCATTGCCAAACGCTTGGCCTCCCAAAAATTTGACTTGGCCTCGGCCGCGGGCAAACGCAGCCCCGCTGAATGAATCCCGGTGAACCTCGCCGCCGAATTTGAAGGCGTGCTTCCCGAACGTGTAGGAAATGTGGTCGGCAAACTGGAATCGTGTGTCGGGCCCTTGAATCTTCGGCCAGACAAACCCGCCCAATGTGTTGGGCGCACTGAATTGAGGAATAGTGATCAGAGGCAATCCGCCAAAAAGCGGATTCGTGACGCCGGTGTTGAGCCCGTAGGCACTCGCGGGCACGTTGTGATCCGCAGTGAACGTAGGCTGATAGAGCCGGTTGTATCCAAAGCGGGCTTCATTGACCCAGCGGGAACTGGGCACGTAGGTCCAGTTTACGCCGAACACTTGCGCGCGAGTGTGAATGACAGTCAACCAAATCGGCTGTACTTCCTGCGCGTCGTCCACGGTCCCATTATTGTTGCCGAAGAAATATCTCCCGCTCACGGTGTTGCGGTCGTTGACGCGGTAATCGATTTTTCCGACGGCGTTGTCGGCGTTGACGGTATTCGGGAATCCGAGAATGGCGAGTCCCGGCGCAGCGGTCTGATTATTGAGTGGGAAGCCTTTGCCGTTGCATGTGGTCGTTGCCGGCGGGGTGAATTGACATCCGGCCACCTGCAGGCTGACGGGACTAACGTCAGGTGACATACCAGCGAGAAAGCCCGCATGCACATCGGCGATAGCGTCAGGGATGCTGTTCGCGCAGTCGCCGACCGCGATAAAAGTGCAAGTCTGCGTTGGACTAGTCGGAAGCGAAACGGTGTTCGGTGCACCCTCGACGAACGAATTGCCCACTCTGTAGCGCTGGCCCTCATAGCCGCCGAAGAAGAAGAGCTTGTCTTTGATGATGGGCCCCCCCACGGTGGTGCCGAATTGCTTCAAAGCCCTTGGAGTTTTCGGCAGTCCGTCCGTGTTGAAATAGTTGCGCGCATCGAAGATCGTGTCTCGATAGAAACCGTAGGCCGTGCCATGGAGACTGTTGGTGCCCGATTTCAGCGCTACATTGACAATGGCTCCGGGCTTCCAGCCGTATTCCGCGGCCGGATCCTCCAGCACGTTGAATTCCTGGATGGAGTCAATCGGCAGGATCGTCGCGGAATCTCCTGCAATGCCGGCGCCGTTGATGATGCTCTGGCCGGAGAAGGGTTCGCTGTTGAAAAGCCCGTCGACGATGTATGCGTTGTCTTCGGCGCGGAGGCCGTTTGCACTCGTGGTGGAAAATCCACCGCCGGGGTAGCGGACCACGCCCGGGCGAAGCTGTAGCAGATTCTCGTAATTCCGCCCATTCAACGGGAGATCGTTGATTTGCTCAGTGCTGAGGGTACCGCCCAGCGTGGAAGAGGTCGTGTTCAGGAGGGGAATCTCCTGAGTCACCACTACGGTTTCGCTCGCGTCGCCTGGCTGCAGAACGATATCAATTCGCGCGTCCGACGCAACATCGAGCTGAATGTTCTGGCGTTCGTAGGTCCTGAAGCCTTTTGCTTCGACGCGGACTTTATAGATACCGGGAAGCAGGTCGGGGGCGACGAACTCCCCCGCTTGGTCCGTGAGCAGGGAACGAGTGAGGTTCCGTTGCACATCGGTGATGTCAACCTTGGCGCCGACCAGCACGGCGTCGGATTTATCGTGAACGCTGCCCAAGATACGCCCTGTGAAGGATTGCGAGAAGACGGGGAAAGAGAAAGCAAGGATTCCCACTGCCAATGCCAGACTGCGAATGCACCGGTCCACAATATGCCCGCGTGAGCACGCCGGAAGTGATGACGATTCCATTTTTCCCCCGTTCGAGTGCCAGAAGACAGCGAGAACGCTGCTGTGGTATGACAGCCCTACCACCATACGATTGGCCAAGTCAAGGAATTTGTGATTGAAAACATAGGCAAAACAGTGGTATGATGGCTAGACCAAGTGGCCACCAGTCTCAAGTTTCGTCTCCCAGTCGCTCCTTTTGTAGGATTCTCGCCTTATGCCGGTACCGTTGCCGTAAGATTTCGCAAACGCGAGCGGTCGGTAATTCTAAGGGGGAAGCGATGACGATTGCATCAATCAATCCTGCGACTGGAGAGACGCTGAAAACTTTCGAGGCGCTTTCGAACTCGCAGGTCGAAGAAAAGTTGCGGCTGGCGGTCAAAGCCTTCTCGGAATTTCGCGAAACGACGTTTGCCGAGCGCGCCGCTCGCATGATGAAAGCGGCCGAGATATTGGAATCCGACAAGGAAAAATTCGGCCGCGTGATGACCACGGAGATGGGCAAGACCTACCGGTCGGCAGTGGAAGAGGCCGCCAAGTGCGCCTGGGTATGCCGGTACTACGCCGAGAACGCAGAGAGATTCCTGGCGGACGAACTGGCGGAGGTTCCCGGTAGCAAAAGTTTCGTGCGTTACCTGCCTCTCGGTCCAATCCTGGCCGTGATGCCGTGGAACTATCCGTTCTGGCAGGTTTTTCGTTTTATTGGGCCCTCCCTGATGGCGGGAAATGTGGGTCTGCTGAAGCACGCATCGAACGTGCCGCAATCGGCGTTGCTCATCGAGGACGTGTTGCTGCGAGCTGGATTTGCCAAGGGTGTCTTTCAAACGCTGCTGATCGGCTCAGGGAGCGTGGCGAAAATTCTGTCCGATCCGCGAGTGAAAGCCGCCACTCTGACCGGTAGCGAGGGCGCGGGAGTGCAGGTTGGCATCGCTGCCGCGACGGATATCAAGAAGGTAGTGCTGGAGCTTGGTGGAAGCGATCCGTTTATCGTAATGAAAAGCGCAAATCTGGAGCAGGCGGTGGCGGTAGGCGTGAAGGCTCGGGTGCTGAACAACGGACAATCGTGCATCGCGGCAAAGAGATTCATCGTAGAGGAATCCATCGCAGACGAATTCGAACGGCTATTCGTGTCGAAGATGGAAGCGCTGAAGGTGGGAGACCCGTTCGACGAGCATACAGACGTGGGCCCGCTGGCCACAGCGGATGGCTTAAAAGAGCTGGACGCGGACGTCCAGAAAACAATTCAGGCGGGTGCCCGGCTTTTGACCGGCGGAAAGCGTCTGAACCAGCCAGGGAATTATTATTTGCCTACCGTGCTGACGAACATTCCCGAAGGCTCGCCGGCAGCCTGTGGCGAACTGTTTGGGCCCGTGGCGTCGTTGTTTCGCGCGAAAAATGTGGAGGACGCCATTCGAATTGCAAATGCGAGTCCGTTTGGATTGGGCGCGAGCGCCTGGACGAACGACAGAGCCGAGCGTGAGAAATTCATAAACGGACTGGAATCCGGGATGGTGTTCATCAACCGGATGGTTGCGTCGGATCCACGGTTACCATTTGGCGGAGTAAAGCGGTCTGGGCACGGTCGTGAGCTGGCAATTTTTGGAATTCGAGAATTCATGAACATCAAGACCGTGTCTATTGAAGGCGCGTAAACGTTGATGGGGATTTCATGTACAAGGTAGTTCGCAGTTCGCGGCTCTATGAGCAGATCGTGCAGCAAATCGAAGACTCGATTCTGAAAGGGACGCTGAAGGCGGGTGATCAGCTGCCTTCAGAACGCGAACTTGCGCTCAAATTTGGCGTGAGCCGCACAGCCGTGCGCGAGGCCGTTAAATCACTGCATGAAAAAGGCCTGGTGGAGGCGTATTCGGGGCGCGGAACATTCATCACCAACGGAACATCACAGGCTGTGACGCAATCGATCAATCTGATGATGAAAATCGATCAGGCGGACGGTTCCGCAAGCCTGGCAGAGGTTCGACAAATATTAGAGCCTGAAATTGCCGCCCTGGCTGCAACACGTATACAAGACCCGCAGCTGGCCTTGATGCGTGAAGCGTTTTCGGTGATGAACCAAGCTCTGAAGGACCCTGAGAGCTACATCGAAGCGGATCTGGATTTTCATTTGGCTCTTGCGGAAGCGGCTGGCAATCCGCTGATTCTTTCGCTGCTAGATTCGATCGTTGGTTTGTTGCGCGAACAAAGAATCAAGATTTTCTTTCAGGAAGGGGGCCCTGAACGCGGGCAGCACCATCACGCACGAATTCTGGCGGCAATCGAAAAGCGCGACCCGGAAGCGTCGCGTGCGGCAATGCGGGATCATTTGGAGCAAGTTCGCGAAGATTCGCGCCCGCATCGGAAACGTCGCGTAACTTGAGAATGAACTCTTAGCGTAGCAAGGGCGAGGGTCCTCCGAATGGCAAATCTGGGTTTTGTGGGACTGGGCGTGATGGGCAGCGAGATGGCGAGCCGCCTTCTGGATAAGGGGCACAGCGTTACCGGTTACAACCGCACGCGCGAAAAAGCTGAGCGGCTGATCAAGAAAGGAATGAAGTGGGCGGACAGCCCGCGAGCAGTGTGCGCGGCGGGGAACGTGACATTTTCGATGGTCACGAACGAAAAGGCTCTGGGCGCTGTGGCCGAAGGTCCCGACGGAATTCTAGGCGCGATGACGGCCGGAAAATTTTGGATCGATATGAGCACCGTAAGTCCGGGCTATAGTCGCGCTCTCGCCGCAAAGGTTCGCGAAAAAGGCGCCGACATGATCGATGCGCCGGTTTCCGGAAGCGTCATCACTTTGCAAGAAGGAAAGCTTTCGGTGATGGTCGGTGGACAACGCGAGACATTCGACCGCTTGAAACCCATTCTCGACGATATCGGACCGAAAGTTACCTATGTAGGCGACAACGGCCTCGCGCTTTCGATGAAAATCGCGACGAATCTCAGTCTGGCCGTGCAAATGATGGCGTTTAGCGAAGGCGTCTTGATAGCGGAGAAAAGCGGGATCAAACGTGAAGTCGCCGTGGACGTGCTAGTGAATAGCGCCGTCGCTTCACCCATGATCAAGTATCGCGGGCCCTTCGTCCTATCGATGCCAAAAGAAGCGTGGTTCGACGTGAATATGATGCAGAAAGACATGATGCTCGCTCTCGATATGGGTCGCGCGCTGGATGTCCCGTTGCCCACAACCGCCGTTTGCAATGAATTCCTAACCGCTGCTCGGGGAATGGGGTTTGCGAAGCAGGATTTTGCCGCGGTCTTCGAGGTTTTGGCAAAGATGTCGGGAGTCGCGAAGTGACTAGGGCCTCAGATGCAGGCCGAACGCTGGCCAAGGTGGGCGCGGAAAAACTTTTGCGGCTGTACCGCCGGATGATGGCGATCCGTCTTTTTGAAGAAAATGTAAATGAGCTGTACACGCGCGCTTTAATGCCGGGCCTGGCGCATCTCTACATCGGCGAAGAGGCAGTTGCAGTGGGAGTATGCGAAGCGCTTCGTCCCGACGATTATGTGACGAGCACGCATCGAGGGCATGGGCACTGCCTGGCAAAAGGCGCGTCACCCAAATTGATGTTCGCCGAACTACTTGGTAAGGAGGCGGGTTACTGCCGTGGAAAAGGTGGTTCGATGCACATCGCCGATCCAGCCACCGGGAATTTGGGTGCGAATGCAATCGTTGGCGGTAGTGTAGGGATAGCTACGGGAGCCGCCTTTTCTGCGAAGGCTCTAAAGACGGAGCGCGTTGCGGTCTGTTTTTTCGGCGAAGGCGCGCTTGGCCAAGGCGTGTTGTATGAGTGCTTCAATCTCGCCCAGCTCTGGAAATTGCCTGTTATCTACGTTTGCGAAAACAATATGTATTCGGAATATACGCATTTTTCCGAGACTACAGCCGGCGATATCCCATCTCGCGCAACCGCATTTGGAATTCGGGCTGAGACTGTGGACGGACAGGACGTGCGCGCAGTGTTTGCGGTGGCGGGGGAACTTGCGGAGCGGGCACGTCGCGGTGATGGGCCGGCATTTCTGGTTTGTAACACGTACCGCTACCGGGGGCATCACGTCGGCGATATCAATCGTGAATATTACCGCTCAAAAAAAGAGGAGCAAGAGTGGTTGCGGGACAGTGATCCCATCAAGAATTACTCCGAGTGGCTTAAATCGGAAAAGTATGCGGACGCTGCGACTCTGAGCGCGATCGAATCCGAACTTAAGTCAGAAATGGACAAGGCGATGAAGTTTGCGATTGCGGCGCCTTATCCGAGCATCGACCAAGTGGATCAGGACGTGTATGCCTGAAGTGGAAACCGGAACTCGTGAAATTACTTTTGCGGAAGCGATTCGAGAGGCCCTTGCGG
>Ga0210394_10006033_pt1 | contig 13296 bp, 10 predicted proteins | sample IncBWC12MmetaG_FD_160121 | JGI IMG/M metagenome (GOLD analysis project Ga0210394, IMG submission 160121) | Forest soil microbial communities from Barre Woods Harvard Forest LTER site, Petersham, Massachusetts, United States - Inc-BW-C-12-M | ecosystem: Environmental > Terrestrial > Soil >...
TTTGGCGGTCTTTCGCTGATGCCGCCTGAAAATCCGGCAAGTGTGGGCCACCCATCCAGATGAGCACTGCTCGTCGGAGTGGAGCGTCAATGAGCAGCGTACAAATCGAGCAAAAGAACTATGAGATGCCCCCGCGCGACGGGTTCACCGTGACACATTTCATCACCGTCGCCGACATCGACCGATCGGCTGATTTTTATGAAAAGGTATTCGGCGGCCGCATTCTGAGCAGAGGCAACAGCAAGGGTGCGTCTGGGCACATTCAGATCGCAAATGCTTGGCTGATCGTCAACGTCGGAGGCGGGCCCACCCCGGACAAGCCGTCGGTGACGCTCGGCGTCCCCGCCGACCCGGATAAGGTCAGCAGCTTCCTGAATATCCGTGTTGCGGATATTCGAGCATGTTATGAATTATGGAAAAGTCGAGGAGCCGAGTTCATCACGGAGCCGATACCCAAGTACGGCGAGATACGCTGCTACATCCGCGATCCTGACGGTTACATTATCGAGGTCGGACAGAGCGCCGAGCTCACGTACGGTTAACGCGCGGCCCGGATGGGATGCGGATTTAAAACGCTTGCGGATGTGCGCGCTTTAGTGGTAGCCCGTTGGTGCGAACGGTGCAACACCGGTTTCCTGAAAATCGACAGCTACTCCATCTTTTTTATTTCAACTGGCGAATCCGCTCCTGCAGGAATTGCCGCTCTGGCTCCTGTTGGGTCAGGGCCAAAGCTTTCTCATACGAAGCCCGAGCCTCAGCTGTCCTGCCGAGCCTCCGGTACATATCTGCACGGGCTGAATGCGCCAGGTAGTAATTTGCCAATTCGCCATGTTCGAACACCGCGTCGATATGCGCCAGACCGGCCTCTGGACCATCGCGCATGGCGATGGCCACGGCACGATTTAGTTGTACAACTGGCGAAGGCAGAATTTGGACCAATTGGTTGTAAAGCGCAACAATCTGCCGCCAGTCGGTCACAGCAACCGATTCCGCCTCCGCATGAACGGCCGCAATCGCAGCCTGGAGTGTGTAAGGGCCGAAGCGGCGGGACTTCAGGGCTTTCTCCAGCAATGCCATTCCCTCCGCGATCTGCTCACGGTTCCAGAGCGAACGGTCCTGGTTTTCCAGCAAAATCAGCTCTCCGGTCGGAGAGGTTCTCGCCGCGTGACGGGACTCCTGCAGCAACATGAGGGAAAGCAGGCCCATTATTTCCGGATCGATGACTTGCGGGCCCATGTTTTCCAAACCCATGTTTTCCAAAACAATGACTTCAGGCTCTGGCCGGAGTTCCATCAGCAAGCGGCCCAGTCGAATCGCCTCGCCGGTTAGCTCGGCCCGCGTTACCTCCGCTCCCGCCGCAGCCGAATAACCCTCGTTAAAAACGAGATAGATGACCTGAAGCACCGCGCCCAGTCGCTCCGGCAATTCCTGCGGCGTCGGCACCTCGTACGGAATCGGGGTCTCTCGAATCTTTGCCTTTGCGCGCACAATGCGCTGCGCCAGGGTACGCGGAGTGGTGAGGAAGGCCTTTGCGATCTCCTCGGTTGTCAGCCCGCACACCTCACGCAAGGTGAGCGCAACGCGCGCTTCCGGCGCTAGAGACGGATGACAGCAGGTAAAAATCAGCCGCAGCCGGTCGTCTTCAAGGCGATCATCCTCAAGGCTGTCCTCTTCCTTGGACCTTTCCGCCGAACTCCATTGCGCTTCGAGATATCGCACGAGCTCGTCTTGAGACGCATCAAGTCTTGCCCGTCGACGCAGAGTATCAATGGCTTTGAATCGGGCCGTCGAAATCAGCCATGGTCGCGGGTTGCCGGGTACTCCACTCCTCGGCCACAGGCTCAGCGCAGCCGCAAAGGCTTCGTGCATCGCCTCCTCGGCAAGATCAAAATCACCGAGCAAGCGGATCAGAGTTGCCAGGATTCGTCCCGAATCCACGCGATAAAGGGAGTCGAGCAATTCGCGTATCTGCTCGGCGGAACACTCGGACATGACACGCTCGGACATAACGACGACCTTAGCAAACCAGCCACCCAGAATCAATTTGGCAAACGGCGGATCGATGCCGGCAGATCGAGGCAAAGTGCCCAGGTCGTAACTCTGAAATCTGGACAACGGAACGCTTCCTCGGTTGACTCAAAATCGCCAATGCACTCATTTGAACTTCGGACAAGCTCAACACTACCGCGTTGCTCTCGAGTCACAGCTACTCTTACCTAACCGGGTAAGGTAAGGGTTGCCGACAATACACTCGGAATCGCCGGACCCACCGCCGCACTAGCGAAATTCGAGTTGCCGCACACGCAATTTGCCCGTTGCGCCCATCCAACTATGGGATGATGACCGCTCTCCGACCTTGCTGTTCCCGTTGCCAAGCATTCTCTACTTCATCTAGCGGTACCCGCTCGGTGTCGATGCGCAGTGCACCGCAAGCAACATTGGACATCAGCTGCCGAACGGCTTCGATCCATATCTCGGGAGACGCAGCGGCGTTGCCAGATCCGGCTCCAAAAATTTCCAACCGCGAGCTTCGCAGCACCGCGGCGGCCAGCGAAATAGTAGGCCCCGCGCTCTCGCCAACCTCAACCAGCCGTACTCTGGATGACGCTGGTTTCAAATCTCTTCGTACAACGGCGGCAAGAAGAGCTTCGGTGGTAGGACCCCAAAGGTAGTCGATGATGACGTCGAAGCCGCTGTCACCAGCTTCGCGAACGAACGCTTCGGTGAGATCCTGGTCGGGCTTCCCCAGGTGGATGGTCGTGTCGGCTCCGAGGTCGTGAAGAGTATTCAGTACTTGTTCATTCCGTCCGACCGCAATCACCCGCCCAGCGCCGAGGAGCTTGGCCGTTTGTATGGCAAGCTTGCCCGTGACTCCGGTTGCACCGAGGATTAGGACAGTCTCACCCGGAGCCAGTTGCGCACGCCAGACAAGCGCACCCCAGGCAGACAGGCCGGGGTTTACCACGGCTGCGGCGATATCGTCGTTAACGTTGTCGGGAATCGGAAAACAGCGCGACCGCGACACGACGGTGCGTTCCGCCATGCTACCGTAAGGCGGCCGGGGGCCACCGAAGAACACCCGCGTACCGTCGTCAAGGCTCCCAACTCCATCCATGCCGCACACGACGGGCAGTTTGCTGTACGCTGCGTAGTGCGAGCCGCTGGCCATTTGCTTGTCGATGGGTTTGAGCGCGGCAGCTAGAACGTGAACGATCACCTCGTTTTCTTCCGCAACGGGTTCAGGAAACTGCTCGAAGCGAGGTGGTTGATTGATGGTGTGTAGCACGGCAGCGTTCATGCTCGCGTCCTTTCACAATGACTGAATTTATTTCGATCGGTACATTCTTCGAACCATGTCATTGGTTCCCTTTGTTGCCTTTCGCTCATCTGCCCTGTACTCTAGCTACATTCGTCTTGGCCTGCTAACGAGAAGGTGGCGATTTTTATCGGGAAAGGGTCGATCTCGCAAATTTCGTGTTCTCAGTCCCCAAGAATGTGGAGGAACTGCGCCGCCTCGCGGAGAGCGACGTACCAGTACTCGCATTTGCCTTCAAGAGGCGCGCGGCTGAGGATTGGGCACCCGAGCACAGTCACGCACGTGGGCAGTTCTTCGCATTGACTCGGGGACTGCTGGTTGTGGAAGCAGGCAGTGAACGGTGGATGTTTCCCTCCCAGCGTTGTGCCTGGATTCCCCCTGATTGCATGCACAAGGCTCGTTCCGCGGGAGGCGCGGCGGGCTCCATGGTTTACTTGTCCGCGGAGATGTGCCGTGGACTGCCAAGGAGGCCGTGTCTGTTTAGCTCGTCTGGGTTATTGTTTGCGATCGTTCAACGTGTTCTCGCATGGAATCCCCTGCACCCGCTCAACCCAGCGCGGAAGCGCCTAATCACAGTTCTTCGTGATGAGATTGCGCAGCCTGAACAACAACCTTTGCGGTTGCCCCTGCCCAGAGACGAGAGGCTGGCCAGAGTTGCCCATGCTCTGCTGGATGATGTTGGCGACGACCGCAGGTTGGACGACTGGGCCCATTTTGCTGGTATGTCCCGCCGTACTTTCATGCGTGCTTTTTCCGCTGAGGCAGGTATGTCGTTTGGCCGTTGGCGGCAGCAGGCACGGCTGTTCGCTGCGCTTGAAATGCTTGCCCAGCGCAAGTCTGTAACGGAGGCAGCTGTTGCGGTTGGTTATGACAGCGTGAGCGCCTTTATTGAAATGTTCCGGAAGATGCTGGGGACCACGCCACAGATGTACTTCCGAAGTACGCAAGAACCAGTGCCTAAGTAGTATTTGGGAATCACGAGTCGGCAACCCCAATTGCTGTCACGTCGGTGATTCCTCCTGGGTCACGGGCACATCGGAAGTTACGTTTAACGCGAACTCCGACGTCGTTGTCCCCAAGTCGGCTTCGAGGAGATCTCGATTGATCTCCGCGAAGCCCGTTTGTCGACGGCGAGACGGAGCGCGAAGGGTTCCCACTTATTTTCCGCCGACGTCTCGCCAAATGACTAGCCGATTCTGGGCTTGTGGTAATGTGGCGATTTACTTCAAAAAACCCACGAGTAGTTCGCTTCCGGCGATGCCATTGCCGAACTTTCTGGGCCTCGACCAATCCCACAGCAGGGCCTCTTCAGGCCGTTATTACCGGTCGTGAAGCCCGATAAAGCTGACCGGCAAACGCTCCCAAACCCAGGCAAACCACACCCAAGCGGACCAGCCCGCCAAGATACGGTATGAACCCAACAATGGTGAGGATCAGCAGGCCCACCAGGAGTCCCAGCAACCAATCGCCCTTCGTGGCCCCGGATGGCTTCAGAAGTATTCGCCCAAGGAAGGCGCTAACCCAAATTTTCGCCAAGTAGATCGCAGCCAAATACAGCGCGAGCAACATTAGCGAGAGCGGGAAGCCAACCAGCGTTATGGCTATGACAACGATGGCCACCGGCACGCCCGCCAGGACTCCAACCCCCAGTCCCAAACTGAGCCAGCCTGAGCCCACCAACTGAGTCGTGGCCCGGAAGAAGCCGGGAAACAGAAGCATACCGAGCCACCCCACTAGTATGGCGCCAGCCAACCAGACAGCTTGGTGAAAGTAGAATCTCGGGCGCGTGAAGCTGCTCTCCCTCACCCTCACCTGGATGTCACGCTTGCCCCCAATGGTCGCGCCGTCGGCAATGTGCACCTCCTTCAGCTGGCGCACGCGAGCGCTCAGGTTGCCACCGACCCGGGCCGTGTTCGTCAGCGTCAGGCTGCGACCGACCATCGTCAGATCTCGGCCGATACTGCCGCTCACATCGGCACTGCCACTAGTCACGATGTCTACACCGCGCTTCACTTCGCCTTCGAGGCTGGCGTCGCCGACGGCAACCACGATGCCGTCACCCACACGGCCACGGTCATCAATATGCAAGGATTGCACCACGCCGTAGATGCTGTGGCCCAATTGCCCTTCCAAGTCGAGCGTGTGGGAAACGGTGTAGATGTGGCCTTCCACGGTTCCGCTGACCTCGGTCCTCTGGGCAAAACTGATTAGGTCGCCCCTCACCGTGCCGCGCACCTCCACGGTCCGGCCAAAAGTGAGCAAGTCTCCATTGACCACGCCATCCACGCGCACCATGTTAGCGGTGGCCACAAGAGTGTCGTCCACAGTCTCGTTCGCCGCCACCGTGACGAATTCGCCATGACGCCGTTCCAGGGCAAAGCTGGGCAACGACAACGCAAGCAACACGATCAGCAGACGCATGCCGGGGTAGTGTGGCCGCCCTCGGCGTCCAAGTACCAGTGCGCTGCCGCCCAACAGCAACAGCAAACAAATCCAGCCCACGACAGCAGCATAATCACCTAGCATGGCAGTACCTCCGTGTGCAAAGTAGTCAAAAAAGTGGAAGATCAGGTTCGTGCGGCCGCTTACGCTGAAGGGATTGAACCAGTCCAGCGCTGCCGGAATATCCAGCTCATTGAACCAGCCGGAAATGATCGAACCTAGCACCAGCACCACGACCAGGATCGCCAGGTCGCTCCAACCCCAGGACCAGCGCTGAGCGGTGAAGCCCGCCGGGCTGGCTGCTTCGTCCGGAAGCTCGTTGAGACTTTCGCTCAGTACGCGGTTCTCAGCGCGCAATGCGTCCACTAGCGCCCGGCAGCGCTGACACGTGGTCAGGTGGTCTCGCAGGCGCTGGACCTCGTCGGCCGCCAGTTCGCCGTCCACGGCGAGGGCGCACGTCTGTTCCGAATAACATTCCATGGTCACTTGCTCCTGTCGGGCAGTCTCCTGCGCAGCTCCTGCTTTGCCCGAAATATCAGCGCCGCCACGTAGTTCCTCTCCAGGTCCAACTGCTGCGCGATTTCGTCATAGCTCAGTTCGCTGTAATAGCGCAGGACTAGCGGCACGCGATAATTGTCCGGCAGGCGTGCGATGGTGTCCCGCACCTTCGCCCTCTCTTCCTTGCTGATGACAGCACCCAGCGGCGAGGGCTCCGAACTGACTGGCTCGATGACCGCGGCTCCGTCTTCAACTTCTACAATCACCCGCCGCCCCCGCTGTCGGCGCCGCAAAGCGTCAATGCATTGGTTGCCAGCGACCCGTAGCAGCCACCTGGGGAACGGTATCGAACCGTCGTAGCTTTCGATGGAGCGCTGCAGCTTGAGGAAGACTTCGCTGGTAGCATCTTCTGCGCTCTCCCGTGAGTCCAACATGTAACGGCATAATCCGAATACGCGCCGGACATAACGGCGATAGATCTCCCCCAGGGCCTCCCCATCGTGACCCCGTGCGCACTCGATTAAGCTCTCCAAATCCTTCCGCTCCATCTGCCCGGTTCCGCCCTCACGGAGCTGCGGTTCTTTCGCCATGTTTCTCTTGGCATCCATAAAGCAGTACGCAGCAGTTCGCAGGATGTTACACACATTTTAAGGGGACGAGGGAAACCCAAAGCCGGACGCCTGGCCCTGGCTCTTGCAAAGTTCGTGTTGCCCGGGGATTAGGTGTCGTAGGCTGGCGATGGCACTCACGACGGGGAGTGGCTGGTCCGGATTCTGGTCGTGTCACAGGCAATTCGGAAGTCATTCTGGCGAGAAGTCGGCGTGGGGAAGTGTGGTGCTGCTGAATTCCGCTCACGCTAGATCTCACACAAGCCCGTTTCCTGTTGGCCGACAAACCGGGACTTGTATTCGGTGGCTCGAACCCCAATCGCCCTCGAAAACGAAGTTGGTCAGCGGCTTGCGCAATGATCGTGTTCGCTCGTTGGGTGAGGTCTCTCCGGCAGAACCGCCTCAGACGAAAGGAGCGAAGATAGGCCGGGAGCGCTAGTTGGATCTTAGGCGCATAACATTCTTTCTATTTCAGCCCATCTACGACGTACAAGTCGGAAAGGATTCGAAAATAATCATACGCATAGGATTTGCGGTCGGAACTGAAGCGAGCGCCTCCCACCGTAACAACGCCTGCCGGATCAGACGCGGAGAAAGTCTTTACCTCGTCGACTTTCGAGGACCCAAGATATACGCGAAAAACTTTCGCTGGAACTCCCGCTCGCAGCACGAGAAGGCTATTGCTATCTTTCTCCCATTCGATAACTTCGTCACCTGAGGCGAGCGTGGCAGTGAACGGCTGGCGATCGCCGCCTTCGAGGGGATATAACCAGCGCTTTCTCTCCGAGTCTCTGGCCAGAACGAACTTGCTGTCGGGTGATACTGCGAGTCCGACAGTGCCTTCGGGGGTTACGGGTCGCGTTTTGCCGCTCTCCAAATCCAGCCAGTATGTGCGGGGCGGATGATTGGCCTCGTAAGCGTTGAACAGAAGACCCTGTCCGGATGGAAGCCAGCGCGCCCGTGTGTGCTCCAGAGAATCGTTCGTGACTACCCGCGACTGTCCCGCACCGGTGGGCAGCAGCTCAATCTGCGCGGGAGAAGCAAGATTAAGGGCAGCCACCCACTTGCCGTCCGGCGAAAGCGAGGGAAACGCACCGCTGCCCAAACGTACGGCCGGACTTCCATCCATTCCGCGCATGAACACGGAATAATTGCTGCCTACACCTTCTCCACTTTCGAAAAAGACGAGGTTCTTGCCGTCAGCGGAGACGTCTCCGATCAAGCTCCAGTCAAACCAGGAGAGGTCTCGTTCATTTTTGTCGCCGTCATGGAAGCCAAGAATTCCGAAATTATCGCTTTCGATAGTTAAGAGAGCTCGACCGGTACGCGTAAGATCCTGCAACGTGAGGACGCCGGGAACACGCAGCACCAGGCGTTCCTTTCCGCGGAGATTCATCGCGTAGAGAGCTCGCGAGCTTCCTTCCTTTGAAGCGGTGAACCAAACCTCCTTCTCGTCCGGCGACCAAGCCAGGCCTTGAACGGTGATAAAGAAGCTCGAGGAGACCTTGATGTTGCCATTCCGGTCGAGAATTACGACTCGACCGTCATCGCCCGTCGGCACATGGTCTGCGATGGCAATCAAGTCGCCACGCCGAGAGAAACGCACATGGCTTACCCAGCCCCGAGGCTGGTAAATAACTTTTCCAACGGGGAACTCAAGATCGATGCTGCGGCCGGTTGCCCTCGCCACCGTGACATCAGAACCGTCGGGTGTCCAATCTGCCCAAGTGACTTCCTCCGCAACCTCACGCGGCGCGCCGCCCGCGAGGGGCACTCGTCCCATGGTCCCCGCTGCCGTAAATGGTGATATTTGATGCTGACCTATGCTCACGGCGAGTTCGCCATTGGCGGACACGCTCAGCAGTTGCGTTTTCTCCAAGCCTAGAGAGCGGGAGTCGGTGCTGTCGAAGCGAGTAGTGAATAATTCCGTCGGCCGGCCCTCAAGCGCTGCGCCATAGATGATGGTCTGGCCATCTGGCGAAAACCGGGCGGACAGGATGGTGCCACGCCGGAAAGTCAGACGATGAAAGTGGGGGATCGACGCGGCAGCAGAATGTTGACCGGCAAGGTAGACGCCCGCCAATACAACGCAAAGCGCAATCGCAGCGCCTACCGGCAGCAGCCATCCTCGTCGGATAGGTGCGGGTGCAACTCGCTGTGCGCCTGATGTGGTCGTGGACGAAATCCCGGTGAGGACTTCCAGACCAAAAGCGACGTCGCTGATGGAATGGAACCGTTGCGCCGGATTCTTCTCCAGGCAGTGACGCACAATGCGTTCCAGTGCTGGCGGAACATTGAGGTGGGGCTCGACGAGTTCCGGCGGCTCCTCCTTAAGGATCGCGCTCATGGTGTCGGCTGCGGTTTCACCATGAAATGCACGTTTCCCAGAGATCATTTCGTACAGAATGGCGCCGAAGGAAAAAATGTCAGAGCGGGCGTCTGCGTCTTTCCCTCGGACTTGCTCTGGAGACATATAGCCGACCGTTCCCATGACCACGCCGGGTTCGGTGGCGACCTGGATGGTGGGGGCATCGCCACTTTCGCGCGCTAACTCGGGGCCCGTCAGCTTTGCCAAACCGAAATCCAGGATTTTTACGCGGCCGTCATTGGTGATGAACAGGTTTTCAGGTTTCAGGTCGCGATGGACGATGCCCTTTTCGTGCGCGGCTGCCAATCCGCGCGCGACCTGGAACGCGTAATCAACCGCTTTTCGAAGCGATAGCGGGCCACGTTTCAGGCAGTCTCGGAGAGTCTCCCCCTCCAGCAATTCAGAAACGACATAGGGTGCGCCGCGGTTATCGCCGATATCGAAAATCGAAAGGATGTTGGGATGATTGAGGGCTGCGGCCGCGCGGGCTTCTTGCGCGAAACGTTGGAGCCGATCACGATCCGCCGAATAGGAAATGGGCAAAACTTTGATCGCTACCGTGCGATCAAGGCGAGCGTCATGGGCGCGATACACTTCGCCCATCCCGCCCGCACCGATTAGTGACTGTATTTCGTAAGGACCGAGCTTGATCCCTGCACTGAGAGCCATAGGTCGCTCGAATTATAGTCCAACAGTAAAGGGAAATCGTCTGAGGCTCAGAATCCGGGACTTAGCCATATGTCCCGAATCACGGGCTATGCGGAAGTTATCCGAAGGCGGACACTAGATCGATCGGTGGTTTTCGGCCGGCGAGACGTGAAGCTGTCCCCAAGTCGGCTTCGAGGAAATGTTGCCCAGTTTCGCCAGTTCAACCGAATCTAATTCACGGCACCGAGCGAGGGAGCGAACGAAATCTCCGCGCTGACGATCAGGTAAGAGGTCGTTACTTCTTGGTGAAAATCGACTTGGGAATCATGCAGTGCACGCCCTTGCGGGATATCTACTACCTGGGAGACGCGGCAATCGCCGACGATCGATGTGAGTGAATAGGCTTCTTCGCGCGACATGGGCACCATCTTCTGTTCCGCCAGGAAATTCACCGTTTCGCGCACGGCAATCTTCATGGCTTCGTTCAAGTCTTCGTCGAATCCCATGAAAATCCAATAGGTGGTGGTCTCCGCACGCGGCCAATCGATGTGAAGATCCTTGCGTACGATGGGTTGGATCTCAATCTCCTTATAGGAACATTCCAGGGCGGTAAGGTTCACTTCGCCGTTGCCCTGCAGGCAGTGGGAATCTCCCGTCCAGATCAACCCGCCTTTCTGAAACACCGGGAAATAGAGCGTCGAGCCCGCTTGCATTTCGTTCACGTCCATGTTGGATCCATTTTTCCAGGGTCGCAGAGTGCTGGTGCGGCCTTTGGCGTCGTGGATCGGAGGTCCGGCTCTCTCTTTTGGCTCGTTGGGGTCGGGGCCGACGGCGATGGTACCAGGGAAGGGTTTCAGTTGCAGGATGATCCCCGGCTTGAATTCCGTGGTCATGGTTTTTGTGTCGAGCTTGAAATACTGAACGTGGCCTTCGGGAAACTCGTTGGCCAGCAAACCGACGGTGGGAAACTGCTTGCCGGGAAGATTGAAATTGAAGCCGGACTCCTTCATGACGATTTTCTTGATGCGAATTTCCAGCGTGTCGCCTGGCTCCGCTCCGTTGACGTAGATCGGCCCGGTCACCGAGTGCGGCCCGCCGCCGGGATTCGCGAGGCGAAGGTTCACGATTTCCTCCATGGAAACGCCGGGCTTAATTTCGTCCATCGAGTGGCTCAGCGTCTCAATGGAGACAGTGTCTCCGGAATCGACGACGAGCTTGGGTTTCTCGGCGGGATCGAGCCAGCCCCACTGAGCGGTGTCCTTATTCGCCGGCAGTACATAGTGCTTGCCAGTGGATTCTCGTGTAGTGCCTTTTTCTGAAGCAATTTGCGCCTGTGCGCCGTCACCTACAGCGGCGGCAGCAATCAACAGGGCCGCGGCCAAGGTTCTCTGCGTTGAGATCATCATGTGACTCCTCTTTGTCGGATATCCCGGGTGGACGCTCAGAGTATAGAGTCGGAGCGCCCAAGATGATCGGAGAAAAAATAAATGCAATGCATCCATTGCCAATCTGCGTAACGGTCCCGAAGTCAGCTTCGAGGACATCTCCTCGAAGCCCGTTTCTGGCCAATCAATAAACATTGATAGTTCGGTATCCCACAAGGCCGTTCGTCGATACCGATCCGGTAATCCAGTAGTCTCGATTATTTCACCAACGCGACGCCTAACGCGCTTCGAACTCGCGCCTTCACTTCGAGGATTTACTTCCTCAAAGTTGAACTGCTTGTCGAGCTTATCGTACGGCTTACCGTCGACCTCGACATACGGGTAGACGAAGGAATTGGGCGCTGGACCATTCTGCTTAAAAGACAGTGCGATGTCGCGGCCGATGGATAAGTGCACGCGATTGGCGTCAACGCTGCCGAAGAAATAATCTTGCTTCTGCTTCGCTTTCCACACCTCTGAGATGTCAACGGGATCAGCCGGTTTTGCGACGCATAGCTTCGCTGAGACAGGATTTGAGCCTGTCGAATATCTGGTATAGCATCCACTGGACGGGGTTCACCATGACAGCGATCGCAACCTCACCGCGAAGTGACGTGACCACAGTGGCCCACCAACCGCAAGCAGCAAACGGTCTGGCAATTGTGCGAGTAACGATCGGCGCGATGTTGGTGTGGGTCTTTTTCGAGAATCTGGGGAAAGGCCTCTACACAGCGGCGGGCTACGCGGGTCTGATCAATTCTTACATAAAGACGAGCCACTCGCCGGCTGCCTGGAAGGCGGTGATGGGCCTGGCGGCAAGCCACGCCGCGATGGCAGCTCCTATGCAGGCCATGACCGAGATCTCTCTCGGTATCCTGCTCGTCATCGGTCTGCTTACCCGACCGGCGGCATTTGTGGCTTTTCTGTATCTCGGCAGCCTTTGGATTTCGGAGTGGGGCACCGCGTGGATCTGGGAACTGCTGGTTCCAGTGCTCGCATCGCTCGGGCTCGCCGTCGGACGCGCCGGCCGGCGATGGGGCGTTGACGCGTGGCTGTCGCAACGCTGGCCATCTTCTCCGTGGTGGTGATTGGGCCTGGTTCACTTGAATAAGGTCCACTTGAATCACGATCACGTGCGAGTGTCGGTCATCATCCCTACCCATAATGAAGCGCAGGCGATTGAGCGCGTTTTAGCGGATCTGCCGTCCGATCTCACGACAGAGGTCATCGTTGTCGACAGCAACTCGAATGACGGGACGCCCGAGATCGCCGCAAGAATGGGAGCCCGCGTCATTCAGGAACCGCGGCGCGGATATGGGCGAGCGTGCCTCACCGGCCTGGCCGCGGCAAATTCCCCTGACGTGGTTGTGTTCCTTGATGGCGACTACAGCGATCGTCCGTCTGAGTTGCCGCTTCTCTTAGCGCCAATCATTGATGGGCCTGCGGAGGGGCGTGCGGACATCACGCTCGGTTCGCGTCTGCGGGAGCGGCGTTCTGCTGGGGCACTGCCTTGGCATCAGGCGCTTGGGAATCGTCTCGCCGCCGGCCTGATCAGACTTCTGTATGGAGTGAACATCAGTGATCTCGGCCCGTTTCGCGCTGCCCGCGCCGACGTACTACGAGCGCTCGCCCTCGAAGAGACCACCTATGGCTGGGCGGTTGAGATGATCCTCAAAGGCGCCCGGGCTGGATTCCGCGTGGTTGAAGTCCCGGTGAGCTACCACCCGCGTATCGGAAAATCAAAGATCAGCGGTACGCTGAAGGGCACGGTCGGCGCCGCTTGGTTCATTCTCAGCTTGATAGTGCGCTATTATTTCCGGCATCGAAGAGCCGGGACACCACCATCGGCGTGAGTCCGGGTCAAAAGTTTATGAACTCTTCAAGCGAGACAGTGGTGCGTTCGTCAGGTAGTGACCGTGTGCTTGTGATCATGGCGAAAGCACCAAGGCCAGGCGCGGTCAAGACCCGCTTGGTTCCCAGCCTTTCTCCCGC
>Ga0210394_10006034_pt1 | contig 13295 bp, 10 predicted proteins | sample IncBWC12MmetaG_FD_160121 | JGI IMG/M metagenome (GOLD analysis project Ga0210394, IMG submission 160121) | Forest soil microbial communities from Barre Woods Harvard Forest LTER site, Petersham, Massachusetts, United States - Inc-BW-C-12-M | ecosystem: Environmental > Terrestrial > Soil >...
CCGTTGAAGAAATAGGTGACGTGGGCATACTTCTCGGTTTCGGCGCATCGCAGATTTTTGTATTGAAGCTCTTCGAAAACCTGGGCGAGGATGTGCTCGAGTTTTTCGGGAGAGATTACGTACTTCAACCAGGGCCAGTTTTTGTCGTACTGCGTCATCGCTACGTAGAAAAGATTTTTGGGGCGATTTGCGTCGGCGATTTTGTCGAAGCCGGGTTCGACTAAGGCGCGTGTCATTTGGCGGGCGCGGTCGGCGCGGAAGTTGTAGAAGATGACGGCGTCGTCATCTCGAATTGTGCCAACGGGCGCGGCCGAAGCAGCTTCACCCTTCGTGATGACGTTCGGTTTTATAAACTCGTCGGTGACTCCTTGCTCGTAGCTTTTTTGGAGGGCGGCGATGGGATCGTTCGAACGCGTTTCCGCTTCGCCGTGAACGACGGCGCGGTAGGCCAGTTCAACGCGTTCCCAGCGGTTGTCGCGGTCCATCGCGTAGTAGCGACCAGTGAGGCTGGCAATCTCGCCCACGCCGAGTTCGCGCATCTTTTGCTGCAACTGGCGCACGTAGTCGCGGCCGCTGTTAGGCGGCGTGTCGCGCCCATCCATGAAGCAATGGACGAAGACGCGTTCGACCTTTTGCTGCTTGGCCATTTCGAGCAGCGCGAAGAGATGATTGATGTGGGAGTGCACGCCGCCGTCGCTCAGGAGACCGATGAAGTGCAGCTGGTGCTGTCGGCCGCGATCCATCGCTTGCTGAAAGAGCGGGACGTTTTGCAGCTGTTTATTGGCGATCAGAAGATCGATGCGCGTGATGTCCATGTGGACGATTCGGCCGGCGCCGATGTTCATGTGGCCTACCTCGCTGTTGCCCATCTGTCCCTCGGGAAGGCCGACGTACGGACCAGAGGTGTGAATGAGCGTGTTTGGATACCTTTTCAGCAGGTCGTCGTATGCAGGCTTGCGCGCGAGTGCGATGGCGTTGCCTTTTGTTTCCGCGCGGTAGCCCCATCCATCCAGCACAGTTAGTACGATTGGTTTCGGTCGTTTGCTCATAGTGTTTGCGCGATGATTAGCTTGCTGTAATCTCCCTTAGCCCAGCGAGCAGGCGGTCGACTTCTTCCGCGGTGTTGTAATGGACCAAGCCGATACGTAGGAGGCCGCCTTTGGCTTCCACGCCGAGCCGTTCAGTCAGATTCAACGCGTAGTAGTTGCCATCCCATGTGAAGATGCCGCGTTCACCGAGAGACGCGGCGATTTCGGCGGGCGAGTGATTGGCCAGCCTTATGGAAACTGTCGAGCATCGCTCGTGTAACCGCTTCAGGTCGCTGATGCCGTAGAACTGCAAATTAGGAATCGCAAACAAGCCTTCCGCTAAACGTAAAAACAATGCCATTTCGTGATCGTGCGTCGCGCGGTAAGCTGCGAGCAGCGCGCTGCGCCGATCCGTCAAGGTCGGATCGCAATGCCTGCCAAGCTCGGCAAGATAATCTACCGCCGCGCCGATCCCGGCGATTAATTCCTGCACCTGGGTTCCAGTCTCCCAGCGATCGGGGAGCGAATCCGGCGCGGGGCGCACTTTGTACGGCTTGAACCGCAGCAGAGGCTCGCACTTGCCGTAGAGCGTGCCCATGTGTGGGCCAAAGAATTTGTACGGCGAGCAAACCAGAAAATCACAATCAAGCGCGCGCACGTCTATGGGCCCGTGGGGCGCGTAATGCACCGCGTCAATGAACATCAGCGCGCCTGCGGCATGCGCCAGCTTTGTGATTTCAGCGACGGGATTGATCGTCCCTACAGCATTGGAAGCGTATCCGACAGCCACCAGCTTCGTGTTCTTGTTGATCTTGTGCTTCAGGTCTTCGAGGTTGAGCGTGCAATCTGATTCGTGAATGTCCACCTGGCGAATCACCATGCCCATCTCTTCCAAGGCACGCCATGGGGCGACGTTGGCGTCGTGGTCCAGGGTGGTCACGACAATTTCGTCGCCGGGCTCGAGCGTCCGCCCGATGGCGCGTGCCAACGCGAACGTGATCGTAGTCATGTTCTGTCCGAAGATGACTTCATCCTTGTCACAATTGAAAAAATCGGCCATGGCTGCACGCGCGGAGGCGATGATGGCGTCATTGCTGCGACTGGTGGCAAATGCTCCGCAGGTGTTCGCATTCGACTTGAGATAATAATTCTGAACTGCGTCCATCACTTGCTTCGGGACCTGCGTGCCAGCGGGTCCATCCAGAAACGCCGCGGCGTGGCTGTTCACTTGCAATTGCAGCGACGGGAATTGCGCCCGGACCCAGGCGACATCCAGCGGCTTGCTTTCTGCTCCATGCATCACGGGTGTACTCATGGTTTTCTCCGACCGCTAGTTTCTCACAGGGCGGGCCGAGGATGAAGCCGCGCGCAGTCGTGTTAGCATTTACTTGGTTGTTCCTCACTCATGCCGCTTTGGCGCCGGCTACAAATCAAATGAGCGGCCACGTAATGGCCGGCTCCGCGCCACGTTTCTCCATGAGGTGCACAGTGTCCGAATCCTTCACTCCGAGCGAGCGCACGCGTGTCGTGCGCGAGCCGCAGCGCGGCGTCTACGACCGCGAGACGATTTACAAGATTCTTGATGAAGGGCTTGTGTGCCACGTCGGGTTTGCCCTGGATGGCCAGCCGTTTGTGATTCCCACTTTGTACGCGCGCATCGGCGACGCTATTTATTTTCACGGGTCAGCCGCGAGCCGGATGCTCCGCGGCGTTAGCGAGGGCGCGAGTGTCTGCGTGACGGTCACGCTCACGGATGGGATTGTGCTCGCCCGCTCGGTGTTCAATCACTCAATGAACTACCGTTCTGTCATGGCGCTTGGAAGAGCAACACTCGTCGATGCCCCGCAAGAGAAGCTCGAGGCGCTGCGCGCCTTTACAGAAAAGATTTTGCCCAAGCGCTGGGACGACGCACGCCAGCCAAACGAGAAGGAACTGAAGGCCACGGGTATTCTGCGTTTGCCCCTCACAGAAGTTTCGGCAAAAGTGCGCGTCGGCCCGCCCGAAGACGACGCTCCCGACTACGCTCTCCATGTCTGGGCTGGCGTAATTCCACTACGCACCGTGGCTGGCGCGCCGATCCGCGATGAACGATGCGATCTCGGGATTCCGCTCCCGGCTTATGCGGCGGACTACAGGCGGTGAGTTGTGAATGAATTTACTCCCGCACCCGTCAAGCCGCTGGTGACCATCGACGCCCTGGAATCGCTCGACATCCGAGTCGGCACCATTGAGCTGGTCGAAGAAGTGCCGCGCTCCGAAAAACTAATGAAGCTCACGGTGAACTTCGGCGATCACACGCGGACGATTCTCGCGGGAATCAAGAAAGAGCGCGCCAATCCACGGGAGATAGAAGGCTGCCAAGCGCTTTTTGTACTGAACCTCGAGCCGCGCAAGATGGCCGGCGAAACCTCCGAGGGAATGCTCTTCGATATTGGCTACGCCGACGGCGTTACTCCGGTACTCGCAGTCCCGGAGCAGCCACTTCCCAACGGCACGCGCGCGGGATAGCGGCTCACTGGCGCACCGCGCGCAGAAAATCGGCAAGCAGGCCGTAGCCGGTAGCCTCGACTCCCGGATTGTGCTCGACGAACGATAAGCCGAACACGTCGAGATCGAAGCGAATCGCCGAGCTGCTGCCTTCAAGATTGGCGAGAGGATCTGAAGCTAGCAGCATTTCCGGGCGCACGCTGCAATCCACACCGTCGCCACGGCGCTCCGCACGGCAGACCAGTTTGTAGCGCATCCCCGCGGCGCGCACGGAACGAATTTTTTCTTCGCTGAGTTCGCGGATGCCTGTACGCTGCACCTGCTCGAGCCGAACGTTCGCGCCCATCAAAACAATCGCCAGGGCAACGACTTTCACTGCCGCATCCCAGCCGTCCAAGTCCGCTGTGGGATCCGTTTCCGCAATGCCCATGGCCTGAGCGCGCTTGATAGCCTCATCCATCGTGCGACCTTTTTCGATTTCCGTGAGCACGACGTTCGTCGTGGAATTCAAGACTCCGGAGAAGCCGCGAATATCCGTCGCAGGGAGGCCGTACGGAAACATCGAGAAAACAGGGACGCCATCCATGACCGTGGACTCGTAGAGGAATTGCCGGTTCCTCTCTTTCGCGAGCGCGGTGAGTTCGTGGTACGCGTGAACGATGGGGCCTTTGTTGGCGGTGATGGCGTGTATGCCCAAATCGAGCGCCGTCCGTAAATGTTCCGTGGCTGGCTGGCCGGTTTTGACGTTTAGTGAGGTCGCCTCGAAGAGAACGTCGGCGCGCGTTTTTTCGAGCCATTCGCGCAGGTTGCGCGGCTGACTTGTGTTTCCGTGTTGAATCAGCGAATGGCCATGGAGGGCTGCAAGAGGATTGAGGCCGTCTGGGTCGGCGATCCAGCCGGTCCGGCGTGTAGCGACTCCCGTTAAACGCCAGCGGATATCGTAACGGCGGCGGAGGTCGGTTTCTTTGGAGATGAGCAGGCGCAGTAGGGCACGGGCTACGTTGCCCATGCCAACTATGGCGAGATTGTAGGACGGCATGAGCCGATCCTCCGGAGGATGCAGGAGAGACTGTCTGCCCCTTCATGCGCAGGGCAGACAGACAAGCAAGAATGTCTGTCCCACCCTGCAGGCGAAACGCCGAGCCCAACGCTAACGCAAAATTAATGCGCGGCGGTGAGTTTCGCGGCAGCGTCGGCGATCAATGCTGCTTCATTCTGCAGGCATTTCGCTACGACCACCACGCCTTCGTCAGCTTGTTTCCATTCTTTCTGTTCGATGGCTTCGCGCACATAGGGCATCGTTTTTGCCGCGTACCCGGTGTAGAAGCCTGGGGCATAAAGCTGGTGGCGGTACCATTTCCGCTGTGGCAGGCCTTCTTGTGTGATGAATTTTCGTTCGCTCTCGATCAGCAGATGGTTCACCTCGGCGAGCGAAGCCGCAGCAAGGGCGGTCCCGCCGTTGGCATTAGCGTGCTCGAGGGCCTTACGGTAATCCGCGGCACTGCGCGTGACGGCGTCGGCCGCGTTTTCGAGAGGCGCAAAGTTCTGGTAAGGCGGAACTTCTTCCTTTTTCGGCGGAACGTAGGTTTTCTTAGGATCCGCCGTCGCTGTGAAGACGCCTTCGTCGATTTCCTTGTTGCGCTCGCGAATTTCGTCCTGCATTTTTTTCGAGAGGTCCTTCAGTTCCTTGACGTAGGTCTGCATCGTTTCGGCGAGATCGCCGAATTCGAACGGAAGGAGGTCGGCGTCACCCAGACGCATCATCGCAATGCCACCGGTCTGCGAGAGGGCGCGGCCATAGACGAAGGTCGTATCCGCGAAGTGCGTGTACCAATAGAAGTCGTCGTAAATCGAGTGATAGATTCCGCCGCCGTCTTCGCCGCCGAAACCGATGTTGAGCGAAGCGATGCCGACGTGCTGGAGGAAAGGCGTGAAATCAGAGCCGGAGCCAAGCGCGCCCAGGTGCAAATCGGTGCGCTGGCGGATTTCTTGCTTTTTGTCGCTGGAAGCTTCTTCGATGGCCCGTAACTGTTCGCGCTTCCAGACCGAGAGTTTCGTCTCGGGATCCTGAATGTCGCGCGCAATATCGTTCACGAATTTTTCGAGCGTATGCGAGCCGGCGAGGCCGAGATAGCCGCGGCCGTTGCCGTCGGAATTGATGTAGGCTACGGCGTGCTTGTCGAGTTCCTCGGCGTGCGTTTCAGCCCACTCCGTGGAGCCCAGCAAGCCTTCTTCTTCGCCGTCCCAAGCGCAAAAGATCAGTGTGCGCTTGGGCTTCCAGCCCTGCTTCACGAGTTCGCCCAACGAGCGTGCTTCCTCGAGCATCGCCGACTGGCCGGAGATCGGATCTTCAGCGCCATTCACCCAGCCATCATGATGATTGCCGCGGATCACCCATTCATCGGGGTAAACCGAGCCGGGAATTTTTGCAATGACGTCATTGACCGGTGCCATGTCCCAGTTCGAAATCACCTTCAGATGAACTTTTCCGGGGCCCGGACCGATGTGATAGCTAATGCCGAGCCCGCCGCGCCAGGCTTGCGGAGCGATTGGGCCTTTGAGCGAAGCAAGAAGCGGTTCCGCGTCGCCGTAGGAAATCGGGAGGACGGGAATCTTCGTGATCGTCTGAGCGTCTTTTATGGCAAGGCGCTTCGCGTCTTTCGTCGCGCCTACGCCCGGCGTCAGCGGGTCGCCCGCGTAGAGCGGCATGTCCGCGACGCTGCCGCGCTGCACGCCGTCTCGGGAGCGATACGGCCCCAGCGGGAAGACATCACCCTGCGTGTATCCGTCTTCATGCGGATCGGAAAAAATAAGGCAGCCGATGGCGCCGTGTTCGGCGGCGACTTTCGGCTTGATGCCACGCCAAGAGCCGTAGTAGCGCGCGATAACGATGGCGCCTTTCACGGAAACGCCCATGCGCTCGAGCTGCTCGTAGTCGGCGGGAACCCCAAAATTGACGTAGACGAGCGGAGCAGTCACGTCGCCATCAATCGAATAGGAGTTGTACGTCGGAAGCTGCTCAGATGTCTGGTTCGAAGTGGGATCTTCGGGCACGACGGGCTCTTGCAGCTTGGCTGTAAATCTCGGTCCGCCGTCCACAAGTTCGACGGCGCGCTCTTTCGGAGTTGGCATAAGCACGTCGAAGGTTTCGATGTGCGCGTCGAGGCCAAATTCCTTGAATTTTGCGAGCAGCCAATCGGCGTTTTCCTTGTCATACTTCGAGCCGACGTGATGCGGCCGCGCGGCAAGGTGTTCCATGTAGCCGCGGATCTTGTCCGGCTCGGGAATGGCTTTCATCTTTTCTTCCCACTGGCGTTCGGTACGTGAAGATTCGGCGGAATAGCCGGCGAGCGGCTGCTCGTCGGCCACTACGTGTGTGCCGATCGGCGCCAAGGAAATACATGCGAAGACAATTGTGGCAAATAGACTTCTGCGGTTCATGAGCCCCCCTCGTTTTGCGCAGGTATTTTGCCTGAACTGCGCGGCGATTGGAAACGTTTGTTGCAAATTTATCCGCGGCTGCCGGTTTTCAGGAGGATGTCCAGATCATCGGGATGGATGGCACAGAGGAGCGCCTCTTCTCGATCGATGTGGCCTTTGCTGATCAGCTGGACGAGAGATTCTTCGAGCGCGAAGGAGCCCTTTTTCTTGGTCATGGTGATTTCCTGATGGAGATGCTGCAAGGCATTTCGGCGAATGTGCTGCCGCGCGCCGTAGCCGATCATCAGAAGTTCGGCGGCGGGAAAACGCTCGCCGGTTTTGCTAGGCAAGAGGATTTGCGTCAGGACAGCGGCGATGGCCATGGCCAATTCCTGGCGGATGGTGTTTTGGCGTTCATCGGAAAAAGAATCGGAGATGCGCGAGATGGTGGTGGCGACGTCAATCGTATGCAGGGTAGAGAGCACAAGATGACCGGTTTCCGCGGCGGCGACTGCGATGCGCATCGTCTCTGGATCGCGCATCTCGCCTACGACGAGAACATCCGGCGCCTGGCGCAGGGCCGCGCGGAGGGCGGTGGGAAAATCCGGCGCGTCCGTGCCGATCTCAACTTGCTCGATGACGCTTCGCATGTGCGCGTGCTCGTACTCGATGGGATCTTCGATGGTGACGATGTGGCGCGCTTCGCGGCGGTTGATGTCGTCAATCAATGCGGCAAGCGTGGTCGATTTCCCAGAACCTGCGGGACCTCCGATGAGCACCAGGCCGCGCGGCAAATGTGCGAGCGTTTCCACGCTCGGCGGTAGATTGAGCTCGCGGAGTGTGGGAACCCTCTGGGGCAAGGCACGAATCGCGGCGGCGCCGCGTCCGCGCTCGCGATGAAGGTTGATACGGAAGCGGCCGAGTCCGGCGATGCGATAGGAAGAATCCGAAATCTGAGACTGGCGATAGCGTGCCAGTGCGTGGGATGTGAGAGCGGGGAGCACTGCCGCTTCGATTTCGGGGCCGTCGAGCGGACGCGCTTCGATTTTTTGTACAACGCCCTTTGCGCGGATGCAGGCTGGCGCCCCAGCGACGAGAAGTAAATCGCTTCCGCCGCGGGCAATCAGGGTTTTGAGCCAGCCGTCAAGTTGGACGGCGCTGGCCGGCTCCCCTCCGTCCTGTTCGCGGAGGTCGTCCAGTTCATTGACGATACGATCGGTTTCAGGCGCTTCATCCATTAGGAACCTCAAAAGCCCAAACGGATTGCTGCCGGAAAAGTTTGACTTAGCGGAGCTATTTCGTCCAGCAGGAAACGCGAGGACCTTCGGACGGGACAGGCACTGCGGCCTTCTTCAAAAAGACGGCGGCAGAGAGGGATACTCCCTGCCGTCCGTCTGCCACGATTCGCCAATAACTACATACTTCGAATTGCTACTCAACCGCGCCGGTCTGTTCGGTGACCACAGGAGTCAGCGTGCCGAAAAGGCCGTGTGTTTCGTGGTCGGGGCCAGCAGAAAAGAACAGAGTTGTGGATGGACCTGCGACGCCGTTGTTGCCGAAGGTGAGCGACCAGAGTCCATCGATGGTTAGAATCGAATCGTCTGGAGCTTTCACGAAGCCGATAAATTCCTTCGTGAACCCGTTATAGGCAGCGACCCAACCGCTGCGGAAATTGCCCACGAGGATGCTGTTGCTGAAGACGCCGAAGTCGCGGGGCGTCCAAACGACTCCCCAAGGCGAATTCAGCCAGGGACCGTGCTGAAGATGGCCGATGTGGTGACCATCAGGCTGGTAAAGTTCAACGAAACCATTGCCTTCGCCGGCCACGTCATCGTGCTTGGCGGCGTCCTGCTTGGCGTAGGTGACGAAGAGCGTTCCGCCAATGTTCTGGATGTTGAAGGGCGCGAAGTCGCGCGGAATCGCATCGTCGTCAAACAATTCTTCGGAGATGTGCACGCGCTTGAAGGTGTTGTCGTAGACTTCCACTTTACCCGAGCGGAAATTCGTGACGTAAAGGAACACTTTTCCGTTTACCAGACCCGAGGTGGCACCCTTATAAACCGCGCCCTTTGGCGAACCTCCATCGGAATTATCGACTTCCAGCGTCGCCGCCACTCCGCCGGCCCATGCAGAGATGGTCCCGTCCTCGGTGACGAAGATGAAGGCTGCCGCCGCTCCGCCCGGACTGAGCAGAAAATCCGTCGGGCTGCCGTTGAAAACGATGCCTGTCGGTGCAGCCAGTGTGCCTGCTGGAGAACCTTTGGGCGGAGGAATAGTAACGGTTCCGGTGCCGTTAATGGGTTCGATGGCCCCGGCGCCGGTATAGAGCGTGGAGAAGCCGGAGTTGTTATCGGAAACCCACCAGGGGCTCCCAGGTTTTGCCGTGGTGCTAGGACTGCGGGTCAATCCCCAGGGATTTACGAGATGGGGATCGGTAACAGCAGCGACTCCGGGTTGATCGGAAACGAGGTTAGTTTGCGTGTAATGTTGCGCCCTTGTTACAGCAGGAAGCAAAGAGAGCCCAAGTGCAAGTACTGGGAAATATTTCCACGACTTAAACGCGTACCCCATGGCTTACCCTCCAGATCAGGATTTATGATTTATGCAGCGAAGAGAATCGCGGGTGACCGCGAAGGACTTCACATCTCACTGGCTGGGTAAGTGATGATGTAGTGCAAGTTTAATTCCACTACGGCTTATTGCTCTATGGATGACTCGATAGTTGAGAACAAGGCACTTAGGGAATTCCGGCTGAGAGGAACTACCAAGGTGCTCCCGTTTCCTGTAGCCAACTACCGCTGCGGATACCGAAGTTGGGAGGGTTTTATTCCCAGTTATTTTGAAGATTGAATGCGAATCTGAAAATTCGCGGGGCGCCGCAGGATTCGAGCGGTTAAGCCCGGCGGAGGGTCAGAAGAGTGATTTCAGGCGGTACACCGAGGCGAACAGGGGCGCCTACAGTGCCGAGCCCGCGATTCACGTAAATGGACGCCAGCGCCGACGAACGGTTCGGGAATAAGGAACCGTGATTGGTCTCAAAAGCCGAGCCGTTCGATGCGCGGTCATTGGGCGCCGGAGCAAACATTGGGCGGTGATAGAGTCCAGCGACATAGTCCGTGATGAACCGCGCGGGACTGAGGCGGTGGTCGAGAATTTCCACCTGAATCTGTCCACCGTGGGTGTGGCCGGCTAGTGTCAGCTCGATGCCCAATTCCGCAGCGCGATTGAATGAGTTGGGATTATGGGACATAAGAATGTTGGGCATATCCCGGCGCACCAGCGGTTCCACATTCTGCAGCAATTGCACTTTGCGGCCGCCGTTGGTGCGCTCGCGCTGGTAATCGACACCGATCAGATTAAACGAAGAGCCATTGAAAGTGAGCTGCGCATTTTCGCTCCGCAACAGTTTCATCCCAGCCTGCGCAAAAAGAATCTGAGCGGTATCTTCCGCGCGCGCATAGACTTCGTGATTGCCGTTGCAGCCCCAAACTCCCAGCGGCGCGCGCAGCCCCTTCACTTCGTCTATACAATCGGCGATCGGGTCGCTTGGACCGGTAATAAAATCTCCCGTGACGAGCGCCAGGTCCGCTCCCAAATCGTTGGCCATATTGACGGCGCGACGCACCTGCAAGCGCGGCATGTAGCTGCTTAGATGGATGTCGCTGATCTGCACGATCTTCATGCCCTCAAGCCCGGCTGGGAGATTGGGCATGGGGATGTCGACGCGGCGCACTTGATAATCCAGGCGCTCGGCCGCGAAGCCATACATCGCCGTAAGAAACGGGCCGGCCCCGGCGAGAGCGGTTGCCGTCTTAAAAAAGTAGCGCCGCGAAGGGTCTGGAATCAGTTCCGCTGCGGCTGCCGAGGCGGAGTACGGCGCCGCTGTTGCAGGTGAAGTTGAAACTCGTGAAGCCGCTGGATTTGTCTTCAGGTGGTACGCTGCGCGCAGCCAAGCCCAAATTCGGTCGATACCGCGGACCATTTTCACAGCGAGATAGGCAAAGAGCGCGCTGAAAAACCATAACCCAGCGAAAACCGTGATCAGATTGATCCCAGAAATGATATGGCTGCGTCCCATGCGAAAGCCGTCTGCTATCGCAGCGATACTGAGCAGCAGCAGAGTTACGTAAATCAGACGCGCGGCAACGCGCAGCGTCTGGCTTCCCCAATTGGATGTGACGCGCCAGATGGCGCGATACCAGAATCGCTGAGAGAAAAACAGCAGCCCCAAGATACTTAGCGCAATGACGCTGCGCACTAACAGCCAGGTCCAGTTCAAAAGGAGAGTCCCCCTAGAGGCGAACTACTAGCTTACCATGCCTGACCCGGCCGATTTCCCATGACGCAGGGAGACGCCCTGCGTAAGATGAACCGGGCCGAAAGGTCAGGTTTGTGCCGGTCGAGTGGAGAAACGCTTGGCGGCGCGGCCCGTCAGAGAGTATGTGCCTGCCATGGCTGGCCCAAAACGGCCGCAGAAGCAGGTCCAGAAACGGGCCCAGATATTGGCAAAGATGAGGAGAGAAAAATGAAGAGTTTTAGCAAATGGGGGACCTTGCTGGTTGCCTTTGCGATGGCGGCGATACCGGCATTAGCGCAAGAAGCCAAGAAAGCTGCACCGCCAAAGCCTGCACCGAGTCCGTCAGAAGCCGTGTTGGAATCGTGGAACGATGTAGGAAGAAAGCTGATTGCCATCGCCGAGGATATGCCGGAAGACAAGTACAACTACAAGCCGAATCCAGACTCGCGGACATTTCTTGCGCAGCTCATCCACGCTTCCGCTTCCATGTATTACTTCACGGACACCGCGCAGGGAAAGAAGCCTCATTTTCCCGATGATCCGAAGCTCGACGACTTGCAGACCAGAGTCCAGATCGTGGCCTTCGTGAAGAAGTGCGTTCAGGACGGCGCGGACCTAATCAAGGCAAAGGGCGATAAGGGTTTGAACGAAAGCGTCGCTGCGGGCGGGCCGACCTTGACTCGGCTCTATGACCTGGCCTACGGGTTGATCGAGCATTCCGGAGAACACTACGGGCAGCTCGTCGTCTATTACAGGATCAACGGCTTGGTGCCGCCCGAATCGCGGCCCAAGAAGTAACGCGGCCCGGAAGGAATCCGTATTCAACGATTTGGTTACAACCGCGAGCCGGAGAGCGACAATACTCCCCGGCTCTATTTTTTTGGGGGAGGGTGCATGGATGAAGTCCCGGCTCGCAAGAATCGCTGCAACTCTTGCTCTCGTCTCATTCCTAATTGGGTGCGCCCCGATCGATTCAATCTTTCCCCTATCTAAGCCAGAGGATGCAGTTTTCGAGGATCGTTTGCTCGGATCGTGGCAACCAGTGATAACCGATTCCAACGGTTCGGACAAAGACGTGCGATGGATTTTCTCCCATTCGGAGTGCAACAATTTCTACGACTTGAAATGGACTGAGGTTGGAGCAAAGGGTGGTTTCGTCGCCAAAACACGGCTAGTGCGCCTTGGCAACAATTTGTTTGCCGACTTCGAAGGAAACATGGACGGTCCTGACGATTCAAAACCTCCAGACGGCCCAATTCCCTTTCCCGTGATCGCCACGCACATGATCGGACGGGTTTGGCTGGAAAAAGACACCCTGCAAATCCATTTCCTCAGCGATGACTGGGTCAAGAAACAAGTCAAGGCAGGCACGCTTTCGCTTGCTCATTTAGATGTGAACGGTGGTCAGATTCTGACAGCTCAAACGGAAGACTTGAGAAAGTTCATGCAAGCGCATGCAGACGATTACGAAGCGCTGTCAGAAGAATTTAAATTTACTCGTGCGAAGTAAACCCTGCTATGTAGGTGCAACTGAGCTACCCAACGGCAGTAAAGCGATTGCCTTCGTTCAAGATCGAGACGAGGTGATCCGGGTCGCTAGTCGGCGGCAAGCAAGTTTGCCCCGCGCAGACAACGGCTAGCGCTTTGTCGGTCGGAAGGTGGGGCAACGTTTCTTTGAGCGCGCCGGCAAGGTTCACGAGGGAAGCACCTGGCGTTAACCGCAGGACGGACTTGCCCAAACGGTAGACGCTGTGCGCTGCGGCTTCGAGGGCCTGGGCGGCGGGATCATCCGCCCGCCCGGTGATGACAACCTGCATGGGATGGCGTGCGAAGAGCGTTGCGGCGAGGCCGTACGTCGCTGCAAACATTCCATATTGCGGTGCGATTCCAGCAAACGCTTCGAGAGTTTTCTGCGCAAAGTTGTAATAGCGATCGTCGCCAGTGAAAGCGTGTATGCGGATCAACGCGATGGCCGCGACAGAGTTGGCGCCAGGAGTTGGTGAGTCCTGGAATGGCTTGCGGCGAACGTCGAGGCCGCCCATCGGCGCGGCATCCGAAGGCCG
>Ga0210394_10006036_pt1 | contig 13283 bp, 35 predicted proteins | sample IncBWC12MmetaG_FD_160121 | JGI IMG/M metagenome (GOLD analysis project Ga0210394, IMG submission 160121) | Forest soil microbial communities from Barre Woods Harvard Forest LTER site, Petersham, Massachusetts, United States - Inc-BW-C-12-M | ecosystem: Environmental > Terrestrial > Soil >...
TCTTACCACAATTCAGACAATAGTAATCTATCTCTTGTGCCAACTTCTCACCTAACGGTTTCGAAGTCCCTTCAAAGTCCTAGCCAAATTGAGTTCCTTTTGCCTAGTCTCCTTGTTACTTCCACTTGGTAGATTATCTATTGCCTTTTGAGTTTTAGGATAATCTATAGTCCCTTTCTTAGTCAAAGCATCATGTGATTCTGCAAACCTTCTCAATTTCCCTTTATGTTGTTTAGTTGCCTGTTGTATAAAGAAATCGTTATCTGACAACTGGATTTTGTCCAAGTCGGTAATCGTTAGCTTTATATATTAACCTTGCGGAGCAAGGCTTAGACGTTTAATAAAATCTATAATTTAGAGTTTCTTTTAAAGAAAAAATTATATTTTATTAATCGAGTATAAAATATAATACTCTTTACCTACCTACCTACCTACCCCGGACTTAAGCCGAATTGAATTTAGAACCGAGAATCACATTATCAGGTATTCTTGTTTCCGACTCTGTGATTACTTGGTTCGATGTTTCAGCAAAAATTACTTCCTTCTTGAACTTACCCTTTATCCTATTTCCAACATACATTCTTTCATTTGGAAACAACTTATGATATGCCACAATATAAGTTCCTAACATGACAGTATCAAAGTCTCCCGCAAACCCCTGCTTTGAAAGGGTAAGGTGCATTGACCGTGAGTGAGGAAACCATAGCTTTATAAACCTTTAGTTGGTGAAGGTTAGTTGACTTGTGCTAAACTTTTTTAGACCGACCAAATTTATCTAAGTCGTAAAACAGGCTTCGGGATTACAGGACAAAAAATTGTCAACCCAAACAAAACCACTAAGAGAAAACGAATTTGGTATGCCTACACTACCAATCTTTTCCCCCTTCACCGTTGGAAGAATCGAAACCGTAAAGAAGAAGGTTTTTTCCGGTGCAAGAGCAGGACAAGAATATGACGTATACGATGTCACTGTAAGACCAGTGAACTACGTCGGTAAGGAAGCAATATTCCAAATGAGTAAGACACAACTAGACCAACTTCGAGCAATAATCTTTGTCATAGGAACAGGTTGCGTAATCGATGCAACCTATTCAGATGAAAAACGAAAGATTAGTTTCTCAGGTCAACTCAAGAAGTGAACTTTTTGTCAAAAAGTTCTCAAAAATCAAAGTCGGGGATTGAAATATCCCCTTCCCCCCCTTCTACTAAATACATAATTGCAGTATTACATGATTCTGATTGCCCAATGGATGAATTTACAATATCAAAATGTTATTGTTATTCTGATTATGATGTTAAACCGGCACACGCTCATGGCATCCTTACTGAAAAACAATTTGAGGAATATTCCAAATGACTTCACCTAAACCAATAACCGTAATACTAGACGGAGATTCTTTCAGAAGATGTATTCATAGTGATGAAGAATTATCTTGGATGATTAAAAATACTTCCCCTTCTGATTCTCTTTTACCCCACGGTATCTTAACCCCTAAACAATTTGATGAACTAATATGAATAAAAAAGTAGTAGCATTTATATTTAAATATACAAATTCTAAAGAATGGACTATCTTGCGTTCATTTCAATTTGAATCAAATATACAACTAAGTCCTTTCATGTTACCAACAACTGCTTATGGCCTAGTCGATGAAAGTGATATTTAATGGTAGGTAACAATCATGCCGGGATGAAAGTCATAAATCAAGACCGAGAACATTTCAAATATCCTATTTGTGATAATTGCCACAAAGAAATAACAACGATAGGTAGATATACTTGGCATGATGGACAAGCAATTTACGTCCATCTTAAATATAACGAAAAGACTCACAAATGTAATCTAACAGGTGACCCATAAATGAGTGATATGGATTCTACTTACATAAAAAATAATAAACATATAGACCGTATCAGCTTTTCTGTAATAAATAATCCCGAATTTGTAAAACGTTTCAATTTAGTTCAAGAATATCTTGGCCTTACAACTAATATAGCAGTATTAGAATTTCTAGTAAGTAATTATTATAATGCATTACTAGCAGAAGGTAATGTATAATGAATATAGATAAAATTAGAACCCCGGAAGATTTCAAAAATGCTATGGAAATCTATATCAAAAAATATAATTTCTTTGCCGAGATTATGAACCGTAACAATTTAAAATCCGAAGATGCTTTAATCGCTATCCCTCTATTCATGGCTTACTGTTATAAAAATCAATCACCAGAAGAACTTTCAGACTTACTTTATACCCTAACCGAATCAATAAGACAATTCATAGATATAATCAATGAAGGCAGACTAGGAAAATTTGTCATACCTAAATCAGAGATTGATAAGTGATAAATAATGTCAAAGTTAAAATATGAATACAGATATACACCAGACCTTATTAAACAATTTTCTAAGAATAAAGAAGAATTTAATAGAGTAAGAAAACTAATTTTAGAGTCTACCTCAGTAAATGAACACATCGTGCAAAATAGCGTAAAACCTAAAAAATTTTACGTTGGCGATACTGAGGTAGACTTAGAATCTAAACGCTTACAAATATGGAATAATTCAGATAAACTTATGAGATTTGGTTCTTATTATATAGATACAAAAGTAAAATCACCATTCTCTTTAAGATTTGAAATGCCAATTAATCAAAATGAAAATCTTTGCTTAAAAATAACTACTTCACTAAGAAAATGTGAAGGCTCATGTTCTCATAGACAGACACCCTATTTATGGTGGATAGACCATAAAGATATAGATTACGAATTCAAACATCGTTTCTGTTGGGAATGTATTACCCCATTACAACGTAAAATGTTGAGTATGATAGAAAATTGAAACTCTCAATATATTCACCATTATTTAATCTTATTATTGGTATCGCCGTATTTACAGAAGGCGTAACATTTATCTCATATTATATCTACATAAATAAACTTTCAACACTTGATTTAATACTCAATGGGTTTTGCATATTTATGGGAATACTAAATTTTACAGTTGTAATACTAAAACTAAAAAGGTATAAACCTGATGTCTCCTGATGCAGACCGTAAACTAGCAAATTGGTTTGATTCAATGCACTTTTCATCTTATGACCAAGCCTATGAGTGGATGCGTTCACACCAACATGGTTCAGTTTTTAAATCACAACTAGAAGCCCTAGATAATTATTTCCAAGTCTTTGTCCCTCTACCTTTTGTAGAATTACAACCTTCTAATGTCTTACAAAGGATTCAAGCCGGTGAATCTCCGGTTCAAACCCCACCAGAAGATTTATTAAGTATTTTACCGGAACCTCAGATTGTTGAACCACCACCACAATTTGAGGAAGAACCTAACATCAATCCAATCCGTAGGATATTTAATGCCATAAGAGGGATATTTGGATGATAACCATAACACCTAATAAAGACCTTTTATTATGGTTGGCAGTATTCTATTTTACATTTGATGGTATAGCAAATATTATACTTGGTGCTCTAAATTATAAAAAATCAGAATACTATGATTCAGGTAATATAATTCTTGGTATATTAATTCTAATTCTAATTACAGTAGTGATTCTAACATGAACTATGAACAAGCCCGTAAGCTAGTTCTCGGTATAATCTTCTTTTCATTCATAACTATGACCGCCCTATACTTTATAACTGGTGTAGAAATCACAATAGAATATTTCTTTATCCATGTTATAATCTGTCTTGCCGGTTTACGTTGGCTAAAAATCAAAAGGACTTTATCATTATGAAAGTAATAGCTTATCTATTCTATATGGAAGATATTTATTATATAATCCCTTGTCCTAATTTCACAAGTGAATATCATAAAATATACGGAGAATTTTGTCCACACGGATTAGTAGATGAAAGTGAAATTTGTAATTGAAATCCTTATGAACTACCCAACATTAACATGGAATGAAAAACTTCAACTTGGTTATCATAAATGCCATGTTGAAGATTGTCCCGAATTACATTACGCTAAAGGTTTATGTAGACTACATTACGAACAAAGGTTAAGAGAATCAAATTGGCAATCCAAGACGACTTAATCAACCTAGCTTATCTTATAGCTTTTAGCGGTGTCATAATCGTATTTGCTAGATGGCGTTATCCCCAGTATTACCAGATGGGTTATGAGATTTTATTTCCTTCACCACAACAAAAATACGAAGCTAAGATAAAAGCCTTACAAGACCAAAAGAAATCTCTTGAATCTTTGAATTCCCGTTTGAGAAAGGAAAAAGACATGAAGGTTTTGCATGACCAACTTCAGCAAGAGGTAATCGGCTTACAATTAGAAACTAAACATCTTCAAGACGACATTTCTAAACTAGATGAAGAACCAGAAGTGAAATCATAATGGGATTTAATGAAACTGATATTTTATGTCCTATATGTCAATTTCCCTTAACCGACGTAGATGGTATGTTAGAATGTCAAAATCCAAAATCCATTTTAGAAACTCATTTTATTTATGGTTATGGCAAACCCTATTTCAACTTTAAAATATGGAGTGAGACAGAAGAAAATAAAAAGGCAATCCAAATGAGATTAAATGCCGTGGTGTAAAACTGAAAATAAGGAAGTTTTAGACCCTAATCCATGCGTTCAATCTGGACATGAAGTTTTTGTTTCTAAACCTCACCTAAAATTCGACATAGCCCATTTCCTTAATCATAACCTAGTCGAACCTGTTATCTGGGCTATATCAGCTTACGGCATAGTTCTCGGTCTTTTTGCCACATTTGCCTATGGTTTCTTTACTCTAAAAGAATACTCTTTAGGTTCCCTAGTTTTCTTCCTAACCCCTAATCAAGTTCAAAATCTCGATTTGTGGTATGACGCATACCCTTACAGTTTAATAATATTCGGTTCATACCTCTTATCCTTATACCTCATATTCAACAGACAACATAAAGGTTATCTCGCCATGCCTGTCTTTTTAATAACCTATGCCACATGGGATTTTCTAGGAATAGGCACCCATTTTATCTATGGTGTAAACATAATCTGGTTAGGTATCGCTTTGTTATCCCTAATCTATTATTTTCCCCTTCGTAAGCAATTCTCTGTAAACATATCTTTTCCCGGCTTGTTATTATTCTTCGGACTTGGAATCCTAGACCTTCAAAACATCTTCTTACACCTATGGCCTTTTACAGATATTACCATAGTCAACATGGGTGTTTCAGCAACCATCTTACAATACTTTAACGGTATATCAAATGAAGCAACTTTTTGTATCTTCTGTATCTTATCAATCCACTTAAAAACCTCAACTCAAAAACTTCAAGAATCTATTTTAGATACAGTTTCAAAATTACCTAATGGTAGTCTAACAGGAACCAGAAATGAAAGTAAGTAGAAAATCATGGCATTACCGATTATTAATATGGTTTACATTTAACGATTACCCTTCAAAATTAGAAATTACAGAAATGACAACTCTAGATTATATAACCTCAGTTTGGTTAGCAATTATTGCAATCATCATATTAGCACTACCACTATCCGTATATTATATTTTCCTTTCAATAGCTATTTGGTATGAAAAAAGACCAAAAATAAAAATCGTTGATTAAATGACTTTACTTAGTTCATTCAACTCTGTATATTATCCTCTAGCATTACTACTTCTACTTGTAGTAGTAATTATTTTCCGAGATACACTATTACCAAAAGGACAACGTGCTAAACAACTATTCATATGGGGCAACCTATCTTGTGTAATCCTTTTCATCTTATGGTTCGGAATAGGAGCAGTTACTAATCAATATAATCTACCATGGTGGGCTTTCCACACTTTGACTGGCCACCATATATATGACATACTAGGTTTCTGCATCCTCTTTTCCTTTATCTGGATTAAAAAAGGATATAGACCAGTTTGGGCTATGGTGATATGCGTTTTCTTTATCGGTATAAACGAATGGGCTTGGTGGTTCACTTACTACATTTACCATTACCTTCTAAACAATACCAATTTCTATTTACCCGTTGGTATAACCTCAAAATACTTAGCAATACAAGCCTTTGAGAACTTAACCATTTTCAACTTTACCGGAATCGCTTACCTGATAATCATAGCTGTATTTTTCTACCGCATAAGATTTAAGTTATACCAATCTAAAGTATTCAAATTTAAATTCCCCTTATTCCTACTTGGATATTTCAGTATGATATTCCTAATCTATTACTACTGGATTTCAATAGGTTTTCCAATAACCGTAGACTATTCCGGTAACACTATTTACTACCTAACTTATTCCGTAAACATGATTGAAAATCTTCATTGGATTATCCCCACAATCTACTTTATCCTATTCTTCGATTACATTTTTGGACAAAATCCCAATCTAAAAGGTATGCCCCCTTCATTTTTCAAATCCTTCTTTAAAGGAAATGAAAATGATAATCCTATAAAAGAAGTGACTTAACGTTGCCCTTTGGTTCCGAGCGTCATTACTGTAAGTTCACGGTCTATATAAGACTTTACAAAAATTACAACAATGAATGGTTAGAAGAATACAAATGTGAATTTTGTCCCAAGAAAGGCTACATAAAATTGAAACATCTACCATTAGACGAATCACGTTTAACTCAAGAAGGTCAAACAAAGCCCGGTATCTGGTTAGGTGAAGATGATAATTACCATGTTATATCATAGTAAATACTTATATACCATGTATTTGCTAGGTATCATCATGTCAACAAAGTCTGACGAAATAACCTTCAGCATAGTCCCGGTTTCGGATATGCCGTCGATTCAAAGGGGAACCAACCAGAAGTATACCAAAATCGTAGAAGCGGCAAAGAAACTTGGTGTGACAGAGACTATCAAGATTCCTTTGACCGATAAGACAGGAGAAACAAACAGAAATGCCATACAAACACTCAACAACCACGTTAAGGAACTAAAGAAGGTCATAAAGGGAATCACATACCAGATGTATGTTTCATCCCGCAATCTCGGCACAAAGGACAAGCCAAACGTCTTTGCTTTTATCTTCTATGAGAAGGTAGAAGCAAACGATACTGGTGGTGTAACTGATAATGTTGCACCAACCCCAAGCACCGCATAAACGAAAGATTTAGAAAATCTTTCAGCAAACCAACAAGTGAATTCAAATGTCAAATAAGGGAAATGAACCGTATGGAGATTTTTATCCATCGGTTCTCCCACCTATACTATGTAATTGTCCTTGCTCAGATTCAAATTCATTCTGTAATACCTGTATTAAAATCAACTGTTCTAGAATCCGCATCACCCAAGAGATTCTTCGTAATTGAAAAGAAAACAGAAATTGGAAGAAATCTCTAACCTAATTGACGAAGCCATTTATAATTATTCTCATAATCAAGACGAATCAGGTAAAATAAATCTAACAGGAGCAAAAGCCGAATTAGAAGCCTTTAAAAATTCTCTACCAAAAAAGTGGTAAACTGAGAGGGGAAGGTTTATCTACCCTGACACCTATACCCTTGATGTTAGAAAATGGTAATGGGAATCCGAAACTCTGACGGTTCATTTGATACTATGTTAGGCGATATTACTTGTTCAGCAACAGGTGATGAATGTAAGCGAGAAGCACAATTTATTTTCATTTACCATTATAATTCAACCTTAAAAGGGTTATTCTGTTATTGCGAAACTCACGCAATAGATTTCTTCACTATAAAGTCTGACGAAATTTACCAAGTGATTCGTATATGACAACCAAAAAAGTAATCGCTTACATAGAAGATTATAATGATAATGACGAAAGCAAATATCCAATAAGTCTTAGACGGTGTAAATTCAACGAAACAAACGCAACAGAAGAAATCCACTTAAAATTTACTAATCTATTTCACGGCTTGGTAGATGAAAGGTTGATTTCAGATTGACAACCGAAACCACAACAGAAGATATTTTTTGTGACTTTTGTAAAATCAAAGTCGCTCCACAACTTTATAATCGTCATATGCAAATCCATAACGTCGCACAACGTTTCACTTCAAATGAACTTATGGCTTCAATGGTTCTTACCCTTACCGAAATCAAAGTCAAACAAGACACCCTGATTCAACTTTTGGTTGCGAGCATGAGAAAATGACCAAATACATAGTTTGCGCCCTATTAAATGGTGGACTATTTAATTTCTTACATGAGTGTGAGAATCCAAATTCACCTTCTTCTGAATTTCCACATGGTAGAGTAACCTTAAAACAATATCAGGAATTAACAGCATGAGTCAACCACCTTACGATTACTCAACTATTAAACACATAGTCGAAACCAAATTCGTTTCTAATTCAGAAAATCCCTTACAGATTTCAAGACGTAATCCCCATCACCCGCAATACTCTTTAAAAAATAAACGTTATGAATGTGGATGCGGATTCAAAGGCGATAAACTAGATTACCAAATTATGAGCAAGTCCGAAATCCCAACTCGCAAACATAAATCTAAACGTGGAGAATTACCAAATCATTATGACCGCTTTACACCCGTCATGGTCGGTGCCGATATAATAATGATTAAGAAAGAACTTATCAAACCTTATATTCCTCAACCGAGAGTAGATACATCATGACAAAAGAATATGTTATAGCATGGATAAATGAATATAATGAATTGGTTTATTGTATGGTTCCAATAAACCTTATGTCAAGCCATGAAACACCCTATCCTCATGGTATGGTCGATGTGGACTTGGTTTCAAAATGATAAATAGAACTATGGCATTATTTACCTTAAATTGTCCCAAGTGCGGTCAAACTGGTCAAGCCAAATTTAGAAAGCGTTATCACCAAATCTATCTAGAAATAGACCACTATGGCAAACCCTTTTATGAAAAGGGTTTATCCAAAAGCCAACAAATCCCGGCTAACGACAAAAACTTTACAACTCACCATTATACTTATAAATCTACTTGTTACATCGGCAACATAGATAAAATCACTTTGGACACTCAACTACCTTACACAATCGACAAACGCCTATTAAAAATCTTTCAAGACCAAAAACCAAAACCGAAAGCTATATTAAGCACCCCATTCTTATACTCTTTAAAGTGATAATAAAATGATAAAATGTGATTATTGCGGTGCCGAAGTAAATTCACAACAAGATTACAGATATGAAATTATGATTGCCCACCAAAATACTCACATAATTCAACTTCTATCTAAAATCGAAGCTAGACAAGACCGCTTAGAAAAGAGTAGACCATACTAATGATAATAATGGAATTACGTTGTCCTAAATGCGGTAGACTAAAATTATTCCATTCACAAGACTTTGAAGATTCTTCATATTGTATTTGTGGTTATTCACATGAAGCATGGCAATTTCCTCATAGACCAATTCTAGCAATAGACAATAATTATCATACAACAGATATGACGGATTTGAAATGGCAAGGTAAACAAGAATATACATCACCACATGAATATCCTTACTTTAATGATACACTAGAACTATCATATAAACGCTTTACTAAAGTTCATAAAGAATGGAGAAAATTCCCATGAAATATAGAAACGTGCAATCTCAAATCTCAGATAATCTTAACATGATAGACCAGATAGCAGAAAAGAAACTTATCGACTTGGAAGATAAATTCAATGTCGGTAACGGACTAAAACAAATCGAGCAAGACGTTTCCGATTTATGTTCTTATATCGATTCCCTTCATAAAACTCTAAAAGACCAAGAAGATAATCTAGCCCGGACTTTGATAGAGTTCGAGAAATTAAAACCAGAAGAACCTATAAATCCAAATGAAGATTCTGACCCTTCAATTTCTGAAAATCCACCTAACAGTAATCCTCCCGGTGAACTTTCAAAATGAAATGCGGTAAATGTGGTTATGAAATCACAACCCCACGTTCAAGTTGGTTTGCTTCTCAAGACACTTACGCTTTATCCCAACAGCTAACCAATCTTCGTATGGAATTACATATGTTAACCCACGTTCTCCCGATAGGTGCAAACCTTTGACCGATAAACAACTTTGTGTAAACTGTAAAGGTGATACCTATTGGATAGAATACATTCCCCTATATTTCAAATACCGGATTATCTGCACCAGTTGTAAACATGAAACTAACGTCGATTTAATTTTGATGGGTGAAACCAAATAATGGGTGAATGTTTCTACTGTCAAATCTCCGGCATAATAACCTACGGCACATATCAATGTTGTGACCCGATGCACAACGATTCACCAAAAGACTTTTGCACTTTTCACGCCAACTACCATATCGAGTTACACCCAAGTCACAAAGAATTTATGACCAATAAATCTGAGCTAATCAAAACTCAAAGGTTACAAGATTTATGATTCCTACTGTAATATCTTATGACCCTACACTCAAATGCCAAAAGTGTAGCGACACAGGAAACTATTTTCTTATTTGCCCATCTGATATATCATTCTACTTTTCACCAATATTATTTTCACCATGTCCATTTTGCGGAGCCAAACCAAATTGATTTCAAAGTCCGATTCTGAATCTCTTTTAAAACATATGACCGAAGGCGTTATCCACAAGAAAGAAGTTAAGAAATGTAGAACCGAGCATACTTGCCATAATTTCAAATGTCCTGTAATAGATATTTATTGGGGAAGAATAAGAATAGGTCAACCTGCTATCGTAATTACCAACGAAATCATAAATCAATCTTTAGGTCGAACCATTTTCACAAAGCCTAAATACTACCACATTGATTGCTATGACGGGGAAACAAAATGAAAGCCTTTACTCAACAACCTGTATTTACATTTTTATGTTTCAGTTGCGATTCAGAAGGTAAACTAGTTAGTGGAAAAGGTTGTAACATATCCCATGCAATACGTAAGCACGAAAAGAAATTCAAACATGATTCTTTACCGCGAGAAGAATATAAAACTGAATCACAAACGTTAATAATAAAACATGGAAGTTTCAAGATATGAACCGCGAAACATCTACCTGTATAATCTGTAAATCTATAATCCCTTTCGGCTTACTCTATTGTCAAAACTGTCTACCTCAAGAAGATTCTATGCTTGAAAGTTTAGGATATGAACTATAAAGTTTCCCGTGAAACTAATGCCTACCCTAATGTTAGATAAACAAGAACTTACCCTTATAATCAACGTTTTGGACAAAATTCAAACCAAACCCCCTGATTTTGGACAAAAACTCAAAGCCTACCTTATCTCCGTAAAAGATGCACCGGACAAGCCCGCATGGATTAATAATAATCCCGATTCAGCATCTATATCCGCACTCCTTACCGATGATTCTAACCTCTAATTCATATAAACCTTATGTATGCACCCTTCATAACTTTAATCCTATAACTATATATAAGAACCAAAACAGGGTAAAGCCATGTCAAAAATATGGGAAAACGGAATCGTAACGACTTCACAGAACGACCTAGAAACCCTCAGTTTTAAGGTTTCAAAGGTAAGCCATGAATGGTCTAGATACGGTCTAGCAGAAGCAAACCTAGTCTTTGGCTCAGAAGGCAACTTTAGGGAATCACCCTACAAAGCGATTTGTAAGATGAACGGAAAAGCCGACCCTATCGCAATCGTAAGCCAAGACTATACCTTACTACCAAACGAATTCGTAAAGGAAAAGGCTGATTCCATAACTCCTAACTATGGTCTTAGTCTATACGAAACTGAAGGCATGACCCAAAGCCACTACTCAAAAACTGGTAACGCCATGTTCCTTTACTATTTCCCGAAAGACGAGCACAACGGTTCAGCTTTCGAGAAACAAATCGTGCCGGGAGATAACATCAAACTCGGAATCCACGTAAGAAACTCTATCGACGGAACCACCGGACTAGGAGTAGATTCCTTTTCATACCGTGGCTTGTGTGGTAACGGTTCAATCCAACAACGAAAAGACGCAATCAATTTCTACCACAAGCACACCCAAGGGCTTAAGGAAATAATCCCGACCCTTAAGAACCTAATCGAGAACGCTCTTGCCGAAGGCGAATATACAGTGATGTATTACCGCAAACTTGCCGGTATAACCCTAAGTCAAGAAATCGCCGATGCAATTTCATCCACCTATATCCCTAAGAAATACCTACCGTGGGATATGTCCGAAATCAAGACCACACTACCAAACGGTGAAGTCACAACCTCAGAGATAGCTAACCTCAAGACCCTATCCCTAAACAACAACTGGACTAGGCAAGACATTACACACCTAACCGACTCTAATATGTGGTCAGTGTATAACCATATGACCGGAGCAATCTGGAACAACGATAAGACAAACCCACAATCGAAAGCCCTAGTTTTCAGCGCACTATCTTCGGTAATGCAATCGAAGATTCCCCTAGTGGTGAGATAAACTCACCCTTCTCTATCTTTATATACACACCAAAACAAGGTAACAAAACATGAAAACCGTAACAGCAAGGATAACCGAAATCGAGAATGACGAAAGAAACAACGAAGTCACACTAACGATTAAAGTTGGTGTCACTTACCAAACCACACAGATAAACGAATTCCATCTTGGTAAAGTCGTTCTATCTCAGGAATAACCTTAGAAGCTAGATTGTTATGAACCCACCAACCTACGATTTCAAAATCCGCTTTGACGATTCCGAAATGCTTAATTTCCTAAACGGTGTTTCCAAATGACCCACGACGAAAAAGCCGAAGAAATCGTAAGACTGATTCATAACCTAGAAAGGAATCTAGGCGTTAGCATTTCCGGTTACTATGCAACCGATAACGAATCAGGAGATATAATCCTATGACCCCACAACAACAACTTTCGACTTGCTCTTACTGTCTAGCCCTTAAGAAGATTCCCCTATCTTCCCAATATCTTTACGCATCCTTCGTTTGGATGCACTTGCACCTAGACCACGGAATTAACCCAAGTGTGTTGACCATATAATGGATAATCAAAACCATAATGACTTATCCGACATCATAGCAGAATTGCACGACTTACATGATAACTGGTATGGAACCCACGAAAGCAAGTTATCCCTAATACGAATACGAATTCAATTACTTCAGATAATGACATATGAGCAAATTGGAAAATGATAACCAAATACATTTGTGAACGGTGTGCCGATTCAGATTTCTATTCCACTATTGAACTCGCTCGCAAGCACATATATGAAATACATATTCCCTATATGGTTGATGAACTTATTTCAGATATTGAAGAATCTGACCCAGAAGATTCATAACACCTATATACCATTAAAACAAGTGCATCACTATGACAACTCAAACCGACTCACAACAAGC
>Ga0210394_10006037_pt1 | contig 13282 bp, 15 predicted proteins | sample IncBWC12MmetaG_FD_160121 | JGI IMG/M metagenome (GOLD analysis project Ga0210394, IMG submission 160121) | Forest soil microbial communities from Barre Woods Harvard Forest LTER site, Petersham, Massachusetts, United States - Inc-BW-C-12-M | ecosystem: Environmental > Terrestrial > Soil >...
TCGATTCTGAGACGGGAGAGGTTCTGGAGAGCCTCGAGATGCCGCCCGGAATGGGCGTGTCCGGGCTCGAATCCGATGGCGGCGATCACTTCTTCTGCGGCGGCGGAAGCAGCGGGAAAGTGAGAACCGTCCGCCGACCTAAGCGAGGCTCGGCAAGTTCATCCGGCAAAACCGCCGTCGCAACCGGATGACGGTCCGGCCGGCTGGATCTCTGTTTTACGCCGCCCGCTGCATGCCCGTTGCATTATCGAGCGCTAGGCCGCGAACCGCAGCGGGGCGTGACCGGCAGCGGTCGATATAAGCGTCGAGCGCGGGGTCGTCGGGAAACACCTGCCGGCCAAAGGCGATCGCGCTCGAAATCAGGAAGTCCGCGCCCGAAAAGCGCTCGCCCATCACGAACGGCGCCCGCGCCAATGCGGTTTCTAGCCTCTGCATCACGACCTTGTAGCTGCGCTGTTTCTGCGGAGACGCATCCAGCTCTCCGGCCAGACCCGCGAACAGAATGGGTTCGAGTTCGGCCACGTACCAGGCGACCCAGGTGAGATAGGCGCCGCGGCCGGCGTCGCCGACGACCGGCCCGAGTTGGGCCCGGGGGAAGGTATCCGTCAGATAGAGGACGATCGCGACCGATTCGGCCACCAGCGTGCCGTCATGGTCGATCGCCGGAACGCGCTTATCGGGATGCGGGTTCGCAGGATCGGGCGCACCTTCGCCCGTCATCGGCCGGAAAATCGACACGGGATGGATCGTATAGGGCTGTCTCAGCTCCTCGAGGAGCCAGATCATGCGCGACGAGCGGGACTGGGGAGCATGGTACAGGGTTATCATGGTGCCGACTCCTTGCTTGCAACAGCGCTGCGCGAGTGCAGATGACTTAGCGCGACAGGCCATTGTAATCGACCCCTACTGACAGCATCATGTCAGCAGGGAGATTGGACGTGCGACGCGCCGACCGACTGTTCCAGATCATCCAGATCCTAAGGCGATCCTCGCGTTCCGTGACGGGCGCCGAAATTGCGACCGAACTCGAGGTCTCGTCGCGCACCATCTATCGCGACATGGCCGATCTGATCGGCCAGCGCGTGCCGATCCGCGGCGAGACGGGCTTCGGCTACGTCCTCGATGATACGTTCGACATGCCGCCGTTGATGCTCACGCCAGATGAAATCGAGGCGGCAGTGCTCGGCGCGCAATGGGTGGCGGGCCGAGGCGACCCAGTGCTGGCGGGAGCAGCGCGCGATCTGATCGCCAAGATCACCTCGGTGCTGCCGGAGCGCCTCCGACCAATTATTGCGCACCCCTCGATCGGAACAGGGCCACCATCATCAAATGCGCCGCCCGACGGTATCGACATCGCACGGACACGGGCTTGGATTCGCGCAGGCCGCAAGATCAGGATCGCCTATCGCGACCTGTATGGAGCCGGGAGCGAGCGGGTGATCTGGCCGGTCATCCTCGGCTATTTCGAAAATGCGCGCACGCTGGCGGCATGGTGCGAGCTCAAGCAGGATTTCCGGCATTTCCGGACCGACCGCGTCACCAGCGCCGAATTCCTCGACGAAGGCCATGGGTGCAGCCCCGGCGAACTGCGCCATCGATGGAAGCGGCAAATGGAAGAAAAGCACCGCGCTCCATCGCCCCCGTGACCGATCGGCCCGACGCTGTTCGCGCGCTTTCGGCTCGCGTTTCGCCGACGGCCTGCACGTATCGGCTAAGCCACTTGACTGCATACCGACTAGTGGGTATGTCGAGGTCGACAACGACAAGCAGGGCGCTGATGCTTCCCCTGATGCTTCCCCAGCATGAATCGAAGACGAAGCTTCTCGACGCGACGCTCAAGGTAGTGCGTACCAGGGGCTACACGGCGACCCGGATCGAGGACGTCTGCACCGAAGCCGGCGTCACCAAGGGCAGTTTCTTTCATCACTTCGAGAGCAAGGAAGAACTCGCGCTGGCCGCTGCCGCGCACTGGGACGCGAACGTGTCACAGCTATTTGCTTCGGCTCCCTATCACGACGCCGCCGATCCGCTCGACCGGCTCATCGCCTATGTCGATTTTCGCAAGGCTATTCTGGTGGGTGACTTGCCCGACTTTACCTGTTTTGCCGGCACCATCGTTCAGGAGGCCTACCGCACCCACCCCGAAGTAAGCGCCGCCTGCGGAAGGACCATCAGCTCTCACGCAAAGTCGCTCGAAGCCGACATTCGTGCGGCGATGCGGAAGTACCACATGCGTGGCGACTGGACCGCGGAAAGCCTGGCACTTCACATCCAGGCCGTCATCCAAGGTGGCCTCATTCTAGCCAAGGCGACGGGAAGTGCCGAAGCGGCGGCCGACAGTCTCACCCACCTGCGCCGCTATCTCGAACTTCTCTTTTCTAGCCGCACACACCGTCCGACCGACCCGACGCTCCTGAAAGGAGGATCGCGTGCAGATTTACTGGATCAAGGCGCAGGCGCCGCGACGCGTCCTGGCGCTCGTCAAACATCTTGGCCTGGAGGTTGAACTCATCGAGATGGACCTGATGGGCGGCGCCATGAACACGCCGGACTATGTCGCGCTCAATCCTAATATGAAAGCGCCCACGCTCGTCGATGGCGGTCTCGTACTATGGGAATCTTCCGCAATCATGGCCCATCTCTGTGTCCTGGCCGGCTCGGACATGTGGCCTGCGCACCATCCGGCAGAGCAGGTCGAAGTGCTGCGCTGGCTATCCTGGAACGACTGCCATTGGACGCTTGCGGTGTCGCCCTTCTATTTCGAGCATGTCGTGAAGCCGACCTTCAATATCGGCAAACCCGACGCAAGCGCCTTGGAAGGAAAAGGCGACGCTGTCCGGCGCTACGGTAAGGTGCTCGACGGGCATCTTGAAACACGGAACTACGTTGCCTGCGAAAGGCTCACCATCGCCGACTTTCAGCTGGCTTCGACGGCTACCTATTGGCGGGAATCAGCGATGCCGTTCGATGAATTCCCGAACATCGTCGGCTGGATCGATCGGCTGATGCGCATTCCGGCCTGGGCAGATCCTTGGCCCGCCGAAAAACGGGCTGCCGCTTGAGACCTCCGGTCGTGAAAGGCGTTCGAAGCCTACCGGCCGCCGCTTCGCCCTACTCCCACTCGATCGTCAATTGAACCGGTAAGGTATTGATTCTGCGCCCTCCTCCTTCCTTCGTCCACTTTTCCTACCGTCATAGCTGCCGTCAAAAAGTTGCGCTCTTGAAATCGTGGACTAATTCGCAGCGACAATGGAATCGACATTTCGTTGGCTGACGATTGCGCATCGTTGAGTAGTTGCTAGATAGCGCGCCGATCGTTCTTCATCGTCATTCATAGCTTTCGCCCAAGCAAGCAAGACCGCGCCAACCCACTTGACATCATATTAAAATGTTCAATATAAAATGATTACTCTAAAATCGGGTACCGGCGGAAGTGGTTCGATCACGGTCATATGACGAGGGCGAAGTTCTGGCAGGAGCGATGCACGCGTTCCGTCGGGAAGGCTATGCAGGAATTTCGATCCCTCAACTCGAAGCCGCCACGGGTCTGAGCTCGGGCAGCATTTACAACAGCTTTGGCGACAAGCGCGGGATCTTCCTTGCAGCATTCGAGCACTATCTGCAGGCGGTGCTCGAACGGCGCATCGCGCGGCTTGCAAGGCCGGAAGACGGGCTTGCAGGGCTTCGGCAACTCTTCCTCACTTTGCTAAGCGAACCAGATGGCAAGACATTCGGATGCCTGATCACGAATTCAGCGATCGAGTTCGGCGCCGATCGTGAGATTACGGAGAGCATCGTGTCTAGAGGCTTCAATATTCTCGAACGCCTCTTTGCCGATCGGCTGAGCGCCGCTAGGTCGGCTGGGGTTCTGCGCACCACTATCGACCCGAAAGCCGGGGCAGTGAGGCTTCTAGCTTTTTATCAGGGGGTACTGGTCCTTGTTCGCGGCGGCTATGACCTGAAGAAGGTCCGGCATGCCATCCACCACGAGTTCAATAATCTCGAGGGATAGTACCATGACGCCTGGGTTCTTGTGGCAGCGCTACGCAAACATCTGGTCGTCCGAGCCGGCGGTCCGCGCAACCGAGCTGCAAGCTTGTCTCGCCGACGGTTGCAGCTATTGCGATGTGAACGGCTTGATCGAAGGCCGGGAGGCACTGTCTCGATACATGGGCGGATTCCAGGCGAGCGTGAAAGGTGGCAGGTTCGAGATACTCTCCGTCCTCCATCACCATGATCGAATGCTCGCCGAATGGCGGCTCCTCGCGCCCAACGGCGCTGTACTCCAAACCGGCAGGAGCTTTGCCACCAGGATCGACGACGGCAGGCTGCAAAATATCACCGGCTTTTTCGACAGTGTCGCCAAGATTGACGCTGCGTGAAGCTGGCCCGCACAGCGCAAGCCGTCGTCAAACGCCACCGACAAACTCGCAAGGCGAGGATCGCGTCATGAAGCAGATTGAGTTCTCGACCGTCGGCGCGCCACAAGACGTCGTGCGCTATGCCAATGTTGAGGCGCCGGGAGATCCCGGTCCCGGCGAGGTTCTGGTCAAAGTGCTAGCTTTTCCGATCAACCCGGCCGACCTTTTGGCGATGCAGGGTATCTATCCTCGCCTCGATCCGAGCACGAAGGCTATCGGCAACGAAGCCGTCGGCGAAATTCTAGCGGTTGGCGAGGAAGTCGATGGCTTTGCGCCAGGCAATCGCGTTATCCTGCTTGCCCTCAATAATTGGCGGCAATATCGGCGGGTCGGAGCTCGTGACGTCATCAAGGTGTCGGCGGAGGGCGACGTCCTCCAGCAGGCGGGCCTGAAAGTGAACCCTGCCACCGCCTGGTTGCTGCTTCGCGATTTCGTGGAACTGAAAACGGGTGACTGGATCATTCAGAGCGCGGCAAACTCGGCGGTCAGCCGCGCGACCATTCAGCTCGCGCGCCTTGCCGGGATCAGGACCGTCAACATCGTTCGCCGGCCCGGTGTGATGGACGAACTGGCGGCGCTGGGCGGGGACGTCGTGCTGCTCGATGGCAGCGACCTGCCGGCCCGTGTACAGGCGGCGACCGGTGGCGCAGCTATAGTACTTGGCATCGACAGCGTCGGCGGGCCGGCCACCGACCGGATAGCCTCGTGCCTAAGCGCAGGTGCAACCCTTGTCGTTTACGGCGGAATGAGTGGCGCCCCATGCAGCATCAGCCCCGGAACGGTGGTTTTCAACGACCTCCGCATTCGCGGCCTCTGGCTGTCCAAATATCTGATGAATGCGCCGCACGATGTAATCGAGTTGCTTTATGGACGATTGGACGAACTGACGACCGCCGGCCGTCTTAAGACCAGGATCGATTCAATCTTTCGTGCCGAGGATATAAAGAGCGCGGTCGGCAGGGCATCCGAAGCTGGCATCGACGGCAAGGTCATCGTCAGGTTCGACGAACTTACCGTAGCTGAAAAGGCAAGGCAGGTGTCATGACGACCATCGAAACCGGCTCGGTCACGGCTAAGGTGAGCGCCCCGAGGCCGTGGGCCCCGAATGCGGGCTGCAGCGAGCCCACAAGGGTTTCGAGGCGGACGTCGTCGTGGAATATCCGGTAATTGGTATAAAAGATCGCGCGACGAAGCGTTTCATACGCCTCGCGCTTGAAGAACTTGCCGGTGCTGACCTGTAACATCGTTGACAGCTCTCAAGCGCAAAGAATGGCTTCCTATATACGAGTGATCTGATCGCCCTAAGTGCGACGAGGGAGTCGTGGCTTCAAAAATGGGAGCTACTCGCAACGATCCAACGCCAGGCGCAGCGCCGCGCCGGCTGCAGCCGCACCATCCGTCGCTGGAATGACGATTGTTCTATCTGCCGGAAGGTCTCTAAAATACTCCGGCTTGTCGCGCTTATGCGGTTTGACGGAAATCTTCCCCTCCGACCTCTTCGCCCGACACCAATCCATACCGTTGTAGGCCTCGCGTTTAGTCTTGTAGCCGTAGCGCTCCATAAAATCCTTCTGCCAATTTCGAGAGCATTGGGTAAATCTCTCCCGCTCAAAAAATTCGGGCTCGTCGGCAGGCCAGATGAAGCGGCTACGGTCCAACGCCTCAAGCAGCGCTCGTCCAAGCACTTCATCGCTCGCGTTCGGTGGCAGATAGATCACACTGGCTTCATTTTCAGGTAGAGCCCTGCGGTATCCGGACTTCGGCTCGATGGAAATGAATCGTTCCGTCCTGTGGACGTCAGCCCACTGTGTGAACGGTAATCTCTCTGTTGAATCCATTTTCCGATCTCGGGACTGGCAGCTCACTTGCCGGAGAACTTGAAGCAATGACACAACTTCGCCGTCGACACGCGCTCGTACCTCAAATAACGAACGGCTAGTCCGACCATAGTAGCAGGGGTAAGTCGATACGATATTGACGCATAGTTCGACTGAGGCCGATGTAAGCTCAGTTTCCCGCCCAACCAATCTTTGAAGTCCGGAGACTCAATAAAGCTCGTCCTGCTGCTCTGAACGGACGCCAAATGACCGTAGCGCCTCCTCGATCTTTGATGATTCGCGCCTCGAACAGCTTTGGGTGCGCGCCCATTCGAAAAAGATCTCTGGCAGCGCTGTGTTCGGTGCCAAATCGTGACACTCCCGGCACATCAAAAACAGATTAGACGGATCATCTGTTCCTCCAAGAGATCGAGGGAGGATATGACATCGCTGAAGTGGAATTCGCTCCCACCCGTTCAGTATTTCGTTCCAGTTCGGGTGCGACGATTTGATGTCATATTTTGTGCCGTAGTGAAAGCCGCAAGCCCAACAACTCGGCTCACCCCAGTCGATGAAAATGCCTATTTCCTGGAAGCGATCCTTCCAGTAGCTGAAAATCTGAGCCTTTGATGGGAGGACATCTGTGTAAGGCACCGTCCCTTACTCCCACTCGATCGTCCCCGGCGGCTTGCTCGTCACGTCGTAGACGACGCGGTTGACGCCCTTGACCTCGTTGATGATGCGGGTCGCGACCGCGCCGATGAATTGCATGTCGAACGGATAGAAATCCGCGGTCATGCCGTCGGTCGAGGTGACCGCGCGCAGCCCGACGACAAAGTCGTAGGTGCGGAAGTCGCCCATCACACCGACGGTGCGCACCGGCAGCAGCACCGCGAATGCCTGCCAGATGTCGTCATAGAGCCCGGCGCGGCGGATTTCCTCGATGAAGACGTCGTCGGCAAGGCGCAGGATCTCGAGCCGTTCGCGGGTGACTTCGCCGGGACAGCGGATGGCAAGGCCGGGCCCGGGAAATGGATGGCGGCCGACGAACGCCTCCGGCAGGCCGAGCTCGCGGCCGAGCGCGCGGACTTCGTCCTTGAACAATTCGCGCAGCGGCTCGACGAGCTTCATGTTCATGCGCTCAGGCAGGCCGCCGACATTGTGGTGCGACTTGATGGTCACCGACGGGCCGCCGGTGAACGACACGCTCTCGATCACGTCGGGATAGAGCGTGCCCTGCGCCAGGAATTCCACCAGGCCGTTTCCATCACTTGCGATCTTCTTCGCCTCGGCTTCGAACACGTCGATGAACAATTTGCCGATGGTCTTGCGCTTGACCTCCGGATCCTCGATGCCGGCAAGCGCCTCGAGGAAAGCGTCGGCGGCATCGACGTGGACGAGCGGAATGTTGTAGTGGCCGCGGAACAGCGCCGCCACCTTCTCGCCCTCGCCCAGCCGAAGGAGCCCATGGTCGACGAACACGCAGGTGAGCTGGTCGCCGATCGCCTCGTGAATGAGCACGGCGGCGACGGCGGAATCGACCCCACCCGAAAGCCCACAGATCACCCTGCCCTTGCCGACCTGCCGGCGGATCTTCTCGATCGCCTCCTCCTTGAACGCGCGCATGGTCCAGTCGCCGGTGCATCCGGCGATCTTGCGGACGAAGTTGCGCAGGATCGCGGCGCCGTGCGGCGTGTGCACGACCTCGAGGTGGAACTGGGTCGCGTAGAACTTGCGCTTCTCGTCGGCGATCATGGCGACCGGCGCGTTCGCCGACGTGCCGATGGCGACAAAACCCGCGGGCGGCTTGGTGACGCGGTCGCCGTGGCTCATCCATACCGGATAGCGCTGCCCGACCTCCCATACGCCGTGATAGAGCGCCGACGGCTTTGTCACTTCGACTTCGGCGCGGCCGAATTCGCGATGGTGCCCGCCTTCGACCTTGCCGCCGAGTTGCTGCGCCATGGCCTGCTCGCCGTAGCAGATACCGAGCACGGGCACGCCGGCCTGGTAGACCGCCATCGGCGCCAGCGGCGCGTCCTTGTCGAGCACAGACGCCGGCCCGCCGGACAGGATGACGCCTTTCGGCTTCATCGCATTGAACGCCGCTTCGGCTTTCTGGAACGGCACGATCTCGCAATAGACCCGCTCCTCGCGCACGCGCCGGGCGATGAGCTGGGTCACCTGCGAGCCGAAATCGACGATGAGAATCTTGTCGTGAGCCGCCATGGCAGGTTCTATGGCAACCGCCTCGCGCTGTCGAGTTTTCGCTGCCGCCGTCATGCCGCACGCCGCAACAGGCTGACGAAAAAACCGTCGGTGTCGGTGCGGCGCGGGGTCATCAGCAAACCTTCCTCGGAGATAAGCGCGGCGTGGGTGAAAAGATAGGCGCGTTCGCCGAGCGCCTGCGCCATCTCAGCGGGCTTTTCCACGGAAAAATCCGGATTCCGGCCGAGGAAGGCGCGCACCTGGTCGCCGTTCTCCTCGGCGAGCACCGAGCAGGTGATATAGGCGATGCGGCCGCCCGCCTTCACCAGCGCGGCGGCGCGGTCGAGAAGCGCCGCCTGCTGCTTCACGCGCTCGGCGAGTGCGCCCGGACGCACCCGCCACTTGGCATCGGGGTTGCGCCGCCAGGTCCCGGTACCGGTGCACGGCGCATCGATCAGTACGCAGTCGGCGCGGCCGGCGAGATCGGCGAGCGTGTCCGTCTCCCCGCGCGGCGTGCGCACCTGGATGTTGCGCGCCCCGGCGCGCGCGATCCGGTCGTGGATCGGCACCAATTGCCGCTTGTCGATATCGGTGGCGTAGATCTGGCCACGATTCTCCATGGCGGCGGCCAGCGCCAGAGTCTTGCCGCCGGCGCCGGCGGCCAGATCGACGATCTGCTCGCCGGGCTTAGCGTTGGCCAACAACGCGGCGAGCTGCGAGCCTTCATCCTGGACTTCGAAGGCGCCTTTGCGAAACAACGGCTCGGCATGCAGCGCCGGGCTCCTCGCATCGGCGCTGAGCCGGATGCGCAAGCCGAGCGGCGACCATCGCGTCGGCTCGGCCGCGAGATGCGCGAGCTTGGCCAGCACCTCCTCGCGCTCGGCCTTGAGCGCATTGACGCGCAGGTCGAGCGGCGCGCGGCTCGCAAGAGCGGCAGCTTCCGCGATCCGCTCGTCGCCAAATGTCCGCGCCAGGTGCGGATCGAGCCAGTCCGGGTAGTCGCCCTGGACTGGCGCCGGCGCGTCCTTGAGTGTGCTCCGCCCAAGCGCCGCCTGCTCGGCCTCGCTCAATGGCGCCGGCGCAAAACGCGTCCCGTCGCAGAGCGCCGCGATCTCGGCAACGCCGAGGCCGCGCTCCCGATGCAGCATACCGATGATGGCGGCGCGCGGCGTGCTCTCGCCCATCAACCACGCCGAGGACGCTTTGCGGCGGAGCGCGTCGTAGACGAGACCGGCAATAGCGGCACGGTCGGAGGAACCCGCGAAACGATGCGCCAGCCCCCAATCCTTGAGCGCGTCCGCGGCCGGACGCCGACGCGCTTCGATCTCGGCAGTGACTTCGATGGCGGCGGAAAGACGGGCGCCGGGCGTCATGCGGGAGAGCGGCTTGACGCCGGCGTCATTTCTTCGCGCGCTCGACTGCCGCGGCGCGGCGGGCGGCCGCCGTATCGTGCCGGCGGACATACTGACGGATGTCCTGGGCGGCATCGCGCAATTGGCGGCCGCGGAATCCTTTGGGCACGACACCCTTGTCGATGCAAGCGAGCATCCGTTGCAGCAGATCGTCATCATGCTCGTCGCGGTAGGGTTTGGTATCGAGATCGTCGGGCACTTTGGTCAGGCGCTCGTCGCCGATGTGCTTGACATATTTCTGCATGAAACGGTCATAGTCGCGCCAGTTGAAGCCGGCGGCGCGCACCGCCGCCTGCTCGGCGCGGGTGGCGATCTGATGGGCGTGAAGATAGTGGAGCCCGAGCTGGTCGATCAGCGTCTTCTCCACTTCCTCGTGCAGGATAAGAAAACGGTCGGTCTCGATTACGCGGCCGTGGAACTTGAACGATCTGGGCATATGGCGGTCGATATAGATGGTCTTGCCGTCTTTGCTGTAGCCGGCGAGGTAGGGAATATCGTGTTTGCGGTCGAACTTCTTCACCCGCCGCACGACTGCGTCGAGCGCACGATCCATCATCAGGCTGGAGACATACCACTCCGGCAATTTGAGTTTCTTGTGCGGCGCGGTGGGATGACAAAGATCGAGCGGCATGATGTCAGCCCTCTCAGGTGCCGGTCAGCACTTGGACGATGTAGATCGCCCACATGATCATCAGCACCAGCGCTCCAACAATGTAGAAAGCGCCGCGCAGCCGCACGATGTTACTGGTCACGTGCACATAGGCCTGCAGCAGGCGAAAAACCACGAAAACCCAGGCCAGCGCCACGAAGAGAATCCCGGCGTGCCTGGTCACCCATTCGAGGATGGTGAGGACGTAGAACAGGACCGGCAGCTCGAACTGGTTGGAGAACGAGAACGCGGTCTGCGCTGTGCGCGCCGGCCATTTCGACTCGCGCAACGCGATGTCCTGCGGCTTGACCGCGCCCGAGCGATAATCGGCGTTGCGCAGCGCTCCCATCCGCAGCATCAGCACGAAAGTGAGGATCACCTCGACGAAAAGCGGCAGCAGCACGGAGGGAAGCGACATGGGTGTGAACTCGGCTGATGTGATCTTGCGCCCCGGCAAGTCCTATCACGGCGCCCGCGTCGTCGCCAATCGGCGCGGTCAGAGTTTGACGCTGACCGCTGTTTCGCCGGCCTCGTCAATGAGCGCGCTGCGCCAGGACTTGCCCTCGAACAATGCCTTGGCGACCGCTTCGGCCGTCCCACCATGGTTCAGATTGGCGGTGATCAACGTGCCTCCGGTCCGCAACAGGTTGCGCAAGCCGACGTGCAGCCCCGGTATCGGCGCGCTGCCGTCGAAGAACGCGAGGTCGTAGCCGGGATCAAGTCCGGCGAGAACCTTGGCAAAGTCGCCTTCGTGCACGGTGATGCGATGATCGAGTGCCGCGGCGGCGATGTTCTCTCGAGCAAGCCGGACGTGCTCCGGATCGCCCTCGATCGTATCGACGGTGGAATTCGGCGCTCCATGGGCAAATGACAAAGCGGAGTATCCAAGCGCGGTGCCCAGCTCGAGAATGCGCCGAGCCTGCGCCGCCGCCGCCAAAACTCCGAGCAGCGGGCCGTTGGCATAGGGATACGCGCTGCACTGGTGCAGGGCGCGATGCTGATCGGTGGCCTTGCGAATCTCGGCGAACGGATCGCGGCGCGGCCTCTTCATGGCGACCGCTCAGTCCCGCGTGGGATAGTTCGGGCTCTCGCGCGTGATGGTAACGTCATGCACGTGACTCTCGCGCAAGCCGGCGCCGGAAATGCGTATGAACTCGGCCTTGTCGTGAAACTCGCCCAGGGTCTTGGCGCCGACATAGCCCATCGCCGCGCGCAGTCCGCCGACGAGCTGGTGCAGCACATTGGCGACGGGGCCCTTGTACGGCACCTGCCCTTCCACGCCCTCGGGCACGAGCTTGAGCGTGTCCTTGATCTCCTCCTGAAAGTAACGGTCGGCCGAGCCGCGCGCCATCGCCCCGACCGAGCCCATGCCGCGAAAGGACTTGTAGGAACGCCCCTGGTAGAGAAACACCTCGCCCGGCGTCTCGTCGGTGCCGGCGAGGAGCGACCCGACCATGGCGCAGTGGGCACCCGCGCCGATCGCCTTGGCAAGATCGCCTGAATATTTGATTCCGCCGTCGGCGATCACCGGAGTGCCGGTCCGATCCGCCACCTCGACCGCGTCGGTGATCGCGGTGAGTTGCGGCACGCCGACGCCGGCGATGATGCGGGTGGTGCAGATCGAGCCCGGTCCGATGCCGACCTTGATGGCATCGGCGCCCGCATCGATCAGCGCTTTCGCTCCCTCGGCGGTCGCGATATTGCCCGCGACCACCTGCACCGCATTCGACAACCGCTTGATCCGCGTGACGGCCTCCAGCACGCGGCGCGAATGCCCGTGCGCGGTGTCGACGACGACGAGGTCGACGCCAGCCTCGATCAGCGCCTGACTGCGTGCATAACCGAGTTCCCCTACGCTGGTGGCGGCGGCGACGCGCAGCCGGCCCTGCTCGTCCTTGCAGGCATTGGGGTTCGCCACCGCCTTCTCGATATCCTTCACCGTTATCAGCCCGACGCACCGGTAGTCGCCGTCGACCACCAGGAGCTTCTCGATGCGGTGCTGGTGCAGAAGACGCTTGGCCTCGTCCTGGCCGACGTTCTCGCGCACCGTGACCAGTCCATCCTTGGTCATCAGCTCGGAGACTTTTTGCCGCCGGTCGGTGGCGAAGCGCACGTCACGATTGGTGAGGATCCCGACGAGCTTACCGGCACGGCCATTGCCGCCGCCTTCGACCACCGGGATGCCGGAGATATGGTTTTCCTGCATCAGCGTCAGCGCGTCGGCGAGAGTGGCATCGGGATGAATGGTGACCGGGTTCACCACCATCCCGGATTCGAATTTCTTCACCTGGCGGACCTGCGCCGCCTGCACCGCGGGCTCGAGATTGCGGTGGATGACGCCGATGCCGCCGGCCTGGGCCATGGCAATCGCCATATGCGCCTCGGTCACCGTATCCATGGCCGAGGCGATGATCGGCATATTGAGCAGGATGCTGCGGGTAATACGCGAACGGATGTCCACCTCGGAGGGAAGCACGTCCGAGAGGCCGGGCTTGAGCAGCACGTCGTCGAAGGTAAGGCCTTCGCGCGGATTGTCCTTGATCATTGCCAACTCCGCTTGCGCCCGCACGGTGCGGGCTGGCTGGGGCGGGCGTCGCGAAAAGCCGGTCGGAAAGGCGAAAACCTGCGCGGGGAGCGGCTCGCTCTGCCCGCCTGCTCATCCACTTCGACGGCCCGCTTTTGGGTTGGCGGCGGTTCCTAGCATGTCCGAGCGCCTATGCATAGGTGGCACCGGCAAATCAGCGCATCCGCGATAGAAAGGAGATCAGGCGCAGG
>Ga0210394_10006038_pt1 | contig 13282 bp, 8 predicted proteins | sample IncBWC12MmetaG_FD_160121 | JGI IMG/M metagenome (GOLD analysis project Ga0210394, IMG submission 160121) | Forest soil microbial communities from Barre Woods Harvard Forest LTER site, Petersham, Massachusetts, United States - Inc-BW-C-12-M | ecosystem: Environmental > Terrestrial > Soil >...
CGGTCGAGAGACGCGTATCGTTCTCCTGATCGTCGAGCAGGGGCTTGAGTTCGATTTCCCGTGATCCTAAACGCACCGACCATTCAACCGGATATCCGATCGCGGTTCGCGGCGAAATCCACTGCCTCCCTGCTCGAAACTCTATATCCGCAGGCTGCAGGATCTGCACCTGGCCGTCGCCGCTGCGATAGGTGCCTCCGGCCCAGCGCTGCTCGCCTTGCAGCCCGCGGATGCGAAACGCCATCAGCGCGGCGCCGTCGTCCAGGTTGATGCCGATCCAGTCCCAGCCAATCGCTTGGGGCTCGAGATACTCGCTCGACCATTCGTGATCGAACCACGCCTCACCGCTGACTTGGGATCTGGCGCCCTTGCGCGAGATCCATCCGGTCACCTTGAGGTGCGGCAGACTGTAGTAGTAGCTCGCGGCTTGGGGCATAGGTCCTTTGCGGCTGATGCCGGCATCGCCGTTGAGCAGCACAGCTTGGGTTTCGGCAAGCGCGAGATCCAGCGAGAAATCCTCGGCATCGATTTTCGCCGCGTACTTCTGCCCCTCGCGCTTGAGCGACCAGCGTTCGATCCACACGTTGGTATCCCCCTCGGCAGCCTCCGCGAGCTGCATGCCCGCGCGGCGAATTCGTTGATCCTGCCAAAGCCGGCCGCGCTTCGGATCGCTGAGGGCGCAGTGCGCGATCAAGAGTTGACGCGGCGCGAAGGCGCTGGGGTTGGCGGCATCGGTAGCGGGTTTGCTGCGAAAGAAGGTGATTTGAAATCCAAGCGGCTCGCCCTGCTGCGTCTTTAGCCAGCCGGTCACGTACCACCATTCGGTGCGAAAATCCGGGTGGCTGCCGAAATCGGCGGGAAACGCGAGCGGCCTCCGCGCCGTCACCGATGCATAGTCGGGCGCATTGTCGGGCGCTGCCGCAGCAGGGGCATTGGCGGTGCGGAAACTCAGCAGCAGGCAGGCCGCCAGCACTGATACCAGAGGCCGCGGTATTAGCGCCCTCACCCTCACCAGTCCTCGCGCACGGCGCGCACCGCGTCTTGGCTCAAGGCGGCGCGGCCGCTCCAGATGGCAGTGATCGCCGCGGCGCCGATCAGCGCCATGCTCAAGAAAGCCAATTGCCAGGCAGGCATCGCGAAATCAATGCTCCAGTTGAAAGACTGGCGGTTGATGACATAGACCAACACCAGGCTCAATGCGACACCCAAACCCAAGCCGTAGAGCACGCCGAAGGCGCTGGTGAGAATCCCCTCGCACGCCAACATGCCGATGACCTGTCGGCGCAGCATACCGATGTGGCGCAGCATGCCGAATTCCGCGCGTCGGGCGAGGGCGGTTGAACCCGCCGCAAAGCTTACACCGGTAAGTCCGATGATTACCGCGATGGCTTCGAGTGCATAGGTAACGGTGAAAGCTCGATCAAAGATCTGCAGCGAGCGTTCGTGCAGTGCGGTGCTCGTGATGATTTCCAGAGCATCGCTGTGGCCGATGCGCGCGCGCAGCGCCTTTTCAACGTCGCCGGCGTTCGCACCGGTGTTCAACCAGACGGAGCCTTCGTTGGCGCTCTGATCGCCGGTGGCCGCCACATAGGCTGATCTTGCGATCACCACCGAACCCGAGAGGCGGGCGTAATCACGCCAGACGCCGGCGATCGTGAACGGCTGCAGCCGTCCCGCCAGCGGCAGCGCCAGCCGATCTCCAATTCGATAACCATAAAGATCTTGCAGCGCTTCGGAAATCCACGCCGAACCGGAATTCGCGGCAAGCGGCGGCGCCCGACTTTGCAGCAACGGCAATTCCGCGGCGGTCTGTGCGTCACTGGCGCCTCGAGCAATCAGGGTCACCGGTGCACGGGCAGGGTCGAGCAGCAATTGCCGGGTGCGGCGAAACTCCACGCGCGACACGCCGGGCACCGCCTCGATATTCGCCTGATCGTTTTTCGACCAAAATGCCGTGTCGTTGCCGAATGGCTCGCGCAGCTGCAGATCGGCCGGCAGCAGCCGGCCCAGCCACTCATCGAATGACATGCGGAACGAGTACACCATGATGGCCATTGCAACCATCAGACTGAAACTCACGATGATGGAAGCCAAGCTCAAGGCGGAAAGACCGACATTCTCGCGCAGCTGTGCCACGGCGGTGTCCACCACCGTGCGCCGTGTACGCGGCGCCAGATCCAACACCTTGATCGTGACCTTGGGCACCAACAGCACGGCGCCGAACAACAGGGTTGCGATCGCGGCGTAGCCGAACAGCGGCAGGCCGCGCACCGGCGGCAGCCAAGCGAGCGCCGCTCCGATCGTCAGCAGTACGACGCCGAGTTGCCAGCTCAGGCGCGCCACCTCCCCGTAATCGCCATCACCCCCTTTCAAAGCGCGGGCCGGCGGCTGCCGCGCGGCGTCACTCGCCGGCGCCCAGGCTCCAATGCCTGCGACCAAGGTGCCCACCGCGAAAAAGGCGATCATGGGGAGAGGTGCTGCACGCAGGGAGGCGCCCGCCGCACGCAGCTGCCCGTTGCCTAAGTCCCCGGTAAGAAATCTCAAGACTGCGGCGGCAATGAGAGCCCCAAGAACCACGCCGATGAGGGAACCTGCGACGCCGAGGCCCAAGCCCTCGCCCAGCAGCGCGCGGCGCAACTCCCCGCGCGTCATGCCCAGCGCCCGCAATAGCGCAAGCGAATGCCGCCGGCGCAGCACCGAGAGGGATTGAGTTGAAAATACCAGGAACGCACCGGTGAACAATGCGACCAGCGCAAGCATGTTCAGATTGACTCGGTAAGCTCGCGTGACAGTGACGGCCCGATCGCGCTCGACTTGCGGTGCGATGGCGAGAACTCCGACAGGAAGCGTCTTGCCAAGATCGCGCCGTACGGCGTCGACGTCCGTACCCGGCGCAAGCCGCAAGTCGATGCGGTTCAAGCGGCCGACGGCGTTGAAGGCCCACTGCGCCGCGGCGATATCCATGACTCCCAGCGCCTGGGGATAGGTTGTTTGCGACAGAACGCCGAGCACACGCAACGCCTTGGGCGAGTTGCCGACGATGGCTTGCAGCAAATCGCCGCGTTTGAGATTCAATTCTTGAGCTGCGCTGCTGCTCAAGTAAATGCTATCGGGCTTGAACAGCTGAAACAGGTTTTCGCCGATACCCCCGGCGAGCGCGGGCTGCAGCGCGGCGGCGCGAAACAGGTCGAGTCCGAGTACCTTGAGCGTGTTGCTGCGGCCTGCTAGCGCCACGTCCAGCTCGAGCACCGGGCTCGCCGCACTGATCGCAGGATCCCGTGCCAAGACGACGAACAGCTGTTCCGCAAAACCGTCGCGCGGCCCGCGAATCACGATATCGGACTCACCCACCAGACGCTTGGTTGCCAAACCGAACTCGTTGAGCGCCGAGGTATTCACCAGGAACACCGCAGCCCCGAGGGCCACGCCCAATGCGATCGCGAGTACTGTAATGCAGAGCCGCGCCGGCTGTTCGCGCAGCTGCGCCAACAGCAATATCCGCCAGATCGCGAACGCGGCGCGAGCGCCGCTCGTGAACTTCCGCGTCACGGGTGCAATCCGCCGGCATCCAGCACCAGGATGCGGTCGGCCGTGTCTGCCGCTGTTTTCGAGTGCGTGATCAAAATGCCGGCACCGGCATTTGCTTTGACCTGTGTGCGCAACAGCGCCAGAGTCTGCGCCGCGCTGCGCGGGTCGAGGTTCCCGGTGGGCTCGTCTGCCAGCACCAGGCGGGGACGGTGAATCAAGGCGCGCGCAATCGCGACGCGCTGCACCTCGCCGCCCGACAGATCTCGCGCGCGGCGGTTTGCCAAGGGCAGGATGCCCACGGCTGCCAGCATCTCGCGCGTTCGCTGGCCGCGCTCAGGATCGATGACCGCCAACAAATCGAGCGGCAGCGCCACATTCTGCGCGACGCTCAAATAAGGCAGAACATGGAACGCTTGGAAAACAAATCCGATTGCGCGACGGCGCAGCAGGGTGGTGGCGTCATCGTCCAACGCCGAAACTTCGATGCCGTCGAGCAGCACCCGGCCGCCATCGGGTTTATCGAGACCAGCCAGCAAATTGAGCAATGTCGATTTGCCGACGCCGGACTCGCCCATGACGGCGAGGTACTCGCCTGGCCGCAGTTCGAGATCCAGGCCCTCGAAGAGCGCCGGCCGATCCGGCGAAAAGCGCTTGCTTAAGTTTTCGAGGCGAAGAACCGCGTCAGGCATCAGACCGCAGCAAGCGCTCGATGGCGCGCAGGGTCATCGAGCCTCACAACGGGCCGCGGCGCCTGGGCCTCAAGCCGCATCTACCCCGATGACCGCCTTTAACTCCAAGAAGTCGCGCAAACCGAACTCGCCCCACTCGCGGCCGTTGCCCGACATTTTGAAGCCGCCGAACGGGGTGTTCATGTCGCCCGCGGCACCATTCAAAGTCACCTGGCCGGCGCGGATCCTTGCCCCAACGCGCCGCGCATGCAGATTGTCCTTGGACCACACATAGGCTGCGAGTCCATAGGGCGTATCGTTCGCAATCTGTACCGCCTGCTCCTCGTTCTCGTAGGGGAGTATGCAGAGCACCGGTCCGAAGATTTCTTCGCGCGCGATGGTCATATCGTTGCGCACATTGGAAAAAATCGTCGGCTTGACGTAGTAGCCCTTGGGTAGCCCGTCGGGCCGGCCGGCGCCGCCGGTCACCACCTTGGCTCCCTCGGCAATACCCTTGGCGATGTAGCCTTCGACCCTGTCGAATTGCACCTTGGAAACCACGGGACCGATCGTGGTTTTCTCGGAATTCGGGTCTCCGACGACCACCGATTCAGCCACACTCTTGGCGAGGGCTTCCACCTGGGCCAGTTTGGATGCCGGCACCAGCATGCGTGTCGGCGCATTGCAGGACTGGCCTGAATTCTGGAACACGTGCAGTACGCTGCGTTTGACCGCGCGCTCGAAGTCCGCGTCGTCCAGCAACACATTCGGCGATTTTCCGCCCAGCTCCTGATGCACGCGCTTGACCGAGGCAGCCGCGTTCTTCGCCACCTCGGTGCCGGCGCGGGTGGATCCGGTGAAGGACACCATGTCGACTTCGCGGTGGGACGACAGGGGTGCACCCACACTGATGCCGTCGCCATTGATCAGATTGAACACACCTTTGGGAACTCCTGCCTCATGCATGACTTTCGCCCAGATGATGGCGCTGAAAGGCGAATATTCGGAGGGCTTGAGCACCATGGTGCAGCCGGCGGCAAGAGCCGGTATGACTTTCGCCGCGACTTGATTGATGGGCCAATTCCACGGCGTGATCAACGCGCACACGCCGACCGGTTCTTGCACCAGCCGGACCGTGCCGCGCATTTCTTCAAACTTGAAATTCTTCAGCACGTCGATCATCGCGCTGATGTGGCCGACGCCAACCCCCGCCTGCGCCCCCTTTGAGAGAGTGATGGGCGCGCCCATTTCAATGGAAATGGCCTGCACGATTTCTTCGTAGTGGGCCTTGTAGGCCGCCAGGATTCGCTCCATCAGGCTTATGCGCTCGGCGGGCGTGGTGCGCGAATAGCTGTCGAACGCGCGGCGCGCCGCCGCGACGGCGCGATCGACGTCCTTGGCGCCGCCCATGGATATCACGCCGGATACCTCTTCGGTGGCCGGATTGATGACCTTGAGTTCCTTGGGCTCTACCGGATCGACCCAAGCGCCATCGATATAGAACTGCCGATTGTCGTACGTCATACAAAGCCCCTTAACACAGCGTTACTTCCTGACGAGCATTCTACCTGCTGCCCGGGTGGTGCGCAGGCGGTTTCAGGGCGATTTTGTCTGCGGCCGCCGACGGTTGGCCGCGGCAGCCTCGAACCACCATGATTTCAGGCAGGTTTTGCGGTCCCAGTTCTCATTCTGCCCAATACAAAGTTGCTAGGCTTTGCGCTATGGTAAAAATCCAAAAGTCGATCTTTGTGCTGGGTTTCGGCTGCGTCTTGGGCTTGAGTGTGGGCCCCGCCATGGGCGCCCCGGAATGGAACCCAGTCCGCGCGCATGGCGTCGAAATCGGCCCGCAGGCCAGCCGCCTGATCGTTGGATTCAAAGTTACCAGCGACAACGCGGTGATCAAAACAGTCCAACGGCACTCAAGGGCCCAAGCCGTCAAAATTACCCAGGCTAAGACCTCCGACGCAGACGTCTTGAGCTTGGCGCAGCGCACCGGCGTTGCCGTGGCCGGATCGCGCCAGATTACCCCGAGCATGCATGTGCTGTTTCTGCCGAAGACGCTGTACGGCGCGGACGTGAACGACCTGCTCCGGCAGCTGCGAGCGGATCCCGCGGTGGCATTTGCCGACATCGATCAACGCCGTCACGCGCACTCGCTGCCCAACGATCCCTTGTTCACCGCCACACCCAACGCGTCGCCGCCGGCCAGCGGCCAGTGGTACATGAACACGCCCAGTGCAACGACCATCACCGTCGAGGGCGTTGCGACCCAGGACTTGTCCGCCACGGATGCCGTCTCCGCATGGGCCATCACCACGGGCAGCAGCGGTACGGTCATCGCCGATGTGGACAACGGCATTCGGTTCGAGCACCCCGATCTGCTGCGGGCCGGCTTCGGCGGTCGGCTGCTGCCCGGCTATGATTTCGTCGGGCAGGACTACAACGCAACCAACGGCACGGCGCTGGGGACTTTCCTGGTTGCCAATGATGGGGATGGCTGGGACCCAGACCCTTCCGATCCGGGTGATTGGATCAGCGCCACTGATCAAATGAACACCGCTCTTTTCCCAGCGGCGACCTGTCCCGAGCAGGACAGCTCCTGGCACGGCACGCGTGTCGTTGGGGTCTTGGGCGCGCTCACCAACAACGACGTGGGAATCGCGGGCATGACCTGGAATCCCTATATTCTGCCGGTGCGGGCGCTCGGCAAATGCGGCGGCTATGACTCCGACATCATCGCCGGCATTCAGTGGGCCGCGGGCATGACGGTCACCGGAGTCCCGGACAATCCCTATCCCGCCGATATCATCAACTTGAGCCTGGGTGGATCGGGTAGCTGCACCTCCGACTATCAAGCCGTTCTGCCGACGATCATCGGCACCATGGGAGTGCTCATCGTCGCCTCCGCCGGCAACGAGAGCGGCCCGGTGGACGCGCCCGGCAACTGTCCCGGCGTCTTGGCAGTGGCGGGTTTGCGCAATGTGGGCACCGTCGTCGGCTACAGTAGCGTGGGTCCTGAAGTGGGAATCTCGGCGCCGGCTGGCAACTGTTTAGTTTCAACCAACGGTGACTGTCTGCGCTCGATCGATACGACCACCAACACCGGGCTCACCACCCCCGGTACCAGTACCTACACCAATGAAGTGAATCCGAATCTCGGCACCAGTTTCTCGGCGCCCATCGTTTCTGGCATCGCAGCGCTGATGCGGGCGGTGAACGCCAATTTAACGCCGGCGCAATTGATCGCGCGCATGCAATTGGGCGCGTCCGCATTTCCGGCCAACACCGGCAACCTGATGATTTGCCCGAATCGTGACACAAATCCTAACGATCCAGGCTACGAACAGTGTTCCTGCGTTGGATCGAACAGTTGCGGCGCCGGCATGGTCGACGCGTTAGGCGCTGTGCAGCAGGCACTCAGACCCATCGCCGCTGTTGCGATCCCGGCGGGCTACACCACCGGCAACGTTACCCTGGACGCCAGCGGCAGCCAGGCGGCCTGCGGTGCCACGATTACTTCCTATGCCTGGTCGACGCCCGTTGGAGCTGTGCAAATCGTGTCGGGCATGAACTCAGCACAGGTCAACGTCACGGCGACCGGTCTGGGGAATTTCACTCTGACAGTGACGGACTCCACGGGAAAGACCGACACGGCCACCGTAACCTTCACTTCCCCGGGTGCCAACACGACCGCGCCAGCCTCGGCAAAAACCGCCGCAAGCGCTTGCCCCGCGCCATTGGCCGTGACGCCGATGGCGCCCGTGGTGACAGAAGTATTCGCACCGGCCACGGTGGCCCCCAATGCCGCCTCGACGCTCACGATCACGTTCACCAATAATAATGGTTTTGATTTGACGCAGTCGGGCCTGACGCAGGCCTTGCCCGCCAATCTCTCGATCCAAGCGAAGCCGGCGCCCGCGACCACCTGCACCGGCGCGGCGATGTCATTGACCAACACCACGAGCAGCGTGACGCTGGCCAATGCCATTATTCCGGCCATGAGCAGCTGCACGATCACCATGAGCGTCATGAGCACCATGGTTGGTACCTACGCCAACATGATTGCCGCCAATGCGCTTTCCACCGGCCCGGCGGGCAGCAACGCGGCCAGCGTGACGGCCTCACTTGATGTCGCCACACCCGCGGGGAGCTCGAGCGGCAGCAAGGGCGGCGGCGCGCTGGACTGGCTGGACATCATGTTTGTCACCGGCGTGCTTCTTGCCGGGCGTCGTTATGGGCGGGGCCGGCCACGCCCGTAAGGCCGCTAAACCGCTACAATTGGACCATGAAGAACTCCAGTGAGCCGCGCGCGGCCGTGCAAACTGTAAAGACGCATCGCGATGCTCGTGGATTCTTGTTCGAGCCGCTGAGCGACGCTGAACTCGAGTCGCAGAAGAACGTGCACGTCGCGCTCACCCAACCGAACGAGGTGCGCGGCAACCACGTGCACCACACGGCGGTGGAAATCACCAGCGTCGTTGGCCCTTGCCTGATCCGGCTCAAAGAAGCAGGGATAATTCGCGACATCGACGTGGCGGCGGGGGAGGTGTGCCGTTTGCAGATACCGCCGGGCGTCGTGCATGCGTTTCGCAACACCGGCGATGCCGCCATGCTGCTGGTGTCATTCAGCACCAATCTGCATGATCCCAGCGGCGCCGATACCGTGCGGGAACAGATCCTTTAAGTAATTTCGCCGCTCGATAATTTCACTGTCCGCTCTTGAGCAGTTCCAGATCGTGGCCGCGCTTGAAATCGCGGATGTGCTTTTCCATCCAGATGCGCGCCTGCTCGCTTTTCCGGAGCTTGATCGCCGCGGTGATTTTGTTTTGCGCCTCCATGATGCGCGCGCGCGCCTGCGGCACCCTATCGACAATGCGCGTGAGCGCAGGGGCGAGCAGCAGGTTCAAGGGCGCTTGCGAGAGCGCCAGCACCTGATTGCCGCTGGCTGCCGCGACCGCGGTGAAAAAATCCACCACGGCGGCAACGGCAGCGTCGGTGTCGTCTGCCGCGCGCTTGAAGCGGGCGCTGGCGCGCGTTAAATCGTGAAGCTGTGCGGCGGTGCGGCGTGCCGCCGCATATTCGGCGGCGGCCGGCTCGAGCGCCATCATCGCTTCCCACAGCTCCAAAAAGGTCACATCGTGCAGGGCCAACGCGCGGCTCACCCCGGAACTCACGCGCCGCGGCTCCGGGCGGGTGACGCGCAGACGCTTCTCGCCGCGTCCGCGTCCCAGCAGCCCATGGACCTCGAGCTCGCGTATGGCCTCGCGGATGGTGGAGCGGTTGACGCCGAACTGGCGCGCCAGATCGGTTTCGGACGGCAGCGCGTCGCCGGCGCGCAGCGACCGGCCGACGATGCGCTGTTCGATGAGATTGGCGATTTGCCGGTAGGCCGGATGATCGTCCAGCGGTACGAACAGATCGGTCATGGCGCTTCTCCAAACAGTTCGCGGCCGATCAGCATGCGGCGGATTTCCGAGGTGCCCGCGCCAATTTCATAGAGCTTGGCGTCGCGCAGCAACCTACCGCATGGGTAGTCATTGATATAGCCGTTGCCGCCGAGCAGCTGAATCGCATCCAGCGCGGCGCGGGTTGCCGCTTCGGCGCAGAACAGGATGCACGCGGCCGCATCCTTGCGCGTGTGGTCGGCGCGATCGCAAGCGGCCGCCACCGTGTAGGCATAGCTGCGGCAGGCGTTGAGGGAGGCGTACATGTCCGCGAGCTTGCCCTGCACGAGTTCGAACGTGCCAATGGGTTGTCCGAATTGGCGGCGCTCGCGCACGTACGGCACGGCAACATCCAACGCCGCAGCCATGATCCCCAAGGGTCCGCCGCTCAAGACCACGCGTTCGTAGTCCAGTCCCCGCATCAGCACGCTGACGCCTTGATTTTCGGTACCCAGTAAATTTTCAGCCGGCACTTCGCAGCCATCGAACACCAATTCGCTGGTACTGGAGCCGCGCATGCCGAGCTTGTCGAGCTTTTGCGCGGGCGTGAAGCCCTTGAAGTTTTTTTCGATGATGAATGCGCTGATGCCGCGCGCCGCGGCTTGCGGACTGGTTTTGGCGTACACCACCAGGACATCGGCCTCCGGGCCGTTGGTGATCCACATCTTGCGCCCATCCAGAATGAAATGATCGCCGCGACGCACGGCCTTCAACTGCATGGACACCACGTCCGAGCCGGCGCCGGGTTCGGACATCGCCAGCGCTCCGACATGCTCGCCGCTGATGAGCTTCGGCAGGTAGCGCCGCTTTTGTGCGTCGGTCGCGTTCAGCGCCAGCTGGTTCACGCACAGATTCGAATGCGCGCCGTAACTCAAGCCCACCGCGGCTGACGCACGCGAGATTTCCTCCATGGCAATCGTGTGCGCGAGATATCCCAAGCCGGCGCCGCCGTGATCCTCGCTTACTGTCAGCCCCAGCAGCCCGAGTTCGCCGGCTTCCCGCCACAAATCGCGCGGAAATACATTGCTGCGGTCGATCTCATTGGCGCGCGGCGCGATGCGCTCCTCTGCGAATCTGCGCACCTGATCGCGGACCGTATCGATGACTTCGCCAAGGCCGAAATTGAATTCACGGTATGCAGAATTGGCCATGGTTCGGCGGACCCCATTGTCATCGGCTCAGGATCGTTGGATAATCGGACTGTCCGACAATTTTGCCACGCCAAGTGCAAGAAAGCCAATGGCCAAGATAGCCTCCAAAATCGACGTCCGATCTGCGGAATTCCGCGACAACCACACCTTCATGCAATCCCTGGTCGAGGATTTGCGCGCCACCTTGCGGCACAATGCCCTGGGCGGCAGCCACGCCGCGCGCGACAAGCACAAGAAGGCCGGCAAACTGCTGGCACGCGAGCGCATCACGGCGCTGCTCGACCCTGGCTCGCCGTTTTTGGAGCTTTCCGCCCTCGCCGCGCACGGCGTGTACGGGGTGGATCTGCCGGGGGCGGGCCTGATCACCGGGATCGGCCGCGTTTCAAGCCGCGAATGCATGGTGGTCGCCAATGATCCGACGGTGAAAGGCGGCACCTACTACCCGCTGACCGTGAAGAAACACCTGCGTGCGCAGGAAATCGCCGCCGACAACGCGCTGCCCTGCGTCTACTTGGTCGAGAGCGGCGGGGCATTTCTGCCGAAACAGGACGAGGTGTTTCCGGATCGCGATCATTTCGGCCGGATATTTTTCAACCAGGCCAGGCTGTCGGCCGCCGGCATCGCCCAGATTGCCGTGGTGCACGGCTCGTGCACCGCCGGCGGCGCGTACGTTCCGGCCATGTCCGATCACGCCATCATCGTGCGCAATCAGGGCCGGGTGTTTCTCGGCGGCCCGCCGCTGGTGCGCGCCGCAACCGGCGAGGAAATCGATGCGGAAACACTGGGCGGCGCAGACGTGCACTGCCGCCGCTCCGGGGTCACCGATTACTATGCGGAAAATGACACGCATGCGCTGGCATTCGCGCGCCGTGCCGTGGCGCGTTTGCGGGTTCCGAATCTCGCGCGCAGCCTGCCGGCGAACCCGGGCGGCGGCGCTGCGGCCGGATTCGATCCTGATGAACTGTACGGCATCATTCCGCAAAGCACGCGCAAGCCTTATGATGTGCGCGAACTCATCGCGCGCCTGGTCGATGGCGCATGGTTTGACGAATTCAAGGCGCTTTACGGCACCACGCTGGTCTGCGGCTTTGCCGACATCCACGGCATCACGGTCGGAATCCTGGCGAACAACGGCATTCTGTTTTCCGAGAGTGCGTTGAAGGGCACGCATTTCATCGAGCTGTGCAGCCGCGAAGGCATACCGCTGGTGTTCCTGCAAAACATCGCGGGCTTCATGGTGGGCCGGGCCGCCGAGGCCGGCGGAATCGCCAAGGATGGCGCCAAGCTCGTGACCGCCGTGGCGTGCGCGGCGGTTCCCAAGTACACGGTGGTCATCGGCGGCAGCTTTGGCGCAGGCAACTACGCGATGTGCGGCCGCGCCTACAGCCCGCGCTTTTTGTTTCAATGGCCGAATGCCCGCACCTCGGTGATGGGCGGCGAACAGGCGGCCAGCGTTCTGGCCACGATCAAACGCGAAGCCTTGGAGCGCAGCGGCGAAACCTTCAGCGCCGAGGAGGAAGAGGAGCTCAAGGCGCCCATTCGCGAGCAATTCGAGCGCCAGGGCCATCCGTACTATGCCTCTGCGCGTCTCTGGGACGACGGCGTCATCGATCCCCTCGACACCCGCCGGGTACTCGGCCTGGCGCTGGCACTGACCAGAAGCCAGGAAACGGCCGCCACGCGCTTCGGCGTGTTTCGAATGTGAGGCGGCCGGTGATCCGAAGACTGCTGATCGCCAACCGCGGCGAGATCGTCTGCCGCATCGCGCGCACCGCAAAGCGCATGGGCGTGACCAGCATCGCGGTTTATTCCGACGCCGACCGCAACGCGCGGCACGTGCGCTGCGCCGACGAGGCGTACTATCTCGGCGCTTCGCCCGCCGCCATGAGCTACCTCGACATCGGCAAGGTGATCGAGCTCGCGAAGCGGGTGGGGGCGGACGCGATTCATCCCGGCTACGGGTTCTTGTCCGAAAATGCGGCTTTCGCCGCGGCCTGCGTCGATGCAAATTTGATCTTCGTTGGTCCGCCGTCCGCTGCGATACTTGCGATGGGCTCCAAAAGCGCATCAAAAGCGGCCATGGCGGCTGTCGGCGTGCCGGTGGCGCCCGGCTATCACGGCGATGAGCAGTCGCTGCAACGCCTGGCTGAAGAAGCCGCGCGAGTGGGGTTTCCGCTCATCATCAAGGCGAGCGCCGGCGGCGGCGGCAAGGGCATGCAGGTGGTGCATTCCACCGCTGAAGTAACGGCCGCCATCGAATCGGCACAGCGCCTGGCGCGCACCGCCTTCGGCGACGATAAGCTGCTGCTGGAGCGCTATTTCGCCACGGCTCGCCACGTCGAAGTGCAGATCTTTGCCGATCAACACGGCGAGATCGTGAGTCTTCTCGATCGCGATTGTTCGGTGCAGCGCCGGCATCAAAAAATCATCGAGGAAGCGCCGGCGCCCGGCCTTCGTGACGAGGTCCGCGCGGCAATGGCGGCGGCCGCCA
>Ga0210394_10006039_pt1 | contig 13282 bp, 9 predicted proteins | sample IncBWC12MmetaG_FD_160121 | JGI IMG/M metagenome (GOLD analysis project Ga0210394, IMG submission 160121) | Forest soil microbial communities from Barre Woods Harvard Forest LTER site, Petersham, Massachusetts, United States - Inc-BW-C-12-M | ecosystem: Environmental > Terrestrial > Soil >...
GTCGAACGCGTGCAACGACTTGTCGCGTCCGTTTCCGCTCTGCTTGTAGCCGCCGAACGGCGCCGTGATGTCGTCCTCGTCGTACTGGTTCACGTGCACCGTTCCGGCGCGCAGGCGGCGTGCCACTCGGTGGGCCCGGTTCAGGTCGCTGCTCCATACGCCGGCCTGCAGCCCGTACGCGCTGTCGTTGGCGATCGCCACCGCTTCCTCTTCGGTCTGAAAACGGATCACCGACAGCACCGGACCGAAAATCTCCTCGCGCGCGATCCGCATCGAGGTTCCGACCCGATCGAACACGGTCGGGGCGACGTAGTAGCCGCCCGTCTCCAACCGCACGCGCGAACCGCCCGTCAGGCACTGCGCCCCCTCGCGGTTTCCGGCCTCGATGTAGCCGAGCACGGTGGCGAGCTGCGCCTGGTCGACCAGCGCCCCCATCACGGTACCGGGCGCCAGCGGGTCGGCCGGAGCGTAGGCCGGTGCACGGGCCACGACGCGAGAGACGAATTCGTCCGCGATCGATGCCTGTACCAGCAACCGCGACGGTGCATTGCACGATTCGCCCTGGTTGAAGAACATGCACGCGGCGGCCGTGTCGGCTGCGCGGTCCAGCTCCTTGAAATCCGCGAACACGATGTTGGCCGACTTGCCGCCCAGCTCGTTGAATACGCGCTTCAGGTTCGAGCGGCCGGCGTACTCGAGCATCCGGCGGCCGACCCGGGTGGAGCCGGTGAACGAAATCGCGTCCACGTCCGGGTGCAGCGCCAGGGCCTCGCCAGCCTCGTTGCCGAAGCCCGGCACCACGTTCAGCACCGATTCGGGCAGCCCCGCCTGCAGCGCCAGCTCGCCCAGCCGCAGCGCGGTCAACGGAGATTTTTCCGACGGCTTCAGCACGACGCTGTTGCCCGCGGCCAGTGCCGGCCCGATTTTCCAGGCGGCCATGATCATCGGGTAGTTCCACGGCACGATGGCCCCGATCACGCCCATCGGTTCGCGCCGGATCAGCGCCAGCGCCTCCTGCCGGGTCGGCGCGATCTCGTCGTAAACCTTGTCGATGGCCTCCGCGTACCACCCGATGCAGCGCGCCGCGGCCGAGACGTCCACGCTCAGGCTGTACTGGACCGGCTTGCCCATGTCGAGCGTCTCCAGCAGCGCCAGCTCCTCGCGCGCGTTCAGCAACAGCTCGGCGAGCTTCAGCAGGATCTTCTTGCGGGCCGACGGCGACTGGCCGCGCCAGCGTCCGTCTTCGAAGGCGCGGCGGGCACCGGCGACGGCCCGGTCGATGTCGGGAGCCTGGCAGCGCGCGACCTGACCCAGCGTGCGGCCGTCGATCGGCGACACGCAGGCGAAGGTCTGCGCGTCGGCCGCGCCCACTCTCTGCGCGTCGATCAGCGCGCGTCCGTCCGGCCGCACCGCGGCTGCGCGAGCATGCCAGTCAATGGGTGCATTCACGCTCGAGTCTCCAGCATGCCCTCGCGATACGCGGCGGCCTGCTCTTGGGCGCGCCGGCGCTCGTTGCGCGCCATCCACAGCGAACCGGTCAGCACGCCGATCGACACGACGGCCACCGACAGCGTGGCCACCGCGTTGACGGTCGGATTCAGTCCCAGCCGCGCGCGCGCGAAGATCACGATCGGCAGCGTTTTGACTCCTGGACCGTTCAGGAACGAGCTGGTGACCACGTCGTCCAGCGAAATGGTGAACGTCAGCAGCCAGGCCGATACCAGCGACTGCACGATCAACGGCAGCGTCACCAGCATGAAGACCTGTAGCGGGCGGCAGCCCAGGTTCATCGCCGCTTCTTCCAGCGACTTGTCCATGGTGAGAAGTCGGGATTGGATCACTACCGCCGCGTAACAGGTGCAGATCGAAGTATGGCCGATCCAGATTGTCACGATGCCGCGTTCGGTGAAGATTCCGAACAGACGCTCGCAGGCGACGAAAAACAGCAGCAGCGAAAGCCCGGTGATCACCTCGGGGACGACCAGCGGAGCGTTGATGTGCGCGATGAACAGCGTCCGTCCGAAAAAGTCCCGGTAGCGCACCAGCGCGAAGGCGGCCAGCGTACCGAACACGATCGAGGCGGTGGCCGTCATCAGCGCGATCTTCAGCGAGGTGACGAAGCCGTCGATCAGTTCGCTGTCGTGCACGATCTCGTGGTACCAGTGAAGCGAAAAGCCGCCCCACAGCGTCACCATCTTGGACGCGTTGAACGAAAACGCGATCAGGGTCGCGATCGGGATGTACAGGAACGCGTAGCCGAACGCGAGCCAGGCGCGACCGAAACCGCTGTTCATGCGCCGCTGCCCCGGCCCGCGCCGCGGGTCTGGTAGTGGTTGAACACGGCCAGCGGAATCAGGATCAGCACGACCATTGAAACCGCGACGGCCGAGGCCATCGACCAGTCGATGTTCTTGAAGAATTCGTCCCACAACACCTGGCCTATCATGTAGGTCGAGGTACCGCCCAGCAGCTCCGGGATCACGTACTCGCCGATGCTCGGAATCAGTACCAGCATCGAGCCGGCGACGATCCCCGGCACCGACAGCGGAACCGTCACCAGCCAGAAAGTGCGAAACGGCGTCGAGCCCAGGTCGGCCGCCGCCTCCAGCAGGAGCAGGTCCATTTTCACCAGGTTCGCGTACACCGGCAGGATCATGAACGGCAGGTAGGTGTACACCATGCCGACCATCATCGAGAACGCCGTGTGCATCATCCGGACCGGCGCGTCGATCACGTGCAGCCACAGCAGCAGGTTGTTGACGACGCCGTCGTCGTCCAGCAGCCCCTTCCACGCGTATACGCGCAGCAGGTACGAGGTCCAGAACGGCAGCGACACCAGCATCACCAGCGCCGGCCGCCAGGCGGCGGGCGAGCGCGCCATGAAGTACGCGAACGGGTAGCCGATCGCCAGGCAGATCACCGTGTTCAGCGACGCGAACCCGATCGAGCGCAAGTAGGTCAGGATGTAGACCGGATCGGTCGTCAGGAACAGATAGTTGGCGAACTTCAGCCGCAGCGTCAGCGTGCCGTCGTCCCAGCTCAACAGGTCCATGAAGCGCACGCCGACCGCCTCCGATACGCTGATCCTGAGCACGACCAGAAACGGCGCCGAGAAGAACAGCACCAGGAACAAGAACGGCAGGCCGATCACGGCGCGGCGGCCCCAGCCTTGCAGCCAGTTCGGTGTGCTCGCTCTCACCCTCTCCCCCTCCCCTCTCCCGCTGCGCGGGCGAGGGGCGATCCAGCGCAGCAGTTGCGCGCTCCTTCACGAGGGCACGATGTATCGCCCCTCGCCCGCGCCAGCGGGAGAGGGGAGGGGGAGAGGGTGCTCGCCACCATCACGACGTCAACACCACCATCGAATCGGGCGCGCAGGTGGCGTACACCTCGGTGCCGACCGCCATCAGCCCCGCATGGCGCTCGGTGTTCGGCACCGATACCTGCAGCAGCATCGCGCTGTCGAGCTGGATCCGGTACAGCGAGGAGGCGCCGAAATAGGCCCGTTCGGTCACGCGTCCATGCAGGCAGTTGTACTGCAGGTCGCTCGGGGCCTGCTGCTGCACCTCGATCTTCTCGGGACGCAGCGCCACGGTAACGGCCTGGCCGAGCACGCCGGTGATTCCGTGGCCGACATAGAAGCGGCCGTGCGGGGTGGCGATCACGCAATGATCGATTTCGTCTTCCTCGAGCGTTCCGTCGAACAGGTTCACGTTGCCGATGAAGTCGGCCACGAAGCGGCAGCTGGGCGTCTCGTAGATCTCGTTCGGGCGGCCGATCTGCAACAACTGGCCGCTGCTCATCACGGCCATCCGATCCGCCATCGTCATCGCCTCCTCCTGGTCGTGCGTGACCATCACGCAGGTGACGCCGACCTTCTTGATGATGGTGGACAGCTCGAACTGCGTCTGCTCGCGCAGTTTCCGATCCAGCGCGGCCAGCGGCTCGTCCAGCAGCAGCAGCTTGGGCTCCAGCGCCAGGCTGCGCGCCAGCGCCACCCGCTGCTGCTGGCCGCCCGAAAGCTGGTGCGGCCTGCGCCGGGCATAGGGTCTCAGTTGCACCAGCGCCAGCATCTTGTCGACCTGCTCGGTGACGCGCTCGCGCGCCCAGCCGTGGCGTTTCAGTCCGAACGCGATGTTCTCCGTCACCGTCAGATGCGGAAACAGCGCATAGGACTGGAACATCATGTTGATCGGACGCTCGTAAGGCCGCAACTTCGAAATTTCCACGCCTTCCAGGATGATGCTGCCGGCGCTGGGTGTCTCGAAACCGGCCAGCATCCTGAGCAGCGTGGACTTGCCGGATCCCGACGAGCCGAGCAGCGCGAAGATCTCCCCGCGCGCGATCGAAAGCGACACCTCGTCGACCGCGGCGACCTCGTCAAAGCGTTTGGTCAGCCGCTCGACCCGTAGAAAATTCGCGTCGCCCGGCGCCGCGCTCTTCGCCATGCGTGCATGTCCCCCCGGGGCCTGGCGCTTTGTTGCTCGCGTGCGCGCTTCGACCCGCTTACAGTCCCGTTTTGAATGCTGTGTAAAGGCGCGTGCGCAGCCGCCGGATATCGTTGGTGACCGCGTCCGGCGGCACCAGCTTGTCCAGGTCCCCGCCCTGGACCAGCAAAGCGCGGTTGGCGGCGATGTCCGGCCGGACGTATTGGTAGGCGGCCCGAACTGCGCTGGCCGCGAACACCTTGTTGACAATGCTGGCCTGCACCTGGGGCCGGTAGATGGTGCTCATCCACGCGTATGCGTTTTCCGCGTGCGGCGCGTCCACCGGAATCGCCATCGTGTCGAAGTACAGCACGGCGCCGGACTTCGGAAACAGGATCTGGATGTTCTGCCCGTTGCGGGCCTCCCTGGCCCGGGCGGCGGCGATCGCGATGTCGCCGTTCCAGCCAATCGCCGCGCACACCGAGCCCGAGGCCAGCTCGTTGATGTAGGCGGACGAGGCGAACAGCGTCACGTCGGGACGGATCCGGTTCAGCATCGCGGCCGCCTCCCGGTAGTCGTCCATGTGCGTGCTGTACGGGGGCTTGCCGACGTAACGCAGCGCGGCCGGGAAGACTTCGTCGGCGGAATCGAGGAACGACACGCCGCACGATTTCAGCCGGTTCATGTACTCCGGCTTGAACACGAGGTCCCAGGCGTCTTCCGGCATCGGCAGGCCGCCCAGCGCCGCCTTGACCTTGTCCACGTTGATTCCGACCGTGGTAAATCCCCACAGCCAGGGCACCAGGTAGCGGTTGCCCGGATCGACCATCGCGAGCTGCTTCAGGATCCACGGATCGATGTTCGAGTAGGTCGTGATCTTGCTTTTGTCCAGGGGCTTCAGCAGTCCGCCCTCCAGTTGCAGCTTGGCCCAGTGCGACGACGGCACCACGATGTCGTAGCCCGTGTGGCCCGCGACCAGCTTCGCGTACAGCGTCTCGTTGGCATCGAAGGTGTCATAGCGCACCTTGATGCCGGTTTCTTTCTCGAAATCCTGAACCGTCGTGTCGCCGATGTAGTCGGACCAGTTGTAGACGTTCAGGATCTTTTCTTCCGCGGCCTGCGACCGCGCCGATGCCGCGCCCAGGCCGGCGATCAGCGTCAGCTGCAGGAGCGCAGCCGCCGCTGCGCGGACGCGCATCGAGACACTCGTTCCGATCAACACACGGCCCCCAAGGCGTCAGACGTGCAGCAGCAGATGCTCGCGTTCCCACGAGCTGATCACCTTCATGAACTCGTCGTACTCCAGCTCCTTGACCAGCCGGTAGATCGTGGCGAAACGTTCCCCGACCGTGCGGGCCAGCTCCGGCGTGTTGGAGAGCAAGTTCAGTGCCTCCGACATCGTGCGCGGCAGCTCGTAGACGACTTTGTGCGCGTTGCCGCTCGACTCTTCGCTCGGCTCCAGCCGCTCCTTCATTCCCAGGTAGCCGCACGCCAGCGTCACGGCCGTGGCCACGTAGGGATTGGCGTCGGCGCCGATCACGCGGTTCTCGACCCGGCGCGCCTCCGGCGACGAGCGCGGCACCCGGATGCCGACCGTGCGGTTGTCACGGCCCCAGCGGATGTTGATCGGCGACGCCGCATGCCGTCCAAGGCGGCGGTAGGAGTTCACGTATGGAGCCAGAAACGCCATCGCCGCGGGCAGGTACTTCTGCAAGCCGCCGATGTAGTGGCGGAACGCGTCCGAGGGCGAACCGTCGATGTTGGAGAAGATGTTGCGCCCGGTTTTGCGCTCGACGACGCTCTGGTGGATATGCATCGCGCTGCCCGGCTCGTTCGCCATCGGCTTGGCCATGAAGGTCGCATACATCTTGTGCCGCAGCGCCGCCTCGCGCAGCGTGCGCTTGAAGTAGAACACGCGATCGGCCAGATCGAGCGGATCGCCGTGCAGGAAATTGACCTCCATCTGGCCGGCGCCGATCTCGTGGATCAACGTGTCCAGCTCCAGCCCCATCTCCTCGCACCACTTGTAGATGTCCTCGAACAGGGGGTCGAATTCGTTCACCGCGTCGATGCTGTAGTGCTGCCGGCTGGTCTCGGAGCGGCCGCTGCGGCCGATCGGCGGCACCAGCGGAAAATCCGGATCGGTGTTCTGCGCGATCAGGTAGAACTCCACCTCCGGCGCCACCACCGGGGCCAGCCCGTCCTGCGCATACAGCTCCCGCACACGGCGCAGCACCGAGCGCGGCGCGAAATCGACCAGACGGCCGTCGGCGAAATAGCAGTCGTGGATGATCTGCGCGGTGCGGCTCGGCGCGGGCACCCACGGCACCACGCACACCGTGGTCGGGTCGGCCAGCAGCTCCATGTCGTAATCGTTGGGCGAGATGATCGCGTCGTACTCTTGGCTGTCGGGCGCTTCGCCCGTGACCGTCATGGCCAGCACCGATTCGGCCAGCCGCATGCCGCGGTCCTGCGTGAACTTGGTGCGCGGCAGGATCTTGCCGCGCGCCACCCCGGTCAGGTCGGGCACCAGGCATTCGACTTCGTCGACCTGGTTTTCGTCGAAGAAGCGTTCCAGGTCCGATTGGGTGAAATCAGCGCGCAGCGCCATGATGGGGATCAGGCTGCCCGCGACAGGCCCACCGGCCCGCCGGCGCCGAGGCGGCGCGCCCGCGCCTGGCGGCAGGCGTCTCCGAACGCGCGAAAGAGCAGGGTGGAGGCCGGATTTTCCAGCACCTTCCATTCGGGGTGCCACTGCACCGCCAGGGCAAATCCGGGATGGGCGCTGATCTGAACCGCCTCGACCGTCCCGTCCGGGGCCCGCGCTTCGACTCGAAGACCCGGTGCCAGCCGGTCGATCGCTTGTCCGTGCAGCGAATTGACCTGAAGCTGGCGCAATCCCAGGATCCGCTCCAGTTCGCCGCCGGCCACGACATCGACAGGATGCGACGGCCCGTATTGCTCATCCGGATCACGGCGCGCATCGGCCCGATGGTCCAGTCGGCCTTCCTCTTCGTGCACCGCCTGCAACAGCGTGCCGCCCAGCGCCACGTTGATTTCCTGCAGGCCGCGGCAGATCGCAAACAGGGGCAGCCCGCGCTGTACCGCCAGCCGCGCCAGCGGCAACGTGACCAGATCCCGTTCCTGATCGAGCGGCAACTCCGGATCGCGAACGCCCTGTCCGAAGTGCATCGGGTGCACGTTGGCCGGCGAGCCGGTCAGCAGCACGCCGTCGACCAGCTCCAGATAGGCGGTCAGGTCCGCCGTGGGCCCGCTCGGCAGCAGCAGCGGAAGGCAGCCGGCCGCATCGTGTACCGCATCGGCATACTTGCGCCCGAGCACGTAGAACGGATGCCCGCCGAGCATCCGGTTGTCACACGGGATCAGCACGAAGGGCGTGCTCGCGGAATCCGCGCTCACGCCGGATAAATGCTCGTCGATTGCCATGAAGCGGCGGGCCTGCCTGACGCGAGACTGGTGTCGAAACCAGTCTGCGCTCTATCGGACCCATGACGGGGTACCAGTTTCTCAACCTCAATAGGACCGGGTAACCGTATTCTATCCTGACGACGCCGGCCGCCGACGCGTCAGCGGTACGGTCGGGGCCGGCCTATCGAATCCCGCGCCGGGCCGGATAGACTGCGGCCCGTGCTCAGTGCCGACGATCCGCTCGTACGCCATTCGTACTACGAGGCCAGCGCGGAGCGAACCGATTCGTATCCGCCGCTGCAGACCGACATCGCCTGCGATGTGTGCGTGGTCGGCGCGGGCCTGGCGGGATTGTCGGCAGCGATCGACCTGGCCGATGCCGGCTTCACGGTCGCGGTGCTGGAAGCCAGGCAGGTCGGTTGGGGCGCGTCGGGTCGCAATGGAGGCCAGGCTCTGGTGGGCCTCGCGTCCGACATGCAGATCGTCGAGCGGCAGCTGGGTCGGGCGGCGGCGCGCCAGGTGTGGGACGCGACGGTCGAGGCGGTCGAGCTGATCCATGCGCGCTGCGAGCGCTTCGGTATCGATTGCGAGTGGCAGGACGGATTCATCGCCGCCGCGGTCACGCCACGCAGGGCCGCGGAGCTCGCGCACTGGGGCGAAATGCTCGCGCGCGATTACGGCTACCCGCGCATCCGGCACATCGATCGAGCCGAGCTGCCGCAGTGGATCGCCAGTTCCCGATACCAGGCCGCCGCCCACGACTCCGGCAGCGGGCACCTGCATCCGTTGAAGTACACGCTCGGTCTGGCGCGCGCTGCCGCCGGCCTCGGTGTGAAGATCTTCGAGCAGAGCCAGGCCATCGAAGTGCGTCCGGGGCGCCTCGCCGAGGTGCGCACGCCGCAAGGTCGGGTGCACTGTTCGCACGTGCTGCTGGCCGGCAACGTGTACCTCGCAGACCTGATGCCGCAGCTTGCGGCGCGCATCATGCCGGTCGGCACCTTCATCGCGGCCAGCGGCCCGCTCGGTGCCGAGCGGGCCGCGCAACTGCTGCCGCACGGGACAGCCGTCTCGGACACGCAATGGGTGCTCGACTATTTTCGGCTCTCGCGCGATCACCGGATGCTCTTCGGCGGCCGTGTCAGCTACAGTACTTTGCCGCCGCCGCGCCTGCCGCAGGCGATGCGGCGCCGGATGCTGGGGGTGTTTCCGCAGCTGGCCGACGTGCCGATCGAATTCGCGTGGGGCGGATACGTCGACATCACGATGAACCGCGCGCCGGACTTCGGACGCGTGACGGACAACGTCTATTATTTGCAGGGCTTCTCCGGCCATGGGCTGGCCCTGACCGGCCTGGCCGGGCGCATCGTCGCCGAGGCGATCAGCGGCACGGCGTCCCGCTTCGACCTGTTCGCCCGCATCAAGCACCGGGATTTCCCCGGGGGGCCGTGGCTTCGCACGCCGCTGCTGGTTCTGGCCATGGCGTGGTACCGGATGCGCGACTTGATTGGATGAGGCACGCCATGGGGTGAGGGTCGGCGAGCCGGATTGCTACCGCCTCACACCCAGCCGCGTGCCTTCACATCCTTCAACGTCAAATCGAGGCTGCGGCGGATCAGGCTGAGCATTTCGTCGATCTGTGCGTGCGTGATCACCAGCGGCGGGGCGATGATCATCCGGTCGCCGACGGCGCGCATCACGATGCCGTTGTCGAACATGTGGCCGCGGCACACCATCCCGACCTTCAGGTCCTCGGCGAAGCGCTCCAGCGGCAGCTTGCTTTTGACCAGCACCAGGGCGGCCATCAGCCCGCAGGCTTCCGCTTGCCCCACCAGCGGATGGTCCTGCAGCGCCTCGAAGTGCCGCTGCAGGTACGGCCCGACGTCGTCGCGCACCCGCGGCACCAGCTGCTCGCGCTCGATAATGGCGATGTTCTCGTTGGCCACCGCGCAGGCCACCGGGTGTCCGCAATACGTGAAGCCGTGCGCGAATTCCTCGCCTTGGTCGATCATCACCTTCGCGACACGTTCTCCCACCAGCACGCCGCCCAGCGGGATATAGCCCGAGGTCACGCCCTTGGCGAATGTGATCAGGTCCGGCCGCGTTCCCATCCGCTCGCAGCCGAACCAGTGGCCCAGACGTCCGAAGCCGCAGATCACCTCGTCCGACACCAGCAGGATCCCGTAGCGATCGCAGATGCGCTGGATCTCGGGCCAATAGGTCGCCGGCGGGATGATCACGCCCCCGGCGCCTTGTACCGGTTCGCCGATGAACGCCGCCACTTTCTCGGCGCCCAGTTCCAGGATCTTCTGTTCCAGCCGGTGCGCAGCCAGCACGCCGTATTCGTCAGGCGGCATGCCGGCGCCGTTTTCGAAGTGGTAGGGCTGCTCGATGTGCGTGATGTTGGGGATCGGCAGATCGCCCTGCGCGTGCATCGCGTCCATCCCGCCCAGCGAGGCACCGGCCATCGTGCTGCCGTGATAGGCGTTACGCCGGCTGATGATCACCTTGCGCTGGGATTGTCCCAGCAGATCCCAGTAACGGCGCACCATCCGGACGATGGTGTCGTTGCCCTCCGAACCGGAGCCGGTGAAGAACACGTGGTTGAACCCGGCCGGCGACACCTGGGCCAGCTTGCCTGCGAGCGTGATGGCCGGCACATTCGAAGTGTTGAAGAAGCTGTTGTAAAACGGCAGCGTGGTCAGCTGGCGGTAGGCCGCATCGGCCAGCTCGCGACGCCCGTAGCCGACGTTGACGCACCATAGACCCGACATCGCGTCCAGGATCCGGTTGCCGTCGGAGTCCCAGATATAGATCCCGTCGCCCCGCACGATGATGCGGGACCCGGTTTCCGCCAGCGCCCTGTGGTCGGTAGCCGGGTGCAGGTAGTGCGCGCTGTCGGCCGCCTGCAGTGCGCGCGTGTCGTATCGGGGGGAGGAGGGCGTGCCGGCTGCCGGCATGGGGTCGATCCTGGCCTGCATCTGCAAATCTCCGGTCAGACGTGCAACAGAAGGTGTTCGCGCTCCCACGGGCTGATCACTTTCATGAACTCGGCGTATTCGAGTTCCTTGACCGCCAGGTAGACGTCGACGAACGACTTTCCAAGCACCTTGTGAAAGGCCGCGCAGTCGCGCAGCTCGGTCAGCGCCTCGGACAGGCTGCGCGGCAGCTCGTAATCGAGCGAATAGGCGCTGCCGGTGGATTCCGGCGTCGGTTCGAGCCGTTCACTGATGCCGAGCCAGCCGCACGCCAGCGTGGCTGCGATGGCCAGGTAGGGATTGGCGTCGGCGCCGATCACGCGGTTTTCCACGCGCCGGTGCTCCGGGGTCGACCCCGGGATCCGGAAGCCGACCGTGCGGTTGTCGTGGCCCCACTGGATGTTGATCGGCGCGGCCCCGTGACGAACGATGCGCCGGTAGGAATTCACATAGGGCGCGACCAGCGCCATCGCGGCGGGCATGTATTTCTGCAGACCCGCCAGATAGTGGTTGAAGAGGCTCGAGGCCGAGCCGTCCGGGTTGCTGAAGATGTTGCGGCCTGTTTTCGAATCGAGCAGGCTCTGGTGGATATGCATCGCGCTGCCCGGCTCGCCCTGCATCGGCTTGGCCATGAAGGTCGCGTACATCTGGTGGCGCAGCGCGGTCTCGCGCAGCGTGCGCTTGAAATAGAACGTCTGATCGGCCAGCGCCAGCGGGTCACCATGCAGGAAGTTGATCTCCATCTGGCCGGCGCCGACCTCGTGGATCAGCGTGTCGACGTCCAGTTCCATCGCCTTGCAGTAGTCGTAGACCTCTTCGAACAGCGGATCGAACTCGTTGACCGCGTCGATGCTGTAGGCGCGACGCACGGTTTCGGCGCGGCCGCTGCGGCCGATCGGCGGCGACAGCGGCATGTTCGGGTCCGCGTTCTTCGCGACCAGGTAGAACTCCAGCTCCGGTGCAACCACCGGCTCCCATCCTTTGTCGCGATACAGGTTGAGCACGCGCCGCAGCACGGTCCGCGGGACGAAATCGGCCGGCTCCCCGTTGGTGCGATAGGCGTCGTGGATGACTTGCGCGGTCGAATCGGCCGCCCAGGGCACCAGACACACGGTGCTCGGATCCGGACGCAGCAGCAGATCGTGGTCCGTGGCCGCGATCACGGCGCGGTAGGCCGGATCGTCGTCCGGTTTATCGCCGTTGACCGTCATCGCCAGCACATCCTCCGGCACCCGCATCCCGCGGTCCTCGGTGAATTTCTCTCGAGGCAGGATCTTGCCGCGCGCCACTCCGGCCAGGTCGGGAACCAGGCACTCGATCTCGCTGATCCGGTTCTCGTCGAACCAGCGATCCATGTCCTTGTCGGTGAAGCTGCTGCGTACCACCATTGAGCTCATGTCTGCTTTTCCTCGATCTCGGGCCGAGTGGCCGGGTGCACCCGCCACGGACGCACTGCATGCCCGGCCGGAGCCACGCCGGATCCGGCCGATTGGACTGTCGGGTTGCGAAGTGCGGGCCCTAGGGCCCGCGCCGCCTTCGGCGAACGCCGCGCGCCTGGGGCTTCAGGCCGCAGGCGCGGCGCGAACTCTTGGCCCGTTGGACGATCGGCATGCTGACAGCTCCAGAGCGGTAGGCGGTCAGCGGCGCTGCCGCCGTTCCGGCTCGCTCGGACACTCTCGAATTGGTGTGGATTTTAGCTCGGATTGGTATTATGGTGAGAGCCAGTATTGGCTTCTCGATGGAGCCACTAACCGGCCGCTTCGCAGGGCGTCATCATCCCCGCGCCAATGCCGTTTCTCCAGAATATCGATCATTGACCGGGAGTTTTGCGTGCGCCGCGCTGCACCCACCAACGAACTGCTGCGCGCCGCGTACGCGGACGCGCAGGCCAGCGCCGACCTGCCCAGATACCGGATCCTGTACGAGGCCGTCCGGCGCGCGATACTTTCCCAGCAACTGGTGCCTGGCTCGCGCCTGCCGTCCACCCGGGAGTTGTCCGGCGATCTAGGGCTGTCGCGCAACACGATCCTGTCAACGTTCGAGGCGCTGCTGGCCGAGGGCTATATCGTGGCGCGCGCCGGCAGCGGCACATTCGTCGCGCATGCGGCAGCGGCGCCCAAGGCGCGCGGCCGCAGGCTGACCGAGGTCGCGCGCGCAGCTTCAGTCGCGGCGCGGCCGGGCCCGGAAGAGCTGTCCCGGCGCGGTCTTCGCCTGGCGCGTTTTCAGGGAGGGCGCCGGCTCGAAATTCAGCCGATGTGCGGCGCCGAAGCCGATTTCACGCTGTTTCCTATGAAGCAGTGGCAGCGTTTGCAGAGCCGGCAGCTGCGACAGGGCCACCTGGAGCTGCTCGACTATGCGACCCAAGGCGGTTTCGCGCCGCTGCGGCGCGCGATCGCCGACTATCTGCGCACGTCGCGCGCGGTCCGGGTCGAGGTTGAGCAGGTGGTGCTGACC
>Ga0210394_10006040_pt1 | contig 13282 bp, 12 predicted proteins | sample IncBWC12MmetaG_FD_160121 | JGI IMG/M metagenome (GOLD analysis project Ga0210394, IMG submission 160121) | Forest soil microbial communities from Barre Woods Harvard Forest LTER site, Petersham, Massachusetts, United States - Inc-BW-C-12-M | ecosystem: Environmental > Terrestrial > Soil >...
TATAGCTGCTGCTCGCTCGGGGGCTGCCCCGACGGGCTGGAACCGTACGCTGGCCTGATTTTTGACCAGGCTGGAAGGCTCTATGGCACGGCGGCTTACGGCGGTCACGGCTATGGCACCGTCTTCAAACTGACCCCGAACCAGAACGGCGCCAGAATGGATGCGGCGACAATGTTATTCAGGCTCGTAGTGCCCCCCGGTAGGCTTAAGGCACATGGAGGTTCGAAAATCAAGGGTTCTATGACGTGCAAAGCTCTGGACGGAGGCTGCTCTTAAGCCAACTCCCCCTCCAGTACGATCACAAGCCGAATTTCATGCATCAGCAATATCGTCGGACGCCTCACCGCAGTTCGATTTTGCTACTAAGAGACTTTGTTCCAGCGCGGCGTGCACCTCCATCTCGGTCCCGAACAGGCTGAGTGACTGGGCGCGGGCGAGATGGACCCAAATAGAAATCTGGCGATCAATTATCGATCGAAGGTTGTCTCGGAGCTCTTGTAGATTTAGCTCGGCGGCACCTACCGCGCGGGCCAAGAAATTAAAGTGATCTGACAATTCCTGAGCCATCTGAAGTTGTTCCTCAAGTTGGACCGAGCTGTCGCGAAACAGCACTGCTTGTCCGTTCAGGCGTTCAGCGACCAGTTGGGCGATCGCGACATCAAGGACGATCACGGGTTTGATAAACATCAGAACCACGAGGCGCAGAGTCTCGACTCGGTCTTTCGTCAGATTCCCACGCATCTCGGCACTCAAGTAGCACAACAAAATGATGTACTCTCGCTCTCGCTCTACCCTGCCTTCGAGCACTGCCGTGTTTGCATTAACGACCAGGTTGTAAAGCAAGTCAGCCTCCCGGCGAGCTTGAAGTACGGCTCGCTCAATCAATTGCTCGGCTTGACCCTTCATGCTGTTCCGCACAGTGCGTAACACCGTATTCGCCACCGCGCTTCGATATGGCGGCAAGTGGCGGGCCCCTTCCTCGAAGGTTCCCGCGTGGGCTGCGTCTCTGAGCCACACCATCACTACCTGCTGCGGCGTCAGTGACAGTCCAATCGCTCTGACGCGACGTTGACGATTCTTCATGTGTGCGATTCCCTCGCCGCTCGGAACTCAAAAGCATCCCCCTCATGTTCTCCCTTGCCGGAGGTGACTGCTTCCAAGTGAGCGAGGCGCTCTTCAAGTCGTTGATCGAGAGCCCTCAGAAGGGTACTAGCCAGAAACCCAATAGCGTTTGCCGCCCGGAGGTCGAATGGGCCTTGTCGGACTCGGTTTATTGTTTCTTCCAAGAGCTCGCTCACGTCTCCGATGCTTTTTAGCGGTCTGAGCGGGACCTCGCGTGTGTCAACCTTCCAGCGTCGATTTTTCTGCCCCCCTTGTCGACCCAGCTCCGCTAGTTTCTCGGGATGAGCGTGGCAAAAGCACAAGCCCCCCTCCACGGCAGGCGCTTGACACGGACTGCCAGCCTTCGTCCTAGCCTTGCACTGCTCTCGGCTTCCCTGTCTCGGACCTTTCTTAGGTTTAAGCATCAGGGTGGTACCCTCCGTTTTCCTTGTGACCGTAAGCGGGTGCCAAGAGAACTTTGAGATACATTTTTCTCACGGTTTCTCCTCGGGGCGTACAATCTTGTTGCGCGGGGGTTGCGGATTTTGCAGGACTTTGCCGGATTCTGCCGAGCTAAGTGCTGGATTTTCTTTGTTTTCAGAGTCAGTTTCCTGACTCATAATCCGTAGGTCGGAGGTTCGAGTCCTCCCGCCGCCACCAAATCCTTCAGGCCATTTCCTGTCAATAGATGGATTTCTAGATCGACCGTAGCGCCTCGATCGGGTCAACGGAAGCTGCACGCGTTGCAGGCAGCGTCGATGCGAGTAGCGCCATCAGCATCATGGTCAAGACCGCTGCAATGTAGACGAACGGGTCGGTAGCGCTCACGTTGAAAAGGAATGATGTGACCAGCCGCGAAATCGCGAACGATCCGAGCAGGCCCAGGCCGCAGCCGAGAAACGCCAGCTTCGCAGCCGAGACGAGAACCAGGCGCGCGATGCCGATGCGCTGAGCGCCCAGCGCCATGCGGATGGCGATCTCCTGAGTTCGCAACGAGACCGAAAACGCGACGACGGCGTAAATGCCGGTGATGGCGAGCAGTAGAGCGCCTGTGGCGAACGCGGCGATGAGGTCGGTATTGAAACGGCGCGGAGCTTCCACATTTGAGATGACGTCGTTCATGGATTGCACTTGCTGCAGGGCAAGCAGCGGATCGATTTCGGCAACAGTCGAGCGCAGGGTTTGAGTCATCTGCTCGGGAGGCAGCGCGGAACGGAGCGTGATGTATCCGCCAGCGGGGCCGGTGAGCTTCCCTGTGGATGCGGAGCCGTAGAGAACTGCCGGCTGCCGCGCCGGGAAATACCATTGATCGCTGCTGGGCTCATCGCGAGAGCCGATTTTGGTATCGGCGACGACACCAACCACCGTTGCCCACGGCAGTCCCTTATGCGGATTGCCCACATGCATGCGCTTGCCAATGGCCCGCTGACCCGGCCAGGAATGCTTGGCCATGGATTGATTCACGATCACAACCAGGGGCGCGTCGGAGTGGTCATCCAGGGTGAAGTAGCGGCCGTCGAGCAGCGGGATTCCCATGGCGCGGAAGTAGTCGCCGTAGATGCTCGCGAACACGGAAAACTGCAGCTTCCAACGATCGGTGGGCACGCCTTCGATGGTGTACGCAGCTCCGTGATAGGAACCGGATGCGGGAAGAAAATTCGTGAGGCCGACGGCGACGATTCCGGGCTTACTCGAGAGCCGGTCGACGACCGCGTGATTGAACGCATCGGCAGAAGCGTCGGTGGAGTATTGGTTCAGCGGCAGTTGATAGCCGGCGACGAGGACGTGGTCGGGGCGGAAACCGGGATCGACCGCGCGCATCTTCTCGAAGCTGCGCAGAAAAACGCCCGCCACGGTAAGCAGTACCAGGGCGATGGCAATCTCCGCGACCACCAGGGTTGAACGCAGCCACGAGTGACTCGAAGCGCCAGTGCCGGTTGTCGCGCCCTCTTTAAGGCTCTCCGTCAGGTTGGTTCGCAGAGCGGCGAAGGCAGGCGCAAGGCTGCACAGGGCGCCGGTGGCGAGAGCGAGAAGCAACGTGAACATGACAACGCTTCCGTCCATCGAGATGGAAGCAACGCGCGGCATGGACTCCGGCAGCAGGTGCAATGCAGTACGGATGGCAACCGCGGCAAACGCCAGACCCAGCAGTCCGCCGGCGAAGCTGAACAGCAAGCCTTCGCATACAGATTCGCGGATGATGACGCCGGCGCGTGCGCCCAGAGCCAGGCGAACTGCATATTCGCGGCGCCGGCGGATGGCGCGCACCAGCAGCAGACCCGCAACATTGACGCAGGCAATCAGCAGTACGATCGATACGGCGAAGAACAGGATGCGCAGCAGCGAGCGGACGTCTGCGACGACATTTTCACGCAACAGCGTCACATTTCCTTGAATGTGAATGGCAGACATGCCAGCGGGGAAATTGCGCATGACCTGCTGGGCGACGCGGTCGACATCCTGCATAGCCTGTGCGACGGTAACGCCGTCCTTGAGTCGGGCGACCATGTTGTATCCCCAAAAACCGGCGGATGCATCGGAAAGCTCGTCGGGCGTAAGGCTCATCGGCACCCAGAGCTGAGCTTGGTCGAGGTGTCCAGGTTGCAGCGGGAACTCGAAGCTGCGTGGCATGACGCCGATGATCGTGTACGACTTGCGGTCAAGGTCGATCGAATTCCCGATCACCCGCGGATCACGATGGTAGCGGTTTAACCAAAGCGCATAACTGATCACGGCAAACGGCTGACGCGCATCCTCTTCCTGCGCAGTGAACACGCGACCAAGGATCGGTTGAACTCCCAGCGTTGGAAAGACGCTGGCAGTAAGGCGGGCAGCAGAAACTTGTTCCGGTGTTGTGCCGCCTGAGAGTTCATAGTTCGTGCTCGCATAGCCGCCAAGAGAGGAAAATGCTCCCGTCGCGCTCGAGTATGTGCCAATCTCACGGGCAGTGATGGGAGCGCCTGGGCCTCGTCCCCCAAGGCGATCTCCTACCAGAACGAGACGATCGGGATTGCTGAATGGGAGCGGCCGAAGGAGAATGCCTTCGACCAGCGAGAAGATTGCCGTGGTTGCGCCGATGCCCAAAGCCAAAGTGAGGACGACGATCAGGGTGAAGCCGGGTGCCTTGCGCATCTGGCGAAGTGCGCGGCGGAAATTATGTGCGAGTGCGTACATGCGTCCTCCTTAAACTCCTGCGTCCGCGAGCAACTCCCGAACCTCGCGATCTTAGTAACATCGGACAACCGAGTCAATTGATGGGAATGTCCCGAGGTAAAATAAGGCTGCCGAAGCGCCGATGTTTTTCACGCCGCTTCCAGGTGTGAAACCTTGAGGTTTGGTGAATGTGCAGGAATATCAAAACCCTTTTCAACTTCGATCCACCAGTCACAGACGAAGAGATTCGAGCTGCTTCACTACAGTATGTGCGGAAAATCAGCGGTTTTAACAAGCCGTCGAAGGCAAACGAGGCCTCGTTCCTGGCGGCAATCGAAGAAGTAGCCGAAGTCTCGACTCGCCTTCTGCGCTCGCTGGAAACGACCGCGCCCAGCAAGAATCGCGAAGAAGAGGCGGCAAAAGCAAAGGCTCGCGCCGCTGAAAGATTCGGCCCCTGACTCGCATCCCGAATCGACAGCGGGGTTAGGTTCCGCTGCGCAATCGCTGGATGCGGCTCACGGCGCGGTCGACCACGCGAGCCAGTTCGGCGGCGTAATCCGATGTGCGGTCCTCGCTTAGCCGCTGCTTCGCCTTCTGGGCAGAAAACCATGCGGGATCTCGATTGGGCTCCTGCGGAGTATCGAGCCGCAGAACCTCGCAAAGATGAGCTTGGATCGCAATGTCTTTTTTTGTTTTTGCCGATCTCGCCGCGGAATTTCCCGTCCGTTTGCGGCGAACGTAGTGGGTAAAGGAAGCTTCCTCCATCCGGCCATGAACGCCGGCTTCTTCGAAAGCTTCGAGGGCGGCCGCCTGGGCGTGGGTCAGTCCCGGTTCGGCGCTGCCTTTGGGGAAAGTCCAGTGTCCGCTGTTGGTGCGAACCAGCAGGAATTCGATTTCGCCACGGCGCATTCGATAGCAGACGGCAGCGACCTGTTCGCATCCGCGCAGCCGGCGAAGTTGCGCCAGGCGAAAGAACTTGGCCGGTGGCTGATGCGTCCGCGAGCGCGACCAGCCGTTGGCCAGGCGCGACCCTCCTTGATCGACCACATCAGCACGCATAACAGCAGAGTGCACGAACGCGTCGGCTTCTGCCTAGAGCCCAGCTTGGTTCGGGGTCGCCTTCGTCGTTTCCATTTTGGAATAGGTTTACTTTTAAGTACGGGTACCCCCCTCCCCCTTTTGGCTGCAAAATCCAGAAAATAAACGATCTGTTTTGCGACCACCTCCCAGATCTTTGAGTTTACAGGAGTTACGGGCAAACCCCAGAGAACATGGGAGTTACACTCGTGCCCGAGAGGTTCGCGTTCCATTTTGGAACTGCGATGGGACGCGACCGGTCGAGGAATCCGGGCTCGCAAGGGTCGGATTGGCAAAGAACGACTATTATCTTATGGATAATATAATATTAATAAATATATCTCATGTGAGAGGCGCGGTCAATGGGAAATAAGCTCGCTGGGGATTGGGTTCCGGGTCGAGAGTTTCCGCACCTCCAAGGCACCGGCAGCCTACGGCGTGAGTTCAAAGATCACGCCATCGCTGGTGGTGCCGCCGAGGACTGTGCCGCCGTAGAGGTTGCCCTGGTCGTCGAGGGTGAGGTTGCCTGCAGGCACCGCTCCGTCGATGTTGTTGAAGCGGTGCAGGATGGTGTAGGTCCACTTTCCTTTCGCCCCGGGCGCCAATTTGTAAACTACGCCGCAGTCGCACGACCCTCCTCCGTTGCCGGCCGTGCCGTAGAGATTGCCAGCCGTGTCCATGACCAGGCCGCCGGGGAACGATCCCCCCGCGCCGGGTCCGAAGTCATGGATTATGGTTTCCTTCCAGTGTCCGTTGGAGCCTGGCGTCAACTTAAACACCGTGCCGTAGCCGAGCGCGCCCCCGACCTCGGTCGTGCCGTAGAGGCTGCCTGAGCCGTCCATCGTCAAGGCTTCGCCTCCGGGCGAGTACCCGTCCGCGCCGTTATTGTCGAATCTGTGCAGCACAACTTCTTTCCAGCCGCCCCCGGAAGTTGGCATAACTTCAAAGACAATCCCGCAGGAGGAGCAGTCGCCGCCGCCCTCCGCGACGCCATAGAGATTCCCTGAGGCATCAAAGATGAGTCCAGATTCGGCACCGCCCCCATCCCGCCGCGCGGTGAAATGGTGCAGCACGATCTCTTTCCAGCCGCCGGCGTCGTCGGAGAGCTCGAAGACCAAGTGCGCGGTGCCGTACAGGTTGCCGGCTTGGTCCATGATCACGCCGGCCGTGGACGAGCCCCCGTCGTTGCAATTCTGCCAGGAGCAAAAGTTGTGGAGTACGGTGTCTTCCCATCTTCCAGCGGTGGGCGTGAGCTCGAAAACGCCGCCGCCGAAGTGGGTGCCACCAGCGCTGGTCGTGCCATACAGATTGCCAGCCGCGTCGAAGACGAGGCTGCTATAAGGGCCTGCTCCGCCATGGCCGTCACTTTCGAAACTGTGGAGCACGCTCTCGCTCCATTCTCCCTTTGCGTCCCGCGTTAGCCGGAAGACGGTCCCGCAGGCATAAAGCCCACAGTGCCCGGTGCCCCCTCCCACCGTTGTCCCGTATAAGCTGCCGTCTTTCCCGAGAATGACGCCGCCATAAGGCCCCACGCCGTCGGTTCCGGTAAATTTGTGCAGCACTTTGTAGTTCGGAGTAGCGCCTCCAGCCAGGGCAGTGACAACCACGAATGCGGCTCCGAGTAGCTTCAGCTTCCTTATCGCCCTTAGCATAAACTGATTACCTCTCCAACTACTCGACGGGCCCGTAAAGCCAGCCAGAGGCCGGCCCGTGGAAAACCGTTTTTCTTCGCGAACTATATCACCAGAGCGACGGGTGGCCCATCCTAACGTCGTGCTTTTCGACGTTAGGGTGGGGGTTCTGACCTTGCCCTCCCGCTGCAACTGAGGCTCGCTAGTAAGTCCCAAAATGGGAATCGCGCTGCCCCTACGAGCGCTTTTTCATTGACTGGCTCTCCAGAAGCAGATAACATTAAGTACACAATATTAGCTATTTGAGAATAGCGTTCTAACCGGGTCTTTGACAACCTACTGGCAGCGCCCGATATAAGCGATCGGCGCTCGTCTCGCCTCTCGAAAGCCCCGCCAGGGCCAAGCCAGGTATCTCCTGGAAGCGAGAGTCGACAACTCCCCTGTTTTCAATATTTTGCGGATTCATCGTAAAATATTCAAAACTAAGGACTTAACCGAGCTCATGTCGCGTGAAATGTGCTTTGTTTTCAATATTTTGCGGACTCCGTCTAAATCTATGAAAACACTGCTAGTTTAAGTCTAACGTTTTGTTAGATCTAGCGGGATTGAGGCGGTAAACCCTTTGTTCTCATAGATTAGATGCAAAACAGCGCGTTTTTTTCGCAACAGAGATTTGGGGGGAACGGCTGAGTTCAAATACAGTCCGCTATCCTGAGCTCCACCCAGTCTGGCCGTTCCGTAGAGAGTGCCGGATTCATCCGGATAGAGGCGGGGCGGTTTGAAACCGTGGTCAATCCCCTGTATAAATGCGGGGAAGCCATGGCTGCGCCCGAGAGCCGACCTAATTCCCGACGCTGGAGTGTGATTGCTTCGGCCATGCTTTGCGGCGGACTGGGCGTAGTGGTGATCTACACCCGGCGCAGCGCCTTTTCCAGCCCGCTTGCAGTGGTAGTCGTGGCTGCGATCGGATTGGCGGCGGTGCTACTACAACTTCACTACTACAATCGTGAGCACACCCACCCTGTACGCGCACCGATGTGGCTCAACGTCGTCGGGGTGTTGTTTGCCCTGGGTGCGCTTTTTTCGGATCTCTTGCGGCTGAGTTGGCAGATGGCGCAGGTCATGGCCCTGGGAGCGGTGGGGAGTTTTGCCATCAGCGGAGGGTTGATTCTGCACGCTTTTCGCAAGCAGCGGACGCTGACCAAGTGAGTGGAACAGGCGGCTGAGCGCGGTCGCCTTTCGCGCTGACTCGACTCTACCCGCCACAGAGAACGATGCGTCAGTTTCCTCTGAAGTCCACTGCCAGCCTCGTCCTCACTTGCATGGGTTGACCGTCCACAACGTAAGGTTGGAAACGCCACCATTTCACTGCATCGACGGCGGCAGGCGTGAGCTCATCCGGGCCGCTCACGGGACGTACGTCAACTACGGTTCCGTCTGACCCGATTACCGCGTCGAGAACTACCACTCCCTGAATGTTGGCCAGTCTTGCGGACTCAGGGTAAATCGGCTCGATCTTGTGAGTTAACAGTCCCTCCATCACCTCGGCCGGAACCGGGGCTGGCAACGGTTGCATAAGTGACTTGCCTGCGGGTATCTGCGATTCCAGTTCGTTCCAAGCCCGATGCCAATGCCACCAGCCGAATCCGGCAAGCAGAAGCACGGCGGCGAGCGCGATCCCCAACGTGCTCTGGAATCTTGGCTTCTTACTTCGCCGGTCGTCGCTCTCGACCGACGCAGCTGTTGGTATTACCGGGCGAGGGATGGATTGGGCGCTCGCAACCGCCGAGGCAGGGATTGGATTCGTGACGGATTTCTTTCGCGTCCAGTGTTCGATGAGAGTCTGTTGTTCCGCCGTAAGGTTCAGAAACTCGAGGCCGCAGTGCAGGAGTGCCTGATACCGCACCACAGCTTTCAGGCGCATGCGACCGCCGGTGTCGGGTAGGCGGAACTCCAGGCCTACGGAATCGCCGGGGTGAACTTCCCCGGCCAGGACCACGCCGAGGCCGCGCTCCCCAATGCTGACAGAGCGTCCAGGGATTCTATAGGGAATTCCAGAACGTAGGACGGTGACGTCGGTAGGGACCGCGAGGGGGAAACGAGGAACACGGCGACTGTTAGTAAGCTTCCGAGCCGGTGCTGGTGCGGTTGCGGCACTCATCGCTCATCCTCTGGCTGCGGATTTACATCCATGAGCAACACCATCCCGATGCGCCTTCGGCGGAAAGCGCCATTAAGATCAACACAAAGGTTCGGCCAGAGTTATTGGGTGGAGTATAGCATCGCTCCGAGGGAAATTCCTTCAGCATGATTCGTGCACTATCGGGCAAACCGGAGGGCAGCTGAAAAACTATCAAGAAAGGAAATATGCGCCCGCGCTGAAGCGGGCGTCGGGGGCTGATTCTGGACTGTCGCTATGGCCAGCGCTTGGCTGTGTCTTCCCATCCTGCAGCACGTGCCGGTTGCGGACTGGCATTGACTGCTGCCTGGGGAATACGGATCGGCTGTTGCGCAGTTGTGGGAGTGGCTAACGTCGGTTTACTGCCGGTGGCTTCACCCAACGATTCCTTGTCGTCGGATAATAAAGGAGCGGCCACACGCAGCGCCTCGACTTCCTTCTCCAACCGCGCCAACTCAAGTTCCTTCTGCCTCAGAACCTCATAAACATTCTTCATACAGGGTCCCCTCATCAAATGTTTTTGGGTGAAGCAATTGGCCGCACTCTAACAGGTATGTTAGTTTTGTCAAGGAAGAATACGTGGAAAACAGCGGCTTAGCATACTGAGACCGCCGCTCCCTTGCTCTGATCCCTGCTGTTGCCACCCAGTGCAGATACCGCGCGGGGAGTGGGTATCACGGCACAGGCTATCACCGTACTTACTTTACTTTAAAGTGCCTGCTTTACAAAAACAAGCAGTTATTTGGCGTGACCGTTTAACGCAACCGATAGAAGGTTGGAGCAACAACCTCACCCCGGAGATGCGCTTATGCGGCGGTCCTTTTGAGAAGAATCTGGGGCGAGTCGTGGCCACGTTCTAACCATATGGAAATTGGTAGGCATTTACCGGACTAGCAGAGTGCCCGCCGAGCAATTGCGCGTCCGGAGTGTTCGTTTGCGGACAACTTTGCGCACCGGCGCACAGTCCCGCATTTTTGGATTCGGATTAGTCCGCGGATTGCTGCTGCTCGTCACATTCTTGTAAATTCTCTCACCTTTCCAGAGTCCTAACGTCCAACTAAGCAATCAGTTCCGGTGTGAACGAAATCTGATTTTCGTCCCGGAAACGAACAGCAAACAACTATAGACAACTCGGATGATCGGATTTGTTTCCAATGGAACAGGCGGTCATATCGTTCCGTATCTAAGCGTAGGGGTGGGGCGAGGGCGAGCGGGGAGTAGCCGCGCACCCGGCCAGGCAGGTTCGGAGGTGAGGTAATGCAGCAAGCAGTGAGTGGCAGCAACGGGGCAGGCAATGGAAGCCTGCGCGGTGGGGACCCTCATGTCCAGGAAGTAGTCAGAACAGCCCATGAAGAACTTCGCCAGTTGATGCGTCAGCGGGCTGACATCATGAAACGCATCGGCACCTTGAAACAAACCATCTCGGGGCTGGCCAATTTGTTTGGCGACGAGATTCTCGGGGAAGATTTGCTGGAGTTAGTCGACCGCAAGACCGGAGGACGGCAGCCGGGCTTTACAAAAGCATGCCGCATGGTTTTGATGGAAGCCGGACGGCCCCTGGCAGTGCGAGAAGTTTGCGAGCAGATTCAACAGCGCCTTCCAGCCGTACTGCTTCGGCACAAAGATCCGCTAGCCTCTGTGACCACGGTGCTCAACCGGCTCGTGGAATATGGTGAAGCGTTAAGCGTCGTGCGCGACAACGGCCGGCGTGCCTGGCAATGGGTATCGGATCCAACTTCAATGGAGCAGGCGAGTTCCGCGAGCGCGCCGCTTTCCCAACTTTAGAGACGCAGGTTGCTGCGTCTCGGCGTGGCCGGCAAGACATTGCAAGCAATGTCTCTGCCGCCTACGCCGGCAGCAGCATTCCTTTTTCCAGATGCCGGGTCACATGCGCGTACGACGCCGCGTGCGGATCGTGCGTGACCATCACCACCGTCTTGTGAAAATCCTCGTTTAGGCGTTTCAGGATTTCCAGCACCTCGGTGGCCGAGTGGCTGTCGAGGTCGCCGGTAGGTTCATCAGCAAGCAGCAGGGTTGGATCGCTCACGATCGCTCGGGCAATCGCGACTCGTTGTTCCTGTCCGCCTGAGAGTTGTTTGGGTAGATGGTTCACCCTTTCCTCTAGTCCCACCAATTTCAGCGCGGTCATCACGTGATCGCGCCGCTGCTGGGCATTCAATTTGGTGAGCAGCAGGGGCAATTCCACATTTTCAAAGGCTGTGAGCACGGGAATCAGATTGAAGGTCTGGAACACGTATCCGATATGCACGTTGCGCCAGTGAGCAGACTGAGAATCGTTGAAGCGGAAAACATTTTCACCCAACACCAGTAACTCTCCCGACGTAGGCCGGTCGATGGCTGCGATCATGTTCAGCAAAGTTGTCTTGCCCGAGCCGGACGGGCCCATCAGGGCCAGGAACTCCCCCCCGCCGATTTCGATGGAAACGTCGTCCAGAGCTTTGACCTCGAAAGCGTCACGCTTGAATATCTTGCTGACGTTGCGGGCCTGAACCACCTTGGTTTGAACTGCGGTGTGGGGAATGGTCGCTGCGCTCATGACTGTCCTTTGATCTTGATTTTGTTGCCGTCTTTCAATTCTTGCGGTGCTGAGGTAATGACATCTTCGCCGCCGTTGAGTCCCTGCACCAGCACGCCGCCGCTGCGTTGTGACAGAATTTTCACTTCCCGCGAAACCGCCTTGCCGTCAAAGGCGAGGAATACGAACTTCTTGCCATCGCGATCATGAACCGCAGGCGTGGGCACAAAAACTCCCTGCGGCTGAGTCGTCGCATGCGTGGCTTCGTCCGCCAGAAATTTTACGGTGGCGTTCATATCCGGTCGCAAATGGGCATCCGGATTGAGGATCTGCACTTTCACTTGCACCGTCGCCTTAGCCCGGTTGGCTTGAGGAGAGATTTCTGAGATTATTCCATCCCACTTAAGGTCAGGATACGAGTCCACGGTGACTACGCCTTTTTGCTTGGGGCTCAACCGGGCGAAATCGTCCTGTGCGATATCGAGTTCCACTTGAAGATCGTTCAGATCGGCCAAGGAAACGACCAAGCCTTGCGGACCGCCTTCGGCTGTGCTGGCAAATCCCGAGGTCACAAGTTCGCCTTTTTCGGCGGCACGTTCAAGAATGGTTCCCGTAACCGGCGCGCGGATCACGGTGGCGTCGAGCAAGGACTTTTCATAGTCCGCCTGGCCCTGAGCCTGTTCGAGAGCGCCTTTGGCTCGCGCAATCTCTTCCTTTCGCGGACCAAGCTTGCTTAGCTGAAAAACTTTCTCCAGTGAATTCACGCGCTGCTGGTCCGATTCAAACTTCGCCGTCGCATCATCGAAGGACTGCTTCGAGACCACTCCCTGGGCAGCCAGTTCGCGGGTGCGATCGAGCGTGAGCTTGTCGTTCACCAGGGTGGCGCGGGCTTCATCGAGATTGTGTTGTGCCTGCTGAATTTCCTCGGGGCGCGATCCGTTTTGCATTTCCTCAAGATAAGCCCGGGCGTTCTCCGCAGCACCCTTGGCTTGTTCGTACTGGGCGCGGAATTCGTCGTCTTCGAGGCGCACCAATATCTGGCCTTCCTTGACCTTGTCACCTTTTTCCACGCCAATCCAACTCACTCGGCCTGTCACCTTGGAATTCAGGTTAATCTTGTGATGAGCCACAATGTAGCCACTCGCGGAGAGCACGACGCCGCCAACATCGCTGTTCTGCGCCGACGCGCGAACCACTTCCACCTCGGGAGCGTCGTGAGACAACAAGCGGTAAGCCATCGCCGCCACACCGAGCAGGACCAGCAAACCGATTCCAATGAGGATATAGCGGCGCGCCCATACGGGAGGCTCGCCCTCGCCGCTGACGCGCGCGCTGCGATCAATTCGCAGGCTTTGCAGGTCTTCGTGTTTTGCGTCAATCGGCATTGTGTCTAAAGATGATCCGCTTGGTATTGGTGATGCAGATTCCTTATCAAAAGTATCGCAGGCATTTCTAATCCCGCAGAGCGCTCAGTATGTCTCTGCGCGAAGCATGCCACGCGGGAGCGAACCCACCCACGACGCCCATGATGAGGGCAAACCCAATCGCGCTGACGACCACGACCGGCGTCATTTGCAGACTGAATACAACTTCGCTGAAGGTCAC
>Ga0210394_10006041_pt1 | contig 13282 bp, 11 predicted proteins | sample IncBWC12MmetaG_FD_160121 | JGI IMG/M metagenome (GOLD analysis project Ga0210394, IMG submission 160121) | Forest soil microbial communities from Barre Woods Harvard Forest LTER site, Petersham, Massachusetts, United States - Inc-BW-C-12-M | ecosystem: Environmental > Terrestrial > Soil >...
CTGGATGCAATTTGGCCCTCCAGCGAGCGACCGCCGGCAGAGCCGCAGCATCCCTGGAGAAGGATCGTAACACGCCATTCGCTCGAAACGCTCACTTCTGATCGCAGCAAGACATTGTCGAGCCTCAAAGCCGGTGCCGCAGCCGATGTCGAGAACCCGAACCTTCCCGTGACCCAGCTGATCGTTCAGGACAGAGATCATTTCGCGCCACAGGGGCGGTAGCTGCTCGAAGATCTCCGGATGCGTCCCTTCGTACTCTCCGGCTTCGTGTTCGTGGTAGAGCTTGTTCAGCTCTTCCACCAGCACAGGTATGGGCTTAGTTGGGCCGTATGTTTCCAAGTTGCTCATCGTGATCATGCCTATGCCGCTGGAAGCCGCAAATAGAAGGCCTCCGGCTCCGCAAAAGTGCGCCACGGATTCAAGCTCCGGCGTGAGAGCGTGACGAACGTCGCGGCGGCCACAAAAACTTCGGCGAGGACCACGCTCACACCGACGCCAATTTGATGGAACCGAAGTCCCAACGTCAGCGCCAGGACAAGATCTAACACGCATGCGGCCAGGATGATGCGGTTCAATTCGCGGTCCAGGCGCAAGGCGAGCATCCACTGCGCGCCGAACGTGCTGCTTATGGCAATCACCGGAGGAAGCAAGGCAAAAAGCCGCAGAACCGGGACGCTGCCTTCAAACCCCGCGCCCAGCGCGATCCTCAGCACCAGAGGCGCTCCGAAAAACAGCGCAGCCCCCGTGAGCGCGCCCACGCTCATCGTCAGCCACAGCGACAGGCGCGCGGCCTGGGCGGCGCCGCGGCTATCGGTCAGCAGCAGATGATTGATGCGCGGATAGAACGCCTGGGTAATGGGGCTGGTGGCGGAGACCGCGGCTCGCGCGATCCTCTCCGCCCCGGCGAACCACGCCACCGCCAGCGGCGTGGCCAGGAATCCGAGCAGCAGAACGCCGGTGGAAGTGTAGAGGTTCGCGCCGGCCTTATAGAGGAAGACCGAGGCTCCGGCGCGCAGAGCGCTCCAGCCCCGGTGGAACGACGGCCACAGGAACGGCATGTCGCGATATGCCATCGCCAGGCCGGCGGCCACGCACAGGAACGGCGCCGTGCCTTGAATGAACAACGCCAGCCATCCGTCCGCGGGGCCGCGCACGAGCAAGAACAACCCGGCGGCGCCGGCGATTCTACCGGCGATCCACAACGAGCCCATCAGCTTCATGCGCTCGATGCCCTGGAAGTACCACATGGGGCTCGCGCCCTGGCTCATCGCCCAAAAGAATGCTCCCGGCAGCAGGCGGCGATGCGCCGCGAACACGGGGACTGTGTTCGCCAGGATCAAGGTAATAAGCGCTGCGAAGCCTCCAAGCAAGAGCTGAGCGCCCAGCACTCCGGAGAGCTCGCGGCTCCGCGCATGGGGATCATGACGGACGCGGGCGACCTCCCGAGCGGCCGATAATCCGAAGCCGTACTCGACCACCAACCCGACCACGCGGCCATAGGCGTCCGCGAAAGCGAATGCTCCCCATTCGGCCGCTCCCATGACGCGAGCCAGGTAGGGCAGCGTGAAGAGCGGAACCAGGTAATTGAACGCGTGGACTCCGTAGAGCGACGCGAGGCTCTCCCACAGGCGACGGTCCCAGCTCACGCCGGCTCCGGCGCTGGACATTGTGTCACCCGCCTCCGCCCCTGCATAACACCCTGACCATCAATCATTTGCGTTTCAAGCCTTTCCCGCCTGACCGAGCCTCACGCCTACCATGAATCGGATGAGCACGATGAACACGAACCAATTACCGCTGAACCGGCCACACCGCGGCCCTCGGCCGTCCCAAAATTCTCCACTGCGATTTGATCCCAGCAAGTTGCTGAAAACAAGGTACCGGCCAAAAGGCTCGCATGCGGAGAACCGGGAAATCGACGCCATGCTCACCCTTGACTTAGGTAATTCCCGACTCCGGCCGCGGCTTGTAATATTTGCTGTAGTGCCCGTAGTAGTAGTAATACCCGGCGCTCACTTCGCGGTGGACCTCATTCAGCACAACGCCCACCAAATTCGCCCGCAGCCGGGCCAGCGTGGTGATTACGGTGCTGAGCGCCTTGCGGCTGGTGTCGCCGGCGCGCGCCACCACGATCACTCCGTCCACGGTCGTGGCCATCTGCAAAGGCTCGGCGAAGCCCAGCAGCGGAGGCGCGTCCAACACCACCAGGTCGTATTCGCGCGACGCCTCCTCGATCAGTTGCGCCAGGCCCATCCCCACCAGATCCGACGCTCGGCGCGTGGAAGGCCCGGCGGGCAGCACGTCCAGGCCCTGCGGATCGTCAATGCGGATCACCGCGTCGCGCCAGGAGATCTGCTGCAACAGCACGTTCGACAACCCCACGCTGTTGGGCACCTGGTACAGGCGGTGAACGCTGGGGCGGCGCAGGTCGCCGTCGATCAGCAGAGTGCGCTTGTGCTGGCTGGCGTGCGTGGCGGCAAGGTGCGCGGCCACGGTCGATTTGCCCTCGGAGGGCGAGGCGCTGGTCAGCAGCACGCTCCGCAAGCGGCGGTCGAAATCGGTCAGCAGGATGGAATTGCGCAGCGTGCGGATGGCCTCTTCGTAGTTGGAAAGCGCCTGATCCGTCGCGCTGGCCGCGGGAAGCGCCGGAAGCTGGCGCGACCGCCCGCGGCTCTTTCGATTAGCGCCGCCGTGTCCGTTGCCATGGCCGTTGCCGCTCGCAATTTCGCTGGCGGCTCCATTAGCAGCGCTCTGCGCCGAAGCCTCTTTCAGCGCGTTGATGGATTGGATCGGGCTCAGCCTTCGCCTCCAATCCTTCACCGCCGGCAGCGAGCCGATTACGTCCGTCTTCATCAGCCGCATCACCTGGTCCGGATCGCGGATGGTATTGTCCAGAACGTCGTTCAGCACGGCCGCGCCCACGCCGATAAAGGCCGCGGCCAGAAACGCCAGCAGCACGTTCAGCCAGGTGCGCGGGAACACCGGCTTGAGTCCCGGACGCGCCTCGTCGGCGATGCGGATGGAGCTGTTCTGGAAACCGGCGTTGATGCCGGCTTCTTTGATTTTCCGCACCAGCTCCTCGTAGAGCTGCTTGTCGCTGTCGGCTTCCCGCTTCAGCGACTGGTAATTGAAAGACCGCGAGTTCAGATCGTCCCAGTCGGTCTTGGTCTCCTTAACCTTCTCCTCCAGCATGGCTTCGCCGTTGGCGGCCTCGTGATATTCGCTCTCCACGCGCTGGGCGATGCTGGCGCGGGTGGCTTCGATCTGTTGCTGGATTTCGTCGATCAGCGCCTGCTGCTTCTGAAACTCGGGATGATTCACGCCCAGGTGTTTTTTCATTTCGGCGAACTTCTGCTGCTCCTGGTTCAGGCCCTCGGTCAGCTTCTTGAGGGCTTCGCCTTGCGAAGACGCTTCGGCCGATTCCAGGCTGCCGCTCTTGACGGCGTTGTAGGCCGCTTCCTTGGCCACGCGTTTGGCCTGCGCCTTGGTGTACTCGGTGTTCAATTCCAGCAGGCGGGCGGAGAGGATATTGGTTTTTTCCTCGGGGTTGATGACGCTGAGATCGCGCTCATATTTGGCCAGCGCTTCGCTGGATTTTTCCATTTGCGCCTTCAGCTCTTCGAGCTGGCGCTCCATGAACTCGCTCAGGCCCGCGGTGGCTTTGTAGCGGATGCGGTAAGTGTGCGCCAGGTAGGAAACGGCGATCTCATTGGCGACGTCGGCGGCAAGCTGGCGGTTGGGGGAGCGGTAGCTGATTTGCAGAATATAGGTATTGGGCGGGCGCGTGACTTGCAGGTGCTTGAGGATCACCGGAGCTTCCAGGCTGGTGGCGGAAGTATCGACGGCTTCTTCGAGCGCGTCCTTCTCGACCTCGCGCAGGTGGAACTTGTCCACCACCGGGCGCAGTACGGAATCGGACTGGATCAGCTTGACCTGCGTGGCCAGGAACTGGTCGGCGTCGTTGTTGACGATCTCGGAGGCCTCCTGGCCCAGCACGCCGGTGGGCATGCGGCGGTCGATGTCGATGGTTGCCGTGGATTCGTAGATGGGCGTCAGCCGCAGCGACACGATCAGCGTGGCCAGAGTGGTGGCCAGCACGCCCCCCGCGATCTTCCAGGCGTGACGCCGCAAGATCCACAGGTAATGCGCCAGCGGAACGTGCGCGGCTTGCGGTTCGTAATCCGCGTCGATGACGGTGGGCTGCGCCACCACTCGATAGGATTCCGGCACTGCTGGAAGATTTTCCGATTTCATTTCGATGGTAATGTGGCGCACGCACTCATGCGTGCCGCGTCGCCACTCCTGGCGACGCCCGTGGCGCAGGTCTCCGACCTGCGGGCGAAAAACGGGGACATCATTGCCTGTTCCGCTTGTGACACTTCCAAGCGGGAAAGGTTATGGTGTCCCCGTTTTTCGCCGCCCCGCATCAATGCCATACAATAAGCCCCGAGGCGGTGGAAGACCCGAAACCCGCCAGCTTGTCGATCACGCCTGCGGTCAGCCGCTTGCCCTTGTTGTCGGGAATATAGAGAAGATCGTCCACCTGAAGCGGCACGTCCGGCGCTTTGCGGTCCAGAATCTTGTCCAGATTCACCGGGATCTCCTGCCGCGCGCCGGTTGCATCCGGCCGGTACACGAACGCAGTCTTGAAGTGGAAGGGCGCCAGCCCCTCGGCCAGCGCCACCAGCTTCAGGACGGAATTTTCGCTGCCGTCGCGCACCAGGAAGGCGCCCGGCTTCTTTACGTTACCCACCACGAAGATCTTTCCGGCTTCCGGAACGCGGATCTCTTCGCCGCCATGGAGGACGAAATTCACGCTCTGGTCGGCGTCATTGATCAGGCGCTTCACCGGCACGCGCTCGGCGGCCGGGCGAGCATCCTGGTCTTGCGCGCCGCCGCGGGTAACCAGAATCTCAGTGCCGGCGAGATCGTTCAATCCCCCCGCCTTGGCCAGCGCGTCGAGCAAAGTGACCACGCCGACGGCTTGAAATGTCACCGGCAGTTTCACCGCTCCCATCACGGCCACGGGACGGCTGTGATACTCGACCACGGTGACTTTGACCACGGGATCGACCAGGATCTGCTCGCTGGTAAGCTCGCCGGCGACCGCGGCTTCGAGAGCATGGGGAAGCAGGCCGGAAGCCTTGACGCCGTTGTGGAGCAGAGGCAGATGAATCGCTCCGTCGGATTCGACGCGGACAGTGCGCGTCAACTCCGGCGCGTCGTACACGGACACGGCCACCAGATCGTCGATACCCAATTGCTGCGACGGGAGATTGTCCTTGCCGACTTCCTCCATCAGGGACTGCTTCACCTGCCCCGCGGCAAGGCCGGCAATGGCGGCAAGAAGCGCCAGAGGCGCCCTCAAGCACCCTCCTTCAGAAGGCCCAGATACGCGGTCTCCAGTTTGCGCACGCGCTGTTCCAGCTCGCGCAGGCGGCTCGGCGTGGACTTGTGATCCAGGCCGTTTTCAACGGTCGCCAGCACCGCAGTGCGGATGAAATCGGAGACGCTGCGCCCGCCCCCTTCCGAGGTCGCCGCCAGCAGGCTTTCGTATTCGTCCTGGCTCAGGCGGAACACCATGGTGCGGTCCCGCCGAATGCTGTTCATGGATCTGAGGTTCATGGATTTATTCGCTCGATAAGGAACACTACGCCGCCGCGCTGGTGTCCCGCGGCCAGAGGGGTTGGTATTCGTCCCGGCTTAGGCGGTGGACTATGGTCGGGTCAGTTGGTTAGCCACGGTCGTAGAGGCAAAGCTAACGCTAGGAAAGCCCCATCGGACTTCCTCAGAACTTCGAATTTCCAGTCTATTCGACGGGAATACAAAATCAAGAGACATTCTGTAGACCAAATGTTTTTTTCACAACGTATCAACAGAAAAATTAAAACAGCATTTCTCCCGGAGGAGATCAACGGGGGCAGATATAGACGAATGTTTGTCGTTCGCCAGTACGCTCCGTCGCTTCAGATGGGGCGAATCATGTCTCGATCCACCTCCACGGCGACAGATCGATGTAGTGCCAGGACGTTGACCGCGACGCGCCAAGCCGCTGCGTCGCGCGTTAGCGTGCCTTCGATCCCAGCCAGAACTCCACGCTCGATGCGCACCCGCTGGCCGTCCTTGAGTAAAGGCCAGGGACCAAGCGGCAGGCCGGAATCGACGGCGCGGCGCAGCGTCACGATCTCGTCGTCCGGGATGACCGCTGGCGTGCGGTTGAAGCTCACTACCCACTCGACACCCGGTTTCCCCATCACCAACAATCGCTCGGCGAACGTTAGGCGGCAGAAAATGTAACCCGGAAACAGGTTCTGCTCGACAATCTTGATCCGGTCCGACCACCTGCGGCGCACCCCATACCAGGGCACGAAGGTTTCGAGCCCGGCGTTTGTTAGCCCCGTTTGGACATTTCTCTCAGCGCGGGGCCGAACGACGAGTGCAACCCACGGCTTATCGACGGATGCTTCCATAGAAGGAATCATTTGTTTCTCACCGGGGGAGGGAGTAAAACATTGCTTCCGCTTGGAAGAGTCCAAGGAACTCCTCCACTGAAGCTCGGGGGGGTGTTAGTAGTGTACACAAACTACATTGGGTGGTCAAGAATAGAGACGTGGATCTTTCACGGCCGAAATTCACGAAACGCGGGAACATCGATTTTCATCTCTCATTAGGGGCAGATTAATGCCTGCAAATTCGAAATCGGACATCGTGGCCCTCGCAGGGGCGAGAGCCAACACAGGGCCGGAGCGGCCCTCCTCTGGCAATCCGTGACAGAAGTCACCCGCAGGCCGACTTTCTGTTGTGGAGCAGGCCTTCGGCCTGCCCGTCTCGCCGCGACAGGTTCCGTTGTGCCGATCGGCCGCCCGGCGCCCCTGTCGAGCCGGAAGTCATTATTAAGTTGGCGGGGCAAAAGAGGCTCCCCATGCAGAGACAGATTCTCGCCAGGGGCAAGAACATAGTTGAAAGTGAGAGTGCAAGGGAGGCATCATGGCAGCGACCAAAATGAAGGTGGCGCAAGTTCCTAAACCAGGAGCGGATTTCGAGATCGTCGAGCGCGAGATTCCGACGCCCGGTATCGGACAGGTGCGCATCAAGGTACAGGCCTGCGGTATTTGTCACAGCGACGTGCTCACGAAAGAAGGCGCGTGGCCCGGCATACAATATCCCCGTGTTCCAGGACACGAAGTCGCAGGCATCATCGATGAATTGGGTGCGGGTGTTTCCGAATGGAAGCAGGGACAGCGCGTCGGCGTCGGCTGGCACGGCGGCCAGGACGGCACGTGTCTCCCGTGCCGGCGCGGCGATTTTCGCAATTGCCGGAACCTGAAAATTCCGGGCATCAGCTATGACGGCGGATACCAGCAATACATGGTGGCTCCCGTCGAGGCGCTGGCGGCGATACCGGAGAGTTTAGCCGCCGCCGAAGCAGCACCGCTGCTTTGCGCCGGAATTACCACGTTCAACGCGCTGCGGCACAGCGGTGCGCTTCCCGGCGACATCGTCGCAGTGCAGGGTGTCGGCGGTCTGGGCCACCTCGGAATTCAATTCGCAAGCAAGTTTGGCTACAAGGTCGCGGCCATCGGGCGCGGACCCGAAAATGCGGCTCTCGCAAAGAAACTCGGAGCCAGCGTGTACATCGATAGCAAAGCGACCAACGCGGCACAGGAATTGCAAAAGCTGGGCGGCGCACAGGTGATTCTCGCGACCGCCCCAAACTCCAAAGCGATGTCCGAGCTTATCGACGGTCTGGGGCCGAACGGCAAGCTCATGGTGATCGGCGCGACATTTGACCCAATTGAGGTCACACCAATACAGCTCATTTCCGGAAGTCGATCGATTCAAGGCTGGGCGTCGGGAACGCCGGCCGATTCCGAGGATACGCTACGCTTCGCCGAATTGACCGGCGTGCGGCCGATGATCGAAACCTATCCGCTTGAAAAAGCGGCCGAGGCGTATGCGCGCATGATGAGCGGCAAGGCCCAGTTCCGCGTCGTTCTGACGATGTAAGCTGGTCCATGGAACACCCGACTCTTTATCGCACGACACAGATCGAGGGTTTTTCTATCTTTTACAGAGAGGCCGGGCCGAAAGAAGCGCCGGCGCTCCTCCTGCTGCACGGACTCCCCTCTTCGTCGCGGATGTTCGAGCCTCTCTTCGCCCGGCTTTCCGATCGCTATCGCATGGTCGCGCCCGATTACCCGGGCTTCGGACACAGCGACTGGCCAGATCCGAAGAACTTCGCGTACACCTTCGATCGCTACGCCGGGATCATGAATCGCTTCACCGAAGCGCTCGGACTCTCGCGGTACACGCTTTACATGCAGGATTACGGCGGCCCCGTGGGTTTTCGGATGGCCCTGGCCCCTCCGGAGCGGATCGAGGCTCTCATCGTTCAGGACGCCGTGGCTCACAATGAAGGCCTGGGGGCGAATTGGAAGGCAAGGCGGGCCTTTTGGGCTGATCGTGCCGCCCACGAAAGCACGCTCCGCACAAATCTCCTATCGCTGCCCACGACCCGGACGCGCCATGTGGGGAACGATCCCAACGTGGAGCGCTACGACCCGGACCTCTGGACCGATGAATTTGCTTTTCTCAGCCAGCCTGGCCAGGGGGACATTCAAAGCGACCTCTTTTACGACTACCGCACGAACGTCGACGCCTATCCCAAGTGGCAGGCCTGGATGCGAGAGAGACAGCCTCGGCTTCTCGTCCTCTGGGGCAAATACGATCTGTCTTTTGAGCTTTCGGAACCGGAGGCCTATCGACGCGACGTGCCGAAGGCCGAAATCCATGTGCTCGATGCAGGTCATTTCGCGCTCGACACGGCAGCGGATCGGATTGCCGGGATCGTCGGGGGCTTCCTGTCGCTTGATGGCAAACCTGCGGCGGTGAGCAAGGAGTGAGGATAGGTAACGGCCGCGCTCAACGGCTATTACGGAGTCGCCGGCGTGCCACCCGCCAATCCCAGTTCCTCGGCGCGCGCCTTCATCGCCTCGATGCAGAACGAAATGTGTTGATCCAGATCCACCCCCAGTTGCGCTGCACCGTTCAGGATGTCGTCGCGATTCACCGCTCGCGCGAACCCCTTGTCCTTGAGCTTCTTCTTAACCGACGCCGTTTCCACCTCGTGAATGCTGCGACCCGGCTTCACGTAGGAGCAAGCCGTGAGAAACCCCGCCAGTTCGTCGCAGGCGAAGAGCGTTTTCTCAAGCGGCGAGACCCGCGGCACACCCGTGAAGTCGGCATGCGAAAGGATCGCACGCCGAATTTCCAGGCTCACGCCGCGCTCGGCGAGAATCGCTTCGCCCTTGGTCGGATGGTCGGGCAAGCTGGGATGAATCTCCCAATCGAAGTCGTGCAGCAGCGCCGCGACGGCCCACTTCTCTTCATCCTCGCCGGCGTGACGCGCATACGCCGCGACGCATGCCTCTACCGCCAGCATGTGCTTTCGCAGACTATCCGACTTTACGAACTCGCACACGATCTCCCACGCCTGATTCCGGTCCATAGAATATCAGTGTATATTCAGACCGATGGCGCGACGGCCGCCCGATCCACAACTGCTCGGCTTCCTCGAAGTCTACGACCGCCCAATTTCCGACCTGGCACTCGCTCTCCGCGAGGTCGTCCTGGAGGAAGCGCCCCACGCGTCTGAATCGATCTACCAGGTCTACACGGTCGCCATCTGGTTCGGATTCAGCGGAAAGATGAAGGACATGTTCTGCTACATCGCGGCCAATGCCAAGCATGTGAACCTGGGGTTCCCGCGCGGCGCGGCGCTACCGGATCCGAATCGTGTGCTCGAAGGCGAAGGCAAGGCCATGCGCCACATCAAATTCGCAAGCGCGCGCGATCTGGAGCGGCCCTTCGTGCGGCGGTACATCCAAGCGGCGATCGAACAGGTCGGCGCTCCGGCTGATGGAACCGGCAAGAGTCTAGTCAAGAGCGCACACGGCAGTGTGCGGAAGGTGCGCGCCAGTACTTCGCGCAGGGGCCGCTAACCCTCCGCTAACTAAACTATCGCCGGCTCTTTGGCGGAAACGAATCGCTCGATCAATTCGTTCAATACCTGGTCGGCCATTTCGTTCGCGATCTGGCAGGTTCCGGCCGCATCGTGACCGCCGCCACCATACGTTAGAAGATGGTCTCCGATCTTGGCTTTGCTGCTCCGGTTAAAAATCGATTTTCCGACTGCGAGGACTGTGTTTTGCCGCCTCAGTCCGTGGATCACGTGTATCGAGAGCTCGCATTCCGGATAAAGCGCATAGATCATGAACCGATTGCCGGCATAGATCGTCTCTTCGGCTCGCAGGTCGAGAACGGCTATGCTTTCATGCACCTTTGTACAACGCTGGATCTGAGCGATGAATCGATCGTTGTGCTCCCGATAGAGGTCGATCCGTTCCCGCACGTCGGGGAGATTCAGAATCTCCTCTGTGGTGTGCTCTCTGCAGTAATCGATGAGCTGCATCATTAACTGGTAATTGGAAACGCGAAAGTCCCGGAACCGGCCGAGTCCAGTCCGCGGGTCCATCAAGAACGAGAGCAACACCCAACCCCGCGGATTGAGAATGTCTTCGCGGACGAACTTGGCCGAGTCCGCCTTGTCGACCTCCGCGATCATCTGTTCGCTGATGCGCGGAAATGAGTCGCGGCCGCCATAGTAGTTGTAAAGAACCCTAGCCGCGGAATCCGCCCCACCCATCAGAATGTGATTCGGACTCGACAAGCCGTGGGTCCGGATCTCTTCGCTTTGGTGATGGTCGAAACAGAGATGGCAGCCCGGCACGTAGGGCAGGTTTGTGAGAATGTCGTTGTCAGTCACCTCAATCTTGCCGGCCTGCACATCCTTGGGATGTACAAATTCGATGGAGCCCAGTATGCCCAATTCTTTCAGAAGAATGGCGCACACCAGCCCGTCAAAATCGCTTCGAGTCAGGAGTCTGTGTTTCGGTTCGCTGCTCATTTCTCCTCCGGCCCGTGCCATCGGCGGAACCGTCGCAAATCTGTAGGCGGGGTCCGTGGTCGCAACTTGGTGCCAGTACCCGCAAAACCGCTTGCTAACGCGCGCGGTTCGGAAAGCGTTTCCGAACCGCGACCGCAAGGGCGCGGCATACGCGAAATTTCGGAACTTGGTGCTGGGGCGAATCCTACCGCAGCGGGGGCGTTGAAACCGGAGGACGCCGATGCTTCGTTGCTTGCTCATAAGCATACGCCAGCTTGATCAATTGCGCTTCCGACCATGCCCGGCCGTAGAATGTCATACCCACTGGGAGCGTGCCGCCGCGCGAATAACCCATGGGGATATTGATGGCCGGAAAACCCGTGGTCGGCGAGAATACCTGGCTATTGTCGCCGGCCGGCGTATTCAAATCCCCAATCAGCCGCGGCGGATTGCTCCAGGTCGGATAGACGAAGGCATCCAGCTTCAGCCGGTCCATCGTTTTCACCACCGTTTGGCGGAATTGTTCGCGATAGGCGGTGTCGGCTTGGCACGCTTCCGAATCCGGGCCGTTCTCCGGCCCCTTTTCGGCATCTTCCAGACGCTTCTGCGTCGAGGGATGGAATTTCCCGGACTTCAGAATCGCCGCGAGATCCGCCACGGGAACCTGCCCGCCGCGATCTGCCAGAAAGCGATTCAGGTCGTACTTGAAGCCCATGCACGCCCCGGCGCCGGTTCGGCGTTTGACTCCCTCCAGTCCCTCCACTTTCGCCGGGTCGATCACCGTTGCGCCGGAGCGCCGCAGGTCCTCCAGGGCCGCCATGAAGATCCGGATAACCTCCGGATCGGTTGAGTCGCGCTCGTACGCCTCATGCAACACGCCGATGACCGCCCCTCTCAGGCCGTTCCGGTCCAGCGACTTGCTGTAATCGGGGATGGCGTGTTCCTTCGCCGCGACGGTCGCCGCGTCTCTTGGGTCCTCCCCCACGATCGCCTGAAACACTTTGACAGCGTCTTCCAGGGTGCGGGCGATCGGTCCCGCGACATCGGCGCTCAGATTCAGAGGAAACACGCCGGCGCGACTGGTGAGCCCCATGGTGGAACGGATGCCCACCAGAGACTGATGCGATGACGGCCCGCGAATCGAGTTGCCGGTATCGCTCCCGAACCCGGCCAGTCCGAAGCTGGCCGCGATCGATGCCGCCGTGCCGCCGCTCGACCCCGCCGTCGACCGGTCCAGCGCGTAGGGATTCTTGGTGTAACCGGGCAGAATCGAACTGACCGTCTCGACGGGACTGAACGCCCACTCGGCCATGTTGGATTTCGCCAGCACAATCGCGCCCGCCGCTCTGACTCGCGCCACCTGCGACGCGTCTTCTTTCGGCCGGTAGCCGGCAAATGCGAGGGCGCCGTTGGAGGTTTGCAGCCCTTTGGTTTCGAAGTTGTCTTTGACGATCATCGGCACGCAGTGCAGCGGCCCGCTCAGGCCAGACTGGGCAAAGCGGCGGTCCATCTCCTCGGCCTCTTTCGTCGCGTCGGGATTGATGGTCACGATCGCGTTGATCGCCGGCCCATTCTTGTCGTAAGCATTGATACGCCGGATGTAAGCGTCCACCAGCCCCCGGCACGTCAGCCGCCCTTCGCGCATGGCGTCGTGGATCTGCACGATGGTCGCTTCCACCACTTCGAAAGGCGCGGCCGCCTGAGCCCTTAGAGCGCCGCCCGACAGCAAGGCCGCTGCGAATATACGAAAACTCATCCCAACATAATGCCAGACATCGACTTCCCGCGGGCGCAGGTCAATTTTAAGTGAAAGGACGTTCCTATATTTGAGCTTCGGACTCTTGCCGAGGTAATGAGGAGAAACGCCGAAGCGCTGGCTTACCAAAAGCAATGTCAGAACCTCTTAGAGTCCACCACTTCAATGAGCTTTCCGTAACGGGGCTCGCCAGTCGGTCATCGTCCAATCAATTTAGAAAAGGAGGACCGACGACTCAAATGCCCGCGGCCCTCCCCAGTTAGTTACGCAGCTCTTGACTTCACTGGTAAATATCGGCGGTATGAACCTCAAACAGAGGATAGTTATTTGGACTGATTTGGTACCATTGGCTATTGTTCTGGTCGGTACGGCTCAGCCCTAGCGTTGTCTGACCAGTGAGGTTGGCATTCCCGCTGGAGAAGTCAGTACCGCTGAAGTAGCCTGAAGCTGAAAGCCCGTACGCATAGGTGTTGGTCCCATTGCTCGCTGTTATATAAATATACGGCGTTCCACTCTCCGAGACCAGCCACGCACCGTAAGTTAGGGTCGTTCCAGGGGTGAATCCGGAGCTGCTGGTGGTC
>Ga0210394_10006042_pt1 | contig 13281 bp, 10 predicted proteins | sample IncBWC12MmetaG_FD_160121 | JGI IMG/M metagenome (GOLD analysis project Ga0210394, IMG submission 160121) | Forest soil microbial communities from Barre Woods Harvard Forest LTER site, Petersham, Massachusetts, United States - Inc-BW-C-12-M | ecosystem: Environmental > Terrestrial > Soil >...
CACAGCGCGGCGCAGCTTTTCATCGCCACGACCAGGGCGGTGCAGTCGGATTTCTCGCCGCATGGCGACGACCTTGCGACGATCGCGGCGATCTGTCGGCGCCTCGACGGCATCCCGCTGGCCATCGATTTTGCGGCCACCCGCGTCGCCACGCTGGGGCTCCAGCAGGTCGCAGCAGGGCTGCATGATCGTCTGGGAATGCTGACTGGCGGGCGCCGAACGGCTCTGCCGCGGCACCAGACCCTGCGCGCAACGCTGTGCTGGAGCTATGAGTTGCTGCCCCAGTCCGAACGCTTGGTCATGCGGCGGCTTGCCGTATTCGCCGGCGACTTTACGGCAGAGGCGGCGAGCTTGGTCGCGGCGGGTGGCGAGATCGCCGCATCGGAGGTCGTCCGCTCTCTGACGAACCTCGTCACGAAGTCTCTCGTCTCCTTCGAGACGGGAAGCACGATTGCCCACTATCGGCTGCACGAGACCACACGCGCCTGCGCCCTCGAGAAGCTCGCTGAAGGCGGCGAGTTCGACCAGGTGGCTCGACGCCATGCCAATTATTACCGGGATCTCTTTGACGGCGCCGAAATAGAGTTGGACACATTGCCAACGGCCGAGTGGCTGGTGCGCTACGGCCATCAGATCGGACAGGTGCGCGCGGCTTTGGATTGGGCCTTCTCGCCGACTGGCGCCGCCGAAGTCGCCGTAGCGCTCACCGTGGCTGCGGTACCGCTGTGGACGTACTTGTCGCTGAATGACGAATGTCGAGGTCGCGTCGAGCGGGCGCTTTCCGGCCCGGCCGAGAGTCGAGACTCACGTTGCAATATGCAATTGCAGGCGGCGCTTGGCGCGGCGCTCTTTATGACGAAGGGCTCGTGCCCCGAGACGTTGGCGGCTTGGACGGGCGCCCTTGAGATCGCGGAAAGCCTCGACGATGCGGACTATCGCCTGCGAGCGCTTTGGGGGTTGTTTATCGACTGCATCACCAGCGGCCGCTATCGTGCAGCGCGAGCGGTGGCCGAACGATTTTGCGCTTGTGCGGCGACATCGACCGATCCTGGCGACGGGCCCGTCGGCGAGCGTCTGGTCGGCGGGGCGCTGCTTGCCCTGGGGGATCTAGACGGCGCGCGGCGGCACATCGAGCACACGCTCTGGCGCTATGTCGCCAGGACGTCGCATATCATCAGGTTTCATTTCGACCAGCGCTTGTTGGCCCATTCGCATCACTCCCTCATACTCTGGCTACAGGGATTTGCCGACCAGGCCATGCGTAGCGTCGAATGCCAGGTCGTCGACGCCCGCGCCAGTGATCACCCGCTGTCGCTGGCCACTGTCCTGCTTCAGTCAGCCTGCCCCATCGCACTTCACGTCGGCGATCTGGCGTTGGCGGAACACTACCTAAAGGCGCTCATGGATCATTCCGCCAGGCACGCGGTGGAAATGTGGAACCTCATGGGTCGATGTTTCGCAGGCGTGCTGCTCGTTAAGCGCGGCGACATTGGCCCCGGGTTAGAGCTTCTGCGCAGCGCGTTCGCCCGCAAGCCACAAAATGTGTTTAACATCCTTCACACTCCATTTCTCGCCGAGATTGCGGACGCTCTCGGTCGTGACGGTAATGCTACCGAAGGGCTCTCGATAATCGACGAGGCGCTTGCGCGATCCGAGCGCAACGAGGAGCGTTGGTGGGTCGCCGAGCTGCTGCGCATCAAAGGCGAACTCATTCTGCGAGAGAGTGCGCCGCAGGCCGCGAAGCCAGCCGAGGAGCACTTTTTGCACTCGCTGGATTGGGCGCGGCGGCAGGGCGCGCTGTCATGGGAACTGCGAACATCCACAAGCCTTGCACGCTTGCAGCATGATCAGGGCCGGACCGCCGAGGCACGCAGCCTACTGCAGTCGGTGTACGATCGCTTCAGCGAGGGCTTTGAAACTGCCGACTTGAAGACTGCGAAGGCTTATCTCAACTCTTTGCAGTAACATCCAGTGCGGCTTTGCGGTTAGATGAGATCGAGATTGTCTGAGCTCCGCTCATTCCCGCGAAGGCTGGGATCCAAAGCTGGATCCCATTTAGGGGCGTTACTTCCGCTTATGGTCCAAAGCTGATATCGAGACGGCGCCGAGAGATGTCCGTTTTCATGTGGGGGCAAAGCAGACATCGCGCGGAAGTTCTTGTGGGCCGCTAACGAGTCGGATGATCGTTTGCTCGGCCAGTTTAAGTAGATAAGTTGAGATCCAGTTCAACAACGTTTGCTTTGAACGACGTTGGGGGAACATCATGAAATTTTCCCGTCGCCGGTTTCTGCATCTGGCAGCGGGTGCTGCCGCGCTCCCGGCGGCGGCGCGCATTGCATGGTCGCAATCCTGGCCAACGCGGCCCGTGCGTTTGATCGCTGTCTCACCTGGCGGTGGCACGCCCGACATCGTCGGACGCCTCATGGGGCAATGGCTGTCGGAGCGGCTCGCACAGCCATTCGTCATTGAGAACAGACCAGGCGCCAGCGGCAATATCGGCACCGAATTCGTCGTAAGAGCGCCACCGGACGGCTACACGCTCCTCATGGCTAGTACGGCGAACGCAATCAACGCGACGCTCTACGACAATCTAAATTTCAATTTCATCCGCGACATCTCTCCGGTCGCGAGTATCTATCGCAGTCCCCTCGTCATGACCGTGAACCTATCGGTTCCAGCCAAAACGCTTCCCGAGTTCATCACCTATGCCAAGGCTAATCCGGGCAAGATCAACATGGCGTCGGCCGGCAACGGGACCCCGCAACATATCGCCGGAGAACTGTTCGAGATGATGGCTGGCGTGAATATGGTGCACGTGCCTTATCGCGGGTCGGCGCCTGCGCTGACCGCCTTGGTCGGCGGACAGGTGCAGGTGATGTTCGACGTTGTTGTTACCTCGATCGAGTACATTAGGACCGGTAAGCTGCGCGCGCTGGCAGTGACCTCTGCGACACGTCAGGAGGTTTTGCCGAACATCCCGACCGTTGGCGAATATTTGCCGGGCTACGAGGCGATTACATGGGGCGGGATCGGCGCGCCCAAGAGCACACCCGCCGAGATCGTCGAGAAACTCAACAAGGAGATCAATGCCGCTCTCGCCGATCCCGCGATGCAGGCGCGACTTGCCGACCTCGGTAGCGTGCCAATGCCGATGTCGCCCGCCGACTTTGGAAAGTTCATCGCCGACGAAACCGAGAAGTGGGGCAAGGTGGTGAAGTCCGCGGGCCTCAAGGCGGAGTGAGCAGGTCGGACATTCCATAAATGCCGTTCCGCGAATCCGTCCACACGGCCTAGGTATTTTGCTTTCTCAGCATCAGCTAATCCATTTCATCTCCACCTATGGCTATGGGGTGGTAGCTCTGTTCATTGGGCTCGAATCCCTCGGATTGCCGCTCCCAGGTGAGACAATCCTGATTACAGCGGCAATCTACGCCGGTAGGAGCCACAATCCTGAGAAATCAAGAGGCCCTGGCAGCTGACTGTGGCCAAGTTCCTCTTGAGCGGCGCCGCATTCTGAGCAAACCTGAGATATGCTGAACAGGGGCCGCGATGTGCCCGCGCAAGGCCGGCGATTGGTATACGAGTCTGGCGAGTGGGAAGTCGATATCGCTCGGCGTGAACTGCGAGCGCGTGGAGCCGCTGTCCCGATCGGTAATCGCGCGTTCGAAATCATCGAGGTTCTGGTTCAGTCGGCCGGTGAGCTCGTCACCAAGAACGACCTCATGGGTCGTGTATGGCCGGGCGCGATCGTTGAGGACAATACGCTCCTGTTTCACATATCCGCGATCCGCAAGGCACTCGGCCCGGATCGCGGAATGCTGAAGACGGTGTCCGGTCGTGGCTATCGCCTAATCGGTTCGTGGACGCTCCGGCAGGAGAGCGCAACATCAGCAGATTCGATTGATCTCGAACCGGTCCGGAGCCCCGCCGAGCCATTTCAAACCAATCTGCCTGCGGCAGCATCGGAGTTGGTCGGCCGAACCATTGCCGTGCAGCATCTGTGTGGTCTTCTGTCTGCCTACAGGTTGGTCACGCTGACCGGCCCCGGGGGAATCGGGAAAACCAGGCTGGCATTGGAGGTGGCCCGTGGTTTGTTCCCGAGCTTTCAGGGGGACGTTCGGCTCGTCGAGCTGGCGTCGCTGTCAGATCCGGCTCTGGCGCCGACTGCCGCGGCGGGGGGCCTCGGGCTGAAGTTGGCTGGCGGCGAGATTTCCGCCGAATCCGTCGCTCGGGCTATCGGAGCACAGAAGCTTCTACTTGTTCTCGACAATTGCGAACACGTGATCGACGCAGCAGCCAGGTTGGCGGAGACGATCATGCGCAGGTGTCCCAGAACGACCATTCTTGCAACCAGCCGGGAGATCCTGAAGATCGAGGGTGAATACGTTTATCGCGTTCCCCCATTGGATGTGCCGCCGCAGTTTGAAGAACCCGACAATATACTTAGCCACAGCGCGGTGCAGCTCTTGATCGCTACTACGAGGGCATCGCACTCGGATTTCTTTCCGAATGGCGAGAGCCTTCCAGCAATTGCTGAAATCTGTCGGCGCCTCGATGGTATCCCGCTGGCCATCGATCTCGCTGCGGCTCGCATCGCCACGCTCGGGCTCCAGCGGGTCGCCGCAGGTCTGGATGATCGCTTGGGATTGCTGACGAGCGGCCGCCGAACGGCTCTGCCGCGGCACCAGACACTGCGCGCAACGCTGGACTGGAGCTATGAGTTGCTGCCCGAGCCGGAGCGCTTGATCATGCGACGTCTTGCCGTTTTCGCCGGCGACTTCACGGCAGAGGCGGCGAGGTTGGTGGCGGCGGATGGCGAGATAACCGCATCGGAAGCGCTCTACTCCCTGGCGAACCTCGTCACGAAGTCTCTCGTCACCGTGGAGGCCGGAAGCGTGATTTCGCACTATCGGCTGCACGAGACCACGCGCGCCTACGCCCTCGAGAAGCTTATCGAAAGCGGCGAGTTCGAACAGGTGGCACGACGCCACGCCAATTATTACCGGGATCTCTTTGACAGAGCCGAAACAGAGCTGGATACATTGCCCGCGTCCGCGTGGCTGGCGAGCTATGGTCCACAGATCGGACAGGTGCGCGCCGCTTTGGATTGGGCCTTCTCGCCGACTGGCACCGCCGAAGTCGGCGCAGCGCTGACCGTGGCTGCGGTGCCGCTGTGGGTACACCTGTCGCTGATGGAGGAATGTCGCGGTCGCGTCGAGCGGGCACTGTCCAGCCCCGCCGAGAGCCGAGACGCACGTCGCAATATGCAATTATATGCGGCGCTCGGCGCGGCGCTCTTTGTGACGAAGGGCTCCTACCCCGAGACATTAGCAGCCTGGACAAAAGCCTTTGATATCGCGGAAAGCCTCGACGATGCGGACTATCGTCTGCGGGCGCTTTATGGCGCCTTTGAGATGGCAGAAAGCCTCGACGATCCGGATTATCGCCTGCGAGCGCTTTGGGGTCTGTATGGCGATTGCATCACGAGCGGCCGCTATCGGGCGGCGCTGTCGCTGGCCGAAAGATTTTGCACCTATGCGGCGAATTCGACCGATCCTGCTGACGGGGCAATCGGCGACCGTCTGGTTGGCGCATCGCTGTTTGGCTTGGGTGACCTCGATGGAGCGCAGCGGCACATCGAGCGCATGCTGAGTCGCTATGTCGCCAGGAGATCGCACATCATCAGGTATCACCGTGATCAGCGGTTGTTGGCGCATTCGTATCACTTCGAGATACTCTGGCTGCAGGGATTTCCCGACCAGACCATGCGTAGCGTCGAATGCGGTGTCGCTGAAGCTCGCGCCAGCGATCACCCAGTGTCGCTATCCACTACCCTCACCTTCGCCTCCTCCAGCGCACTTCACGTCGGCGATCTGACCTTGGCGGAGCGCTACGTAAAGGCGCTCATGGATCAATCCGCCAGGCACGCTCTGGAGCGGTGGAACGTCGTGGGTCGATGTTTCGCCGGCGTGTTGCTCATCAAGCGCGGCGATATCGGCGGCGGGTTGGACCTTCTGCGTACCGCGTTCGCCCGCGTCCCTCAGGGCTCGTTTACTGTCTTTTACACTCCAGTTCTCGCCGAGATTGCGGACGCCCTCGGTCGCGACGATAAAGCTGCCGAAGGGCTCTCGATTATCGACGAGGCGTTGGCCCGATCAGACTCCAACGAGGAGCGCTGGTTCGTCGCCGAGCTCCTGCGCATCAAAGGCGAACTCGTCCTGCGGGAGGGTGCGCCGCTGGCCGCGACGGCAGCCGAGGAGCACTTTTTGCACTCGCTGGATTGGGCGCGGCGGCAGGGCGCGCTGTCATGGGAGCTGCGAACATCCACAAGCCTTGCACGCTTGCAGCATGATCAGGGACGGACCGCCGAGGCACGCAGCCTACTGCAGTCGGTGTACGATCGCTTCAGCGAGGGCTTTGAAACCACCGACTTGAAGACCGCGAAGGCTTATCTCAACTCTTTGCAGTAACATCCAGTGCGGCTTTTCGATTGGTTCTCCCGCCAAGCTAGTTTCCCACGAGCACTCGTCAGGTAACAGGTCAGACAACACCTGGTCAGTATCGGCGAAGTCCACGTTGAAATGTGTCGTCACCCCGCTTAGGCGATCGCTGGCTTTTAGAATTGGGTCTGAATTTGCGGGCGACGGCAATCCAGTCGTCACTCGATTGATTCCTGTGTCTCTTTATTGCCAGCAATAAATGACAAAATCGTAGCAACCGGTGCAAAGGCACGACCCAAGAACTCGATCATCGTTTGGCGTCCGCGGCTAGCATGGCCCTGTGTACTGATGGTTCTGCTGATGCTGGCCAGTTCGCTCTGGATCATGGCGAACCTGAACCACAACGTGATGCCCATGGATCAAATCATGCAGATGCAGACGTGAGGATGTCGTTTATGTCGATCGCCACTCAAGGTACTGACCTTACGCAAATTGACCGCGCTCATGCTCTGCAAACAGGTCAATCGCGCCTGGGTGATTTCGCCTCACTGATGAAACCACGGGTGATGTCGCTCGTTGTCTTCACTGCGCTGGTCGGACTATTGGTTGCGCCGGGTCACCTTGACCCACTGACTGCTTTCGTTGCGCTTCTCAGCATTGCGGGCGGGGCTGGCGCCGCGGGCGTCCTCAACATGTGGTACGACGCCGATATCGACGCGGTGATGACGCGTACCGCCATGCGTCCGATTCCGCGCGGCCGTGTGTCACGCCCGGAAGCGCTTGCTTTCGGGCTGATACTTGCAGCGAGCACCATCGTCGTCCTGGGTTTTTCGGCAAACATTGCCGCGGCGGCGCTGCTTGCTTTCACGATCTTCTTCTACGTAATCGTCTATACCATCCTGCTAAAGCGGCGCACGCCGCAAAGCATCGTCATAGGCGGCGCCGCGGGCGCGTTGCCGCCCGTAATTGGTTGGGTCGTAAGCAGCGGTAGCATTGGGCTAGAGCCGTCTATCCTGTTCCTGATCATCTTTTTGTGGACGCCCCCGCATTTCTGGGCGCTGTCACTCAATCGTGCGGGCGAATACGCCCACGCTGGTGTCCCAACCCTTCCGGTCGTCGCTGGTCAAGCCGAGACAAAGCGGCAGATCCTGATCTATAGCGCCCTCTTGGTAACGGCTTCCATCTTGCCCTGGGTCCTCGGATTTGCCGGAGCGATCTACGGCACGATTGCTGTTATATTTGGGTCTGCGATGATTTTGCTCGCATTACGGCTGCAGGTAAGCGGCGCGCGGCAGGCTGCGCATCGTCTGTTCGCGTTTTCGATCTTCTACTTGTTTGTGCTCTTTTTCACGCTGTTGGCGGATGCAGCCGCCTGCCCCTGACGATCAGCAACAACCCAATGCTCGACGCGAATGTTTTCACCGCAATGAGAGTCGGGCCAACGCGCGATTTCATCGGCGGCGTAGACACCAGGTGCGCTCGTCTCGATTTATTGATTGACGACGACCCGCGGATTCGACACCCCTCGGACTAACATCGATCACAAGAATCTGTTTCATCTCACACCGTCCATCGTTCTTATTGACTGATGAATGAATTTATTTGGACGGCGCCGTTAGCGCGTTCCAGGCCGCCAGAGAGTCCATGTAGTCTCTCCAGTGCCCGATCTTTCTGTTGTCAATCGTGATGACAGAGACGAGCCTGTTGTCGTATGGAGCGCCTGTGGCGAGAATTGTACCGTGCACTTCGTATTCGAGGATAACAACACGGCTGTCTTGAGCGTGGTGCACGACAAGCTTATCGGCCGAATGCAACCTGATATTGTCGCCATACCCGGAGTATTGAGTCATCAAATTGGCCCTTCCTCGAATCGTCCGAGGCCAACCGGGAAAGTCGTAGAGAAACTCAAAAAGAGCGTCATCGGCGACCGTGTCGAAATAATGCTTGCCATCAACGAGGCCACTCAGTCCCTTTTGGACGATTTCAAAAAATGGCCTGAGAGCTTCAAAAGCTGCGTATTTGGTTGTTGTCATGGAGGGCTCTGAGAAATGCTTACTGTCGGTGCCATTCTTACGAACGTATAATTACGGTATGATTCTGATGCTGGGATGTTCTCACTCTGGATTGCACACAGTCGGCCCCGGAGCCGGCCCGCCTCGCAAAAGCCCGTTAGACGGTGAAGTCCTTCAGGATTCGCAGGTCGGTGACCGAATAGGCCAAGCCGTACCGGAAGCCGGCTCCGACCTTCACAGGCTTGAGGGCGCTGAGTTCCTCGTTGGGGACGACCGGGAACGAGATCTCCGCGGCACCGGTCCACAGGTTCACTATCTGCAGATTGTCTGTGAGCGACAGGGTCAGCTCATTGACCGCCGGCCTGTTGTAATTGTCCTTCTCCAGGCGCGGGAAGTAGCGCAGTAGGGCCGACGGCCGGTTGAACAGGGTGGTCGGATCCGCTTCCGCTTGCCGCAGGGTCACCTTCACATCGGCCAGCCGTTGGCCGTGGCAGGACAGGCTGCCCGCGAAACGGCCGCCGGGCTCGACCGGTGCCATGGCCGGACTTGGCGCGGCTAAGGCGCGCGTCTGGAAAATGCTCCCAAGCTGCTTGGGGAACCCTTGCGTCCAACCCCGCACCATGGCGGCGTCGTTATCGACGTAGATGAAGGGGCAGAATGTGACTTTCATTTCGCCCCAGCGCGCGTCGATCGTGACGAAGGCCTCGCGATACTGATAGCGCGCGGGATCGAGGTATTCGTCGTTGGACGCCGTGAACTGCCAATCGACGAACATCAGCGCCGCGTGGCCGTTCGTCTCCGGATCCGGCGTCAAGCCCTCGGGCAGAAGGGCGGCGGTCGCCGCCGGATCGGCCCAAAATTCGGCGCCGAGGACGTCGCCTGAATAGTACCAGGGCGGCGGGGGGTCGATGGCGGCAAGGCCGAGCGGCGAACGGGGAACCGTAAATCCTTTGACCACGGACAAACTCCTTCTATGGGCCCAAAGGGGCCTGCTCTTGTGTCTTGCGACACCGTTGAGGACTTTAGAGGCCGAGCGCCGCGGCCAGTTCGACCAAACCGTCGACGCTCAGCTCCCAGTCCTGGCTGGGCTGCGGCGGGCCGGAGCGATTCGGCCCGTATTCCAGTGGCCGACGCACGAAGACCGTCTTCAGCCCGCAGTCCCGCGCCGCCGCCAGGTCGCTGGTGTGCGCCGCGACCAGACAGACCTCCTCCGGTCGCATGGCCAATATCTCGGTTGTGCGCAGGTAGGACTCCCGCGTCGGCTTGTAGGCCCGCGTCACCTCGGCCCCGAGGATCGCATCCCACGGCAAGCCGGCGCGCTTGGCCATGTCGAGCAGCATGATGACGTTGCCGTTCGACAGGGGCGCGATGATGTAGCCCGCCTTCAGCCGCGTCAGGCCCAGCACGCTGTCCGGCCACGGATCGAGCCGATGCCAGGCGAGGTTCAACGCTTCGAGTTCGGCCGCAGGGATGCGCGCGGGGTCGAGCCCGAACTCGGCCACCGCGGCGTCGAGGATCTCCCGGTGCAGAACGTCCAGTCGCTCGAATGGCCGCCGCCCGCTGCGCACCTCCTCCATGGCCGGCTGCTCGAGCTTGCGCCACGCATAGGCGAAGTCGCCCGGATCGACGGATGGCTTGCCGTGGCGAGCCAGGAACGGCCCGGCCTCGCGCGCCAAGCCGCCGTACCAGTCGACCACCGTGCCGAAGGTGTCGAACACCAGCGCACGCACTCCATCCAACGCCATGTTGCAAATTCCTCGAACAGCTTCTCTTCGGTGACGTAGCCAAACCGCCGAAATCGGCGGAGAGATTGACTGCCCTAGCCCGCAACATCACGCGCAATTCCGGTCTCGATTGAGGCGGTGCTTCGCGCTACCTTCAGATCGTTCCGAGCTGCCAGCGACGGCGCAGCCGCATCGATTTTGGCGAGCGCCGCCCGCACCTCGGCGGCGGTCGCCAGATTGCCGCCGGCACGCTCGACGGCCTTCACTGTGGCCTCGACCAGATCGATGTTGCGCAGCGGGCAGCCGTGCTCCACGTCCTCCAACCCGGTGCGGACCTGGCCGCCGCGCCCCACGATCATGGGGATGAGCGGGGTGGTGTCGCATTTGAGGCCCGACACCATCCAGGGCGCGCCGGGCGCGCACTCGTCGAGCAGGCTCAGATAGGCCTCCAGCGCATATTCGCGCAGCGGAAAGCCGAAGCTGTAGCCCTCGGAGAAACAGAAACGGTAAATGGGAGTCTTGAGCCTGGGATAGCGGGCCGCGAGCGCGGCGCCGAGACGCACGAAGCCGGGTTCGTAAAGCGCCATGGAGGCGTGGTATCCGTGCTTCTCGGCAGCGGCGAAGCCGGCGCGGATATCGCTCTCCACATTCATGTAGACATAGCCGACCTTGTCGGCGGCGATGTCGGCGAAAGCCGCGAGGTTCGCCGACCCCGGATCGACGATCGACCATTCCAGCATCCCGCGCGCGCCCAGCACCTCCCCCGGTTCATAGCGCCAGGCGCCGACGACGCCGACTTCCGAGCCCGGCTGCGTCGCGCTGCTGATGGTCGGGTAGACGATCGCGTCGACCTTGGCATGGATGCCCTCGATGATCGCGGCATAGATTTCCGGAGAGTCGTTTTGAACCCCGGTGTCGGAGTCGTAGGCATGGATGTGCACGATCGCGGCCCCAGCCTTGGCCGCTGCAATCCCTTCGGCAATCACCTCATCGACCGTGATCGGGATATTGGGCTGGTTCTTGCGCTGCCATGGGCCGTTGAGGGCGGCTTCGAGCCAAGTCTTGGTCATGATGGCACCTCGGTAATTGCGATCTAACGATTGCCCGACATTTCACCGACCGGCAGAATCAGGTTCTGACGACCGGCGTCCTTCTACCCGTCCGCGAGCCAGCCGAGCACCAATCGAGTGATCGCCTCGGGTTTCTCCCGATGCAGAAAGTGGCCGCAATCGGGTACGATCTCGAATCGATAGGGGCCGCTGAAGTATTTCGACTGGCCTTTCATCGGTTTGGCCCTGACGTCGTCGGCGCCGCACAGCGCCAGAGTCGGCACGCTGATCGGGTGGTCGAGCCGTGACCGCAATTCAATCAAGGCCGGATCCTGCAAGGCCGGATTGAGCGCCGCGCGATAATAGCCGACGGTCGCGGCGACTGCCCCCGGATGGCGCAGCATGGATTTGATCCGCTCCAGGTGAGCATGCTCCGCGTGACCGGGCGACCAATAATCCCAAAGATAGCTGATGAAGGCGAAATCATTGGCCGGGATCGCCTGCTCGGGCAGCGTGGGCAGTTGGAAGAACCACCAATGGAAGGCGCGGTGTATCTGTTCTGGCTCGACAAGGCTCTCCTGAACCGCACCGGCATGCGGAATCGCCATAACCACGGCACGTCGCACCAAATCGGGAAAGGCTGCGAGGAATCCGTAGGTCATTGCCGCACCCCAGTCCTGCCCCACGACATCCGCCCGGCCGTCCGGGGCCAAGACCTCGATGAGGGCCTTGAGGTCGAGCGCCAGGGTCGCCCGGTCGTAATAGCCTCTTGCGGGAATCTCCGTTGGCGGATGGCCGCGCAGGAACGGTGCAACCACCCGATGGCCGGCAGCGGCGAACGGAGCCATCTGACGTTCCCAGGTCCAAGCATTGTCGGGATAGCCATGCAGCAGAAGCAGCAACGGCCCCGATCCCTCTTCGAGAAAGGCGAATTCGATCCCGTTTGCGACGACGCGTCCTTCCTTCATTTCTCTTTCCTAATGACACCAGCGACCAGATTCGCGTTCCGCCGCGATCGGCCCGTCAATGCGAGTCGGTATTAACAGCGGGACCGGAGGCTCCAATGAGAAAGTCGAAGTCAGCGCCGTCGTGGGCTTGATTGACATGATCGATGTAGAGCTTGGCGTACCCGCGCGTTGCGACGGGCGGGCGAGGCTTCCACGCTGCGCGCCGGCTCGCGAGTTCCTCATCGGAAATAAGGAGGGACAAGCGTCTTTCGGGAACATTGAGTTCGATCATATCGCCGTCTTTGACAAGAGCGAGCGTCCCTCCCACGGCGGACTCGGGCGAAATGTGGAGCACCACAGCTCCGAACGCGGTGCCGCTCATTCGCGAATCCGAGATGCGCACCATGTCGGTAACGCCTTGTTTCAACAGCTTGCTCGGAATGGGCATGTTCCCAAGCTCGGGCATGCCCGGGAAGCCACGAGGACCACAGTTCTTGAGCACCATTACACTGTCGCCGTCGATATCGAGATTCGGGTCTTCGACGCGGCGGTGCATATCGTCCAGGTCCTCAAAGACCACCGCCCGACCAGTATGTTGCATGAGCGCCGGCGCCCCGGCCGACGGTTTGATCACCGCCCCGTCCGGGCAAAGGTTTCCACGAAGGACGGCCATTCCCTCGTTTTTCATGAAGGGCTTTTCGACAGAGTAGATCACCTCGGGGTTCCAACGCCGCGCCCCGCAATTGTTCTCCCAAAGCGTCTTGCCCGTGACGGTGAGGGTATCGCGATGCAGCAGACCGTTTTCCGCGAGGTCTCTTATGATCGCGGGCAATCCGCCCGCCTCGTGAAAGTCCTGCATCAGAAAGTGGCCGGAAGGCTGAACGTTCGCGAGCGTGGGCACGCCTACTGCAAGCTTATCCCAATCATCGATCGACAGTGGGACCCCGACACGCCGCGCGAGGGCCGTCAGATGGATCACCGCGTTGGTTGATCCACCGATCGCCACATTTACGCGGATGGCGTTCTCGAACGCCTCCCTGGTGAGAATCTGACTAATGACAACCCCCTCGCGCACCAAGTCGACGATGCGCCGTCCGGCCATCCGCGCC
>Ga0210394_10006043_pt1 | contig 13280 bp, 19 predicted proteins | sample IncBWC12MmetaG_FD_160121 | JGI IMG/M metagenome (GOLD analysis project Ga0210394, IMG submission 160121) | Forest soil microbial communities from Barre Woods Harvard Forest LTER site, Petersham, Massachusetts, United States - Inc-BW-C-12-M | ecosystem: Environmental > Terrestrial > Soil >...
TGTAGCGCCAGGCCTTTAGCCCGGCATCCTTGTTTTTGAATCGAGCCCGGCCCAGAATCGTTCGTCTGTCAAATTTGTTTGCGCCACACCAGATCGAACAAACGCGGATTTTGAGGTGCGGGCTTTAACTTGCGAGGTATTTGACCCGGGCTTCTAACAGAAGTATTTCGATTGTAACTTTCGACTGAGGCATCAAGCAGGTTTAACGTTTTAAACCAAATGTTCCACTGTTGAAAACGTCATCGCTTCGCAGCTGGTCGTTTCGGCGCCACCAACTGATAGCTAGTCTTAACCAACTCCGCCACTTCCTTCCAATCCACCGCGCCCCGATCCAATCGCAGCGCCACCCACCCTCTCGGCCCAATATAGGCCGGCATATAAAATCGCTCAGGCTGCGCCGCGATCAACGCGGTGTTGTCCCCCGGCAATACTCTGGCGCAGACGGAAACAATTCCGTCCCCATGATGATCGTTCAAGAAGTATCCAAAAACTTTCTTGCGGACACGAAACCCCGCATGCGTGCCCTTCAACTCGCGCGTACTCCCCGGCAGCGCCAAACAAATCTTCGTCACCCGCGCCAGCTGAGGCTCTTCCGCCGCTTTCCTCATCTGATCTCAGCGGCCGCAACCGCGAGCGGCCTACTACGCCCCTGCGGAAGCTGCTTGCGCTTTCTCTTCCTGCTTCACAAAAACTTTGCTCGCGAGTTCCACCACTTGCTTCAAATGCCACCACTCGCGCTCGCTCATCTGCGCTCCATCGCTGCTCGCGTAATAAATGGACGCATAGCTATTCGCAGAAAGCGGCACGCGAATTACCAAACTGCTCTTCTGTTCCGACAATTGATTGTCAGCCACGGCGATCCTCCCCCAAGTCAAATCGTTAAGCAGAAATATGTACAACGGCGCTCATTCTCTCTCGTTTGCCATCCCGCAGCAAGCCTTACGACAAAGGCCGCAGACCGACTAATCTTCGTGGGGTTGTCTCTTAACGTTGTCATCCCGAAATCCGCGATGTTTGTGGATTGCCTTGAGGGACCTGGTTTTCGCTCCCACTAGGCAAAATGATTGAGATCCTGCGAAGGCGGGACCCGGGTGCGACACAATGCGGCCCAATAAACTCTAATTTGTCCCCGAGATAGCGACCGTGTTCGGCGTAGTCCCGTCGCTCTCGTAAGTGTTCAAAGTTGCATGTGAGGCTTTTCCGCTCCCCGCAGCTGGTGTGAACCGCACCGAGATCGTGCACGATTGTCCTTTCGCCAATATCACCACGCCGTTTGTGCATGTGCTGTAAACCGGCGGCCCCGCACTATAAGGCACAATGCCAAAACTTGCATCGCTCGAACCCGATATCGCCGGCGAGCCAACTGCTACCGGCATCGCGCCTCCATTCGTAACAGTCACGGATCGAATTTTCGTCCCCGGAATCGTCACGGTGCCAAATGCCAGCGAGCCGGTGATCTTCATTCCCGCGCCGTTCCCTCTCAACTGCGCTGTCTGCGCGCTGCCGCTACCGATCACACGCAACTCCCCCGTCTCCGTCTCGCGCGCTGAAGGAGTAAACGTCACCGTAAACGTACAACTCGCATGTGCCTCCAGCGAACCGGCGCAGTCGCTTTCCGGTATCAACGCAAAGTCCGCCGCATTCGTACCGCCGATTCCCGCGCTGATCCCCGTAATTGTGGACTCGGAATGATTGGTCAAGGTAATCGTCTTCTTCGGACTCGTCGCCCCGTTCACTTCCGTGTCAAAAGTGGTAGTGCTCGGCGATAGAGACGCCGGCGAACTCCCATTTCCAACGAGCGTTACCATCTGCGGGCTAGATTTATCCGAATCCGTAATCGTCAACAATCCTTTCTGCGCCCCGATCTGCGTCGGTTTGAATTTAATTTCAATCGCACAGCTGGAATGGGCAGCCACCGTGCCAGTACATGTTGAGCTCGACACGGAAAACTCCCCGTTATTGATGGCCGCGGCTCCCATCGTCAATGCCGCGCCATAGATCGTCAGCGTTACTGTCTTCACCGCGCTAGTATTACCCACCATCGTTTCCGGAAAAGTTATGGCAGTCGGCGCCACGTACACTCCCGCGCCTGGAGAGTTCGTCTTATCGTCTTCTGGCTTCCGCAAGTTCTGGTCCTGTGCGTTCGAATCCAATTTGTCGCTTTCAATATTTGTTTGATTCTGACGCGCTCCCGTCCCTCGCGGGTTTTGTTGGCTCTGCACCCTGACCGCTCCGAGTGAACACGCCAGCACCATGACAAAAAGCGCGCGAGGTCCGCCGCTAGCTATGCGCGTTCCAGGATGTTCAATTATTCTAAGAGCTGATTCAGACACCTGCCAAAGAGGCGACTTTGCGCTAATCATATCGCGGGGAAAACCTTTGCATTTATGGTGAAGATTTCGCGATGCGGGAGATACGCTCAGGCGCATCCCCCGCACCGCGGAGGATGATAGCTACTTCTCGAAAACTCTTTCCACTTGTCCGACTTTCTTCTGAACTTTGCCGGCCACCTTCTCCTCCGTTCCCTCATCCTCCAGGTTCGGATTGTTGGTAGCTCGGCCAACCTTTTCTTTCACCTTGCCCTTCACTTCGTGAAGCTTGCCCTCTGCCTGATCCCTGCTGCTCTGCTTCATAATTGCCTCCTTGGCCGATTTATGTTGCAAACAAACTTATCCGCAAGCTGGAGCCGCCGACGGTACATTTCCAACGGCAATATCTAAACGTTTTATAGGCGCGGCCCGCCGACCGCGCCGCCAACGCTGCTCCTGCCGCAAAAAAGATTTACGCGACGTTATCTGCTGCGGTCGTTCGCCACGTAGGCGCCGAGAAAAACGTCAGAACCGCACAGCCCCGAGTAGGTAGAGCACCAGCACGATCAGCAACACCGTGCCCAGGATCCCGAGCCCGCCGCCTGTACCCCACCGCGAATACCCGTAGTAACCGCCGCCACCGCCGAACAACAAAATCAAAATGATGATGAGCAATAGCATCGAAATCTCCTTTTCGTTTTCTTACACTCACGACGTGCAAAGTGCTTGTAGTCTTAGAGCCTTTCCCACGGTGCTACGCTAGCAACGGCGAGGACGCGGAGATGTTCAATACCGCACAGTCCCGCGTATTCACTCTTTTCCACGATTGCGAATCTCACCGCCACGCGCCGCTACTGACGACCAAAACCAGAAATGTTGATGCGCAATCCACGCAACGTCAAAGACCACCCGTCCGATCAAGCCGGAGACATCCATCCTCGACCTGCCGCCCATTGCGTCCATGCCGCCTCCTGCCGCACGTCCCAAATCCCACGCAATACAGAGTCTCGTTTGCCGCAGCGAGTTACAATCCGCCCCTTCGCAAATGCTGTATAAATCTGCACCAAGTACCCTAGGTCGCAACCACATCCGAACGCCCAGCCCAAAAGGTGTAAATGTAGCGCCGCGGTCTTTAGCGTGGCAGCCTTCCCTAAACCGGGAATATCATGCCAAGCAGTCGTCGAAAAGTTCCCGGACAACATCGACTCCCGGCGGTCCCCGCTTTTCAAGGCCATGCAAGTGCACATACCTAACAATAAGTGACTCAAATCGCCGAATAATCCGGTTGCTTACCTATTAATGGGTGTGTATAAGATTGTCACCCCAGCCAGAACAGGAAACCGACTAGACCAAAAGAGGAACCGCCATGAAGGCCATCAGCCTGATCAAACCACTAAAATTCGTCTCGCTGCTGACAATACTCTCCCTTTCCCTTATTGGAACCGCTCAAGCCGACGGCGGCGCATCCGCCACCGCATCATCCACGGTGGACTGGTCTGCCGCGACCTTCTCCTCTCCTGCAACAGCCAGCGGTGGACCTAACCCCTACGCCGAACTTGCCCAAGCCTACGGTTATTACCTGCCCACCAATCAATTTACTTTTAACGAGGCGAAAGCTCCCGCGTGGACCCCCATCTCCGCTACCGAAAATTTCGCGCCCGGCACTTCCGCCACCGCCTCAGTCAACAGCACTGAACTGAACAGCTTGGCCACTAACAAAGGCGATTTTCAAAATAATGCGCAAATTGAACGAACGGGATTCGTAAATAGCAAGAATGGAACGGTGACAATCACCGTGCCCTATTCGTTAAATATAACGACGACCAATAGCTCCACGGGTCCCTGCTGCTATAGCGCGACCGATGAGGTCGGCATTGCTCTGTTCAACGCAGCGGGAAATACTTTGGAAGGAAGCGTCAGCGAAGATTACACCGATGCCTTCGGCAGCGTGGCCGATTACAGCAAAAACGGAGTGCTCACATTGACAGTTAACGATCTTCCAGCGGGCAAGTATTGGTTTGATTTTCTAGCAGACAGCCAAACAATTTTCGTTCCCGAGCCGAGCTCTCTGCTCATGCTTGGCGCCGGCCTGCTAAGCTTGGCCGCCTTCTCGCTCCGCAAGCGCGCAGCCTAGTCGCCCGCAGGAAAAGTCCCCTAAGAGTTCGGGACTGGCCGGTCGCAGACGGGCTTGCTCCCGCTTTCTCGCAACTTTCACCCGTGCGAAATCGTGGCACGCCAGCGGCCAACTATTTCACCGCCGCTCCCCGTCCATGCCAACACCGGACTAGGCTTTGCCTTGGAATGCAGAACCAACCACAGGCTTTCCGTTGACTCGAGACGAGACGTTTCGATTTTCGGCGCTCGTGCAGACCTAGGCAGGAAAGGCCAATACTCCATCAGTTCGTCCGCAACATACATGCTAGGTTCGCTCATGGAGTGCACCTCCGCTCGCCACTAATTTATGCCTGATCCGTGAGTTTGGCAACGCCGCCAGACTGCCAGAGCACTCGCAAGAAATTCGCCGCATACGTCAGCCTTTGCAGTAAAGTCTTTGACTTTGTAGCGGCCGGCCGAGTTTACTCTAAAGTTGCCGTTGCCTCGCGTTTGCACTTTCCCCTAAGCCTTACGCTGTCATCCCGAATGTCGGGGATTGAAAAAAACAATCCGAGAGCCTAGTGAAACCATCTTCACCAAACTCTCGGAGCGGCCATCAAGCAGTTTCACAACTATTGCAACCGGCTACTTACTTGCGGATACTTTGGATTCGTTCCTTGGTGCATTCTTCTGCAACACAGCTACCAGGTGGCGTCCTGATTCTGGAACCTCGATGTGTCCGCCCAACACGATTTCCCTCGCTGTCAGATGCCGGCCATAAACGTCCGCAGTGGCATCGTCATCGGGACGAAGCGTGGAACCTTCCAGTGAGACGCCCGCAAACAGCCCACGCGTGCGCGAATAGCTAAGAACTTCCGCGCGCATGTAAGCGTCCGTGTCAGCAGTAGCGTCGCGACCAACAGGTCCCGCCGCAATCGACGCGTCGCCGCCCAACTTCACTTTGCTATCCAGAATCGAACTCGCCCCTCTGTCATTCATGATCAACAGAACAAGATCGGTGGCTTGGCCGCCGATTTGAAATCCAATGCTGCCGCCTTCCAGCGCATACATCGCCGGCGAGCCCCACGGCCCTCTAAAATCGTGCCCGGTCCTGCAAACCATCGCTCCGCGGCCGTAGCTCGCGCCCACCACGAACGCTGCCTTCAGTACCGATGGGAAAACGATCACGCACTTCGCTTTGTCCATTACCGATTGAGGAATATTGTCCGGAATGTCCATAATTTCCTGCATCACATCCCCGGAATTCTCCAGCCGCTTTTGTTCTTTATTCTGTGCATAAACCGCCGTGCTTGCAATCAGCCCCAAACAAGCAACGCTAATGAATCTTCGTATCATCGCTGACCTCCAGGATCAGTATTGTGGATGCAGAAAGTTGGCCCTTCCGCAACCTTTGTGGACGATTAACTAATCTCTATGCGCTTGATGCGCTGCCTCTCGCGAAATGCAGCACCAGTAATATCAACCCCACCACCAGTACGATGTGAATGAAAGAGCTGGTCACGTGGAATGCAAAAAATCCCAACAGCCAAAGAACGATCAGCACCGCTGCAAGTAGCCCGAGCATGTTTGCCTCCTCGAGGTCAAGAGCGAGAACCTTCCCTTTCTCGCTCGCTCAACTGCGCAAGGCCCTTCTCGCGGATGCCTGCGCATTTCAGAAGACTAGTCGTTCACAAGCCATCCGTCTGTGCTGTTCTGCACAGTTTTGCATTTTGATTTCACACCACGGTCTGAGCGGCCCATGAAGATGTTGAGGTTGCGGCAGCAAATGCCTTAGCGCGCCCCGCCCTTCCGCTCGAATTACCTTGACGCCGCCCGCAACCCAGTACAAGAATCTCAAAATGTCCATAACTTCGAATGCTCCTCTTCACCTCGCGCAGGAATTTTTACGTCGTATGGGCAGCGCTGCCGAACCCTCCGAAATCGCCGGCCTCTTCAGCGACAATTTGGACTGGGAAATAGCGGGTGACACCGGTGTTTTGCCATGGATCGGAAAAAAGTCAGGCAAGTCCGCAATTCTTGACTTCGTCACCGACTCGCGCGCCATGATGGAGCGCATCAGCCATCAGGTCCGCGACATTCTCGCCAACGACGCTCGAGCCGTGATTCTCGGCACGCTCGCCTCTAGGCTCAAGTCGACAGGCAAGATCATCAACACCGATTTCGCCATCGTCCTCACTGTCGCGAACGGTGAAATCGTCCGCTTCCAGATGTTGGAAGACAGCTTCGCCGTCTCTCAAGCGGCCCGCAACTGACGCCGCCTGCCAGTGCAAGTCGAACCTTCCGCTTGACCCACACTTGCTTTCGCAACTTACTTTCGCTAACCTTGACACCTCTCGGCGACATTCCTATACTCCTGCACACTAGATCAATGCTTGACGGGGGATTCCGATGTCCAAACTTTTGCTAGCCGTTTTTCTGATGGCCGCTTCCGCCACCTCAGCTTTCGCGCAAGGTGCCGGCAAAATTCCTCAACCTACGCTCACTCCGCAAAACAGCGGCACCACGCAACTGCTGATTTCCGTCAGTCCCGTAAACGACCAAGTCGTCTGGGCTGCTGGAACCGGCGGCACCTACGTCGTCACCACCGACGGCGGGAACACTTGGAGAAGCGGTGTTGTCCCCGGAACCGCGGACTTCCAATTCCGCGACGTGCAGGGTGTCAGCGACAAAGTCGCCTATCTAATGTCCATCGGAAACTACTATCCCTCGTTTCGCATTTACAAAACTGTCGACGGAGGGCACACCTGGACCAAGCAATTCGAGAACGAGATGAAGGGCGCCTTCTACGATTGCTTTGCGTTCTGGACTCCCAATCGCGGCGTCACACACAGCGACTCCGTCAAAGGAGTCTTCCCCGACATTCGCACCACCAATGGGACCACCTGGGAATCCATCGCCGGAAATATGCCCCCTGCGTTGCCCGGCGAAGCTTCATTCTCCGCGAGCGGCACATGCATTGCGACGGAGGGTTCCGACAACGCTTGGGTTGCCACCGGCGGCTCCACGATCGCGCGCATCCTTGCTACCACCGACGGCGGTAACACTTGGAACGCGTACGACACTCCCTTTGTGAGTAATCCGAGCGCGGGCGCAATCTCCGTGGCCTTCGCCGACCCCTTGAACGGCATCGTAGCCGGCGGCGACTTGTCCAACAATAACCCCGGCCAAGTAGCAACCTCGAGTGATGGCGGCCAAACCTGGGCTCTCACGCCCGCGCCTCCGGTGGAAGGCGCAATCTTCTGCCTCGCGCTGGTCCGCGGACAGCCTCAGGGTAAAAATGGTTACGGCCAAACGGACAATCCGTATAACCGAGCCGTCGTCGTCACGTCCGAAACCGAGCCAAACTACAGTTCCGGAAACGCAGCTTGGTCTCCCGATTTCGGCCAGACTTGGTACGAGCTCCCAGGAGTCAGCGGCTACTGGGCCGTCGCCTTCGCCAATCGAAACGCTGGCTGGTTCGTTGGCAACAACGGTCAAATCCTAAAGATCAGCTTTTAACGTTTGCGGCAAGTGCGATAGTTTCCAAAACGCCGGGTCTTCGACTCGGCGTGTTTTTTGCCGTTTGTTGCATTCTACAGTCACATTAGACAGCACGATCAAACGAATCTTTCCTTTTGAATTTTCCCTTTGCTTCGTCACGTTGTCACTTCTTTTTCTATTTTTTGCGCTATCATCCGCTTACGGTTGTGAGCAAGCACTGCGAGGCGCAAACGAACGAATGCCATTCCTGCTGCTAGGACTCGTCAGTATAGGCTGGGCCGGCTATAGTCTGGTAACCGGAAAAGGCTACTACAAAGGCTGCCCTCCGGGCGGCTGGGATCGTTCCGAACATCCCTTCAATTATTGGGCCCCCACGCTAATCATCCTGGCCATCGGCATCTGCATGCTCCTGGTCTTCTTCGGACTAATCCCCCTAGCCTCCCGCCCACTGCCCCGTTAACAGCTGACGTGTGCGATCCGAGCGAAAGGTTTGAAAGATGTAAGTGTCGCGCCGCGGCCTTCAGCGTGGCATCTTTCCCCCCAGCGGCCACGCATAGTCCCGCCTCCAGCCGCCACTGAAGCGGGAGTTACGTGCACGCAAGGAATTAAATTCTATTTAGACGTCGAATCCTGTTCGAGTTAAGCGACCTGCCCGATGGCTTTTTTATTTCCCGATCAGGACGTTTCAATCGTTCAACGGCGGGTGAACTGGATTTTGTTTCTACCCGGTTGTGCCGCCGGTATCCTGCCCGGTTTCCTGAGCGCGAGAGGTGCGGCCGCTAGCGCTTCAAGTTATGCCGCCACGTACTTCTTTGTGTACGTCTTATTCAGACCCTGATCCTTTTGGTGCTCGCAGCATTGCCGCTGTTATTGGGCGACAGGCCGTCGCTCTCGGTTTCGTCGACGATTCCCTGACGCTCGCGGAAAAAGTTTATTTAGCGAGAATAAAGGCTGATAGTCGTGTTGATACCGTAGCGCTGCCACACTTTCCCTTCGCAGGTTCGTTCCCCATCGACCCCAAAAACCCCTAGCCCTATTCGTTGCGAGTAAAGGGAGCGTACAGGAACCTATAACCCGTATCTACCGCATGCACCCGATACCACCGCAAGCCCAAAACAATCATGATGCGTACGCTTTAGGAGATAACGCGCGAAATGAACCGGCCCCTAGGCGTCACGCTCATTGCTATCCTAACAGTCGTCGTAGCCGCACTCCTCGCTGTCAGCTGTCTCGCCTTCGCATTCATCGCCATCATGACCATGACGGGCGACGGTTTTGATCCAGCAACCACCGCAATCACTGGCATGGCCATTGGAGGCAGCATTTCGCTGATAATTCTCGCAGGCGTCGCCGCAGGTTTGGCGATCGCGTTGTTCGAATTGCGCGAATGGGCCTGGAGCGCGTCGATCATTTCCATTGGATTGGGCACAGTGTGTACGGTACTCGGCCTGTTCGCTTTCCGCAGATTCTTCCTGATGCCAATCGCCCTATCGCTTCTTTGCCACCTGCTCGTACTGGCCATCGCCGTTTACATGGTGTCTTATCTGTTGAAGCCCACAGTAAGGCAGGCCTTCACTACTTCGAACGCCTAAGCCCGAATTCTTCGCTTTCGTATCGCCGGGCTTCAGCCCGGCATCTTTCTTTTGTTTTTTGGGTGGTCATCTCGTCCGCCTTTATATCGAAAGACCCTGCTTGCTCTGACCCAGGATCGGAGCGGATTGCCTCTGCTGGGCTCGCCCGAAATCCACGCAGCGTGGAGACTGCCTTGCGGGACCCTTCGCTGCGCTGCGAAATAATCCACCCAATGCGCGCGTCATAACACAACTCTTACGACTTCCTTATGCTTTCTTGATGTGCCGCATGCTAACTTCCCACTCGTGTTCCGACTGCGTACTGTCGCGACAGAATGCCCATCGACACGAGAAAAACCACAGCTTCATCGTCAACAATCTCTCGGCTCTCTAACGGGAATCTAATCTTTTGCGCAATCGCCTTCACAATTTCCGCATCCCAAAGTTTCGCGCAAACCGCGCAGCCTTCCGCAGCAACATCACAAAACACAGAAAAGTCGCAATCCTCACCGGCCAGCGCCGCCTCCGCAAGCCTTGCCGAGCAAAGCGCGCGCGAAAATTTCTTCAAGCGCCTCTGGCGCGCCTACAAGGACGACTGGAAAGGAGCCACGTCGAGCGGCCCCGAACCCGCACGGCGAGGTTACCCATCGCCCGTTACGAACCCGCCATTTCCCTTCGCGGATTGGCCGTACGGCGGCTCTCCCGTAATCGGCGCCCCGTGGACGCAATCCGGCCCCCTGATGCAAGCTCTCTGGAGCGGCCCTCACGGGGACTGGTGGAAGAAGACGAAAATCCAAATTTACGGCTGGCTGAATTTCGGTTTTAACGCCAGCACTTCCGACAAATCATTTCACGGTAATAAATACGGAAATTTTCCAACCGCCTATGACGAAGTGCCCAACGCCGTCGAACCCGATCAGGAAGTTTTGTACATCGAGCGTCAGCCTGACACTGTGCAGACCGACCATTTCGACTGGGGCTTTCGCCTAACTAATCTCTACGGATTGGACTATCGCTTCACCACGGCCAAAGGAATTTTCAGCAACCAGCTCCTCGGAAAAAATCTTGAGTACGGATACGACCCGGTCATGGCTTACGTGGATTTGTACTGGGGACAAGTCGCTGAAGGCATGAACATTCGCATCGGCCGCTACATTTCCCTTCCCGACATCGAAGCCCAGCTCGCCCCCAACAATTACACCTACAGTCACTCGATTCTTTATACGTTTGACGCTTACACCCAATCCGGAATCAACATCACTACCAAGCTAAGCGATCACTGGCTGCTCCAAACCGGCCTCTCCGCTGGCAATGACGTTGCTCCGTGGGTTGGTGAGCCCAACGCCAAGCCAACCTTCAACGGTTGCATTGCCTACACCTGGCAGGAAGGCCGCGATAATCACTACGCCTGCATAAATTCGCTGAATGACGGAAAGTACGCTTACAACAATCTTCAAAGCGTCTATTACACCTGGTATCACAAAATCAGCACGAACTGGCATACGGACACTGAGTGGTGGTACATGTGGGAGGATCGCGTTCCCAACCTGAATAATCCCGCCGCCAAATCGCTGCTCATCAATGGAGCGAATGGCGCCTTCTGCAACAACACCACGGAGCTAACCTGCTTCGCGCCCGAAACCGCAGTCCTCAACTACATCGAGAAACAATTCTCCGCCAAAAACTATCTGACCTTCCGCAACGAATTCTTCGACGACATAAAAGGCCAGCGCACCGGCACGAAAACGCACTACTCCGAACACCTGATCGGTTGGGGCCACTGGATCGGCGCGACCGTCCTTCTCCGCCCCGAAATCCGCTTCGAACGTAGCTACGATCGCCCCGCCTACGACCTCGGCACAAAGAAGAACCAGCTAACAGTAGCCGGCGACATCATCTACTTTTTCTGAACAATGTTGCCCCCGTCCAAACGCGCAAAATAGCCAGCCCCACTTGCGTCCGCTCCGGCACAAACCGCATACACAAAACATCTTTCACGCTAGGCATGGTCACCCCTTCGTTCAATGGATGCCTTGGACCTGGCACCAGTGCCCAGTTTCGGCGCGACAAGTCTCAAATGTTTCTAAATCCAGATCTGACTCTGCGCATCCGATATACCTGACTTCGGTCCACTCAGAGGCATCAACCTAGTGAGGGCAGTGAAGCGATGATCACCGCCATCGCAGAAAAGCTAAAGGAGATCCCATGTCTAAACTAAACAAAAAAGTAGCGCTCGTCACTGGCGGGTCGCGCGGTATCGGCGCCGCAATCGCAAAGCGTCTGGCCGCGGACGGAGCGGTCGTAGCCATCACCTACTCGAAGGACGCAAATTCCGCCTCCAAAGTGGTCAAAGAGATTGAGCAGGCAGGCGGAAAGGCCGTCGCGTTTCAAGCGGAGGCTGCCGACGCCGCCGCAGTTAAAAGCGCAGTTGAGAAGACAGTCGCCGCACTCGGCGGTATCGACGTGCTTGTGAACAACGCTGGCACCGCCATTCCGAAAAAGTTTGAAGACGCCTCACTTGAGGAGCTGGACCGCGTGATTGACATCAACATCCGCGGCACAATGATCGCAACGCAGGCCGCGCTGAAGCACATGAACAACGGCGGTCGCATCATCATGATCGGATCGTGCGTCGGCGAACGCATGATGACGCCCGGCCTGGTTCCCTACTCGGCCACCAAGGGAGCCATCAAGATGTTCAGTCAGGGATTGTCCCGAGAGGTGGGCAGCCGCGGCATCACGGTCAATAATATCCAGCCGGGTCCGATCGACACCGACTTGAATCCCGCCGCAGCCGAGTGGGCTGTCCCGCAGAAGGCCGCCACAGCGCTCGACCGCTTTGGCAAAGTTGAGGAAGTCGCGGCGCTGGTCGCCTTCGTCGCCGGCCCTGAAGCATCGTACATCACCGGCGCAAATCTTACCGTCGACGGCGGCACCAACGCCTAACCGGTTCATCCGGTCCGCAAGCTACCGGTAATCCGACATCCAAGAGCGAAGCGTCTTCGCGTCCGCTTTGCTACGGAAACTTTTTAATAAAATCAGGACATTTACCGATACGGTCGGCCGCTTAGACGTCAGAAAATGGCCTCGTGATTGCCTATTCGGTCAATCAATTCCGCGGTCCGGTCCGCGGTCTCAGAGCCATGTCTAAAGCTTTGAAAATATTGGTTGCTGACGACCAGGAAGCCGTGCGCAGTCTCATTCGAAGGATATTGGCGAAAATGCCTGAATGGACGATTTCTGCGGAAGTTGCAGATGGGCAGGAGGCCGTCGAATTAGCCAAAAAAGACTGTCCGGATTTAGCAATTCTGGATATTCAAATGCCGCGGTTGAACGGCATTCAAGCAGCCGAGGGAATCCTTCAATATTGTCCTAATGCAATCATTCTGAGTGACAGCATGCACGATGCCACTCTATTTTCACGCGAGCTTCAGAACGTCGGTATAAAAGGCTTCGTTTGTAAGCCTCGCATAGCGCAGGATTTGGTTCCGGCCGTAGAAGCTGTTATCAACGGCGAAACCTCTTTCACTCCTGTGCGCGATTGATTTTAGTTGCTACTGCCGAGCTGTTCCCACTCAATTTCCGCTCACGGCGAAGAGTCTTACGCTTCGATGATTTGGTTGCGTACCGCGTAGCGCACCAGCTCACTTGCTGTGTGCACGCGAAGTTTCCGCATGATGTTGGAGCGATGCGTATCGATTGTCTTCGGACTTAATCCCAGAACAGAAGCTATCGCCGGACTGCTCTTTCCTTCCGACAACAATCGAACAATTTCGCGCTCCCGCGGCGTAAGACGGCCCCCGGT